>Ga0184633_10001285_pt1 | contig 10322 bp, 8 predicted proteins | sample PLM31_170_b1_FD_133156 | JGI IMG/M metagenome (GOLD analysis project Ga0184633, IMG submission 133156) | Groundwater sediment microbial communities from an aquifer in East River, Colorado, USA - PLM3-1_170_b1 | ecosystem: Environmental > Terrestrial > Soil > Riparian zone | place: USA: East...
ACGGCGCGCGCCACGCGTGGCTGAACCACCTGCCGGACGGCCTCGGTTCCAACCGCCTGCACCAACCTGCCCTGGCTATCGCGGACCGCACGGACGATATGCGGACGGAGCATCGTGCCCTCATTGGCAAAGACCGTTGCCGCAGTCAGCATTTGGAGCGCCGTCGCGCCGACTCCCTGGCCGAATGCAATGGTCTGCAGCGCAGGACCCAGCCACTCGGAAGGTCGAGGCACAATGCCCCGGGCTTCGCCGGGAAGATCAATGCCGGTTGGATCGCCGAATCCGAAGCGCCGGATGTATTCGAACATGCGGGATTTGCCGAGCCGCGAGCCAATCTGGGCGGCTCCAACGTTGCATGAGTTCTTGAGCACCGCGCCCATCGTCTGCCAGCCATGCTTCTGACCGCGCGCATCGCGGATCACATGGTTGCCCGGGACGCGCAGCGAACCCGCGCAGAATACGCGGTCCGCGGTCCCCATGACCCCGGACTCGAGTGCGGCCGCGGTGACGAAGACTTTGAACGTCGACCCGGGCTCGTAGACATCCGCGAGCGGTCGCGGGAGCCAGCGCTCAGCCGGAACCGTTCCGGCGGCGTTCGGATCGTAGGTCGGGCGCACGGCCATGGCGAGGATCTCACCTGTCCGCGGATCCATGACCGTCACGGAGCCACGCCTGGATTGTGTGCGCGTCATCGCGGCGCTGAGTTCGCGCTCGGCAATATGCTGGATGACTTGATCGATCGTGAGGAGGATATCGGAGCCATCAACAGGCGCGGTGACGAGCCGCTGCGTCTCCACCAATAGACGTCCGACCCCATCTTGCTCGGCGACCGCGCGGCCGGCGTTGCCGCGGAGGACCTTGTCATGACTGAGCTCCACACCGGACAGTCCCTGGTTGTCTATGCCGACAAATCCAAGCGCGTGCGCCGCGAGCTCACCATTGGGATATGCCCGCCGGTTTTCGGTGAGGAATCCGAGCTGCCCCTTTAACCTCAGCAATGTGAGGCGATCGACCACGTCCCCATCGACCTTACGCGCAAGCCAGACGAAGTGGCGTCCGCCCTGAAGTCGCGCCCGGATCTCACTCGGCTCCAGACCTAGCACGGGGCCGACGGCGCGGGCGAACGCCGATTGATTCACAATGGCGGTCGGCACGGCGTAGACCGAGGTCGCTTTCAGGTTGACGGCGAGGGGACGGCCCCGGCGGTCGAGGATGCGTCCTCGGTGCGGTTCCAGTGGAATGGTCGCGCCCTGCTGGCGGTGCGCGAGCGCCTGGAGCCTGGGACCGTCGATCGCCTGGAGCTGCGCCACGCGCGCGAGGAGCGTCCCAAGCGCCAGGACGAGAATCCCCAGCAGTACTGAGATGCGGCGGCGCATCTTCAGGCGCACGTCGACGGGTGGCTCGGCTCGACGCCTTCGCGGGTTCCGCTGGATGAGGAAATCTAGGGGAGAGGAAGAAGCGTCAGCGCGCTTCGCGCGCCTCCGCCTCGCCTGCGAACCAGTTCGCAAGACGCGTCCACATGGAGGGGGTTGGAATCTCGTGAGACGCCAGTCCCAGCTGCGGCAGAGAGAGAGCTGACAGCTGCTGCTGCCTTGGCGCAACCATCCCAAGCTCGTGGACGGCGATGTGCTCGATCCGATCAGGGGACTTCAGTGCGGTGACGGTCGCGAGCAGCCGAGCGTTGTCGGTCCGAAGCGTTAACACCTCGTCCCGAAGGCGCAAGATCGCATATCCGCTGCGCGCCGCTTCAGTGCGCTGCGACACGTACACGATGGCCGGCACCAGTACGATCGCGGCCATGATCAATGCGCGGGTCGTCGGATTCCGCCGGGTCGCCCGCCGGCGGGAAGGTGCCCGCGAGGGCGGAGCCGCAAAGCTTCTTATGTTCGCGACAGCGAGCATCATCCCAACCTTCAACTTTCAACGTTTTGTCAGTCAGTGGGGCGGGACGCCGGACCTCGGTTGCCGGAGGTGCTCTGATGTGGTGTGGAGGGGATTTCTTCGGGGTATGAGTGAAGGTGCGAAGACCGAAGGTCAGCGACGATCCCGCCCCAGCCCTATATTCAGTTGGAAAGGCCGAAAGTTGGAAAGTTGGAGAGCATCACCCTTTCAACTCTTCAACTCTTCAACTAGTCTCTGTCACCTCGCTCGTTCGTTCTGCCACGCGCAGCTTGGCGCTTCGTCCGCGTGGATTTCGTGCGATCTCTTCAGGAGACGGCGTGATCGGCTTCTTGGTGAGAATCCGCAGCCGCCGTCTCTCGTGAGCAGTGCTGGCGGAGGTCCCGGGTGGCGAGGTGCACCCACGGGAGAGGCGCAGGAAGGTGTGTTTGACCGTTCGATCCTCCAGGGAGTGGAAGGTAATGGCGCAGAGTCGACCTGCCTCCCGGAGAGCCTCCGCCGCATCTGGTATGGCATTTTCAAGGTTCAGTAGTTCGTCGTTTACGGCGATCCGTAGCGCTTGAAACGTCCGTGTCGCGGGGTGGATTCCCCGGGGCCAGGACCGTCGCGGGATTGCGCCGGCGACGACCTCGGCCAGTGCCGTCGTGGTCTGCAGTGGTCGCGCCCGCACAATCGTACGCGCAATCCGCCGGGACCACCGTTCCTCACCGTAACGCCAGATGAGTCCTGCCAGTTCCTCCTCTGGTAGTCTGTTGACCAGCTCGGCGGCGGTTCGTGGCTGCCGTCGGTCCATCCGCATATCCAGCGGACCTGCGGCCGCAAACGAGAACCCGCGATCCGCGTCTTCAAATTGCATTGACGATGCGCCGAGGTCGAAGAGAATGCCGTCGACCTGTGAGAGGCCCAGAGACCGGAGGACCTCTTTGATCGCCGCGAAGTTTTCACGGACGATCACTGCCGCCTCGCCGAATCGTTGGAGCCTCCGGGAGCCTTCGGCTGCCGCATTGTCGTCCCGGTCAATGCCGATCAACCGCCCGCCGGGTGCGATCAGCTCCAGAATCGCCTCGGCGTGTCCCCCGCCGCCGAGCGTCGCATCAACGTACACGCCGCCGGGTTTCGGGTCCAGCCAGCGTATCGTTTCTTCAAGCAGAACCGGTACGTGGCCGATGTTACAAACTCAAATCTTCTAATCCGCTTGCCAGTTCTGACGCCTGCGATTGCACTCGCTCGATGTACTTCTGCCAGTTCTCCAGGCTCCAGATCTCGAGCCTGGCCCCGACACCGATCACCACCGCCTCGCGATCGATCTTTGCGTACTGCCGGAGATGAGCCGGGAGCGTTAACCTCCCCTGCCCATCGATATCAGCGTCTTCCGCGCTGGCCAGCATGAAGCGCACGATGTCGCGCCGGCTGACCGCCTGGGACCGTAGTTTCTTCTCGTTCTTGGCCCATTCGGCCGGGGCGTACACGGCGACACATTCATCGAGTCCACGCGTCACCACGACGGCGTTCCCAAGTGCCCGCCGGAATCCTGGGGGCAGTACGATCCGCCCCTTCTCGTCCAGGGAGTAATGATGCTCTCCTTTGAACATGCTCCCCACTGGTCCCCACTTTGCTCCACTAGTCATTCAACTCGTTCCACAGAACTCCTCCTCATAGACCGGAAATCTCAAAAATCCGCGCAAATAGTGCCCCACCGCAATATGGTGGGGCACGTGTCGTGCGCAGACGCTATATCTGGATCTGAACGACGAAAGCAAAAAGCAAAAGGCAGTAAGCAGCAGAAGATTCTGGAGATTCTTGCTGCCTTCTGCCTACTGCCTTCTGCCTTCGTCTTTCAGTTAGGAGAACCAGGCGTCTAGTCGTGTCCGTTCAAACGCAATTTTTTCTTTTAATGCTGTCTCTGAGGGCGGAGTGACTTCGACCTGCGGGCCGTTGGGAGCCGTGAAATGTCCCTGCACTTTGGCTGCCTGGCCTTTCCCTATCTCAATGAAGCAGAATCCCCGTCCGTCGAACGTGACGGACGAGTGACCGCCCCCGATCTCCGCCGCGATATGCGACGCTGCCACCTTCGCCTGCGATTCCGCAAAGACGCCCGCCTTCGGAAGCGGCATCTTATTTGCCAGAGGAATCTCAATCACGTCGCCTACTGCGTACACGCGCGGATCCGAGGTGCGCATGGTGACAGGGTCCGCGAACAACCATTCTCCGGTCATCTGGAGGCCGCTGCTCTTGATCACAGCCGGCGGTCGGTGTGGCGGGACGGCGATGAACAGATCTGCTTCGATGGTTCCCTTCTCAGTGATGGCGGCGCTCGACTCGAGCCGGTCGATCTTTCGACCTGGCATGAACGCGATGGCACTGGCCGCGAGCCGGCCCTCGACCTGCGCGCAACCCGCCGCGCCAACGACAGGCAGCGACATGGGTTGTGGCGTAAACGCAGCCATCTGGATGGCCCGTCGAAGACCTCGCTGTTCGAACAGGTCGTGAAGCAGCAGCGCTGCCTCATACGGCGCCGGCGGACACTTGTACGGCACACCGAGGATCCCGATGACCACGCGACCGGCGGTGAACGACTTCACGCGCAACGCGAGCCGCTCGACGTCCGCGGCATCGTAGAGATTGAAGACCGCGTTCGAGAAACCTGGTACGAGATCGGGACGAGGCTCCGCGCCCAACGCAATCACAAGGTAGTCGTACGTCAGGGTTCCCGCATCGGTCGCGACCGTGCGCGATGCCGGATCGATGTGGGTGACGGTGCCCTGATGCAGGCTGATCCCTTTTGCGCTCAGCGCCGAGAGCGGACGCGTGCCATCGCCGATCGTCCCGCGGCCGTCAAGCACCCACAACTTGCGCAGGCCCATCATGAAAGTAGGGCGACGATCGACCAGGGTGATGACGTGGGCTCCGCTCAGCGCATTGCGTAGCTCCACCGCTGCTGTGATCCCCCCAAAACCGCCACCAAGAATCACTATCCTCGCGCCCGCCATCACAGGGTTATCTCCTCTCCGATCCCTCGCGTCCGCGCCTTCTCGTAAACATCATGGGCCGTCGCGACGTCCTCGACCGCCATCCCGAGCGACTTGAAGAGTGTAATGTCGTCTGCTCCCCGCCGCCCCTCTATCCGGCCCGCCAGCACCTCGCCGATCTCGCCGACGATGTGCGACGCTCCGATCACTTCTTCTTTCATCGGTATGAGCAGGTCCCCCGCCTCGGTGAGTGCGCCGGCGCGCGAGTCGACAAACACTCGGGCCCGGGTCACCGCCTCGCTGTCCAGTTCTCGCCACGTCGGGCGTGGCGCGCCTACGGCATTCATATGCGCGCCTTTTGAGAGCCATTCGCCGCGCAGCACGGGAGTGGTCGCCGACGTAGCCGTGACAATCAGGTCGGCGCCTCGCACGGCCCCCTCCTCGGTTGCCGTCGGCTCGACCGCAATGCCAAACTCCTGTTGCATGTCACGGGCGAATTGCCGGGCATGCGCAGGAGTTCGCGACCACACGCGCACAGCTCGAATGGATCGAACCAGGCGGAGCGCCTCGAGGTGGCTGCGCGCCTGCACTCCAGACCCGAGAACCGCCAGCATGCTGGCGTCGGCCCGCGCGAGCACCTTCGTCGCCGCCGCGGATGTCGCGGCGGTCCGCATCTCGGTGATGAGGCGACCGTCCATCATGGAGAGCACTTCGCCCGTCTTGCTGTTCCACAGGAGAATGACGGCCAAGTGGGTCGGCAGGAGGCTCTCCGCGTTCTTTGGGTAGAACGTCACCAGCTTCGCGGCAAGCGCCCCGTTCGTCCGCACGAACGCGGGCATCACGCCGAGATAACCCGCGTGAGGTTCAATCGGCAGTGCCACGCGCACCGGCTGCACCACGCCTCCAGTAGAGAATGCCCGCAGGGCATCCTCCATCAACCGGATCACTTCTTCCATGGAGATCAGCGCGCGAACGTCTGCCTCGCGAAGCAATAACACCCTCGACCTCTAGAAAAAGAGTTGTGCTTAGGTGTTCTAAGCGTCTACCCCGTCTCCCCCGTCTACCCCGTCTTCCCAGTCTCAGGCAAACTACTAGTAATAGCTTGTAGACGGGGAAGACTGGGGAGACTGGGAAGACTGGGTAGACGTAATTGACCAAAGGCAAGATTGCCTCGGCAGAGAACTAGTGCCCCGTTATGCAGCAAAGATTGCAGGTCATCATCCTCGCGCACGTCTGGGCGCTGGTCCCAGTCGCGGTGGCCTGGTTCGCCCGACCGGCCTGGCGCGGCGAGTATGCGCCGAAAGACGTCAGTGCACTCCTCCCGCTTGCCATCATCAGCGCGGCGTACCTGATCCTGCGTACCTGGTTCACGGTGATACGGTGGACACCCCGGCTGGTGGTGCTCTACCCATACATGGATGTGGGTCTCGTGACGGCCGGACTCATCGTCCTACGCAATCCTTCCGATCCACTCTCGATTCTCTACTTCATCCCTCTCGCTTCAGCGGTGGCCTCACTCTCGATGCGGCAGATCACCGCCGTTGGCGCCGCAACGGTCATCGCGTATCTGGTCGCTATCATCGTCTCCAGCGTGCCGTGGACCATTGGCATGCTCTACCGCCTCATCATGCTTGCACTCATGTCCTCGCTATACTGGCTGATCATCAAGATCGTGTCCACGTACGCACGAGCCGCCGAGCGCGCGGAATACCGCGCGGAATTGTCCAGGGAGATCCATGACGGCGTGCAGCATCTGCTGGTCACGCTCGGCACGAGACTCGAGCTGGCTCGACGGCTTGTTCACGAGGCACCCGGCCGCGTCGAGCAAATCCTCGCCGAGGAGCGAGAAACGACTCGCCGCGCCTCTGATGAGATCCGCTATCTCGTCCGGCGACTGAGGATCGCTGCGCAGCACAGCGATCTTGCCCCGGCGCTGCGGATGCAAATCGCTGCGATCGCCGACCGCTGGCCGTTCGCGCTGGATGTGAAGGTCCCTACCACGCTCCCGCGCCTCACCCCGAAAGCTGAGCATGCCGTCCTACGGGTGATCCAGGAATGCCTGACCAATGCCGCCAAGCACGCTCGGGCCACGAAAGTGGAGGTCAAGATCTCGACGACCAATGGTCAAATTCAGTGCGCTGTTGTGGACGACGGCACCGGATTCGATCCGTCCACCGTCGAAGGCACGGGGTTAGCCGGGCTCCGAGAGCGCGTGCAATCCGCTGGAGGAACGCTTGAGATCTCTTCCGGAGCCGGCCGGGGCGCGGCAATCCTAGCCACGTTCCCGGTCGCAACACCGACGCTCGTCCTGTGGAAAAAATTAGAGTTCTGATCGCTGAGGATGAAGGCATCTTGCGCAGCACGCTCGGTGAGCTGCTAGCGCGCGAGCCCGACCTAGAAATCGTCGCGCTGTGCCCCGATGGCCGGGAAGCACTGATTGAATCACTCGCCCACCGGCCGCACGTGGTGCTGACAGACCTCCGCATGCCAAAGGTCGATGGCATCGAACTCACCCGGCAGTTGAAAGAGAAATCGCCAGACATCGCCGTGGTCATCCTCACTGCCTTCGATGACGACGATAATCTCTTTGCCGCGCTCAAAGCAGGAGCGATTGGCTACGTGCTCAAGGATGCCTCGCTCGAACAGATTGTTCACGCCCTCCACGCCGCGACCGCGGGCGAGGGGTACCTTTCGCCCGGCCTTGTGGTTCGCGTGATAAAGGAGTTCACTCGTATCGATCAGATGGCGCGCGGGCAGCGCAAGCTCTTCGCGCAGCTGACCCGCCGCGAACGCGAAGTTCTGGAGTTGCTGGCTGGCGGCCACCGCAACAAGGAGATCGCGGCGCAACTGCAACTCTCAGAGAAGACGGTCCGCAATCACACTAGTACGATTCTCGGAAAGCTCCATGTCAACGACCGCACTGAGGCCGCCCTCCTCGCGGTCCGTCACGGCCTCGGCGCGCCGCCCCGCGAGCCGACCTAGCAAGACCGCAATTCCCTCCCGCCTCCATCCTGCAAAATCGGGACATCACAAACCTCACTCCGGGACTCCGGCCCGATGGCAGTGCTCCGTCACCACCCTACCCTGAGTGCGAAGTCATAAACGGTTTGCCAGGGGGGATGAGTGATGAGACACCTCGCACTTGTACTGATAGCGATCGTGACGATCGGCGTGACCAGTATCCCCGCTCTTGGCCAGTCTCCGCCGTATCTTATGGCCAAGCAGGCGCTCGTACTGGTCGAAACAAGCGCCGGGACCGGCAGTGGATTTGCGATAGCGCCCAATCTGGTGGCGACTGCGTGCCACGTGGTGAAAGGCGCGGCGGGGATCCGGATTCATTTCTGGGCCGCCAAAGTCCAGCTTACGGCCCGAGCCGCGATGTGCAACGAGCGGTACGACATTGGCTTTGTCGCCGTGCAGGTCCCAGAAGGGACGACGATCCTGCGGTTTGCCGCCGGAGCTCCCTCGCAAGGTGAGCGGATCTGGGTCTGGGGATATCCGCTCGGCACCACCATTGCCCTCGAGCCGTCTATCGCCGCGGGGATGATCAGCGCGACCGAGACGCCTAATGGGTTTCTTGCGCTGGACGTGAGCGGCGCACCCGGCAACAGTGGCGGCCCGGTCGTCAACGAGACCGGCGAGGTCGTGGGGATTCTTGTGGGCGCATGGAACGCAGGGAACCACGGCTCGACAGGATTCAAGTACGCTGCGCCGGCGACAACCGCAGCCAAGTTGCTCGCGGAGGTCCCGTCGCCGGCCGTGGGACAGGCAAACGGTAACGGCCAGCCTACGAGTAACGGCGTCCGTCCCGCCGAGGGAATCGGCGCGGTCCAGCTCGGGATGACACCCGCTCAGGTGCAGGAAGCCATCGGCCTACCGCCGAGTAGCCACAGCGCAAGTGGATGGTATGACTGGGACAGTCGCAAGTTGAGCGTGCGGTTCGATCGCGGCACGGCCGTCGTCATCTATACGGAAGACCCAACGGCCGCGACAGCGGAAGCCATTCACCTTGGGTCGACTGATGTTGATTTGATTAAGGCGTACGGGGCGCCGGCGTGCGCGTCACTGCTCTCATTCTCCGGCAGAGCCACCCTCGGATGGGTGTACCACGGGATGGTCTTGTTTCTCACTGGGAGCCCCCGCCAGATTACCGCACTGGCGGTGGTGCCAAAGGGGTTCGCGACTGCAGTCTGCCGGTGACGGATTGAGATAACGGCAGGGGATGCGCCTCACCTCCAGAACAACAGGGGCGCTTCCCCTCGCCGACATCGTCGACCTATACGCAATACTGTTCTTGACGGGATCGGAGGAGTGAACTGTGGAAACCCTGCGCGATCTATTTGAGCACATCGTCAGAACCAACCCAGCCAGTAAAGAGCTCCTGCGCATACGCGCTGGTCGTGATTGGCGGACCCTCACAGTGAAGGATTTCGAGGAGGTTACGCGCGAGACGGCACGCCGGCTCGCACAGGCCGGCATCGGTCATGGCGACCGCGTGGCCCTGTTCTCCGAAAACCGACCCGAGTGGCACATCATTGATTTCGCCTGCCATCTCTTGGGCGCGGCCCCGGTGCCCATCTACCCTTCTGTTCCCGCACATCAAGTGCGGTACATCGTTGCGGACTCGGGATCGAAGATGCTGCTGGTCTCCGGGAAAGAGCGTGCCGAAGCGGCGGTCATAGCGGCGAGCGAATTGCCCAGCGTGCGAGTCGTGGGCATCGATCCAAATCTCGCTAGCCTCCCATCGTTGCAAGACCTTCCGGCGGGACGGGACAATCTTGTCCTCCCTCCGCTGCGTCCCACGGATCTCGCCAGCATCATCTACACGTCGGGTACCACCGGTGACCCCAAGGGCGTCATGCTCACCCATCGTAACCTCGCCTCGCAGATCACCAGCATCAAGCCCAAGTACCCGATCACCAGCGAAGACGACGTCATGTCTTTCCTTCCGCTCTCCCATATCTTCCAGCGAATTCTTGATTACATCTTCCTGTATTCCGGGTGCCGCGTGACCTATGTCGATGCGGTTGAGAAAGTCGCCGCGATGCTGCCTCTGGTCAAGCCAACGATCATGGCCTCGGTGCCCCGCGTGTATGAACGCGCGTACGTTCAAATCATGTCGAGAATGCAGCGGGAGAAGCCGATCAAGCGCAGACTATTCAACTGGGCCGTGCGCGCTGGGCGTCAGGCTAGAGAGGTCGAGTGGCGCGGACGCCGGGCGTCGCCGCTCGTGCGCCTCCAGTACAGTTTGGCTCGCAAGCTCGTGTTCTCCAAAATCCTGGAACGGTTTGGGGGAAGGCTGAAATTCTCTGTCTCGGGAGGAGCGCCGCTCGCGCGGGAGATTGCAGAGTTCTTCGATATCGTGGGACTGCCAATCCTGAACGGATACGGATTGACCGAGAGCTCGCCCGTCATCGCGGTGAATCGCCTGGAAGCCAACCGGCTTGGCTCAGT
>Ga0184633_10001286_pt1 | contig 10319 bp, 8 predicted proteins | sample PLM31_170_b1_FD_133156 | JGI IMG/M metagenome (GOLD analysis project Ga0184633, IMG submission 133156) | Groundwater sediment microbial communities from an aquifer in East River, Colorado, USA - PLM3-1_170_b1 | ecosystem: Environmental > Terrestrial > Soil > Riparian zone | place: USA: East...
CTCTGACGCTTAACCGAAGTGCTTTTGCTATGGAAACGCGTTTCAAGAAGTGCTCACGAACCGTGAAAAGGTCGCCAGCGGACCTCGGACGCGCACTCCCGTTCGCTTGGCGCTTATTTCAGGGCTAGTTCCCCAAAATAGGTCGGCAATCAGCGCATAAAGGGCTCCCCTTCTCCATTTTCGAGAGTTAGCCTGAAAGTGCTGCTCGCGCTCGCTCGAAGACAGCGTGAAACATCGGTCGCGTCAGTTTTCCCGTGAAAGTATTTTGCTGGCTCGGATGGTAGGAACAAATTAACAACGGCCCACTAGGCAAGCGAGCCGAAACGCCATGACCGAACTTGGGCCGCGGCTTGGGCAGCGTTCCGCCTGATTCTTCATATGCTTTGAGTAAGGAATCGAAGGCGATCTTGCCGAGCACGATGACCACCAAATGTTGCGAGCGCATCAATTCCAGTTCCTGAACCAGATAGGGGCGGCAGCGCTCGAACTCGGCGCGGCTCGGCTTGTTTCCCGGCGGCGCGCAGCGCACCGCCGCAGTGATGTAACAATCTTTGAGCTTAAGACCGTCACCCCGATGATCCGAATTCGCTTGATTGGCGAAGCCAAAGGCGTGCAGAGCGCCGTAGAGCCAGTCGCCGCTGCGATCGCCGGTAAACATTCTCCCTGTCCGATTCCCGCCGTTTGCGGCCGGCGCCAGACCGACGATCAACAGGCGTGCTTTGGGGTCGCCGAATCCCGGCAGCGGCTTTCCCCAATAATCCATGCCGTGAAATCGCCGCGGCGGATTCCGCGCGCAGCTTTCCCGCCAGCGCACCAGGCGCGGACATCTCTCACAATGGATAATTGTGTTGTTGAGTTGGTCAAGCTTCTCCATAACGGTGCATAATCTCATCTTTTGATTCCGCTCTCACAAAAAATCAAGCGCCCCTGCCCCTTGCTCCCCGTACGACTATTGCCGTTTCTGCGCATACTTGCCACTTCCTGTCCCTCTGCGATCCAAAACAGCGGGTTATGCAAATGCTGGATTGTATAAATCCCTTGGAAAACACAAAGTTACATCTCGGGCGAGCGGTGGCATACGTGGCATAATGGTTGCGTCTCTGCCTGAAGATATATCAGTAGCCGCTAGGTCTCAGGCGGAATCAGACTTTCGCTCGCACAACTAGGAACCCGACTCGATGGTCTTAGCGCGGTTCCTAGCTTATGAATCGAAGTTCTTTTTCTAGTCTCCGTGCCCGCTTAATTCTTCTCGTCCTTCTCTCCCTGCTCCCTGCATTTGGGATAATCTTCTACGAAGCTCGCCAGGAAAGACTCTACGCCACTGTCGCGGCAGAAGAAAAAGCATTAGGGCTAGCGCGTAGCGCCGTTGCAGAGCAACGCCGGTTAATCTCGGATACCCGCCGAGTTCTTGGGCGACTGGCTCAGGAACGCCGTTGGGGGCTAACGGATCCGACAACCTGCTCCACCATCATGGCCGATCACTTAAAACAACACCCGGGTTATCTTAATTTAGGTGTTATTAACCTGAAAGGCGACCTACTATGCAGCGCCCTCCCGCTCAAAAATCCTGTTAACGCTGGGGATCGCCTTTATTTTCGCCGGACCGTCGAAACTAAAGATTTCTCAATAGGCGAGTACCAGATCGGGCGGGTCACCGGCAAAGCCACGCTCAATTTCGGCTTCCCGGATTTTGACGATAGCGGGAGGTTGCTAGCTGTGGTCTTTGCAGCGCTCGATCTAACTGCGATCGAGCAAGTATTTGTGAATGCCAAGAGAGACGAAGGATCGGTCTTTTTGATGCTAGACCTGAAGGGGACAGTCTTATCCCGCTATCCCCATCCAGACCAATGGGTCGGAAAGCGCTTTTCGGACCCGTCTGTTCTCAAGGCCATTCACGCCAAGCAAGGTGAAATCAAAGGGCAGGCTGGTGGCCAAGACGGCATCGAGCGCCTATACGCTTTCATCGCGCTAAGGTCTGGAGGAGAGGTTGCGGGCTTCGCCGGAATTGGGATTCCAGCGAAAGCTGCCTTTGCTGAAGCTAATAGGAATCTTCTCAACAGCCTTGTTTTGATCGGCTTGGTCAGCGCGCTCATTCTGGTAACGACCTGGGTCGGCGGCAATCTCTTCGTCCTGGAACCGGTAAATGCTTTGGTGCGAGCCACGAAGCGATTGGGCATCGGTGATCTAACCGCGCGCACCGGGTTGCCTCACCGCCAAGATGAACTGGGGCAACTCGCCCGTTCCTTTGACGAGATGGCCGACGCGGTTCAAATCCTCACGCGCAGAAACGAACTGATCTTGACCTCGGCGGGTGAAGGGATTTACGGGGTGGACCTGGAGGGGAAGACGACGTTTATCAATCCGGCCGCGGCCAAGATGCTCGGTTATGAACCTAGCGAACTCGTCGGTCAGGCCATGCATGCTTTAGCGCATCACTCGAAGCCCGATGGAACCCCCTACCCCAAGGAAGAGTGTCCAATTTATGCAACGTTTTCGGATGGAGCCGTCCATCATGTCGATGATGAGGTCTTTTGGCGCAAGGACGGGACGAGCTTCTCGGTCGATTTTGTAAGCACGCCCGTTCGCGAGGATGGTAAGATTCTTGGGGCAGTCGTCACACTCAAAGACGTCACCGAGCGCAAGAAGGCGGAGGAGGCCTTACAGGCCCGTTACCAAGAGCTGTTGACCCTCCATGAGACCAGCCAGACCATCTTGATCTCCCCAGACCTTAAAACAACCCTGGAAAAGGTCCTTGATAAAACTGTCTCCAACGGTTCGTTCGACCTCGGCATCATCCGCCTTGTTGACCCCGGCACTCAGACCATCCAACCCATCGTCTACCAGGGGTATCGGGACCTCGAGAACGTGCAACGCCATCACCACAGGTCAATTGCCGCAACAACCGGAAGATTTTCTACCTCGGTGCTGGCCGATAGGCAGCCCCGCGTCGAGGAAAATGTCCCGCAGTGCGAAGGTCTCCGAACCTTCAAAAGAGAGGGGGTTCAGTCAGCGCTGGTTATTCCCGTGATGACAGAAAAAGAGGTCCTGGGAGTTTTACAGCTTGGAAGCAGAACATCCCGAAAGTTCCATCCCAACGAGATCCGTCTCGCACAAACCATCGGCAACCAGATAGGGATTGCCGTGCAAAAGGCGCGGTTCTATGAAGAGACGCAACATAATCTCGAGCGCATCCGGGCGCTGCATGAGATTGGCAAGGCCATCTCCTCGACCTTGGATCTGTCCACTATCCTAAAAGACCTGCTAGAAAAAATCGACCTCTTTTTTCCGCTCGCTGCTGCCAGCACGCTCAGGCTACTGAACAAGGAAACTGGAGAGTTAGAACCCGTAGCCTGTCGGAACCTCAACGAAAAGGAATGGAAGGCAGCGACTCAGAGAGTTCCAGGCGGCGTTGCCAGGATGTTACCCAAAAACAACGCCCCGGTAGCCGTCCTTAATGCGCAAACAGACCCGCGATCCCTCTCCCCGGAGTTACTCCGCAAACACGGGTTGGTCTCTTATCTGCGAATCCCCATGATCGTCAAGGATGATCTCCTTGGGATGCTGACCGTATTTACCAAAGAGGAGCATGAGTTTGCCGATGAAGAGATCGAGTTCCTCACCACCCTAGCCGCCCAGGCGGCGATAGCGATCCATAATTCTCAGCTCCACGGCCAGGCTCAACGCAATTTTGAACGCATCCGGGCACTCCACGAGATTGACAACGCCATTATCTCTACCTTAGATCTCCGCACCGTCTTGGACGTCCTGCTGGAGAAAATTGATCTTGTTCTGTCGTACTCCGCTGCCACCGTCAGGTTATTTAATAAGGAAAGTGGACTACTGGAGCCTGTCGCCTGTCGGAATCTAGATGAAAAGGAATGGAAGGCCGAGGGATGGAGAGGAGGCCGGGGACTTGCCAACATTGTTTTTGAAACAAACGCGCCGACGATCATCCGTAACGCTCAGGCCGACCCACGTGTGCGGGATTCTGAGTTTTATCGTAAGCACAAGCTGGTCTCCTACCTGGGAGTCCCTCTGATCGCCAAGGACAAAGCCTTCGGCGTCCTTGGCTTCTATACCAAGGAAGAGCATGAATTTAGCCAGGAGGAGATCGAGTTCCTCAACACTATCGCCGGCCAAGCGGCGATCGCGATTTATAACGCTCGGCTCTTTGAGGAGACCAAAAGCCAGGCTATCGATCTGGAGAGGTCAAACAAGGTGAAGGACGAATTTCTCAGCGTCATCTCACACGAGCTAAGAACGCCTTTGAATGTCATCATGGGCTACACGACGCTGCTTCAGGACAGAACATTGGGCGAAGTCCATCCTGAGCAGCAGGATGCCCTTGGGAAGATAGCGCACCAATCGCAGACTCTCTTGCTGCTGGTCAACAGCATCCTGGACGTCACGTTATTAGAGACCCAGCGAGAGCACCTCGTAACCCACGAAGTGAACATCGACGCCTTGATATCGGAAGTCAGGGCTAATTGTGCCCTTCCCCCGCAAAAGAAGTTCGACATTGTTTGGGTCTGCGCGCCCGATCTTTCGATGGTCAAAACAGACTCCAAAAAACTTCAACATATTTTACAGAACTTGATCCACAACGCGATTAAATTTACGGAGGAAGGCCGGATCACCGTATCGGCGAAGTTCCGTGACAAACCTGCAAACGGTGCGGCGTCGAAACCTCGGGAGTCCTCAGTCGGCGAGCCGGGGAAGGAGAATGGCGCGGGTGAAAAGTGGCTTGAGGTCAAAGTCACCGACACCGGTGTTGGTATTCCGAGCGAGGCGATGTCGCGTATTTTTGACAAATTCTACCAAGCCGACAGCTCGGCCACCCGCGGCTATGAGGGCATGGGCTTGGGGCTTTATATTGTAAAACAATTCACGGAGCTGCTCGACGGATATGTCGAAGTCGAAAGCGAAAAAGGAAAGGGATCGACGTTCACGGTGAGCATACCGGTTCACTCCTAGCTGTTACCGACTCGCCGTCGAGATTCCGGACCTAGCCTGCGAGCGCAGCTCGTCTCTACTGCTCCTCAACCTAACACCCAACACCAGTCGGCCGATAGCCGACGCGTATCGGCGCCTTTGCCTCGTACAGCAAAACTCGCTATAGGAATACCAGGAGGGCGCAAAAATGGCCGGACAAAAATACCGCGTCGAACATGACTCTATGGGTGAGGTGCGTGTTCCGAAGGATGCTTACTACGGCGCCCAAACGCAACGGGCAGTTGAAAACTTTCCCGTCAGCGGCATCGGATTCCCGCCAGCGCACCAGGCGGGGACACTTCCGGCACTGAATAACAGTGCGGTTCAGTTTTCCGAGCGCGGACATGCACCAGTCTGCTAACACAATGACGGTAGTAAAAAAACAGTTTGAGTGGTGGTACTAGACAGGCGATCTCAAACTCGATAATAAGATTTAGGGCCTTCCGGGATTACTGTGAAAGACTATTCACCACAGAGACGCAGAGTTCACAGAGGTTACTTTCTACTCTCCCTTCTCCGCGACCTCAGCGCCTCCGCGGTGCAATTTCCGAGTCCTTGCACTGAAATAGCGTTGGCCAGGTTAGCCACACAGAAGCCTGAATATCCAAAATTTAATAGGAGGTGAATTATGGCAGGTTTTGTGAAGGTAGCGAAGACTGATGAGATTGTTCCCGGTCAGGGGAAAATGATCGAGGTTGGTGGCAAGAAGATTGCCCTCTTTAATGTGGAGGGCTCTTTCCATGCTATCGATGACACTTGCACCCATCGCGGTGGGCCGCTTTCAGAAGGGGTGCTTGAAGGTAAACAGGTAACCTGCCCCTGGCATGGCGCGACGTTTGATGTAACTAGTGGGGAGGTCCTAGGTCCTCCGGCCACCCAAGGAGTTGCCCGTTACAATGTCCGAGTAGAGGCTAGTGATATCGAAGTCGAGGTCTGACAAGGGATCAGATCTTTTGTTGAATAAGTCACAGACGGTTGAGCGAACAACAAACAACAAAAGACCCTATGCCGATTTGGGGAAATCGCAGTCGCTACTGACCCCATCAACGACATTCTCTCGCCCCGTGATAGCCGGCGGGCGGCGCAGGCTTTCCGGCTAACAACCCGCTAGCTGCGCAGCTACAAAACCAATTACCGAGAAGCACGCAGGGGTTAAAACCCACCGCCTCCTCGAACCGGAACCTTTGAATTTCGGCGAACAGAGAAGCTCAAAAGGTTCCTGACACCTTTCCGTCCCCTCGTTTAGGGATGCCACACACCGCTCAGCTCGCCACCTACTCAATTGGCCACTAGACCATCTTGCGCATCTCCTCGATCGAGAAAGCCCGGATAAATTTCAGTTTCACGTTGCCTAACGACTGCACGCTCGACATGAACTTGTTGATGGGCTCAGGGCCCTCCGCCTCGATGATGATTGCAGCATCATGCGGTCCGCCTGGCGTATAGAAGATGTCTTTGACCTGAACGCCCAGTTTCGCCGCCTCGGCCTTGGCCGCCTCGGCTCGATCAGGCGAATCTTTGATTGTGCGTCGGCCTTGATCCGTATAGTCCACCAAAATAACTCCTCTAGGCATAAAGCACCTCCTTTGAATTTATTGAGACTCTCTTGTAATTGTGAGCGACACGGAAAACGAAATGCATTGCTAGTGCACCTGATTGACTTAGGTTCCGATTCGTCAGACTACGGGCCTTGTAGTTGGTCCTAGAGGAAACAAAAAAGCCAGCACACCCTAGCGATAAATCGCCGGAGCGGCTGGCTCTAAACTCTCCTTTTCATTTCCCCCTCCGAAGAACGTTTTAGGTTCCACCGGTTTGGCCTCACATCTACTGGAAGCCGTCTCAATGACGGGGGGAGGCTTGTTACGACGGTACAAATATCACATCGCGAAGGGCTGTCAATAAGGTTTCAGTTTGACGAACACCTAGAAAGGGGACACGATGAGTGACCCCTAAGCTATTCTAAGCCTCTTTTATTTGTTCCTTTGGGAACCCGCCGTAGCGCGCGGCTGTCCCTGCTGGACTTTTTGGTATTTTCCTCGCCCGATCCTTTTGGTCCTCCCCTGCTTCGCCCACTTCACCACGACCTGGCGGGCATAGCCGGGGGAGTTTCGTCTGGCAACTGCTTCCTTGGCGAGGTCCCCGACGGTGAAACGGCTGGGAAGCAGATCCAACATGGAATTCCAATTTACTGGAGTGGTTCTTCTGGCCTTACCACGCCTTCTTACCGGTCGCTGTGCCTTGGTGTCCCCGCCCGCCAGGAGCCGATAGGCCCTTTGGTGCTTTATCAGATTATCCTTAAAGGCGGCCAGTTCGGAAGTTCGCTGACCTATCTCCTTTTTAAGCCGGTCGATTTCTCTTCTTACAGATGTGATCAGATTTTCGGGCATGGGGTTCCTCCAAAGACGTTTCTCGTTCTCCTAACACCCCAGGGTTTAGAAAACAACTCGATCCTTATGCCCTTTAGGCGGTGAAAGGAAGGATGAGAGAAAAAAGGTGGCGGGCCGTGCCCGAAAGATCGAGAACGCGCCTAAAAGCCAACAGCAACCTTGACCCCTTTTCCGGATATTTAATTGCGTCGTCACAGCGCTCTGTTTTTACGCCACCATAAGCGATTTGACAAAATCGAGTGAACTAGGCGAATAATACCACAGTATGGCGGAGTATAGATGGAAGGTTGATCTTAGAGAAAACCGAAAGCAAGCAGTTCATTTTCTCACTAAAAGAGTGGGAATAAAGAGAGAGTTCTTAGAGGACGTCATAGAAGAGGTAAAGCAGGCTTGCTCTCCGATCAAGCACCGGCAAAGAGGATTTAGCAAAAAGATGTCAAGCGAAAGAGAAAGACGCCGTGCCGTAGAACTCGTACAACAGATAGAGGATTGGCAGAGGCGATGGTTAAAGGATCCTCGAGGGACAAAGAAGGAGGACTTCAATAGAATTATTCAGGAAGAAATTAACCCCAGAAGAAAAGAGCTGGCTCGTTTAACGCGTCAATATAACTTCACCCGGCCCGGCAGCAGGTCAAAGTTAGTATCGCGTTTACTGTATGGATTTTCGCAGTTAAATCAAACCAACGCTGAGGGAATGGAATTAAGAGTGCATGCCATTCATGGATTTGCAATCATGCTTTACTGCGATGGGCTGCTGAAAGTCGCTGAGAAGACCGTCCGGCATGCAACTCCAGCCTATCAGGGAGTGACGAGGAGGATTGAGAGGTTCGCTTCAGGTAAGTTTCCCCGAAATCAAAAACAGAAGATTTTAGGAAGAATCGCATATATAACAAACCTCCGGCACAGCCTGTTCGCAAGCCCGCACGTGACCGCAAAGCGCTCCGATAGCTTACACGAAGATTGAATTGAACGACGCTTCAGTGGAATCAGGACAAAAATAAAGAACAATTGAAGACGGTAAACGGCGGTTGCCAGAGCAATGCTAAAGATTCGAAGATCTTCTAAAGTTTACAATCCTCATCTATTATTGATCTTTCTCTATCAACACGTCAGGGTCTAGGTCCGCGGCGATCTCACGGAATTGTTCGAGGGCGGCTTCGAGATCCTCGACGATTTCCTGGGCGAGAACGTCGGGGTCGGGAAGACTGTCGGAGTCTTCGAGGCTTTCGTCTCTGAGCCAGAAGAAATCGAGGCTGGCTTTGTCGTGATTGAACCGCTCTTTGTCTTATTCAAGCCGAACCCCCACTCTCCCCCTTTTTCTAATGACAATTTAGCCACTTTTCTCCTCTTACTCTAACAAAGACCTGCCGTGATAGGGTACTGTGGGAATGATGGAGAGTGTGGAAGTTTTGGTAATCCCGCAGGTCTCCGAAGAGGTGCTGCACCGAATTCAGAACGTCGACTGTCGGGTCAAGATCGTCGATGCCAGGGGATGGTTCGACGTAGAGCTTCGCGCCACTTGGCCGCAGTGGACCGTGGATCGGTATCTCGGGGATCGAAAATATCCTGCGACGAGTTTCGATCAACGCAACCATGTGCTGGCTTCGGCGGAGGTCGTGCTCCTGGGATGGCCGCCAGTGAAAGATATCAGAGCACGCGCGCCGCGCTTGAAATGGGTCCATGAGCTTCCCGCCGGAGCGAGCAATTTTCTGGATACCGACCTTTGGGGCTCCGATGTTTTGGTGACCACCTCGCGCGGGCTCACGAACAGGCGACCCATGGCCGAGTATGTGTTGGCGAGCTTTCTCCACTTCGCTCGTGGCCTTCACTTGAGCTACCGGGACCAAAAGCGCCACCGTTTCGATCATCAAACTTACGAACCCGTAATAGTCCGGGATAAGACGGTCTGCGTTGTCGGCGCGGGCGGCATTGGTCAGGAGGTGGCAAAGCTCTGCGCGGCGGCCGGGATGCGCGTGGTCGGCACGCGCCGGCACGTGGCTTCGGGGGCACCGCTTCCGCCCGGCTTCGTACGACTAGAATCCTTCCACCTTCTGCATGACCTGCTCGGCGAGAGCGAGTTCGTAGCCGTTTGTTGCCCGTGGACGAAGGAGACTACCCATTTGATCGGCCGAGCGGCTTTTGCAGCGATGAAATCAGGAACGGTTCTGGTCAACATCGCGCGCGGTGAGATTATCGACGAAGAAGCGCTGCTGCATGCTTTGGCTGAGGGGAGGCTTCGCGGCGTCGCCCTGGACGTCTACGTCGGGGAATTCGAACGCCCGCCCGAGTCGCGTCTGTGGCATGATGGGCGCGTTGTCATTACGCCCCATGTATCGGCGGCAACGGACGTCTCCGAGCACCGCGGAGTAAAGTTATTCTGTGAAAACCTGACTCGTTACCTGGAAGGCCTGCCGTTGGAAAATGTCATAGACTGGGAGCGTGGATATTAAAGCGGACTTGTTCGAGGGCGGCTTCGAGGTCATCGACGATTTCCTGAGCAAGCACGTCGGGGTCGGGGAGGTTGTCGGACTCTTCGAGGCTTTCGTCTCTGCGACAGAAGATGTCGAGGCTGGAATTATCCGGTTAAAGAGATCGGCGTAATTTAGCAGCCGAGAAAAGGCTCGCGTCCCCTTTTCTCCCCTCCCTGCACGAATGCGCGGACAGGAATGCGGTCCGTAACGGGTAATCCAGGGTTATTGATTTTGCGGGGAAATATCTAAGGCCCGGTTTTCTCCCATGCGTTTAGATACGGCGGAGAAGGATCTTCTCGTTATTTGTTCCTTCGGGAAGCCGCCGTAGCGCTCGGCTGTCCCTGCTGGACTTTTTGGTACTTTCCTCGCCCGATCCTTTTGGTTTTCTTCTGCTTCGCCCACCTCACAGCGACCTGGCGGACATAGCCGGACGATTTTCGTCTGGCACCCGCTGCCTTGGCGATATCCC
>Ga0184633_10001290_pt1 | contig 10300 bp, 10 predicted proteins | sample PLM31_170_b1_FD_133156 | JGI IMG/M metagenome (GOLD analysis project Ga0184633, IMG submission 133156) | Groundwater sediment microbial communities from an aquifer in East River, Colorado, USA - PLM3-1_170_b1 | ecosystem: Environmental > Terrestrial > Soil > Riparian zone | place: USA: East...
CGAACGCCTCCCGGGCCAGCGGGTCCCTCTTGGCCCACTTGAACCACATGGGAATGGCGTACCGCCGGAACTTCTGGATGTCCACATCGGAGAGCCGGATGATCTGGACCCCCTTGACCTTGTACTTGTCCCAGGCCGCGATGTTCTCTTTCTGGATTTAGGCGTAGTGGTCCCACGAGTGCTGGCGCGTCGCGGCGATCACCATCTCCTGGACGTGCTTCGGCAGTGCGTTCCACTTTGCCATGTTGACCGTGAGGTCCATGAGGTCCACCGGTTGGTGGAGGCACGGTGTCGTGGGCGGCCCCATGATGATGTACTTCGCGACCTCGGCGAAGCCGAGGCCGTAGTTCACCGCCGGGCCGGTGTAGTCCGAGGCATCGAGGACCCCCTTCTCCAGCGCCGGGTACACCTCGCCGCCCGGGAGGATCACGGTGGACACCCCGGCGTACGAGAAGATCTCGGCGATCATCCCGCCCGGAAAACGGATCTTCTTCCCCTTGAACTCCTCGAAGGAGCGGATGGGGACCTTGGAGTGAATCAGGTTCAGGTCGTGCTGGATCGGTCCTACGTAGAACATGTTGTGGGCCTGGTACGCCTTCCGCGCGATCTGGAGTCCCCCCAGCTCGTAGAACCACGTCTCCCACTGGTCCGGCCGGTCCAGCGCCAAGGGATACGAGGAAAGGAATGCCGTGGCGGGCAGCCTGACGGCCCAGTAGTTGCTGAAGCAGTGCATGGCGTCGAGCACACCCGTCTTCACGGCGTCGAACATCTCGAACGTCCCGACGACCGCGGCCGCCGGAAGCGGCTGGAACTCGAGCTTCCCCTCCGTCAGCAGCTTTACATTCGCGCAGTACTTCTGGAACGCCGTATAGCCCGCGGTCCTAGCGTCCCAGGCGGTCTGGACGCGCCACTTGACGGGCGCTTGGGCGAGGACGACCGCGGGGAATCCGAAGGCCGCGGTCCCACCAGCGGCCGCGCCCGTGATGAAGCGGCGCCGCGAGGCGGCCTGCCCCAGTGTGCTGACCATGACGTAGCTCCTTGGCTCGCGATTATCGGTCGTCCGGTGAGTGGTGTCGAGAGGATGTCCGCCTTGACCTGCGAAAATCGGCCCCATAGCATACGCGCTGGGTCCTGGACGCCGCATGTGCCCACACGAGATCGAACAGCCCGTCGAGCCCACCGTTCCGGCTCCTGAAACGACGTTAGGCCTGGGCGAAAGGATCGCGGGCGTGCTCCTGACCCGCTCACCCCTGGGTTTTCTGGTGCGGCGCGTCGCCGGCATCCGCGCGTCGGTCCACGCAAAGCTCCTCGGCGCGTTTCTCCTGATCGCCCTGCTCCTCATCGCCATGACCGCGCTGAGCCTTCAGACGATTTCGAGCGTGTCCCGGAAAAGCCGGCTCCTGGATCAGGCCCGCGAGCGGGTCGACGCGTCCCGCCAGATCGAGCAGGCGGTGGGCTTGCAGATGAACGTCACTCGGAATGCGGTGACTCTCCGGGACGAGGCCGCCATCGAGAGCATCCTCCGCGAGAAGAACCGCTTCGCCGACACGCTCGCCCGCCTCGAAGGAGCTGCGTCGCCTGGCGAGCGTGAAGCGATCCACCGGATCCGCGCGGCCGAGGACGAGATGCTGAGAACGGTGGCGCAGATCGCCCACCTCATTCGGGATGGCAAGGCCGACGAGGCAATGGCGCTTCATCTCAACGAGGGCTATCCACAGTATCGGGAGATCGCCACCCTCGTCACCCGAGTCGTCCGAAGCGAAGAGGCCGGGATGGGCCGACTCCGGCAGAGCGTCGAGGCGGAGAACCGTCAAGCCTTGCTTCTCATGGGCGGCTTCGCCGCAGCGTCGATCGCCCTCGCCCTCATCCTGGGGTTCGTCATCTCCTGGTCCTTCATCATCCCCGTTCGCGCGGCCGGAGGCTTCCTCGGCCAGATCGCGAAAGGAGACTTCGGCGCGACCATCGACGTGCCGAACCGCGACGAGTTCGGCGCCCTGGCCGCTCGGATGAACGAGATGAGCCACGAGCTCCACCAGCTCTACGAGGAGCAGCGGACGCTCAACGTCGAGCTCGAGCGGGCCAGCAAGGCCAAGTCCGATTTCTTGGCCAGCATGAGTCACGAGCTCCGCACGCCGCTGAACGCGATCCTCGGGTTCAATGAATTGATCCTCGGCGAAATCTATGGGGAGGTACCGGACGAGCTGAAGGTGCCCCTGACCGACATTCAAAACAGCGGCAAGCACCTGCTCCGCCTCATCAACAACGTCCTTGACCTCGCCAAGATCGAGGCGGGGCACATGGACCTGGCCCTGGCAGACTACTCGGTTCAGGACACAGTGATGAGCGTGACAACCGCCCTCCGTCCCCTGGCAGCGCAGAAGGGGCTGGACCTCGTGGCCGCGGTGCCTGAAGACATTCCGGTGGCGTGCGGTGACGGAGGGCGCATCACCCAGTGCCTCATGAACCTCGTCGGGAACGCGTTGAAATTCACGCAGCAGGGAGGGGTCGAGGTTGCGGTCGACCTTCGCGGCGACGTCCTCCACTACCGCGTCACGGACACCGGAACCGGAATAGCGGAGGATAGGCTGGAGACGGTCTTCGGTGAATTCCGACAGGAAGACGCCACGATCGCCGGTCAGTTCGGTGGCACCGGCCTGGGGCTCAGCATCACGAAGAAATTCGTCGAGCTGCACGGCGGGCGGATCTGGGTGGAGAGCGAAGTCGGAAAGGGATCGACCTTTTCCTTCACGATCCCCTTGCGCGTGGAGAGAGCGGAGACGGTATGAGCGAAAAGACCATCCTCTACGTCGAGGACAACGAGCTGAACCGCAAGATCGTCCGCGACCTGCTGCGGCGCACGTCCTATCGCCTGATCGAAGCGGTGGACGGGGAGGCCGGCATTGCGACGGCCCTCGAGCAGCGCCCGGACCTCATTCTCATGGATCTCCAGCTCCCCAAGGTCTCTGGCATCGAGGCCGTGCGCGCGCTGCGCAATGCGCCGGCAACGGCTGACACGCCGATCATCGCCATCACCTCATTCGCGCTCAGCGGCGACCAACAGAAGGCCAAGGACGCCGGCGCGTCCGCCTACCTGGCGAAACCGTATAGCCCGTTCGATCTTCTCGACATGATCCGGAAGCTGGCTCCCGAAGGCTAATTCAGTCAGAAGGTCGAGGTCACCGCCTGGTGGCCTCCGTTCTCCGTGAGCTCTTCCTCCCGGTAGAGACCCAACGCCTCGAGCACCGGTCGATCCTGGATCGAGAAGAGGATCGCCGCGTCTTGCGTGGAAAGATTCGTGTGCTCGTGCAGAGCCCAGGACGGGAGCGTGATGATGTCCCCCCGCTCCCACGCGAAGCGCGCGCCGTCGATGATCGTCTCGCCGGTCCCCTGGACGACGTAGTAGACGGCGCTGCCGGTGTGGCGGTGCGCCTTGAGTCGCGCGCCGGGACGGAGCATCTGGACCCAGCACCCCATCGTCGGCAGCAGAGCGCGACCCGTCTGCGGGTGCGTGTACTCCAGGGCCACGCCGTCGTAGTCGTCTCCCGCGACGTCACGCAGCTCTCCCAGCGACTGCCACGTCTTCTCCCAGGAGTAGAGGAGCAGCGGCGAGGACAGCGGTCGCTCCTTCACCCAGGTCGGCGTCAGGCTGACGTGACCGTGCAGTCGAACGGACGCGTTGTTCGGCTTGCTCAGCGGCACCTGGGGCTCCGTGTAGAACTGAAAGAACATCGCGTTGAGGGCCTGGACGAGCGGCACGTCGAGGCCGTCCATCCAGACCACCGGCTTCTCGGTCTCGTTGCCGTGGTCGTGCCACGCCCAGCTCGGCGTCAGGATGAGGTCGCCGGGCGCCATGTAGACGCGCTCGCCGTCGACGGCGGTGTAGGCACCCTTCCCTTCCATGATGAACCGGATCGCCGTCGGGGTATGGCGATGGGCGCGCGCCACTTCGCCAGGTAAAAGGAGCTGGACCGCGGCGATCATGGTGTTCGTCGTCGCCCACCGTCCGTCGAGCCCTGGATTGAAGAGCTGGAGCGCGCGGCGCTCCTCGCCGACCGGCACGGCCTCGCCGGCCTCGCGGACCATCGCCTCGAGCACAGACGCCTTCCACATGTACGGGATTGCCTTCGGCTCGGGGTGCCGCGTCATCTCGCTCGCCAGCTCCCACAGGCCGTACATGTGGGCGGCGTGCATTCGCTCGTGAAAGTCCATATGGCCGCCTCCTACCTCGACAACGGCGCTTTCAGATCGTAGAACCGGAGCGCGTTCTGCCCCAAGATTTTCGCCTTCACACGCGCATTTAGGTCGTCGCGCTTCATGAGCTCGTCCACCGTGTGCGGCCACTCGCTGTCCCAGTGCGGGTAGTCCGACGCGTAGAGGAGCGGGAAGTCCATGACGTGGCCGTCGCCGTCCACGATGAAGATGTCGTCGCGCATGACGTCCTCCCTCCGGCGCTCGTGACCCGCACCGTCGCCGGGACATCCCAGGATATACAGCACACGTACGCGCCGTTTCTGGAAAATCGGGTCTGGACAGGTGGCCAAGGCCGTGCCACGGAGTCGACAAGAAATGGCGAACAGTCGGGACCAGGCACCCCGCGGAGAGCGACAACCCCGCGATTCTTCGATTTGAGCAGCATAGGCATTGCCTTTGCTCTCTTGCCCCCCATGACTCTCCGCGCCTGCCGGACGAGGGCTATCGTTCTAGCGGACCGCATGTGGTCGCTGGTCCCTTCGGGCGGGTCCCTCCCCGAGAGCGTGTGGCGGGCGAGGCACCGCTTCCTGGTCGGGCTCACGTTCTTCCACGTCGTGATCATCGCCCTGGCCGGACCGGTACTCGGCAAGCACTGGGAGCTCTCCTTCCGCGCCCTCCTCGACGACGACAGTGCGCTGCACGTCCTTGGCGAGGCGCTCGTGGTGGCGCTGTTCGGGGTCCTGGCTTGCTGGCGGCGGGCGGGCCGCACGGGGCAGGCCACGTTCGTCGGCTTCGGCCTCATGAGCGCGTCCGCGATCCTGGTGCATCTCTCCGGCGGTTACATCGAGTTCCACTTCCATTTCTTCGTCATGCTCACGTTCCTGGCCCTCTGCCAGGACTGGATCCCGTACCTCCTGGCGGTCGCCTTCGTCGCCGTCCACCACGGCGTCGTCGGGGTGCTGTGGCCGCGGTCGGTCTACAACCACGAGGCGGCGTTCAACGCTCCGTGGACGTGGGCCGGCATCCACGCCCTGTTCGTGCTCTGGTCCTGCGTGGGCAGCGTCATCGCCTGGCGATTCAACGAGCGGACGTTCGCGCAGACCGCACTCATACTCCAGGCGGCCGGCGAAGGGATCTTCGGGGTCGACACGGAAGCGCGGATCACCTTCATCAATCCGGCGGCTGCCTCGATCCTGGGGGTGGATGCGCGGGCGGCTGTCGGCAAGCGGTTCGGCCAAGTCGCGAATCACCTCGCCACCGATGGCACGCGGCTGTCGGACGAGGACTCACCGATCCTGGCGCCCCTCAAGGACGGCAAGGCCCACCACGCGACCGATCAGATCTTCGGCCGCATGGACGGTAGCTACGTCCCGGTCGACTACGTGAGCACACCCATGATCGAGCGCGACCAGCTGACCGGCGTGGTCGTCAGCTTCAACGACATCACCGCGCGTCACCGCTCGGAAGCGGCCCTGCAGCAAAGCCATCGGATGCTCGAAGAGACGCTCGTCCAGCTGAAGACGACTCAGCAACAGATGCTCCAGCAGGAGCGGCTGCGCGCGATGGGCCAGATGGCCAGCGGCATCGCCCACGACTTCAACAACTCGCTCTCTCCGATCGTGGGCTTCGCCGAGCTCCTCATGCGATCTCCCGATCTTCCGCGAGAGACGACGAAGACCTACGCGCAGCTCATCAACACCGCCGCCCTCGACGCCGCCTCGGTCATCCGCCGCCTGCGCGAGCTATACCGCGACAGGGGCGAGACCCCCGTCGACGGGTCGGTCGACCTCGGCCGCTGCATCGACGAAGTGGTAGCCCTGACGCAGCCGCGCTGGAAGAACCAGGCCCTCGGCCAGGGCATCGCGATCCGCGTCGATGCCCGCGTCGCCGGCTCGCCGGTCATCCAGGGGGACGCGGCCGGGATCCGGGAGATGCTCGCCAACCTGATCTTCAACGCGGTCGACGCCATGCCGGAGGGCGGTACGATCACGGTGCGCGCGCGCGCGGAAGGCGCCGAGGTGAGACTCGAGGTCAGCGACACCGGCACCGGCATGTCGGACGAGGTCCGGCAGCGCTGCCTGGAGCCCTTCTTCTCGACGAAGGGCCAGCACGGCACCGGCCTCGGGCTCTCGCTCGTGCACGCCACCGTCGAGCGCCACGGCGGGACGCTGACGGTCGAGAGCGACCCGGGCCGGGGCAGTATGTTCATCTTGCGGCTTCCCATCCGGCACGAGTCGGCGGCCGCCGGCGCGGACGTCGAGTTGCAGGAGTCGTTGCGGCCTCTGCACATCCTGCTGGTGGACGACGATCCGCTCGTGCGCATGTCCGTCGTCGCGCAGCTCAACAGCCAGGGGCACAGCGTCGAGACCGCCGCGAACGGGCGCGAAGGGCTCGACCGGTTCGCGGCCGGCCGCTTCGACCTGATCGTGACCGACCGCGCGATGCCGGAGATGGGCGGCGACCAGCTGGCGGCCACCATCGAGCGCTCGGCGCCGGACACGTCCGTTATCATGCTGACCGGCTTCGGTGACCTGATGGGCGCCAAGGGCGAGCAGCCGCCGGGCGTCGATGCCGTCGTCAGCAAGCCTGTCACGCTCGACGCGCTCACCCAGGCCATCCGCAAGGTCACTGCCCGCCGCTGAACGTCCCTGGCCCACGCGGGCCGAGGAATTCCCGTTGTCATGGCGCGCGCACGGTGGTACACGTGCGGCTATCCCGCGACGCGGAGAGACACCATGATCCTGATCATCGGCGGCATGGGATTCATCGGGCTCAATACCGCGCTACGTTTCCTGGAGGCCGGCCAGAATGTCGTCATCTCGCAGCATACCTCGCGTCGTGTACCGGACGTCCTCAAGAGTGAGATCGGCACGCGTGCCTTCGTCGCGCAGATGGACGTGACCAACCCCTACGAGGTCTTCGAGGTCGTCCGACACCACCAGATCGAGAGCATCGTCAATCTCATGGCGCCGCCGGCCCGCAGCCTCTCCACGCAATCGGACTATCATCTCTACACCGCCGGCCTGCAAAACGTCCTGGAGGCCGCGCGCACCTTCGGGCTCCGGCGCGTATCGCTGGGCAGCTCCGTCGCCGTCTACGGCGGCCTGCCGGCCGGGCCCTATCGCGAGGACACGACGCTCCCCGTGACCTCCCCGACGCAGGTCTCGGCGTTCAAGAAGGGCATGGAGATGCACGCTCACTTCTACGCCGCGCAGGCCAAGCTCGACGTGGTCGCGCTGCGGATCGGAAGCATCTACGGTCCGTTCTACTACAGCATGCACAACCCGATCAGCCGCATGTGCCACGCCGCTGCGAAGAACACCGAGCCCGACTTCAGCGACCGGCCCGACGGCAAGATTTTCGAGGACGACCAGGCCGACTGGACGTACGTGAAGGACGTGGCGCGAGGCATCCAGCAGGTGCACACCGCGGAGAAGCTCTCGCATCGCGTCTACAACATCGGCTCGGGCCGCGCGACGTCCAACCGGGACGCCTTCGAGGCAGTGCGCAAGGCCGTGCCGGGCGCCCGGTGCGCCGCCCTCAAGCCGGGAAAGACGCCGGGCAGCTCGACTAATCCCGCGACCGATCTGTCGCGCGCCAAGGACGTCGGCTACCAGCCCGAGCACACGCTCGAGACGGGGATCGCGGCGTATATCGACTGGCTACGAACCAATCCGCAATAGACAGGGGGGATCCATGGGGCGACTGGACGGCAAGGTGGCGCTGATCAGCGGCGGGGCGCGGGGGCAAGGGGCGACCGAAGGGCGGATGTTCGTCCGCGAGGGCGCGGCCGTGGTGCTCGGGGACGTCCTGGACGACGAGGGCAAGAAGGTCGAGGCGGAGATCAGGGCTAACGGGGGCAAGGCAACCTACGTGCACCTGGACGTGACGCGCGAGGCGGACTGGCGCGCGGCCGTGGCCACCGCCGTGCAGGCGTACGGCAAGCTCAACGTGCTCGTCAACAACGCGGGCATTCTCTTCCGGTCGAAGATCGAGGAGACGTCCGAAGCCGATTGGGACCGCATCATGGCGGTCAACGTCAAAGGCGTGTTCCTGGGCACGAAGTGCGCGATCCCGGCGATGCGGCAGGCCGGCGGCGGGTCGATCATCAACATCTCCTCAACGGCGGGTCTGGTCGGGGCCCCAGGGGGAACCGCCGCGTACACCGCGACCAAGGGCGCCGTGCGCCTCTTCACCAAGTCGACGGCCGTCCAGCACGCCGGGGAGAACATCCGCTGCAACTCCGTCCACCCCGGTCCGATCGCGACCGACATGATCAAGGACGTGCTCGAGAACAAAGCTCAATGGGAGCAGCGCCTGCGGCGTCTGCCCATGGGACGCGTGGGAACGCCGGAAGACGTCGCCTACGGCGTCATCTACCTGGCGTCCGACGAATCGTCCTACATGACGGGTAGCGAACTGGTGATCGACGGCGGCACGACCGCCGAGTAGAGGCAGCTCACGTAAGCCAGTAAAGGAGACCACTCATGGCGCTGACGCTCGCAGAAGCCAATCGGATCGTGCAAGCGGCCCTGACCAAGGCCCAAGAGATGAACATCAAGGTAAGCGTCGCGGTGTGCGACGCTGGGGGCCGCCTGATGGCCTTCAACCGCATGGACGGCGCCATCTGGGGCAGCATCTACGGATCCCAGGGCAAAGCGATCGCCTCGGCCGGCTTCGCCCGGCCCAGTGGCGAGCTGGCCGAGCGGGCCGGCAGTCCCATCATCCAGGGCATCGTCGCGGCCGAGGGCGGCCACATGATCCCGAGCCAGGGCGCGGTGCCGATCGTCCGCAACGGCGTGGTCGACGGCGCGTGCGGCGTCGGTGGCGGGACCTCCCAGCAAGACGAGGACGTCGCGAAAGCGGCCGTCGCGAAGCTCTAAGGCTTACTGGAACGTCACGGGGATCGAGACGCCGCTGGCGCTAGGTTCAGCGTCCGCGCTTCGGTACAGCCTTATTCGCAGAGGCTAGGGTTCCGGCGGCTGTGCGTCAACGTGCCGAGTTGTAGACGCCAGCCGCCGCCGCGGACACGGCCTGAAATCATCGACGCGCTCTGACCTCCGCTGTCACACCTCGCGGACACTATCCCCAGTAAAGATCTCTCGGCGATCCGGGGCGAGGGCAGAAGGGCCTGTCCTTGCGGGAGCCTACGGGGCGGCGGCCACGCATCTCACGGCGTTCCCGCCGACCCGTCGGGTCGGGGAAACCTGACAGGCCACAAAGATTGACAAGGAACCGAGGGATACACATAGGATGGACGCACCGATGCCACGGGGCGATCAGCTCTCTCGGCAGTGGCGCTTGATTCAGCTCATCGACCGCGCCCAGGGCATTACCGTGGACGCCTACCTGGTCGGCCACTGCCACCTGCGCGACGCCGTCGGCATCTTCGCCGTCGAGCGCATGCGCACCGTGGTGCGCCTGATAAAGCGCGCGCCGCGGCCCGAACTTGGATAGCAGCTTCTTCGAGCGCCCGATCCTCAACTCGCCGTATGCCTATCCCGGCCGCCACTGGGAGCTGGACGGCGACGGCCAGCCGACCGGGCACATCATCGAGTCGCGGCGCGACGCGCGGTTCATCACGCCGATCCCCCGGCCGAAGAAGCACAAGCGAGCGAAGGGGCAGGAGCGGCTCGTCTTCGACGAAGGCGCCGGCGTGTCGACCGCCCGACAGCAGTACGACCCGACGCCCATCATCAACGAGCTACGGCGGCGCGTGGACCAATGGCGGGCCATCACCAACCCAAGCCACTGGGGGGTAACCCCCGAGACCGCCCGGCTCCTCCAGCACTGGCGGCACCACGAGTTCGACGACATCCGGCCCTTCTTCTGCCAGATCGAGGCGGTCGAGACGGTGATCTATCTCACCGAGGTGGCGCCGAACGAGCGCCCCGGCAAGGGCTTCCTCGAGCATCTGGCGAACGCCAACAACGACGCCAACCCGGAGCTGATGCGGCTGGCGCTCAAGCTGGCCACGGGCGCCGGCAAGACGACGGTCATGGCCATGCTCATCGCCTGGCAGACCGTCAACGCCGTGCGGCGGCAGCAGAGCAAGCGCTTCACCCGCGGCTTTCTCGTGGTCACGCCGGGCATCACCATCAAGGACCGC
>Ga0184633_10001291_pt1 | contig 10300 bp, 10 predicted proteins | sample PLM31_170_b1_FD_133156 | JGI IMG/M metagenome (GOLD analysis project Ga0184633, IMG submission 133156) | Groundwater sediment microbial communities from an aquifer in East River, Colorado, USA - PLM3-1_170_b1 | ecosystem: Environmental > Terrestrial > Soil > Riparian zone | place: USA: East...
ATGCGCCGTTCGTCAACGCGCTGCTGCGGCAGGCGCTGCTCGCCATCGAAGAGGTGATGGGCAAGCACGGCCTGAACGTGATCTTGAAAGACGCCGGGCTGGAGCGCTACGTGGACAACCCGCCGCCCAACAACCTCGAGGCCGGGGCCAAAGCCGCCGAGTACGCGCGGCTCAACGAAGCGTTGGAGAAAGCCGTCGGGCGGGCCGGGAGGGGTATGCTCAAGCGCATCGGGCGGGCGTCCTTCCAATGGGGCGTCAAAGAGCAGGCTGCGCTGCTCGGCCTCGCGGGCGTGGCGCTCAAGCTCATGCCGCAGAAGCAGCGCCAGAAATTCATCCTCAACAATCTGGCCAAAGCCCTGATGGACTCCAACCCGGACAGTTTGATCGTGGTGGAAGAGAAAAGCGACCAGTTTTTCTACACCGATTACAGTTGCGCGATCTGCCACACGCGCCACGCCGACAAGCCGGTGTGTCACTTGTATGTCGGCTCGCTGGAAGAGGCGCTCAAGTGGGCCAGCGGGCAGGACATCACGGTCGAAGAGACGCAGTGCAAAGCGCGGGGCGATCCCTGCTGCCAGTTCACCATCGGAGCCGCCGCATGACAGATCACCTGGGCCGCGCGCTCCCCAACGCCCGGATGCGCCGGTTCATGCTCGCCGTGCAGGACGTGATGGGGCGGAGCGGGCTGACGACGATTCTGCGGCAGGCCGGCCTCCAGCATCAGGCAGGTAATCTCCCGCCGGACAACTACCAGACCGCGCTGCACGCCGTCGAATATACGGCGTTGGTTCAGGCCATTGAGAATTACTACGGGCGCGGCGCGCGCGGCACACTCACGCGCATTGGGCACGCGGCCTTCGGCCAGTTGAGGCAGAGCCAGAAATTCAAGGCGCGGTTGTACCGGCTGGCCTTCCGCTTTCTGCCCGTGCAGCAACGCAAGTTGATGGCGCTCCGCTGGCTGGCGCGGGAGATGGCCATCCCCGGCGGCCAGGTCACCGTCCACCTCGACGACCGGCACATCGCTTTCGTGGACCGCGAGAGCGACACTACGTTTGGCCGCACCCGCGACGCCGAGATTTGCTGGCTGACGGTGGGCGAGATTCAAGAGGCGCTCAAATGGGCCACCGGCACAGAATACGACGTGACCGAGATGAGCTGCAAAGCCAAAGGCGACCCGGCCTGCCGGTTTGATATTGGCGAAGCGTTGATTGGCTGACTCATGGCGCTTGGATCGCCGAGGCGAAGTCCCCCCGCCCTACCGTGGCCGAGAGGCTGGCCTTGCCCGACGTGCCCATCATGATCACCCTCTTCGGCGCGACCGGCTACACCGGCCAACTCATCGCCCGCGCGCTCGACCGCGCCCGGCTGCCGTTCCGCCTCGCGGGCCGCTCGGCCGGCAAACTCGCGGCGCTATCGCAATCGCTCCCCTTACATCCCCCTGCCCTCGTCGCCGACGTTCACGCGCCCGACTCGCTCCCCACCCTGTTCGACGGCACCCGCCTGCTGATCAACTGTGCCGGGCCGTTCACCGACCTCGGCGAGCCGGTTGTCGCGCTGGCGGCGGCGCGCGGCGTACATTATCTGGACATCACAAATGAACTCGCCTACGTCGTCCGCGTGCAGAAGTACGACGGGCGCGCGCGGCAGACCGGAGCCGCCATCGTGCCAGCCTGCGGCTTCGAGGTCGCTCTCGCCGACTGCGCCGCTGCCCTCATGGCGCGCGAGACATCGGACGTGATAGACGAAATCTCGATCATCTACGACTTGGGTGGATCCGGGACGAGCGTGGGCACGCGGCTATCGGGACTGAGGACGTTCGCGACATCGTGGATGAAGTTTCGGGATGGGAAACTCGTCCGGCAAGCGCCGGGCACGGAGCTGCGCCAGGGCACGATCAACGGGCGACCCTACGCCGCCATCGCCTTTCCAAGCGCGGAGACCGCCAGCCTGCCCGTGCATTGCCGCCTGCGAAATATCGGCGTGTGGATGGTCGTGGGACGGCGCAACGCAAGGCTGATCGCGGCGGCGATGCCGGTGGCGAGCTGGCTGCTGCGGACGCCGCTCCGCTGGGTGGCCGCGCAGGCGGTGAAACGGGATGCGCCGCCGGGGGAAGAGGCGCGCGCCCGCAGCCGGTTCGCGATCAAGATCGAAATGACGTGCCGAGGGAAAACGCTGGCCCGCGTCGTGACAGGACACGACGAATACGGCCTGACGGCAGAGATCGCCGCTTACGCCGCCGGGGTGATCACCGCGCCCGATTATTCGAAAGCCGGTGTGCTCGCCCCAGCGCAGGCCCTCGTGCCCGATTCTTTTCTGCAATGGCTCGGCCGTTGCGCCGATGTCGCCGTGAACGATGAGAATTGAGATGGTTCACGTCGGTCACGCTTGCAGCGTGACTCCCTTTGCCTTCAAAACCCGGCTACCCCCAGCGCATGCAGCCCGGCCACAATCAGCGGCGCAAGGACCAGCGCCGGGAGATAATTCGCCACGCGAATCGGCCTCAACTCCAACAGCGCGCCGATGCCGATCCCCAGGATCAACACCCCGCCCGCCGCCGTCATCTCGTTGATCATCGGCGTGGTCAATACCTGCTGGGCCTGCGCGGCCAGCAGGCTCAAGCCACCCTGATACAGCAGGATGATGATGGCCGAGAACATCACGCCCACGCCGAGCGAGGCGGAGAAGGCCAGCGCCGCAAAGCCGTCGAGCACCGCTTTGATCGCGAGCAGTTGATAATTGCCGGTCAGCCCATCCTGGATCGAGCCGAGGATCGTCATCGGCCCCACGCAGAAGATCAGGCTGGCGGACACAAAACCCTGGATGAAGCGCGCGGTGTCTTCTGAGCTCCGGCTCCGGGCGAAGCGCGCCTCCAGCCAGCCGCCTAACCGCTTGAGTCCGTCGTCAATACGCCACCCCTCGCCGACCAGCCCACCGACCAGCACACTGCCGAGCGTAATAAGCGCATTCTGCGAGTCGAACGTCATCTTGATCCCGATCGCAATCGTGAACAACCCGAGTGCCCACAGGACGGACTCGCGCACGCGCACGGGGAGCCGCTCGCCGAACAGCGTCCCCAGCCCCCCTCCGATCAGGACAGTCACGATGTTGATGATTGTTCCGGTCATCGCCCATTAACGTATTGCTGATTGTGGATTGACAACCCAATCAGCAATCAATCATCAGACACCAGAACCGGTCCAACTTCAAACCGCCACCCGGTTTCGACCGGCATTTTTGGCCCGATACAACGCGGCGTCCGCCTCATTGAGCAGGGCGGCCATATGTGGATAATCATCGGTGAGGGCTGCGACCCCCAGGCTGATCGTCACGTTCAATGGACCTCGATCGGTGTCAACGGGTATGTCAGCGATACAGCGGCGGAGGCGCTCGCCAGTGCTGCGCGCGCCATTCAGATCGTTTTCGGGCAAGAGAACCACGAACTCATCCCCGCCGTAGCGACCCACCGCATCAATGTCACGCAGATTTTTCTGGCAGCGTGCGGCCACAGCCTGCAAGACCTGATCGCCAACCGTGTGGCCGTAGGTGTCGTTGGCTTGCTTGAAATAGTCAATGTCCAGCATTGCCGCCGACAAGGGATGCCGGTAGCGACGAGCGCGCTGAAACTCGATGTCGGCCAACTCGAGGAAATGTTGGCGGTTGTGCAGGCCCGTCAGGCCGTCCACGATGGCCCGCTGCTCGAGCGCGCGGGCTTTCTCAAGCAGGCGTGTACGCTGAATGGTCAGCGCAGCCTGATGACTGATGGCCACGGCGAGTTGCACGTCGTGTTGATCGAAGGGCCGGGAGGCGGGGTCCGTCTTGTAAACATAGATCAAGGCGGCAATTTCCTCTCCGATCATCACGGGCACACACAACACGGAGCGGATACCCAACAGCAAGGCGCTTTTGCCCCAGGTTTGTTCGGCCTGGGCGGGAATATTGGCGAGGACGACGACCGAGCGCTGCTCAATGGCCTGGTGTGCGATGGAGGTCGGAAAACCCAACTCGGCTAACTGGCCGAAGCGCTCGGCCAGAATCACCTCGCTTTTCTCGGCACCCATCGAAACCCGCATCAATTTTGAGACCTCCTGCAGGGCGACCTCCAGGTCAAGAATGGTGTTCAGCCGGCTGGCGACTTCGTACAGCAGGACCGCATGTTGATCAACCGACTCGAGGAGAAGATCGCGGGTCAGCGGCTGGGTCCCGGAGAAGGCAGCGACGAGATCGGAAGCGGTTTTGTCATCTCGGAAGGCGATAGTCGCCACATGCTGGCCGATGCGAATCTGATCTTCGGGCCGCAAGACGTGAGGCTGGGTGAGGCGTTCCCGGTTGACGAACGTCCCATTCGTGCTTCCCAGGTCAACGGCGACGACGAGGTCCGCGTGGCAATGAATCTCGGCGTGCACGCGTGAGGCCGACTCGTCGGCGATGACGATGTCGTTATCCGGTTTGCGGCCAACGATGTTTTTGCCGGCCTTCAGAACATATTCGCGCGGCTCGCTCGATGGAGAACGAATAGTGAGAACCCACATAGCGCTTTCAGCCTGCCTCGGCCCAGAGACGTGTCCAAAATGAGGATGCGGCGGTAGCACTTGGTGAACAGTGAGTATGGACTCGTCAGCCCATTTTGGCAAATGGGGTTGTGGTCAGGGTCAGGTCAGCGAATGAGAAGGTCGGGCCACTTTTGGCGCTGCCGCTCAGCCGGATTATAATCAGGCGCAATGCTAGGCCGCTACCAGCAATTCCTGTACGGGCTGCTGTTGAGCCTGTTGGTCACGGGCGCGCTGCTCGTCGTCTCGCGGCGGCCGCCGGGCCACCCGGTGCAACTGCTCGAGCCGCCCACCCCGCTCCCGCTGCGCGTCCACGTCACGGGCGGGGTGGCGCAGCCGGGTGTCTATGCGCTCCCGCGCGGCAGCATCTGGCAGGAGGCCGTCAACGCCGCCGGAGGCCCCACCGCGCTCGCGGACTTGAACCACATCAACCTCGCCCAGGTGATTGTGGACGGCGATCAAATCGTCGTGCCCGAACTGATTCCCACGGCGACTCCCCGCCCGCCGACTTCGACGCCCGCCCCCACCGTCACCGTCGGCCCCGGGACTCCCTCGCCGACGCCACTCCCAACCAACACCCCCGCGCCGACAAGTTCCGACGCGACGAGCGCCGGGACCACATCCAAGATCAACATCAACATCGCCACCGCTGCCGAACTCGAAGCCCTGCCCCGCATCGGCCCGGCCATCGCCCAGCGCATCGTGGATTACCGGACGGAGCACGGGTTGTTTCAGAAGATTGAGGATCTCATGAACGTGAACGGCATCGGCCCGGCGACATTCACTGCCATCCAGGACTTGATTACAGTCGGCCCATAAAATCGCACAATGTCTCTACATTCCAACAAACGTCTCTGGCAAAAGCACGTGCTCGCCGAAAACCGCCGCTCAATTGAGGGCCTGCTCGAAACGCTGTGCGCCGAGCCGGTGTATCAGATCATGGCGACGGGCGAGACGCATCGCGGGCGCGAGGCGGTCGCCAATTTTTATCGCGGCCTGTTCGAAGCGATGCCCGAGGTCACGTTTGAACTGGTCGGACAGTTCATCGGCGAGGAGGGTGTCGTCGAAGAGTCTGTGCTGGTGGGCACCCACACCAGCGCGCTCTTCGGCATCCCTGCCACGGGCAAGCCCATCCGCCTGCCGTTGACGATCGTCTTTCCGATGAGGGACGGCGAGATACTGGGCGAGCGCATGTACTTCGATGTGGACAGCCTGTATCGGCAACTCGGACTTCGTCAATAGCGCATGGACGCCCTTTACCACCATCAGATACTGAAACGAGCGCTTGGCGCGCATGTCTCGCTGCGCGCGCTGGAGGCTATCTATCGGGCCAATATCGGGCAAGATTTGCGCGGGCTGTTCGGCCACCCGGAGTATCACTTCGACGAAAACGCCATCGTGGAGTCGCTGGCCTACATTGAAGAATGCCGCGCCCTCGCCACTCGTACCGAGTCGCCTGCGGAAGCGTGGTCTGCCTTTGGGAGACTCTCGCATGCCGCGCAGGATTTTTACGCACACTCGAATTACGTGCGGCTGTGGGCGGCGCAGTTCGATGGGCGCGCCCCCCTTCCCGACCCGCGCGAGGCTCCCCCGGAGCGACGCGGAGGGGGTCCTCTCGTCGGGAAAACCTCTGACCGGGGGAGGGAGTGGCCGCCAGTTGAGTCTATGGATGGACTCGATCCCTCGCTGCTCAAACATCCTCGGCTGATGACCTGCCGCATGTACTGGCCAGTCGAAGCCTTGTATTTTGTCCCCGGCCTCGGGCCGCTCGTCAAACGCTTTCTTCCCAAAGACGCACACGCCTGGATGAATCTCGACAACCCGAAGACCGGGCGGCTGTTCCCCTACGCGATGGAAGCCGCCGTCCAGCGCACCGTGGCTGAATACGAACGCACCATCGCGGCGATTGGAGAAGAGAGAGGTGAGGAAGCCGTCAAGGCATTCTGTGACGTGTGACGAGTGACGCGATTCTCATTTCTCGCATCCCCCATCCCATTTTCCACTTGCCCCCATTCGCCACTCGTCACCTCCCATGCTAAAATCCCGCCCACTCAACTCGAACTCCCAACTCTCACTCTCACTCACAGGAGCCTCCCATGCCTCTGCCTCCCGCCCAGCGCGGCATGTACTTTGAAGAATTCGCCGTCGGCCAGAAGATCACCACCATGAGCCGCACCGTCACCGAGACGGACGTGGTCACTTTCGCCGGACTTTCCGGCGATTTCAATCAAATCCACACCGACGCCGAGTACGCGAAAGGCACGCCCTTCGGCCAGCGCATCGCGCACGGCATCTGTGTCCTGTCCATTGCCTCCGGCCTCGCCACGCTGACCGGCATCATGGAGAGCACCGTGCTCGCCTTCCGCGAAATCGCGGAGTGGAAATTCAGCAAGCCTGTCTTCTTCGGCGACACGATTCACGCGGAGATGGAAGTCATCGAGACCAAAGCTTTCCCGCGCCTCGGCGGCGGCGCGGTCGTCATCAAGGTGGACGTGAAGAATCAGAAAGATGAAACGGTGCAAGGTGGAAAGTGGAATGTGCTCATGATGAGTCGCCCGAAGAGTCAGTCAACGGATGGAACGGATTGAACGGAGAGTGATATCCCCTACACTCCCCCGCCCCCCCGCTCCCGACTGGCCTCGCATCGCCCGCCTGCTTCTCACCTCGCGCACGATTGACACCATCGAGGAGAAAGAACTCACCCCGGCGGGCAAGGTTCTATATCAGTTCTCGGCCAAGGGGCACGAGTTGGCCCAAATCCTGCTCGGGCTGTCGCTCACGCACCCGCACGACGCGGCGGCCGTGTATTACCGCTCGCGCCCGTTCATGCTCGCGGCGGGGCTGACCGCGCAGGAGGCGCTCGCCGCAGACATGGCGAAGACGGGCAGCCCGTCGGAGGGGCGGGATGTGGGAGTGGTGTATTCGATGCCGCCGCGCAATGGTGTGACCGTGCTCCCCTCTTCTGGTGATGTCGGCGCGCAGTACACCCCCGCCGCCGGGTGGGCGCAAGCGATCTACTATCGCCGCCATGTCCTCGACGAACCGGAATGGGAAGGGGCCATCGCGGTCGCGCTCGGGGGCGACGGCTCCACCGCCGCGAACGGATTCTGGGCCGCGCTCAACATCGTCACCACGCTCAACCTCCCGATGCTGTTCTTCATCGAGGACAACAGTTACGCGATCTCGGTCCCCAGCCTGCTCCAGACGCCCGGCAAGAACATCGCCGCGAACCTCGCCGCGTACAGCGGACTCCACGTGTTGGACGGCGATGGCAGTGACCCCGCGGACGCCGCCCAGAAAATCGGCGCGGCGGTGAATTACGTGCGCGAGGAGCAGCGAGCGTGTCTCCTGCGCCTGCGCGTCCCGCGCCTCATGGGCCACACGTTCATTGACGATCAGGCCTACAAGCCCGCCGACCTGAGAGCCGAAGAAGCCACGCGCGATCCATTGCGCCGCCTGCGGGATTTTGTGCCCGACCTCGATTGGGACGCATTGGAAAAAGAAGTGGAGGGCGAGGTGCGCGCGGCGGTCACGGCGGCCGGGGCGCATCCCGAACCCGAACCGGCCTCTGCCGCCACGCATCTCTTCTTCGACGGGAAACCGCAACTCGTGGGCGGTCTGCTGCTCGAGGTAGAGACGCGCCACGATAGTCCCCGAAGCGAAGCGGAGCGGGATGGCGCGTCTCTACCCGATACATCCGGCCCGCGCATCAACTTCATTGACGCCGTGCGCCGCACGCTCGACGTCGAACTGACTCTCAACCCGCGCGCGCTCGTCTTCGGCGAGGATGTGGGCGTCAAGGGCGGCGTGCACGGCGCGACGATGGACCTTCAGCACAAGTTCGGCTGCCAGCGTGTGTTCGACACCTCGCTCTCGGAGGAGGGCATCATCGGGAGCGCGGTGGGGCTGGCGCTCGCCGGTCTCCTGCCCATCCCGGAGATTCAATTCCGCAAATACGCCGACCCGGCCACCGAACAGATCAACGACTGCGGCACCCTCCGCTGGCGCACCGCCGGGAAGTTCGCCGCGCCGATGGTCGTGCGCATCCCGGTCGGGTTCGGCAAGAAGACCGGGGACCCGTGGCACTCGGTGACGGGCGAGGCGATTTACGCGCACACCCCTGGCTGGCGGCTCGCGTTCCCCTCCAACGCCGCCGATGCGGTGGGGTTGCTGCGAACCGCACTGCGCGGCAACGACCCGACGTTCTTCTTCGAGCATCGCGCGCTGCTGGACACCCCGCCCGCCCGGCGCCCCTACTCCGGCGACGATTACGCGCTGCCCTTCGGCGTGGCCGCCACAGTTCAGGCTGGGGATGCGTTGACGGTGGTCACGTGGGGTGAGATGGTGTACCGGTGCGTCGAGGCCGCGCAGGTCCTTCGACCCGGCTCAGGAGGGCAAGTCGAAATCCTCGACCTGCGCACTATCGTCCCGTGGGATCGCGAGGCCGTGCTGGCTTCGGTCAAGAAGACGGGCAAGTGCCTGGTCGTTCACGAGGACACGCTCACAGGCGGGTTCGCAGGCGAGATCATCGCGGTTATCGCGCAGGAGGCGTTTCCCTATCTGGATGCGCCCGTGGGCCGCGTGGCCGCGCCGGACGTGCCCGTCCCGTACAACCCCGGACTGATGCGGGCGGTGGTTCCCAGCGTGGAGGCCATTGCGGCCAAAATGGCCGATTTGCTGGCTTTTTAGAATGGGGGTATAGTTGCCGCCCGTAACTCGGGGAAAAGGAGCCACTTCAACAAGGAGACAACCTATGGCTGGAAAACGCATGACCAAATCTCAGTTCGTGGCCGCGGTGGCCCAGAAGGCCGGGCTGGAGAAGAAGCAGGCCGCCGCGGCGCTCGAGGCGCTGAACGCGGTGGTGGCGCACGAGCTCGGCAAGAAAGGCCCCGGCGAGGCGATGATCCCGGGCCTGCTCAAGGTAAGTGTTGTGGTCAAAAAGGCTACGAAAGAGCGAACAGGCCCTAGCCCATTTGACCCAACCAAGATCGTTACCTTCAAGGCTAAGCCTGAGCGCAGAGTCGTCAAGGCCCGCCCGGTAAAGGCGCTCAAAGACGCGGTTTAGTCAGGTCGCTTGCGCCCCGAGATTTCTGCCTCCGGGACGCATTGTTTTTCTGGCTCTGCCGGCATTCGCAGGAACCCACGCAGGTCACGCTTTGAGCGTGACGGCTTGAGCGACGAACGTCGTCACGCTTCAAGCGTGACCTGCTCAATCACGTTTGAAATAAATTCCCCTTTCTGGTAGAGTGTGCCGGCGCGCCCGAAATCATCGGGCGCGAGTCTTGTGGGGCGAGACACGAAGTGTCTTGCACGGAAGGCCGCTCACATGCGTCTCTCGGCACTGCTCACCTCTGCCATCGCCATCGTGATTGCCGGGCTGCTGCTCCTCGGCGCGTGGCTGCTCCTGCTCCCGTCCGGCCCGCCGCTCGCGGCGGCCTCGCTCTCCTCCTCGGCCATCTCCCCCAACGCCGACGGCAGAGAAGACGTCACCCGCATCCAGTACACCCTGCGGCGGCCAGCCACGGTCTCGATCTACTTCCTCGACGCGCAAGGGAACCGGTTCGACTTCCGCAAAGACAAAGCGCGCGACGACGGGGAGCATCAAATTGACTTCAGCGGGATCGTGAACCCGTATCGCCTGCCCGGCGACGACTTCCGGGCTGAACTGCTGGCGCGCGTGCTGCAAGACGGCGCGTACACGTGGGTGGTCGAGGCGCGTGATGCGGCGGGATCGGCCAACCAGATCACCGGCA
>Ga0184633_10001292_pt1 | contig 10298 bp, 12 predicted proteins | sample PLM31_170_b1_FD_133156 | JGI IMG/M metagenome (GOLD analysis project Ga0184633, IMG submission 133156) | Groundwater sediment microbial communities from an aquifer in East River, Colorado, USA - PLM3-1_170_b1 | ecosystem: Environmental > Terrestrial > Soil > Riparian zone | place: USA: East...
CGCCATCCTTGCGACGCCACGCGAGCGATGCCAAGGAGACGCGAGGACAGGTCGACTCCCACGACACGCAGACCGCGTGCCACGAGGACCGCCGCATGCCGTCCGTGGCCGCATCCCACGTCGAGCACGCGCAGACCGGGCCGCAGTCCCTCCGCGAACGCCGAAACCTCGGGCCACGGTTCGCGTCGACGCTCCGCGAAGGACTCCGCGATGCGCTCGTACGTGTCCCGGACGTCGGCTTTGGACGGGGGGACGTCGTCCGTCATGGCGACATCGAGGCCCGCTCGAGTTCCGCGAGGACGCGCGCGCGGATGTTCGCGACGGGAGGCGGCTCCGCGACGGCGGACCCGGCGTCCAGGTACTTCTCGTACGCCGACGCCATCTTGCCGCCGCATACGGGGCACGTCGTCGTGCCGACCTCGTACGCCCCGTCCTTCGGGCAGCGGGCGAGCGCCTTGCGCCCCCCGAACTTCCCGCGCTTCGCGACGGGCTTCCCGCGCATCTCGACGATGTCGAGCGCGAAGTCGATCGTCGCGGCGCTGCTGAGGGACGTCCCGACGCCGAAGCCGTCGACGCCCGCCCCGAGGAGAGCGGGGATCGTCGCCTCGTCGATCGACCCCGACACATAAATCTTCGCGTCCTTGTGGCCCCGGAGGTCGAGCTCCCACCGCACCTCGTGAACGATCGCGGCGAAGTTGCCTCGCCGGGACGCGGGCGTGTCGAGCCTCACACCCGCGAGGTCGGGAATCGCCTCCGCGGCGATGACCGCTTCCGTCTTTTCGTCGTAGTACGTGTCGATGAGCGCGATCCGCGGGACCTTCTTCTCGAGGTGTTTGTGGAGCGCGAGAAAGGCCTCGCGCGGTCCGCCCATGACGATCGTGAGGGCGTGGGGCATCGTCCCCATCGCGGCGAGGCCAAGCATGTCCGCGCCGAGGGGCGTCGTGACCGCGTCGAGCCCGCCGACGTAGACGGAGCGCTCGATGAGCGGCGCGATTCCTGGGTGCATCCGGCGCACGCCGAAGGAAAAGACCTGCTTCGTGCCGGCGAGCTTTCGGATCCGGGCGGCGCGCGTCGCGATGCCGCTCGCCTGGCAGATCATCCCCAGGAGCGGGGTCTCGTACACGGCCCAGTCCCCGTAGGGGCCCTCGAGGACGATCACGGGAAGGGGGACGCCGCGCGGGGTCTTCGGCGGGAAGAGGGAACCCTCCGGGATCGCCCACAGGCTCACGTTCTTGTCCCGCAGGAGGTGGACGACCTCCTCGAGGCCGCAGAAGACGCCCCACGGCCAGCCGTTCGGAAGGCCGCCTGTCGAGACCTCCGCGACGACCGGCTCGCGGTCCCGCCCCGCCTTGCGCAGGATCTCGAGGGTCCGGTGGAAGTACACGTCCGAGGTACGGCCCGCGCGAATCTCCTCGGGGGTCGCGACGAAGAACTCCCGGCTCGGATGTTCCTTCCCCATGCGGGACGCGGCGCGCTACCGCTTGGCGCTATATAGACGTTCTCAGCCGCGCCCGCGCCTCGCGAAACTTCATGCGCACGGGCCTCATCGACCACGACGTGGAGTTCCCCCCTTTCGAGCACCTCCACCTGTACGAGGACCTGCGCGGCGCGTTCCTGAACATCTCGTATTCGAACGTCAAGCCCGTCACACTACGGGAGTTTCGCCGGAGCCTGCCGGGAGACCTGGAGCTCGACTGGACGGACCCCGACGGCCTCCCGAATCTGCGTCGTCTCATCGCGCGCCGCCACGCCGTGGCAGAGAACCACGTCCTCGTCACGTCGGGCGCGACGGAGGCGTACTTCCTCGTGAACGCGGCGCTCCTGCGCGCGGGCGACCGCGTCGTGGTCGACGCGCCGATCTACTCGCCCCTACGGGATTCCCCGCGTGGCTTCGGCGCGAAGGTCGTGTCCGTCCCGCGGGACTGCCGGGACGGCTGGACGCTCGATGCCGACGCGTGGGCTCGCGCGTCGCGGCCGCGGGCTCGAGCGTTCGTCTTCGCGAACCTCAACAACCCGACGTCGTCCGCGTTGCGGCGCAGGGAGCTTCGCGAGATCGCGGACCTCGCGTCGGATCGCGGCGCGTACGTCGTCGTGGACGAGACGTTCCGCGAGATGGCGCGCGACCCGCCTCCAAGCGTCGCGACCTTCGGTCCGCATGGGATCGCTCTCTCGACCGTCACGAAGCTCTACGGCCTCGGGGCCCTGCGCGTCGGATGGGTCGTCGCCCACCCCGACGTCCTCGAGCCGCTCCGGGGGATCAAAGATTACACGACCGTGGCCGGGTCCAGCCTCGCGCAGATCCTCGCGACGTGGGCGATCCGTCGGCACGCCTCGTTCGCGCGGAGGGCACGCGGGATCGTGGATCGCAACCGGAGGCTCGTCGCGGAGCACCTCGACCGCATGCCCGGGATCCACGGCGAGGTCCCGGCGTCGGGCACCATGTTCTTCCCGCACAGCGACGTCCCCGTGGACCGGCTCGCGCGGCGCCTCCTGCAAACGTACCGGACCGTGATCGCGCCAGGGAGGTTCTTCGGGATGGACGACCACTTTCGGATCGGACTGGGCGGCGACACGGAGGAGCTCCGGCGCGGCCTGCGGAGCCTCCGGAGGGCCCTCGCGGACCTCAAGGGGGCGCGAGCGCCTCCGCGTACGCCGCGTCGATCTCCGAGACGCGCACGGCCTCGGTGAGCGAGACGCGCTCGTCGGGCACGTGGATGCGGTCCGACTCACCAGGTCCGAAGACGACACACCTCGGGTTGTGAGGCACGTAGTACGCCATCTCCGTGGCGTACGTCACGCCAACGACCTCCGTGCCCGCGAGGGCCTGGAGGCGGCGGACGTGCGGCGCGTCGATCGGGACGGCGGCGGGTGGAACCTCGTGGACGAGACCGAGGACCACGGACTCCCCGGACGCGGCGAAGGCCTTGCCGAGGAGCGCCTCGACGTCCGCGCGCGACGTTCCCGGCGGGTGGCGGCAATCGACCTCGACGGCGCACGCGTCGGCCACGACGTTCGTCTTCGTGCCTCCCTGGATCCCGCCGACGCTGACCGTGATCTCGCGGAGCGCGTCCGCAGGCCGGGACAGACGCTCGAGGTGCGGGAGGACGCGGGCCATGCGATAGATCGCGTTGTCCCCGAGGTGGGGTGTGCTCCCATGAGCGCTCCGCCCCCGGGTCGACGCGCGGTACCAGAGGACGCCCTTCTCGCTCGCGATCACGCGGAGGTGGGACGGCTCCGCGACGACGACCGCCGCTGCGTCCCGAACGATGTCAGAACCCGCGAGCGCCTTCGCGGCCGCCATCGTGGTCTCCTCGTCCGTCGTGAAGAGGAGGGAGAACGGCACGCTGCGGTCGAGGAGGGTGCGCGCCGCCGCGAGGGCGGCGACGCAGCCCGCCTTCATGTCCGCCGTGCCCCGGCCGTAGAGGTAGTCGCCCTCCCACACCCCCTGGGCCTTCGTCCAACCGGAGGCGACAGGGACCGTGTCGAGGTGGCCATTGAACAGGACGCCGCCGTGGCCCGAGGTCGCGGACACCGCCCTTACGTCGTCGTGGAGCGTGGGGCGGAGGCCGAGGTCCTCGATCGCCGCGCGGGCGGCACGGAGGATGTCCCGCATGTCCGTGTCGGGGGTCGAGGGGACGCGGACGAACTCCGTGAGGGCCGTGCGGACGTAGTCGGTAAGGTTCACGGCATCCGCCGGTCGAGTTCGTTGTGGACGATGGCGATGGCGTGGTCCGTGTGGAGCGCGACCTGTCCGAGGCCCACGACGGCCGCGCCACGGTCCAGGAGGACGCGCTCTTCCTCCGCCGTAAGGTCCTGATTGTCCGACAGCACGAAAGTCCCATCGGCGGGAAGGTCCGTGACCCGGATATCCTTGCCGCCCTCCTTCAGGTAGACGTACGTCGGGCCGAAGCGGTCGAGGGCCTCCGCGAAGGTCGCGCGCGACGCAACGAGCCCGGGCGATGTCTCGCGCTCGACGCGCGACGCGTGCTCGAGGGACCTCCGGAGGAGGGCGGCGTTGCTCCGGATGTCCGGCTGGTACGAGCGGAGGCCCTGACCCTGGAGGCGGACGAGCCGAGGCGGGTCCGGCGGGCCGAGGAGGAGGAGCCCGACCTCTACGTCCGTCCGGATGCCGTGGGCGGTGAGGAGTGCCGCGTTCGCCGCGTTCAGCACGATGTCAATGCGGCCCGCGCCGCCGGCGAGGTCGTCGAGGGGGAACGTGGGCGAGGTCGACGCGCGGTGGCCGACGACGAAGAAGCGTCGCACACGGGGACGAACGGCCGCACGAGAATAAGTTTCGTGGTTCGTCGAGGCGCACGGACCACGCGTTTGTCCGGCGCGTCAGCGACCGCCCGCGCGGGGAAGAAGCTCGGACAGAATCTTCCGGTGGAAGGACACGAGCGGGAGGGCGAGGAGGTCTTCGAGGCGCACCCACCGCGCCGGTCGGGAGGGCGGGGTCGACGAGCGCGTCGTGCAGCGGAAGACGGCGCCCTTCCACCTCTTGTGGGAGAACGTCTGGGCGACGGGGGCCGCTCGGGCGCCGACGCGGACGCGAAGTCCGGTCTGCTTCGCCACGAGGGCCTCCAGGTCCGAAGGATCAGCTCGCGCGCGGACCTCTCCGCCAGGGAGCGACCAGAGGCCCCCGAGGAGCCCCGAGGCGGGGCGGCGTGCGAGGAGGACCCGGGCACCCGACGTGACGAGGGCGAAGGCTACGCGGACCTCCGGGCTCTTCGGTCTCCGAGAGACTCGCGGCAACGCCTCCTCGACGCCCGCGGCCCGCGCGAGGCAGAGGGACTCCAGAGGGCATCGCTCGCACGACGGAGACGCCGGGGTGCACACGGTCGCGCCGAGTTCCATGAGGGCCTGGTTGAACGCGCCGGGTCGGGACGCAGGCACCAGGCCCGCCGCGAGGGCGGACACGAGATTCCGTCCGTCGCCGCGAGTGACGTCTGCCTCGATCCGGTAGAGGCGCGCGAGGACGCGCGTCGCGTTCCCGTCGACGGCAGGGACGCGCGCCCCGAACGCGATGCTCGCGACGGCCCCCGCCGTGTACGGACCGATGCCTGGAAGCTCGGCGAGGGAGGCGACATCCGAGGGGATACGGCCGCCGTGTCGCTCCACGATCGCACGGGCGGCGGCGTGCAGGCTCCGCGCGCGGCGGTAGAAGCCGAGGCCCTCCCACGCACGCAGGACGTCATCCTCGGAGGCGGCCGCGAGGGAGGCGACATCGGGGAAGCGCGCGAGGAACCGCTCGTAGTACGGAATCCCGGAGGCGACGCGGGTCCTCTGAAGGAGGCACTCCGCGAGCAGGATGCGGTAGGGGTCGCGGGTCCGGCGCCACGGGAGGTCGCGGTGGGACGCGTCGAACCACGTCAGGAGACGCCGCGTGGCCTCGTCCGCGGCCGGCCCGCCCACGCCTTGCGGATGTCGGCGCGCGTACTTAACGCTCATCAGGATTAAGCGCCGCCGCGCGATGCGCGTGTCGTGGACGTGCCCCGCGTCGTCAGCGTCGCCGTCCTGACGTCGGCCGGTCGTGTCTTCGTGATGCGACGTCCGCCGCACGAGCCGCTCCCGGACATGTGGCAGTTCCCCGGCGGCAAGGTGGAGTTCGGGGAGCATCCCTGGGACGCCCTGCGGCGGGAGATCCACGAGGAGCTCGGGCTCCGAATTCGACGAGGCCACCTCTTCGGAATCTACTCCCACGTGTACGACCTCGGGGGCCTGCGCGAGCACTACGTCCTCGTGGCCTACCGTGTCCCCCTCGCGCGGTCCCGCCTGCGCGAAGACGAGACACGGCGATGGGTGACCGTGGAGGAGGTGCGCCGCCTGGCCGTCCTCCCGGGCTCTCGGCCGATCGTCGCGGACCTGTCGCGTCGTCCGCTGTGAGGTCACTTGAAGATCTCGCCTGTCTCCCGACTCCAGAAGACGAGGTCCAGAGCCGCAACGGAGATACCGAGGAAGTCCGCGAAGCGGGCCACTCGCACTTCGATATCGAGGTAGCGTCGTGACGTTAGAGAACGCGGCACGCGTCCAATCACGCGATGCCGCACGAGATTTCGGAGGACGTGTCGGTCGAGAATCGCGAGGTTCTCTCCGCGGCCGATATTGCGGAGGAAGTGGCTTGCCTCCTTCGGGCCTAGGCCGTCCACTTCTCTCGTGAGCCAGGATCGGGTTTGGTGTGGCGCTGAATCGCGATTCAAATCGAACCGGAGCGTCGGCCCGCCCGGCGGGAAGAATCGTTCGCGGGCCTGGACGATGAACGCGGCCTTGTGGTTGTGGAATCGAACGCGGTGACGCAGATATCGAGCAATCGTGGCTCGATCGCCGCCCCAGAGGAGTCCTCCGTCGGCGAGGCCACGAACCGCGGCATCTGCGGCTCGCGCTTTCGTCTGGATCGCCAGGAAACAGAAGCACAGTTCCTGGAAGAGGTCTTCGTCGGCCCGACGACCGAGTTCGCGGAACTCCTCCAAACGCGCGAGAATCGCGTCCTTCTTCGACTCGAATTCGACACGCAGCGACCCAATGTCCCGATATCGGGCGGTCAAGGGGTCACGAGAGGGGAGCGCGGCGCCATAAGTTTGTGGATGACGAGCCGAACGGAGTCGGCGCGCCGGTGCGGCCCGGTATCCTCGGGTGCTCGGTCACTTGACCCGGTTGACCCACGCGAGGAAACCCAGGTATGCGAGGACCGGGATGATCAGCGGCGCGGGCGTCGTGTACCTCACCATCGCCCAGATCGAACCGATGAAGATGACCACGACCACGGCGGCCCAGCCGAAGCCCAGTTTCGTTTCCTTCGCCCACGGCATCCCGAGAACCTCCTCAGAACAACGGCAGATGGCTCGCGGCGGTCATGAAGAACAGCATCGGCAGGGAGAGGGCCACATTCATCCGCGACGCGATGAGGGCCTGTCTCCCCCACCTCGCCATGTCCGGCGGCGCCGGTGTCCCCTTGAGCAACTCCTCCGTCGCTCGAATGACCTTCTTCTGGTGCCGCCAGATGACGCCCCAGACGTTGAGAAACATGAAGGTCCCTAGAAAACCTCCCGTGAGGATCGAAACGGCCCACCAGCGCCGGGAGACGTCGTAGAAGTCCCCTTGACTCCAGGCCGTCAGGAAGTACGTCCATCCCGCCAGGACGGTGACGACGGCCGCCCAGCGAAACCAGAAGAGGGCGCGCTTCACGAGCTTCGGGACCAGGACGTTTTTCGTCGAGGCGTCCAACTCCTTGAAGGTCGGGACCTGGACGAAGTTGAAGTAGTAGAGCAGGCCGATCCAGGTGATTCCGGCAAAGACATGGGTCCATCGCAACCCTATGTAGAAGTAGTCGATGGCCTCGACCGCCATGCTCCTCCGCCCTCGCGCCCCGATTCAACGCGTTGGATATCTAGCTTTCGGTGACGAAGCACTCGGACCGGCCCCGGGACAAAGAACATAGCGCCGAGGCGCTTCCAGAGGTCAGGACCCGTGAGGCGGCATGAGAATTCGCTGGCTTGCGACCGTCTTGTTCGTCCTAGTAATCTCGTCAACTCATGCAACCCTCTTTGTCCCCCGCGCGAGCGCGAAAGATGTGACGTTCCCGGTCGAGATGCTCGCGCCTAACCGTTTCTCGCCCGATCTCATCCGGGTTGATCCTGGTGACATCGTGACGATCGTCGTCTTCAACAACGACACGATTGGGCACACGTTCGACATCAACGAATACGGCATCCACCTCGGGACGTCCTCCTCGCCGATCCCGAGAGACGAGAATGGCACAGTGACGTTCACCGCGGACCTAGCGGGCGTGTTCTGGTTCTTCTGCGCCATCCCGGGCCACGCATCGCCTCGCGGAGACGGCAGTTACTCCGGCATGGCCGGGCGACTGATCGTGGGGATCGAGCGCCCTGGCGCAGATCTCGCCTTGCTGTACCTCATCGGCGGCGGCGTAGCAGCCGTCGTCGCAGTCGCCGCAATTCTCGTCCTGATACGACGTCGCAGTCCGAAAGGCTGACCGGGTCGCCCGAGGACGTCAGTCCCACTTCTCGAACCGGACGTGGCCGAAGCCGAGGTTCTGGCAGAGCGCCTTGACTTGCCCGACCATGTCGTGGAGTCCGCAGATGTAGACCTGCTTGTTCGCGTGGTCGCGGATCTCCTCTTGAAGAATCTTCTGAACATACCCGACGCGGCCCTTCCAGTCCGAGGTCTCAGGCCGCGAAATCGTCGGATAGAAGTGGAAGTTCGAGTGTTCCTTCGCCCACCGGTCGAAGAGATCGCGGTAGATGAGATCGTAAAGGTACCGGACGCCGAACACGACGTAGAAGTCGAGGCCGTCGTCGAGGTTGTTCTTCCAGATGTGGCCGAGCATCGAGACGAAGGGCGCGACGCCGGTGCCCGTCGCGACGAACACGGTGTCTTGCCGGACCGGCTCCGGGATCACGAAGCGGCCGAGCGGGCCAATCGCCGCGAGCTTCGTCCCCGGGGCGACCCGGTGGAGGTAGTTCGACATGAAGCCGCTCTCGACGACCTTGATGGCGAGCTCGAGGTGCTCCTTGTTCTCCGGCCATGAGGCAATCGAGTAGGGGCGGGAGATACGCTTCCCGTCCTTCTCGGCAAAGATCGAGATGAACTGCCCCGGCTCGAAGTCGAAGACGGGCTCGTTCTCGAACGTGAACCGGATCACGTACGTTTCCGGGTATTTCGGGGTGATGTCGACGACGTCTTTGACGATTACCGTGTGGCGGCCCGAACGGAACTTCACGGGAGGCTCTTGGAAGACCGCTTTCTGCGCGGCCGCACCCTTCGCGGGGGCCGCCTCCCGCATCATGCGGGCTCCGGCACAGACGGGTCCAATTTAAACGTTTCTTCCCTAAACTGATAGCCACTTCTGCGGAGCGTTCGCGCGACGAAATGTCACGCCTCGCGCCGACGCTCGAGCAGCGCGTGTCCGTACACGAGACCCGCGACGCCGCCGCCGATAAGCGGGCCGGCCCACCACACGATCGCGTCCGCGAGCGAGCCGGACACGACCGCGGGTCCGAACCAGCGCGCGGGGTTCATCGCGGCACCGGTGAGGGGCCCGCCCATCATGATGTCCAGCGCGATCGTGAGGCCAATCGCGAGGCCGCCCGCACGGAACGAACTCCTCGGGTCGATTGCGGTCCCGTACACGACGAACACGAGGAAGAACGCCAGGACGGCCTCGACGAGGATGCCCGTCGCGACGCCGACACCCGGGCCGAGTGCGGGCGTCCCGAGCGTCGTGGCCTGCCACACGTCCGGCGGGAAGATCCCGACGAGGAACGCTGCGGCGACGAGGGCGCCGAGGAGCTGCGCGATCCAATAGACGACCGAGTTGCGCAGGGAGATCTGCCGGCCGACGAGCGCCCCGAACGTCACGGCCGGGTTGAAGTGGCCGCCGGAGATGTGGCCCGTGGCGGACGCCATCACCCCGATCGTGAGGCCGTGCGCGAACGCGATGAGGAGGAGGTCCGACCCGCCCGTGACGACGATCGAACCGGCGCCGATGAAAATCAGGGCGAACGTGCCGACGAACTCCGCAATCGCCTTGCGTAAGAGCTCCGACGCCACCTCTCTCCCCCGATGACACGGAACTTACGCTCGCTCGATATTAGTCGTTTTCTGCCGCGCGCGTCGTCGCTCTCATCACGCGAAATACGACGCGGAGCCGCGGTCGAATCCCGGCACGAACTCGAGGCTCAGCTCCCGAGGCTGCCACGCGGCCTCGGGGAACACGAGGTTCGGGAAGAACCGCGTGAAGTCCTCCGAGACCTGCGTCACGAGGTGCTCCGGACCAAACAGGGTCTGTGCGATCCGGTGGGCCTGGTTGCGGCACACGAGCTCGTCGACGAACCCGACGGAGTGGAGGTATTCATGCAGGAGGACGTAGAACGCGTAGTGGCGGTACAGGTCCGGGTTCGTCTCGCGGATCCGGAGGAGGGGGACCTTGTTCATCACGATGACGTTCGTCGCGATCGGGTAGAAGGCTCCGAAGAAGCCGTGCGGGTGGTTGCCCAGATCCGCGAGGGCGAGCATGAGACCCGCGCGGCTCCGGCCGAGGACCGTGTCGACGGCCCGCTTCACGAGCTCGAAGATGTCCGGGAGACCGCGCGATTCCTTGAGCTTCGTCGGAAAGTCCACGACTACGACACGTCGTCGGTTCGAGATAAGCCATTGCCCGTGATTACCCGAACGGGAACGGGTTCACGCCGCCGAGCCCGAGGAACAGCAGGATTGCGTAGCCGATGCTCAGTCCCGCGGCCACAACGTTCACGACCCGCCGCACGCGGGCGGAGCCCCAG
>Ga0184633_10001293_pt1 | contig 10294 bp, 19 predicted proteins | sample PLM31_170_b1_FD_133156 | JGI IMG/M metagenome (GOLD analysis project Ga0184633, IMG submission 133156) | Groundwater sediment microbial communities from an aquifer in East River, Colorado, USA - PLM3-1_170_b1 | ecosystem: Environmental > Terrestrial > Soil > Riparian zone | place: USA: East...
CATCACGGCGTCGGTGAAGGAAGCCGCGCCGGACAGCCAGGTCAAGAAGGGCACGGTGGTGCGCGCGGTGGTGGTGCGCTGCCACAAGGAGCACCGCCGGAGGGACGGCACCTACATCCGCTTCGATGACAACGCGGCGGTGCTGATCAACGAGACCGGCGAGCCGGTGGGCACGCGCGTGTTCGGGCCGGTGGCCCGCGAACTGCGCGAGAAGAAGTTCGCCAAGATCGTCTCGCTGGCGCCGGAAGTGTGGTAGCGATGAGAGCCGAAACGATTCGACACACCGTGGGCATCCGCAAGGGCGACCAGGTGCAGGTGATCACGGGGCGCAGCCGCGGCAAGACGGGCCGCGTGCTTTCGGTGGACGCGGTGAAGCGCACGGTCACCGTGGAGCACGCCAACATCATCAAGCGCCACACGCGGCCGAACCCATCGAAGAACATCAAGGGCGGCATCGTCGAGCGGGAAGGGGCGATGGCGATCTCGAACGTGATGCTGGTCTGCCGGGGGTGCAACAAGCACACGCGCGTCGGCCGCAACGTTCTGCCCGACGGCACCAAGGTGCGCGTCTGCCGCCGCTGCGGCGCGACGCTCGAGAAGTAACGGGAGATTGGAAGGAATGATCAGCCGGATGCATGAACGGTATCGCAACGACGTGATTCCTGCGCTCAAGAAGCGCTTCGGGTACACGAACACGATGGCCGTGCCGAAAGTGGCCAAGGTCGTGGTGAACATCGGCCTGGGCGAGGCCAGCCAGAACATCAAGCTGCTGGACGTGGCCGCGCAGGAGCTCGGGCAGATCACCGGCCAGAAGGCGATCATCACGCGGGCGAAGAAGTCCATCGCGAATTTCAAGATCCGCAAGGGCATGCCCATCGGCTGCTGCGTGACGCTGCGCGGCGAGCGCATGTACGAGTTCCTGGACCGGCTGTGCAACGTGGTTCTGCCGCGCGTGCGCGACTTCAAGGGCCTGCCGCCGAACGCGTTCGACGGCCGCGGCAATTACACCCTGGGCCTGCGCGACCAGATGGTGTTCCCGGAGATTGATTACACCCGCGTGGACAAGATCAAAGGCATGAACATCACGCTCACTACGACCGCGCGCAACGACGAAGAGGGCCGCGAGCTGCTGAAGCTGCTCGGTGTGCCGCTGCGCAGTTAGGCGAGAGGAGAAGGCATGGCACGGACCTGTCAATTCGCGAAGATGCGCCGGAAGCCGAAGTACAAGATCCGTACGCGCAACCGCTGTCGCGTCTGCGGGCGCCCGCGCGGCTTTCTGCGCAAGTTCGAGATGTGCCGCATCTGCTTCCGCGGGATGGCGCTGCGCGGCGAGATCCCGGGCGTGACGAAGGCGAGCTGGTAACGATGAACACCGACCCCATCGCCGATTTGCTGACGCGCATCCGCAACGCCGCGCTCGCGAAACATGCGCGCGTGGACATGCCCGCGTCGAAGCTGAAGACCGAGGTCGTGCGCGTCCTGAAGGAAGAAGGCTTCATCTCGACCTACAAGCTGGTCGAGGAAACGAAGGCCAAGAAGGTCCTGCGCGTGTTCCTGAAATACACCCCGGACCGGCACAGCGTGATCACCGGGCTGCGCCGCATCTCGAAGCCCGGCAGCCGCCGCTATGTCGGCGTCGCCGGGATTCGCTCGGTCGTCGGCGGGATGGGAGTCAGCATCCTGACCACGCCGCGGGGGGTCATGACCGGCCGCGCGGCGCGCAAGGAGCGCGTGGGCGGGGAAGTGCTCTGCGAAGTCTGGTAGGGAGCGAGCAAGCCATGTCGAGAATTGGACGCAAACCGATCGCAGTGCCTGCAGGCGTGAAGGTGCAGATCGGCGCGGACGCCATCGACGTACAAGGTCCAAAGGGCAAAATGCGCGTACCTCTGCCGGGGGGCATCCGCATCGAGCAGAAGGACGCGACGCTCATGGCCACGCGCCAGAACGAAGACCAGCGCGCGCTGCACGGGCTGGCGCGGGCGCTCGTCGCCAACGCCGTCCGCGGCGTCACCGAAGGGTTCAAGAAGGACCTCGAGATCGTCGGCGTCGGCTATCGCGCCGAAGTGAAGGGCAAGAAGGTGGTCTTCAGCCTGGGCTATTCGCATCCGGTTGAGTTTTCGATCCCCGAAGGGATCCAGATCTCGGTGGAAAAGCAGACGCGCATCGCCGTGACCGGCGCCGATAAAGGACAGGTCGGCCAGGTGGCGGCGAATATCCGCGCGCTGCGCCCGCCGGATCCGTACAAGCAGAAGGGCATCCGCTTGAGCGGCGAGCGGCTGAAGAAGAAGGCCGGCAAGGCCGGCGCCGCGAAGACCGCCGCGTAAGGAGCTGGATCGTGGCCACCGTCAGAGTGCACAAGCTTTCGCGCAACGCGCACCGCCAGCGGGTTCACCTGCGCGTGCGCACGCGCCTCGCCGGAACGCCGGAGCGGCCGCGGCTGTGCGTGTACCGCTCGCTGAACCACATTTACGCGCAGGTGATTGACGACCGCACCGGACGCACGCTGGCTGCAGCGAGCTCGCTCGACAAGGAAACGCGCAAGCAGATGAAGGGCGGCGGCAACGTGGCGGCGGCCAAGATCATCGGTAAGGCGATTGCCGAGAGAGCGCGCGCCGCAGGCATCGCGCAGGTGGCGTTCGATCGCGGAGGGTACAAGTATCACGGCCGCATTCAGGCATTGGCGGAAGCGGCCCGGGAAGCGGGGTTGAAGTTCTAAAATGTCCAAGCAGATCCTCAGAGAAACGCTTTCCGTGCGGCGGCCCATCGAGGTCAGCGCGAACAATTTGAAAGACCAGGTGGTTTCGATCAACCGGGTCACGAAGGTCGTGAAGGGCGGCAAGAACCTGAGTTTTTCGGCGCTCGTCGTGGTGGGCGATCAGAATGGCCACGCCGGATTCGGCATGGGCAAGGCGCGCGAAGTGCCCATGGCCATCCGCAAGGCGATTGAACAGGCCAAGAAGAACCTGCTCAAGCTGAACCTGAAGGGCACGACGATTCCGCACCAGGTGACCGGGCACTACGGCGCGGGACACGTGCTGCTGAAGCCCGCGCCGGAAGGCACCGGCATCATTGCCGGCGGCCCGGTGCGCGCGGTCATGGAGGTGGCGGGGATCCACAACGTGCTGACGAAGTCCATCGGCACTTCGAACCCGCACAACGTCGTGAAGGCCACCTTCGACGCGCTGCTGCGGCTCAAGCTCACGAGCCACGCGGTCGAAGCGCAGCCGAAGCCGGTGGAAGAAGCGGCGCGCCAGGCGTAGCGGGAGACTCGCGTGATGACGAAGAAAAAAGCGGGAACGCTCCGGATCAAGTGGGTGCGCAGCTTCATTGCCTGCCCGCGGGGGATGCGGCAGACGATCCGCGGCCTGGGGTTCCGCCGCATGCAGCAGGTGATCGAGCGGCCGGATACGCCCGCGATCCGTGGCATGATTCACAAGGTGCGCCACCTGGTGGAAGTCGAGCCGCTGGCGAATTGAGGCACACATGGCTGTGAACCTTTCCAATCTGCAACCGCCGCGCGGCTCGCGGCACCGCAAGGTGCGCGTCGGGCGCGGCATGGGCTCGAAGCTCGGCAAGACATGTGGCAAGGGCAACAAGGGCCAGAAGTCGCGCAAGGGCTATTCGCGCCGCCCGGGGTTTGAGGGCGGCCAGATGCCGTTGCACCGCCGCATCCCGAAGCGCGGCTTCCGCAACCCGTTTGGCCGCGACTTCGCCATTGTGAACGTGGAGATGCTGAACGCGTTCGCCGCCGGCGAGACCGTGACGCCGGAAACGCTGGTTTCGCGCGGGCTGGTGTCCGGCGGGCGCCGCTCCGTGAAAATCCTGGGCGACGGCAACCTGAAAGTCGGGCTCACCGTGCGCGCGCACGCCTTCAGCAAGTCGGCGCAGGAGAAAATCACCGGCGCCGGAGGGAAGACCGAAGTCCTGTCATGAACCAGTTTTTCCAAGGCGTCGCCAACATGTTCCGGATCCCGGATCTGCGCAAGCGGGTTCTGTTCACGCTCGCGCTGCTGGCGATCTACCGGGTTGGCGCGTACATTCCCACGCCGGGGATCAATACGGATCTGTTGCAGCAATTGTTCGAGCAGGGACGCGGCTCGGTGCTGGGCATCATCGACCTGTTCAGCGGCGGCAACTTCCGCCGCCTGACGGTTTTTGCGCTCGGGATCATGCCGTACATCACGGCGTCCATCATTCTGCAGCTGATGACCGTGATCTGGCCGTACCTCGAGCGGCTGCAAAAGGAAGGCGAGCTGGGCCGGCGCAAGATCACGCAGTACACGCGCTACCTGGCGGTGGTGCTCAGCGCGCTGCAGTCGTTTTCGATTGCCTTGACGCTTCAGGGGCAGAGCTTCGAGGGCCAGTCGCTCGTCTACAACCCGGGCGTCGCCTTCACGTTGATGACCATGCTGACGCTCACCACCGGCACGGCGTTCATCATGTGGCTGGGCGAGCAGATCAGCGACCGCGGCATCGGCAACGGGATGTCGCTGATCATCTTCGCGGGCATTGTGGTGGGCCTGCCGGGCGGCGTGCAAGACCTCTGGGAGAAAGTGAGCACCGCGCAGTGGGGGCCGTTCACCGGACTGGTGGTCGTGCTGCTCGTCGCCGTCATGGTGGCGGTGATTGCGTTCATCGTTCTCGTCGAGGGCGGACAGCGGCGCATTCCGGTGCAGTACGCCAAACGCGTCGTGGGGCGGCGCATGATGGGCGGCCAGATGACCTATCTGCCGCTGCGCGTGAATTCGGGCGGCGTAATCCCGCCGATTTTTGCGAGCTCGTTGCTCACGTTCCCGGGCACGATTGCGCTGTTCTTTCAGAAGAAGTCGAGGTTCTTCGACGAGTTCGCGCAAGCGCTCTCGTGGGGCGAGCCGCTCTACACGGTGATCTACGTGACCCTGATCATCGTGTTCGCGTTTTTCTATGTGGGCATCGTGTTCAACCCCACCGAGCTCGCCGACAACATGCGCAAGTACGGCGGCTTTATTCCGGGGATCCGGCCGGGGCGCAACACCTCCGAGCACATCAACCGGATCCTGAAGCGGCTGACGCTGGTCGGCGGCGTGTACCTCGCTGCGGTCTGCCTCCTGCCGGAGTGGATGATCACCGGCATCCACCTGCACCACCTGCCGGGCGCGGTGGGCGCGTGGTTCGACGTGCATATGGCGCGCTGGGTGCTCGAAGGCATGAACGTGACGTTCTACTTCGGCGGCACGTCGCTGCTGATCGTCGTGGGCGTGGCCATGGACACGGTGCAGCAGCTCGAAGCCCAGCTCGTGATGCGCCACTACGAAGGCTTTGTGCGGAAGGGACGGCTGCGCGGGCGCCGTGGCTAGTGGCTCCATGCCTGCACCGGGCCTGAACCGCGCAGTGGTTTTTCTGGGGCCTCCGGGCGCGGGGAAGGGCACGCAGGCGAAAGAAGTGGCGCGGCGCTACGGTGTGCCGCACCTTTCGACCGGCGACATGTTCCGCGACCATGTGGGCCGCGGGACGCCGCTCGGGCAGCAGGCCAAGCCGATCATGGAGCGCGGCGAGCTGGTGCCCGACGAAATCACGCTCGGCATGGTCGAAGAGCGGATTTCGCGGCCGGATTGCAGCCATGGCTTCGTGTTCGACGGGTTTCCGCGGACGCTGCCGCAGGCGGAGAAGCTGAGTGACCTGTTGCGGCGAAAGGGTTTCGGGCGGCCGCTGGTGCTGCACTTTGTCGTGGACACCGGCAGGCTGCTGCGGCGCCTGACGGGCCGGCGGACGTGCCGCGTGGGCGGCGAGATTTACAACATCTACGACCGCCCGCCGAAGGTGCCGGGCCGTTGCGACAACGACGGCGGCGAATTGATTCAGCGCCCGGACGACCGCGAGGAAGTGATCGCGGGGCGGCTCGCGGCGTATGAGCGCCAGACGAAGCCGCTGGTGGAGTACTACCGCGGCCAGGGCGTGCTCGAAGACGTGGACGGCTCGGCGGAGGTTGCGGCCGTCACCCAGTCGATTTTGCGGATTTTGAGCCGGGCGGTGGCAGCGCCGGTGCGGTCATGATTATGTGTCGCTCCGAAGCCGAACTCGAGAAGATGCACCGCGCCGGTCTGATCGTGTTTGATGTGCTCACCACGCTGCGCGAGATGGTGCGGCCGGGCGTGACGACGATGGACCTGGAGAAATTTGCCGAGCGTCGTAGCGCCGAGATGGGCGGCCGGCCGGCGTTCAAGGGATACCTGGGGTATCCCTGCGTGCTGTGCACTTCGATCAACAACGAGGTGGTGCACGGCATCCCGTCGCCGGACCGGCGGCTGAAAGAGGGCGACATCCTCTCGATTGACTACGGCGTCGAGCTGGACGGCTACTACGCCGATGCGGCCGTCACGGTGCCCGTCGGGCAGATCCGCCCCGAGGTGGAAGCGCTGCTGCGCGTGACGCGCGAATCGCTGGACCGCGCGATCGACAAGGTCCGGCCGGGAAACCGCCTGAGCGACGTTTCCGCCGCGGTGCAGGATTGGGTCGAGCGGCACCACTTTTCGGTGGTGCGCGATTTTGTGGGCCACGGCATCGGCACGAAGATGCACGAGGAGCCGCAACTGCCGAACTACGGCGAGCCGGGCCGCGGCCCCAAGCTCGAAAAGGGCATGGTGCTGGCCATCGAGCCGATGGTGAACGCGGGCGGCCCGGCGGTGCACGTGCTTCCGGACAAATGGACGGCGGTGACGATGGACGGCAGCATGTCCGCGCACTTCGAGCACACCGTCGCGGTCACCTCGAACGGGCCCTGGGTGCTGACGCGGCCGCGCGAGGTGAGCGGCCCGTCCTGGTAGCGTTTGGGAGCTTATGCGGAAGCGACCCGAAAAAGACAAGAAGAAGGACGCGGCGAATCCCAAAGAGGACGCCATTGAGGTGATGGCCACGGTGATTGAGCCGCTCCCCAATGCGATGTTCCGCGTGGAGCTCGAGAACAAGCACCGGGTGCTCGCGCACATTTCGGGCAAGATGCGCAAGAACTTCATCCGCATCCTGCCGGGCGACAAAGTGGCCGTGGAGCTTTCACCGTACGATCTGACGCGCGGCCGCATCGTGTACCGCTACAAGTAGGCCGGGAGAGCAGCGAGATGAAAGTTCGGGCGTCGGTAAAAAAGATTTGCGACAAATGCAAGGTCATCCATCGGCGCGGGGTGGTGCGCGTGATCTGCATCAACCCGAAGCACAAGCAGCGCCAGGGGTAGGGAAGGAGCCGGAATGGCACGCATCGCGGGAGTTGACCTGCCGCCGCAGAAGCGCATCTGGGTGGGCCTGACCTCGATCTACGGCATCGGCCTGAAGCGCGCGCAGGGGCTTTGCGGCAAGGCGCAGGTGGAGAAGACGAAGAAGGTCAAGGACCTCACCGAGGAGGAAGTGAACCGCCTCCGCCAGGCGATTGAGTCCGAAGGCCGCGTCGAAGGCGACCTGCGCAAAGAAATTCAGATGAACATCCGGCGGCTGATTGAAATCCAGTGCTACCGCGGCCTGCGCCACCGCCGCAACCTGCCGGTGCGCGGCCAGCGGACGCATACGAACGCCCGCACGCGGAAGGGTCCGCGCAAGGGCGCCGTCGCGGCGAAGAGAAAGGTCATGATCCGCAAGTAAGCGGATCGGGGAGAGGATCGAGTCGTGGCCAAAGAGCAAGCGGATAGCACAGCGGCGGCAACACCGGCAAAGCCGTCGAAACGAAAGAAGGAATTCAAGAAAAAGCGCGAGCGGCGCGTGGTGCCGCACGGGATCGTGTGCGTCCAGGCGACGTTCAACAATACGATCATCACGATCACCGATCCGAACGGCCGCGTGGTGTGCTGGTCGTCGGCCGGCTCGATTGGCTTCAAGGGCTCGCGCAAGGGCACGCCCTACGCCGCGCAGCAGGCTTCGGTGACGGCGGCGGGCGTGGCGCGCGACCAGTACGGCATGAAATCGGTGGAGGTGCGCGTCCGGGGTCCGGGTTCCGGGCGCGAATCGGCGGTGCGCGCGCTGGCTACCTCTGGCCTGCACATCAACACGCTCAAGGACGTCACGCCGATTCCGCACAACGGGTGTCGGCCGCCCAAGCGAAGGCGCGTCTAGCCGCGCGGGGACGGCGGAAGCAAAGGAGAAGAGCACTTGGCAAGGCATCGTGAAGCGGTTTGCCGCTTGTGCCGGAGGGAAGGGCAGAAGCTCTTCCTGAAGGGCCTGCGGTGTTTTACAGAGAAGTGCGCGATTGAAAAGCGCAATTTCGTTCCCGGCCAGCACGGTCAGAAGCGGCGGCCGAAGATCGTCGGCTACGGACTGCAGTTGCGCGAGAAGCAGAAGGTGAAGCGCACCTACGGGCTGCTCGAGCGGCAGTTCCGCCACTACTTCGAAAAGGCTCTGCGCATCAAGGGGCCGACGGGCGCGAACCTGATCGTGATGCTCGAGCGGCGGCTGGACAACGCGGTCTGGCGCATGGGCCTGGCCAGCTCGCGGGCACAGGCGCGGCAGATCGTGCTGCACGGCCACGTCCGCGTCAGCGGGAAGAAAGTGAACATCCCGTCGTACCTGGTGAGCGTCGGCGAGGAGATCACGCTGAAAGACAAGATGCACCAGAACACCATGGTGCTGGAGGCGCGGAACGTCGCGCAGAGCCAGAACAAGGTGCCGTGGCTCGAAATCGACCGCGAGAACTTCAAAGCGCGCGTCGTTGCTCTGCCGAAGCGCGAAGACGTGCAGACGCCGCCCATCAACGAGCAGCTCATCGTCGAGCTGTACTCGAAGTAGCGCGGCGCCGGCGGATTTTTACGAACCTCATGGAAGTGCCCCGGCCCCGCCGGGGAGGAAGGATGCGCGATGTGGAAGGGTTTTCAGAAACCGAAGCGGCTGGCGGCGGAATTCGAATCGCTGACGGACAAGTACGGCAAATTCTCGGCGCAGCCGTTTGAGCGCGGCTGGGGCACGACGGTGGGCAACGGCCTTCGCCGGGCGCTGCTCAGCTCGATCGAAGGCGCGGCCATCACCGCCGTCAAGATCGAGGGCGTTCTGCACGAGTTCTCCTCGATTGCGGGCGTGGTCGAAGACGCCACGGACATCATCCTCAACCTGAAGCAGGTGCCGCTGAAGCTGAACACGGACCAGTCGAAGACGATCTACCTGAACGTGGAGAACCCGGGCGTGGTGACTTCGGCGATGATCGAGGAAGACGCCGACTTCGCCGTGCTCGACAAGAGCGTCTATATCGCCACGGTGAGCGAGGGCGGCAAGATGCAGCTCGAGATGCGCGTGAAGAATGGCCGCGGCTACGTCTCCGCCGACCGCAACTTCGACGAGGACCTGCCGATCGGGTACATCCCGGTGGATTCGGTGCACTCGCCGGTGCGCAAGGTGAACTACGCGGTGGAAGCCGCGCGGCTCGGCCAGATGACCGACTACGAAAAGCTGGCGCTCGAAGTCTGGACGAACGGCGCGATCACGCCGCAGGACGCCATCGGCCTGGCCGCGAAGCTGATGAAGGATCACATGAGCGTCTTCATCAATTTCGAAGAGCAGCCCGAGCTGCCGGAAGAGGCGGTCGAGGCGTACAACGATCCGCGCCTCGAGCACCTGGACCGCTCGGTCGAAGAGCTCGAGCTTTCGGTGCGCTCGTACAACTGCCTGAAGAACGCGAACATCCAGTCCATCCGCGAGCTCGTGCAAAAGAGCGAAAACGAAATGCTGAAGACGAAAAACTTCGGCCGCAAGTCGCTCAACGAGATCAAGGACATCCTCCACAAAATGGGCCTCAGCCTGGGCATGAAGTTCGACGAGCACGGCCGCATCATCTGGCCGCCGCTGCCCAGCCAGACGGCTCCGCCTTCGCCCGAGGAGACGATGGGCCTCTGAGCCCGGGGAAGCCGAAATGCGCCACCGCAAAGCCCATTCCAAACTCGGCAAGCAGCCCACGCACCGCCGCGCCGTGCTGCGCAGCCTGGTGACGAACGTCATCGAGCGCGAGCGCATCACGACGACGCTCACCCGCGCCAAGGCGGCGCGCCCGCTGGTGGAGCAGATGATCACGCTCGGCAAGCGCGACACGCTCCAGGCGCGGCGCCAAGCCGCGGCGTATCTGATGACGCCGGCGGCGACGAAGAAGCTTTTCAGCGACGTGGCTCCGCGCTTCGCCGACCGCGCGGGCGGCTATGCGCGGATTATCCATGCCGGCTGGCGCATCGGCGACGGCGCCCGGCTGGCCATCCTCGAGCTGATCGGCTCCGAGCTAAAAAAGAAAGAGAAGAAGGGAAAGGGCCGCAAGGAGGAAGAGCCCGCGGAAAAGAAAGAGAAGGCCGCCAGCTAA
>Ga0184633_10001294_pt1 | contig 10294 bp, 8 predicted proteins | sample PLM31_170_b1_FD_133156 | JGI IMG/M metagenome (GOLD analysis project Ga0184633, IMG submission 133156) | Groundwater sediment microbial communities from an aquifer in East River, Colorado, USA - PLM3-1_170_b1 | ecosystem: Environmental > Terrestrial > Soil > Riparian zone | place: USA: East...
GATCGGGGGGCGCGAGATCCCGTTCGACGACCGGAAGGTGGCGGCGGAGCTTGCGGGCGCTCAACGATGAACTTCACCCTCTCGGAAGCGGCCGCGATGCTCGGCCTGACGACCGCCTTCGACGCGGCGCTGGCGGGCGTCACCGTCGATTCGCGCAATGTCGAGCCGGGCGACCTCTTCGTGGCGTTCGCGGGCGCACGGGTGGACGGGCACGACTTCGCGCGCGAGGCGGCGGCGAAGGGGGCCAGGGCCGTGCTGGCGGAGCGGCGGCCGGAAGGCCTCCCCGCCTCCTTCCCCCTGCTCCTCACGCCGGACTCGCGCGACGCGCTGCTGCGCCTGGCCGGAGGGCTCAGGAAGAGAGCGCCCTTCAAGCTGGCGGCGATCGCCGGCTCCGCCGGGAAGACGACCACGAAGGAGTTCGCGGCGGCGATCCTCGCCCGGCGCTTCGAGACGGAAAAGACGCCGGGCAACCAGAACAGCGCGGTCGGCTTCCCCCTCTCGGTCGCCAACCTGCCGCGGGTCCCCGAATGGATGGCGGGAGAGATGGGGATGAGCGCCCTGGGGGAGATCTCGCGGCTCTCCAAGACGTTCGAACCCGACGTGGCGGCGATCACGCTGATCGCGCTCGAGCACCTCGAGTTCCTGGGCTCGCTCGACACGATCGCGCGCGCCAACGCGGAGATCTTAGAGGGGCTCCGGCCCGAGGGCGTCTTCGTCGTCAACGCGGATGACTCCCGCATCGCCGCGATCGCCGGAGAGCGGCGGGGCCGGACGTTGACCTTCGGGCGGAACGCCGGAGCGGACGTGACGGTGGAGGAGATCATTTCGGACGAAAAGGGCTCCCGTTTTCGCCTGAAGACGCCGCGGGGGGAGGCCGAGGTGACGCTTCCGCTGCCCGGGGCCCACCAGGTCGCCAACTTCCTGACCGCCTCCGCTGTCGCTCTGGCCGCGGGGGCGGCGCCCGAGGATTGCGCGGCCGCGGCGCCCGGCCTTTCTCCCGGGGCGCACCGCGGCGAGTTCCGCCGGCATCCCTCCGGCGCCCTCCTCTACGACGACGCCTACAACGCGAGCCCGCCTTCCATGCGGGCGGCGCTCGACACGTTGAAGCTCCTGCCGGGCCGGCGAAAGATCGCGGTCCTGGGGGACATGCTCGAGCTGGGGGAGCAGGACGAGTGGTGGCACAAGGAGACGGGCCGTTACGTCGCGGGGCGCGCCGACCGGCTAATCTGCGTGGGGCCGCGCGCGCGCTTTCTCGGAGAGGGCGCGGTCGAGGAGGGCTTCCCGAAAGGCGAGGTCCAAACGCTCGACACGCCGGAGCAGGCGGCCAACCTCTTGAATTCCATGCTGGGCGAAGGGGACACCGTTCTCTTCAAAGCCTCGCGGGGCGTGGGCCTGGAGCGCGCGGTGGAGCTCCTGGCGGGGGATTCGCCGGTCCCGGCCGGAGGGGCGCGCTGATGCTCTACCGTTGGCTCTATCCGCTGGCCCGCGATTTCGCGGCGTTCAATGTCTTCCGTTACATCACGTTTCGCACCGCGATGGCCGCCGTGACCGCGCTCTTCGTGACGCTCCTCCTGGGGCCTCCCATGATCCGGTTCCTGAAGCGGCGCTTGGTCGGCCAGGCGATCCGGGAGGCGGGGCCCCAGTCGCACTCCGTGAAGGCGGGCACGCCGACCATGGGAGGCCTGCTCATCCTTCTCGCCGTGCTCGCGGCGACGCTCCTCTGGATGGACCTCGCGAACCGGTTCGTCTGGATCGCGCTCGCGACCCTCCTCCTGCTCGGAGCGGTCGGGTTCGCCGACGACTACGTGAAGGTGGCGCGCAAGAGGAGCCTCGGGCTGACCGGCCGGGGCAAGCTCCTCCCGCAGTTCTTCGTGGCGCTCGCGGTCGGGCTGGCGATCGAGCACTGGGCCTTCTCGGGGACCTTCTCGACGGTCGTGACCTTCCCTTTCCTGAAGAAGGTCCTGCTCGACATGGGCCTGCTTTACGTGCCCTTCGTGGCCGTGGTCGTGGTGGGGTCTTCCAACGCGGTCAACCTGACGGACGGCTTGGACGGGCTCGCGATCGGAGCGGTCGGGATCGCGGCCGGGACTTACGCGGCGCTCGCCTACGTGGCCGGAAACGCGGTGGCGGCGCGCTACCTTCAGATCCCTTTCCTGCCGCAGACGGGGGAGCTGGCCATCTTCTGCGGGGCCCTGGTGGGCGCCTCGCTCGGCTTTCTCTGGTTCAACTGCCACCCGGCGGAAGTCTTCATGGGAGACGTGGGCTCCCTGCCGCTGGGAGGCGCGATCGCCGCGGTCGCCGTGATGACCAAGCAGGAGATGCTGCTCGCCATCGTCGGCGGCCTCTTCGTGCTGGAAGCGCTCTCGGTGATCGTGCAGGTGGTCTCTTTCAAGACCACGGGCCGCCGCGTCTTCCGGATGGCTCCGCTCCACCACCATTTCGAGCTTGCGGGCTGGGCAGAGTCGCGCGTGATCATCCGCTTCTGGATCCTGGCGCTTCTCTTTTCGGTCCTGGCGCTCTCGACGTTGAAGCTGCGATGAGCGGGCTACCCGTGGACTTCCCGCCGCGCGTCGCGATCCTGGGCTTCGCCCGGAGCGGGCGGGCGCTCTCCGAGGCGCTTCTGGCGCGCGGCGTCGCGGTCTCGATCGGCGATGACCGGCCGCGGTCCGACTTCGAGCCCCTCGGAGCCTTAGAGGAGAGGGGCGCGCGCTTCTTCTTCGGCGGCCCCGCCGAGGAGTTCCTCGAGGGCGCCGGGTGGCTCGCGCTCTCGCCGGGCGTGCCCCTCGCGTCCCCGATCGTCCGGGGCGCGCGCGCCCGCCGCGTTCCCGTCTTGGCCGAGTTCGAGATCGCCTGGCGCATCGCGCAGAGCGAGGCCGAGGGAAAAAACCGCTGGGTCGCGGTCACGGGCACCAACGGCAAGTCCACGACGACGGCCTGGATCGCCGAGATCCTGCGCCGCGCGGGCCGGCCCGTGGCGCTCGCGGGGAACATCGGCGTGCCCCTCTCCGCGTTCCTGTCGGAGCGCGGCGCCCGCGACTTCGTCTGCGAGCTCTCCTCCTTCCAGCTCGAAACGCTCGAGCGCTTCCGGCCCGACGTGGCCGTCGTGACCAACGTCACGCCGGACCACCTCGACCGCTACGAGAGCTTCTCGGACTATGCGGCGGCCAAGGAGCGGATCTTCGCCCGGCAGGAGGCGGAGGACTTCGCGGTCGTCAATCTCGACGACGAGCGCGCGGCCGCGATGCGGACCCGGGCCCGCCGCGTCCTCTTCTCCCGAAAGCCGGGCGTCTCCGAGGGCGCCTGCCTCGAGAGCGGATGGCTCGTTTGGGCCTCGCGCGGCGAGCGACGCCCCGTGCTTCGCGCGGGAGAGGTCGCTCTCGCGGGCGCGCACAACCTCGAGAACGCGCTCGCCGCCCTCGCCGCGTCGGAATGCCTCGGAACGGCGGAGGAGGCCATCCGGCGGGGCCTGACCGACTTCGCGGGGCTGCCGCACCGCATGGAGCTCGTGGCGGAAGGGGGAGGCGTCTCGTGGGTGAACGACTCCAAGGGCACCAACGTCGCTGCGGCGAAGAAATCGGTCGAGGGCTACGCGGACCGAAGCGTCCTCTTGATCCTCGGGGGGCGGGACAAGCAGGGGGACTTCGCGGCCCTGGCGCCGGAGGTGGCGCGCGCGGCGCGCCTGGTCTTCACGATCGGCGAGGCGGCCGAAAAGATCGAGCGCGCGCTCGCGGGGCGAGTCTCTCTCGAGCGGTGCGGCACCATGGAGAAGGCCGTCTTGCGGGCGGCGGCCTGCGCGGGAGGCGGGGAAACGGTGCTCCTCTCTCCCGCCTGCGCCTCTTTCGACCAGTACGCCAACTTCGAGGAGCGCGGCAAGCACTTCGCGCTTCTCGCGCGCGGCGCGGCGGAGCGGACGCGGCGGGGCCTGGATCAAGAGGAGGGCGGCGACGCCGCGGGGAGGCCGCTTGGCACGTAAGCTCGCTTCCGACAAGGTGCTCTTCGCCGCGCTCGTGGCCCTCTCGCTCTTCGGCTGCGTCATGATCTACAGCGCGTCGGCGGTCTCCGCGGGGGAGACCGGGGGCAGCCCCTACCGATTCCTGGTCAAGCAGATCGCGGCCCTCGCCGTGGGGGGGATCGCCGCCTTCGCGGTCTTTCGGACCGACTACCGCTTCTTCGCGAGGCCGTGGGTGGTCTACCTCGCTTATGGCGGGGCGCTCGCGCTCTGCGTCGCGGCGCTCTTCCATCCCCCCATCAACGCCGCGCGCCGCTGGATCCCGCTGGGCGCCTTCATGCTGCAGCCCTCGGAGTTCCTGAAGATCGGCCTGGTGCTCGTGCTCGCGTACCAGATCGCGCGAAAGGCGGAGAAGGCCGGCAACACGAACCCGGCGCTTCTGCCCGCGGTGGTCTTCACGTCGATCGCGGCGGGGGCCGTCCTGCTCGAGCCGGACCTCGGAACGGCGCTCTGCTACGGGATGCTCTGCGCCACCCTCTTGTGGCTCGCGGGAGCGAGGCTCCGCTACTTCCTTCTGCTCTCCGCGGCCGCGGTCCCGCTCGCCGCGGGCCTCGTCTTCTCCGCCGGCTACCGACGCGCGCGGCTGCTCTCCTTCTTGAACCCCGAGGCGGACCCCCTGGGCTCCGGTTTCCAGGCCCTTCAGTCCTTGATCGCCGTCGGCGCCGGCGGCTTCTCCGGCGTGGGTCTGGGCGAAAGCCGCCAGAAGCTCTTCTTTCTCCCGTATCCGCACAGCGATTTCATCTTCGCCATCGTGGGGGAGGAGCTGGGCTTCGTCGGGGCGGCCGCGGTCGTCGCCTGCTTCGGGATCGTGGCCTGGCGAGGGCTGCGCGCGGCGCGGCGCGCCCCCGACACGTTCGCCGCGTTCTTGGCGGCCGGGGCCACGGCTATGATCGTCGTCCAGGCGGCGATCAATGTCGGCGTCGTGCTCGCGCTCCTGCCCACGAAGGGCATTCCGCTCCCGTTCGTGTCCTACGGGGGATCCTCGCTCGTGGCGTCGTGGATCGCGGCGGGGCTCATCCTGAACGTGTCGCAGCATGAAGTCGAACGAGCCGAGAGCTGAGAGCCGAGAGCCGAGAACCGAGAGCCGAGAACTGAGAACGGAGAAGACGACCTGGCCCAGGAGCAATGAAGCAACATGAGGGGGCCTACGTGATCGCGGCGGGCGGCACGGGAGGACACATCTTTCCCGGGATCGCGCTCGCTTGCGAGATCCGCGCCCGGCGCCCCGCCGCGCCGGTCGTGTTCGTGGGGGCGGGCCACGGCCTCGAGACGAAGCTGGTGCCCGGCGCCGGCTTCCCTTTGGAGCTCGTGCGGGCCTCCGGCTTCGCCGGAAAGGGCCTCTTCGCCCGGCTGTCCGCTCTCGCGCGCGTGCCCCTCGGGTTTCTCGACGCGTGGCGACTCCTCTCCCGCCACCGCGCGCGGGCCGTCGCCGGGGTGGGCGGCTATGTCACGGTCCCGACGATCTCCGCCGCGCGGTTCCTCAAGATTCCCACGCTGATCCACGACTCCAACGCGATGCCCGGCATCGCCAACCGTTTCTTGAACCGCTTCGCGACGCGCACCGCCGTGGGGCTCGCCGCGGCCAACTCGCGTCTCACGCGCCCCGGTGCCGTGATCGGGACGCCGGTGCGGCGCGAGTTTTTTTCCGTCCCGCCTCTCGATCCGGGCGCCTCCACGCGGCGATTGCTCGTCTTCGGAGGGAGCCAGGGCGCGCGAGCCCTGAACCGCGCCGTCGCCGAGGCCTTGCCCGCGCTTCTCTCCGGGAAGGTCGAGGTCATCCATCAGACGGGGGAGAAACACCTTTCCGCGGTGCTCGGCGCGCTCGGGCCTCTGGCCGCGAGGATCCGGGTCGAGCCGTTTCTTCCCCGGCTCTACGAAGAGCTCGCCTGGACGGACCTGGTCGTCGCGCGGGCGGGCGCCCTCACCTTGGCCGAGCTCGCCGCGGCCGGGCGGCCGGCCATCCTCGTTCCCTTCGGGTCCGCGACGCACGCTCATCAGCTCGAAAACGCCCGGGCCGTCGCGGCCGCCGGCGCGGCGGTCTTGATCGAGGAAAACGAGCTCTCCGGGCGAGAGCTCGCGGAGACCGCGCTGCGCCTCCTCACGGACCGCCCGCTGCTCGCCCGCATGGGGGAAGCGGCGCGGGCCTTCGCGCGCCCCGACGCGGCGCGCCTTCTGGCCGACCTCCTCTTCGAGGCCGAGGAGACCGGGCGGAGGCGGCCATGAGGTTCCTGCGCCTGCGGCGCCTCCACTTCGTCGGCGCGGGGGGCGTGGGAATGAGCGGGTTGGCCGAGATCCTGCTCCTTTCCACCCCGCTCGAGATCTCGGGCTGCGACCTCGCGCTCTCGGAGAATACGGCGCGCCTTCAGAAGCTGGGGGCGAAGATCGCGACCGGGCACGATCCCTCGCACATCCGGGAGGCCGACCTCGTGGTCGTCTCCTCGGCCGTGGAGGAGGGCAACCCCGAGGTCCAGGCGGCGCGCGAGAAGGGCCTTCCCGTCATCCGGCGCGCCGAGATGCTGGCCGAGATCATGCGCTTGAAGCAGGGGATCGCGATCGCCGGCACGCACGGGAAGACCACGACGACGTCTTTGACCGGGATGGTGCTAACGGAGGCGGGCTTCGACCCCACGATCGTCGTGGGCGGGCAGGTCCACATCCTGGGGACCAACGCGCGCCTGGGCAAAGGGGACTTCTTAGTCGCCGAAGCGGACGAGTACGACCGCTCGTTCCTGGAGTTGACGCCGGTCGTCGCGGTCCTGACCAACATCGAGGCGGACCATCTCGACACCTACCGCGACCTCTCCGACATCCTCGATGCCTTCACCGTGTTCGCCAACCGCGTCCCGTTCTACGGCGCCGTTGTGGCGTGCCTGGACGATCCGGGCGTCGCCGGCATCCTCTCCCGCGTCAAGAGGCGCGTGGTGACGTACGGCGAATCCCGCGGGGCGTCGCTGCGAGCCGCCCACATCCGCCTGGACGCATCGGGAACCACGTTCGAGGTCTGGGAAGGGGAGACCTGGTCCTTGGGGAACGTCCACCTGCGGCTGCCGGGGAGGCACAATGTCTCAAACGCGCTCGCCGCGGTCGCTGTCGGCCGGGAGCTCTCCATCCCTTTCCCGCAGATCGCGCATGCCCTCTCGGAATTCACCGGCGTCGTGCGCCGCTTCGAGACGAAGGGGGAGCGCGCCGGCGTCCTCGTCGTGGACGATTACGCTCACCACCCCACGGAGATCGCGGCGACGCTCGCCGCCGCGCGCCAGGTCTACCCGAACCGGCGGCTCGTGGCGCTCTTTCAGCCTCACCTCTTCTCCCGGACACGGGACTTCGCGGCGGAGTTCGGCCGGGCGCTCCTCGCCTGCGACGCCGCGCTGGTGATGGATGTCTATCCCTCGCGGGAGAAACCGATTCCCGGCGTGACCGGGGAGCTCGTGGCCCGCGCGGCGCGCGAGGCGGGGCACGGCCATGTAATCTATCTATCTGAAAAGAAAGACGTTGTTGACCGCATCGAGGGGCTGGCCCGCCCGGGGGATCTCCTCCTGACGATGGGGGCCGGGGACGTCTCGAAGTTTGGGGAGGCCTTCTTGGCGAGGGGAAACCGTGGCTGAAGACTCTCCTTTTCTGCGGCGCAACCGTGTGCCGGCGCGGCCGGGGCCGCGCGGGCGCGGGCGGCCGCTCCTCTTCGGCCTCCTGGCGGCCGTCTGCGGCCTGTCGCTGCTGCGCCTCCTCGCCGGGCAGCTCTCCCTCCAGCGCTTCGACATCGCGGGCAACCGGCGCGCGCGCACGGAAGAGATCCTGTCGGTACTCTCCGGATGGCGCGGTGCGAACCTGGTCACGCTCGATCTCGCGCCGCTCTCTCACCGCGTCTCGCGGCACCCGTGGATCCAGAAGGTCACGCTCTCCAAGCGCTTTCCCGACGGGCTCTCGGTCCGCGTCGTCGAGCGCCGCGCCGCAGCGCTCTGGCGCGACGGAAGCCGCCTCTGGTGGCTCGGCGAGGACGGCCGCTTGATTGCGCGCTACGATCCGCGGGGGGACTTCTCCGACTCTGTCCTCGTTTCCGGTGACCGGCGCGCTCTGGCGGAAGCCGTGGGACTGCTCGACGATCTCGCCGCCGCGCGTCCGGAGTATTTTTCCGCGCTCTCGGAAATCGCCGTGCTGCCGGGCGGCGGATTCGGTATGATGGATTCCCTGTTTCGAGTACCGGTTCGAGTTCTTCGGCGGGACGCTCCCGAAAAAATTCGTGCGTTGCTTGAGGCACGCCGTCTGATGGAAAGTCGTGGGTGGGAGGCGCGGGCCATCGACCTTCGTTTCGCGGATCGAATCGTGCTCGTAGGCGCCTACGGAGCGGGGAGTTCGCTCTGATGGCCAAGCCCGAGAGCTTTCTCGTTGCCTGCGATCTCGGGACCTCGAAGATCTGCATCTTGATCGGGGAGCAGAGCGCCCTCGGCGGCGGATCTCTCGACGTGATCGGCAAGGGGTCCGCCGCGAACAGAGGAACGCGCAAAGGAAACATCGTCAACGTGGACGCCACGATCGAGGCGATCAAGCGGGCCGCGGAAGAAGCCGAGATCATGGCCGGAGTCCAGATCGCCCGCGCCTGGGTCGGGGTCTCGGGGTCGAGCGTGCGCTCCTTCAACAGCCGCGGGGTCGTCACGGTCGCCGGGAAGGACCGCGAGATCGGCAAGGACGACATCGGGCGCGTCGTGGACGCGGCGCGCGGCGTCCAGATCCCGCAGGACCACGAGGTCGTGCACGTCGTGCCGCGCGAGTTCGCGGTGGACGGGCAGGACGGCGTCGGGGACCCGGTGGGGATGATCGGCGCGCGCCTGGAAGCGGATGTCCACGTCGTCACGGCGCCGGTGGCCGTGACCCAGAACATCGTGACCTGCATGAACAAGGCGGGCATCGAAGTCGTGCAGCTCGTCCTCGAGCAGTTCGCGGCCGCCGAGGCCGTCCTGACTGCGGACGAGAAGGAGCTCGGCATCTGCCTCATCGACATCGGCGGCGGCACGACCGAGGTCGCCGTCTACAAGCGGAGCTCGATCGCCCACACGGCCGTCATCCCCATCGGCGGCGACCACTTCACCAACGACCTCGCGGTGGTCCTCCGGGCTCCGATCACCGACGCCGAGCGGATCAAGAAGAAGTTCGGGTGCGCGCTTCGCGCCTCCGTGGGCGAGGACGAGATGGTGGAAGTCCCGATGGTCGGCGGCCGGGCGCCCAAACTCTGTCCGCGTACGACCCTCTCCGACATCCTGCAGCCCCGCGCGGAGGAGCTCCTGGGCCTGGTCCACGAGGACCTCCAGCGGCTGGGGCTGGAGAAGGAGATCCGCTCCGGCATCGTCCTGACCGGCGGAGGCGCCGAGCTGGAAGGGCTGGTCGAGGTGGCGGAGGGGATCTTTCAGGGCCCGGTCCGCCGCGGGATTCCCTCCGGGGTCGGGGGGCTCGTGGACGTGGTCTCGAGCCCCGAATGGGCGACTGCGACGGGCCTTCTCCTCTACGGCCACCGGCACAAGGGGGCCCGGCGCCGCGGAAGAGGCTTGACGCGCATCACGACATCCGTCTCGCGGATGTTCCGGGATTTCTTTTGAAACGGAAGGAAGGCGGTTCGTATGGCCGAGAGGCAGAAGGAAGACTCCGCGGCACCGACAGGGAAATTTCTCCGCTCTCGTCCGCGCGTCGAGCGCGGCTCCAAAGGACGGCACAGCCTATGATCGAGTTCGTGGGAGACGAGAACCGCCACCGGCTCCCGATCGAGCTGGAAGGCGGCGACGCCTCTCCGGCGACCATCAAGGTCCTCGGGATCGGCGGCGGGGGCTGCAACGCCGTGAACCGGATGATGGCGGCCGGCGTGCGCGGGGTCGAGTACATCGCGTGCAACACCGACCTGCAGGCGCTGCGCCGGGCCACCGCGCCGACCAAGATTCAGATCGGGGCGCGTCTGACCAAGGGGTTGGGCGCCGGCGCCGATCCCGATGTCGGAAGGAACGCCGCCCTGGAAGATCAGGAGAAGCTCGCCGCGGTCCTGAAGGGGGCCGACATGATCTTCCTGACCGCGGGGCTCGGCGGCGGCACGGGCTCGGGCGCCGGCCCGATCATCGCCAAGCTCGCCGCGGAGGCCGGGGCGCTGACGGTCGCGGTCGTCACGAAGCCCTTCGAGTTCGAGGGGAAAAAACGGATGCGCCAGGGCGAGCGCGCCGCGCGCGAGCTGCGCGAGCACGTGGACACGCTGATCACGATCCCCAACCAGCGCCTGCTCTCCTTCGTCGAGCGCAACACCCCTTTGAA
>Ga0184633_10001295_pt1 | contig 10291 bp, 10 predicted proteins | sample PLM31_170_b1_FD_133156 | JGI IMG/M metagenome (GOLD analysis project Ga0184633, IMG submission 133156) | Groundwater sediment microbial communities from an aquifer in East River, Colorado, USA - PLM3-1_170_b1 | ecosystem: Environmental > Terrestrial > Soil > Riparian zone | place: USA: East...
GATAAAAATCTGGAAAATATTGTTATAATATATTCTGTTGGTTACGATACATTATCAGCTATGGTTGGTTTTCTGATTCCGGGTGAATCTGCACAATTTAGCACAAATAGTTCCAAGGTTAGAACAGCTAATCCACAATATATACTTGAAGAAATTAAATATGATGAGGCTGAAAGCTTATAAAAAGAATCAGGCTTTTATTTGACTATTGCAAAGTATTCCGTTATAGAAAGTAAAGATGTTAACTAATTCTCCTTTGCTGTTAAAATATTTCCACCTGCCATGCTGCTCACTGTCCTTATATGTACCTTCCATTTTAATTTTCCCATCGGGATAATAAAAAGCCCACCTTCCATTTGATTTATTATTTTCAAATGAGCCCGTACTTTCAAGCTGTCCGTTAGGATAAAAATAACACCATTCACCTACATTCTTGTTGTCCTCAATAAGTCCGTATTTTTCATACTTCCCATTACGATAGAAAGTAATAAAAGCACCATTTTTAATACCATTTACAACTTCAAAACTGATTATTACGTCGGAAGTATCAATCACTAACCCTGTGAATAATTCATTACTGCCATATTTATATATCAATCCATCTTTAGCAACCCTGTAATCTCTGTTAAATTGTTCTTTTCCACAAGAAACAAAAATTACTGAAGTGATTATTACTAAAAGTGTTTTTGCAAAATTCTTCATAGAAATATTTCTTTTTAGCCTAAAGTGTGACAATTAAAATGCCATTTAATTTTAATAAAATTTACATTTTTTATACTTATTTAATGTCAGACTTGTCAAATAATGTAATAATTACTTTTGATATATAACAACAGTACAATAGGATAGTTTGGATTGTATATTAATTGTTTATTACATACTCTCAAGTTTGAATTACCCCCGGATTAAATCTAGGCATTTCAGGATTATTATTTGCAACTTCAATTGCCATTGAAATATATTCTCTTGTTAATGAAGGATCAATAATTTCATCAATCCATAATCTTGCTGCAGCATAGAGAGGAGAATTCTTTTCATCATAAGCTTTTGTAATCTCATCCAAAAGTTTTTTCTTATCTTTTTCTGAAGGATGATCACCGCTTTTTTCTGCTTGTTTTATTTTTATATCAAGCAAAACACTTGCAGCCTGTGATGAACCCATAACAGAAATCTTTGCATTTGGATAAGCAAAGATAAATCTTGGATCATAAGCTTTACCGCACATTGCATAATTACCGGCTCCATAACTGTTACCAACAATTATTGTAATTTTTGGAACAACTGAATTTGCAACAGCATTAACCATCTTTGCACCATCTTTAATAATTCCTCCATGTTCGGCACGGCTGCCAACCATAAAGCCTGTTACATCCTGCAAAAATAGTAAAGGAATTTTTTTCTGGTTGCAGTTCATAATAAATCTTGCTGCTTTATCAGCACTATCAGAATAAATTACTCCACCAACCTGCATTTCACCAGTTTCAGTCTTTACAATATTTCTTTGATTCGCTACAATTCCTACTGCCCAGCCATCAATCCTTGCATAAGCTGTAATTAAAGTTTTTCCGTAACCTGCTTTATATTCATCAATCTCTGAGTTATCAACAATCCTTGCAATGAGTTCATAAGTATCATAAGGTTTTGCAGAGTCTTCAGGAAACAATCCATAGATTTCTTTTGGAGGGAAGAGAGGTGGTTTGCTTTCTGTTCTGTTAAATCCTGCCTTAAGCTGTTCTCCAAATTTTCCTGTTAAGCTTCTAATCTGTGCAAGGCATTCTCCATCATTTTTCATTATGTAATCTGTAACACCGGAGATGTTTGATTGAACTTTTGCACCGCCGAGGCTCTCATTATCAATAACTTCTCCAATTGCAGCTTTAACAAGATGGGCACCTGCAAGAAAAACTGAACCTTCACCCTCAACGATTAATGCTTCATCACTCATAATAGGAAGATAAGCTCCACCTGCAACACAAGGGCCCATAATGGCAGCAATCTGGGGAATTCCCATTGAAGACATTATTGCATTATTTCTGAATATTCTTCCAAAATGCTCTTTATCAGGAAAAATTTCATCCTGCATAGGAAGGAAAACACCGGCGCTGTCTACAAGGTAAATTATTGGCAGCCTGTTTTCCATTGCAATTTCCTGTGCACGTAAATTTTTCTTTGCGGTGATTGGAAACCAGGCCCCAGCTTTTACAGTTGCATCATTTGCTACAATTAAATGGTTACGGCCATTTATTTTTCCAATCCCATAAACTGTCCCGGCACTTGGTGCGCCGCCTTGCTCTTGATACATTCCATATGCAGCAAAAGAATTAACCTCAAAAAAATCTTTTGGATTTCCACCTTGGCTCGCCAAAGGCGAGACAGGATCTATAAGTTTATTAATTCGTTCGCGTGCAGTAAGTTTTCCTTTTGATTTATGTCTCTCGATAGCTTTTTGTCCGCCGCCAAGTTTTATCTTGTCTCTTTCAGCATTAAGCTTTCTTAAGAGTTCTTTATAATAATCTTCTCTTTTGTTAAAGGAAGGATTTTGATTTATTGAAGTGCCGATTTTTTTCATGTAGATATTTTAGGATTAATTTGTGAAAGTCATTCTGAGAAGTGCGAAGAATCTTTCGGATTAAGATTCTTCGGTCGTTTCACTCCCTCAGAATGACAATTATTCTTCATTCAATAAATTCCTCGCTATTACTATCCTCTGTATCTCCGAAGTGCCCTCACCAATCGTACAGAGTTTTACATCACGATAAAATTTTTCTACCGGGTAATCTTTTATAAAACCGTATCCGCCAAAAATCTGTACAGCTTCACTTGATGCTTTCTCTGCGATTTCACTTGCAAAGAGTTTTGCCATTGCAGCTTCTTTTATTATAGATTCACCTTTATCTTTTCTTAATGCAGCTCTGAATGTTAATAATCTGGCTGCTTCTATATTGGTTGCCATTTCAGCGAGTTTAAATTGGATCCCCTGGAATTCATGCAAATGTTTTCCAAACTGTTTTCGCTCACCGGTATATTTTAGTGAAGCATCCAAGCAGCCTTGTGCAAGTCCAACGCTTAAAGCAGCTATAGAAATTCTTCCGCCTTCAAGTATTTTCATTGCCTGTTTGAATCCTTCTCCTTCTTCGCCTATTAAATTTTCAGCAGGAACTTTGCAGTTCTCAAAAGTTAATTGAGTTGTATCGCTTGCACGCATACCAAGCTTGTTTTCTTTTTTACCTATAATTAAACCTTCCATACCTTTTTCAAGAATGAAAGCTGATATACCTTTTTTACCTTTGGATTTATCGGTTATTGCCATTATCACAAATGTGCTGCCAACAGAGCCATGTGTTGTAAAAGTTTTTGAGCCATTCAACAAATAATATTCATCTTTTTTTTCAGTGACAGATCTTAATCCAGCAGCATCACTGCCTGAAACAGATTCTGTTAATCCCCATGCAGCAAGCTTTTTACCTGATGTAAGATCAGGAAGATATTTCTTTTTTTGTTCTTCATTGGCAAAACGGAGTATATGGTTTGTGCCCAGGCCGTTATGTGCAGCAACAGATAATGCAATGGATGGGTCTATTCTTGCCAGCTCTTCAATAATTATTGCAAACTCTATATAACCTAAGCCTGCACCTCCATATTCCTCGGAAACAAGAATTCCGAGAAAACCAAGTTCACCAAGCTGCTGTATTATTTCCATCGGGAATTCCTGTGACTCATCATATAGCATCACAACTGGTTTGATTGTTTTCTCAGCAAATTCTCTTATTGTATCTCTTATAGTTGTTTGATTTTCAGTAAGTTCAATGTTGAATGGTTTTTCCATTACATCCATAATTTTCCTTTCGGTATTTAAAAATTTTTCACTAAAAAAACGTTACTGAAGATTTTTTTTGAAATCTTCGATTATTTTTTCTGCAATATGATATGGTGATAAATTTCCCAGAACAACTTTTTCCAAAGATGAATTTAATGAATTTTCTCTTCTCTCACCCCATAGCTCCAGTCGAATTTTTTCTTCAACTATATCTTTAATTCTTATTTTAGCCCTGCTCTCCCGCTTTTTAATAAAGCTACCAGAGGTAGTTAAATATTCACGATGACGGGAAACCTCAACAGCTATTTCCTCAATACCTTTATTCTCAGTTGCAATAGTTTTTATAATATTGGGCATCCAGGAATCTGCATCATGTTCCCGCAGCATAAGAATTGTTTTTAAAGCTGTTACAGCCTGCTGAGCAGCAGGACGATCACTCTTATTTAAAACAAAAAAATCAGCAATCTCCATTAATCCCGCCTTCATTGCCTGCACTGTATCTCCCGATTCCGGAACTAATACGACAATTGTTGTATCTGCAGCCTGCACAATATCAAGTTCTGACTGACCAACACCGACTGTTTCAAAAATGATATAATCATAACCGGCGGCATCAAGAACATCTGCAGCATCAACAGCTTTTTTACTTAATCCGCCGAGGCTTCCGCGTGTTGCCATACTCCGGATAAAAACTCCACTATCGTGAACTAATTCAGACATTCTTATTCTATCGCCAAGTAAGGCACCCCCGGTAAATGGGCTTGTAGGGTCAACAGCAATTATTCCAACCTTTTTATTCTGGGATCGGTAGAGTTTTGTTAGGAAATTTGTAATTGTACTTTTGCCTGCGCCTGGAGGTCCTGTAATTCCTATTCGATATGCCTTACCAACTGATGAGTAAATATTTTTCAGTAGTTCAGATGAAACCGGGTTATTTGATTCGACTATTGATATTGATCTTGCAACAGCTCTTTTTTCATTATTAAGCAGATTCTTAATCAGGTCATTATCAATCATAATGAATAAATCAAATCAGTTCATATTCTTTTTAAAGAATTCTACTGTTGGTTTTAATCCTTCATCAAGAGTCGCGGAAGGTTTCCAGTTAAATTTTTTAAATAATTTTTCGGAAGTTATTACACTTCTAATTTGTTCACCGGGAGCGGGTGGGCCATGTTTTTCTTCTTTATTACTTCCGGTAATATTGTTCAGTTTGTGAAAGAGTTCATTCACATCAGTTTCTTTTCCGGTTCCTACATTATAAATATCGCATACATCATCTTTTAATGTTAAGAGATTTGCTTTTACAACATCACCCACATAAACATAATCTCTTGTTTGTTTTCCTGTTCCATTAATTACCGGCTGTTTATTTGCAAGTAGCTTCGTTGTAAAGATTGCAACTACTCCGGCTTCACCCTTTGAATTCTGTCTTGGCCCGTAAATGTTTGCATATCTTAAAATGGTATAGTTAAAATCGTATTGAAATTTATAGAAGAAGAGATATTTCTCAACTGCCAGTTTTGAAATACCATAAGGTGAGCAGGGAGACATTGGATGATTTTCATCAGCCGGGAAATAATTTTGCTCCCCATAAACTGCACCGCCTGTTGATGCAAACATAAATTTCTTTACACCTGTTTTAATACTATGCTGAAGAAGATTTATAGTACCGATTATATTTGTATTAGCATCATAAGTTGGATCTGCAACTGATTTTCTTACATCCATCTGTGCTGCATGATGATTTACAACATCAAATTTTTCTTTTTCAAATAATTCAAAAAGGCTTTTATCGCAAATATCTGCTTTAACAAACTTTGTTTTTGGATTTACATTTTTTTCAAATCCCATTGAAAGATTATCAACAACTGTAACCGAATGACCTTCATTAATAAAAGCATCAGCAATGTGTGAAGCAATAAAACCGGCTCCACCTGTAACAAGTATTCTCAAGGATTTCCTCTATAGAGTTTATTTTTAAGAATATATTCCTGAATTTTTTCCGGCACCAGGAAATTTATCGGTAAGTTATCTTGCGCACGTCTCCTTATAACAGAACCGCTTATTTGTATAAACGGAGATTTAACAAAAGCTGCAGCACGGTAAAATTTATTTTGTTGCCCTCTTGGAATGTTAAGCTTTCTTCTTAAAACTACCAGCTTAGCCATTTTAATTATTTCATCGGGCTGCCGCCAGGTATGAAATTTAAAAATATTATCATATCCTATTATAAGTTCAATGTGTTTATATCGCTCACTCAATTCCCTGAGCGTATCTACTGTATAGGAAACCATTTTCCTTTTAAGTTCAACATCTGAAAACTCGAAATAGGGGATTTTGCTTATTGCTATTTGCAGCATATTAACCCTGTGGTCAACACCGGATATTTCAACATCCTGCTTGTGGGGTGAGATGTAGGTGGGAACAAAAATTATTCTGTCAAGCTCCCTCATTTCCTTTACAGCCTGTGCAGTAATAAGGTGTCCATTATGTATAGGATCGAATGCTCCACCATAAATACCTACTTTTAACATTATAGTAATTCCTTATATTCTATAAAAAGATGAGTGAACTTTTCATGTATATTCTGACTGCAGTAGTTAAGACTTTCTTTTTTAGATAACTCCCTGTAAAGAATTTTAAAATCATTTATATCTTCGATGAATAAAGAATCATTTAATACATTCACAAAATAATCAAACCTGCAAACAAGATGGAGAAAATTATCAAACTTTAAACCGGTTGCTTCAACCTGGTGAAATAATTCCGGGTTATAAATATTAAAGCCGATAAAAGATACTTTACCATTTTGCGATTTGCCAATTATAAATGATTCATCTTCCCTATTAAGTAAATCGAGATATTTCCGAATATCTTTCTGAGAAATACTAATTGTATTAACAAATATAATGAGATTATTATTATATCTTCCAAAGTATTTTTCAGAGAGAACTTTTAGGATTAAGGATTTATCATTAAGGTTTGTAAACATTCTTTCTGAGCCTGAGAATTCAGGGTAAACATGATTTTTGTCTCTTTCATCAAAGCAAAATATTGAAGCTGCATAATCTGAAAGATTATCTGCCAGCTCTTTAAGGTTTAAGTAAAGGGATGAATACAAATAAACTGAATTTTCATTACTGAATGAGTTAAACAGCTTTGTTTCCTGCTCATTAAAAACAGGGAATAATGGTATAAAATAAATACATGAATGGGGTTTTATCATTTTTTAAGCCGGGAATCTAATAACAGGTTCCTGATGAAATCCCTGTAATGATTTACATCCTGTTCATAATATGCTCTGCTAAAACCTGTTGAGTTTCTTAATTGCATTTTTCTAAAAGCTAAAGTGGTTGCTGCGTTAATATATAATTTACGGATACTTTCATCAACCCAGCCGAACTTGTTTCTTTTGGAAGAATTTAAGATATGCAGATGTTCCATTGGAATTAAACCGGATTGAGTTTCATCAAGAAGTTCTATAAAAATAATCTTTCTTTCTCCTGAAATTGAAATTGCAAATACTACAATAAAAATTGCAATTGTAAATATCATAAACAAAAAACCTAGTAAAGTAGTTTGTTCAAAACTAATACTTAAATTCCAGGCAAGATGAATAAACATTGCTATAAAAAGTCCTGCTAACACATAAAATACTTTTATAGCGGGTTTTCTAAATCTGCTGTAAGCCAGGAATGCACCCAAGGTTGCTGTAGCTACGCAATGCATAACAGCAGAGAACAAAGTCCGGATGATAACAATCATAATCCAGTTAACAAGTGTATCCCCATACGTAATAAAATAAAGAAAGTTTTCAGTCATTCCGAAACCAAGACCAATTGCGCCACCGTAAACAATTCCATCTGTTATATTATCAAATTTCTTATTTCTGATTGTTAAGAAAAGGAAAGCTCCTTTTGTTATTTCCTCAACGAAAGGTGCAACAAGAATAGTTTCAATGTTGCCAAGGTGATTTTCATCTTTTACAAAAACAGAAACAAAAGCTGAAATTAAACTGCTCCAAACAATTGCAAAAATCACTGCCCCTAATGCACCCCACAAATAATTTTTCAGAACAAGTTTAAATGGTTCCCGGTCATACCTGTCAACCCACCAGATAATAAACAGATAGAATGTCATTGGAATAATTGCAGCCAGTGCTGAAGCAGCTATGAACAAAGCTTTATACTCCTACTTTTCTTTCAGCCATTGAGAAAGTTCTTTTAGAGTAGGTCTTTTACCGTAAGATAGAATTCCCACTCTGAAAATTTTCCCTGAGAATTCTATCATAAGATAAATTGAAATTATCATTATTAAAATTGTGCTTAATATTTCCCATAAAGAAACCGGGCTTATGTTCAGCCGTAGCATCATAAAAGATGGAAGAGTAAAGGGTATATAAGATAAAACTTTAATATAGAAAGCATCCGGATTTTCTAATGCCGGTAGTACAAATATTATTGGAAGTACAAGAAGAAAACTTAAGTATGTTGTAATCTGCTGTGCTTCCTGCTCACTTGTAACAACAGAACCAATTCCAACAAAAAGACTTGTGTAAAAAACAAAACCAAGAATAAAATAGACAAGGATTGGAAGAATATTATTGAAAGCTTCCAAAGGTACTACTGCAGTGCCGGCAAGTGAAATTCCTATCAGTATCCAGATAAAGATTTGAGTTAAGCCAAGAGCACTTAAACCTAATATTTTCCCGCTTAAAAGTTCATTTGTTGTGCAGCTTGAAATTAATATTTCAATAAGACGATTCGATTTTTCCTCAACAAGGCTTCTGATAAGCATTCCACCTGAATAAAGTATCATCATCATAAGAAGCATTATAAAAATAAAAGATGAAAAGAAAGTAAGCAGAAAATCATGTGTAGTTTCTCTGCCGCTCTCTTCAATTTTAATCTGGCTCAGCTCAACAGATTGTGAAATATAATCCAGCAAATATGGTTTAACATTTTCCTTATCAAACCTTAATTTTATCCGGATCTCATTAAAAGTTGCTTCGAATCTTTTTACATCTTTATGGTTTCCTAAACTTTTACTTCGGAAAGAAAGTGAAACAGAATCTGTACCGGCATTCTCAATAAGCAGATAGCCTTCTATCTTTTCATTTATAACATCTTTATCAGCAGATTTTTTCAAATCATCTAAAGAGCGATTTTTTGCAGTAAGATTGATTACAATATAGTTAGGCTGGCTGTCTTTAATTGTGTATTCACTAAGTTTATCTTTCATCTCCTTAATGTACAAACCTGATGTATCAACAATCCCGATAGTTTTTGTATGTGTTACTTCTTGTTCTGTAAGAAGAGTCGGCGCAATAGAAAATAAAATCAGTATGGCCGGAGTAAGTATTAAAGATATGATAAAAGTTTTTGTTTTGATCTTCTCAATATATTCCCATCTCGCAACTTCAAATATTTTTTTCATTGTGCCTGCGTCTGCTTTATTACATCAATAAAAATTTTATTTAATGTTGGATCAAGAACAGAAAAGTGTTTAATGCTTATTTTATCAATAAGCATTTTAAGAAATTCAGAAGGATCTACATCTTCATTTAATTGTACTTCAGCGTAATTGCTGTACCTGTCTATATTTTTAACAGCAGGTAAAAGACCAATGAATTCAGCATCTCCATCAAATTCAATTTTAACGGTATTAACACCGAAATTTCTTTTTAAATTATTAAGAGTTCCATTATAAACTTCCTTCCCTTTATTCATAAGAAGAATATCCGGACAGAGTTTTTCTGCGGTTTCCATTTGATGAGTAGATAAAATTATAATTTTACCGGATGTTACAAAAGAAAGAATCATCTCTTTTATTAAGATTTGGTTTATTGGGTCAAATCCGGCGAATGGTTCATCAAGAATTAATAATTTTGGGTTATGAATTACTGAAATTATAAACTGAATTTTCTGTTGGTTCCCTTTAGATAACTCTTCAATTCTCTTATCAATATATTGTTCAATCTCAAACTTCTGAAGCCAGCATTTAGCTTCACTGTAAGCTTTTTTTCGCGGAATCTTCTTTAATACTGCAAAGTACAGAATTACATCTATAACTTTGCTTTTTCTATAAAGTCCGCGTTCTTCAGGTAGATAGCCAATTATATTAAAGAACTCATTTGTAATAGGTTTGCCATTAAAAGTAATTTGTCCTGAGTCTGGTTTAATGATATTCAAAACTGTGCGGATTGTTGTTGTTTTACCCGCACCATTAGGGCCAAGTATTCCAAATATTCTTCCTCCCTCTACTTTGAAAGAGATATTATCTACCGCAACAACATTCTTATATTCTTTTCTTAAATTTTCAACAACAAGCATTATTTTTGGATATAAAAAGATTAAGATAAACCAGAAATTTCAGAGGCATGGATTTAATAGTAAGTTTCAGGATTTGTAAATATTAATTAAATTTGTGCATCAATTTAACAAAATTATTTTGCTGAGAAAATATTAAGGC
>Ga0184633_10001296_pt1 | contig 10289 bp, 8 predicted proteins | sample PLM31_170_b1_FD_133156 | JGI IMG/M metagenome (GOLD analysis project Ga0184633, IMG submission 133156) | Groundwater sediment microbial communities from an aquifer in East River, Colorado, USA - PLM3-1_170_b1 | ecosystem: Environmental > Terrestrial > Soil > Riparian zone | place: USA: East...
CCGCGGTGCACGCGAAGGACGGGAGCCCGTACGACTACCGGCGCGATCTCGTGCGCTTCGAGGTGACCGCGGACTCCGAGGTCGCCGGAACATGGAACCCAAAGAGGGCCTGGGCCTTTGAGGGGGGAATCCGTTGGAGGGCGTGACGCCGGGCAACCGGCCCCTGACCTGGCTCCTCGCCCTCTTCGTCGTTCTCGTCTTCCTCGAGTTCCCCGGCTCCTACTTGATCGAGCCCGACGAGGCGCGCTACGCCGAGATCCCCCGCGAGATGCTCCAGACCGGCGACTGGGTGACGCCGCGGATCAACCAGCAGCCCTACTTCGAGAAGCCGCCCCTCTTCTACTGGGCGAACGCGGCCTCGCTCGCGCTCTTCGGCGAGAACCCTTACGCCGCGCGCCTGGCGTCCCGCCTCTCCGCCGCCGCCGTGGCGGGAATGCTCGCGCTGGCGCTCGGCCGGCGGACCGGGACGGGAGAGGGACTTCTCTGTGCGCTCCTCTATCTCTCCTCGCTCCTTCCCTTCGTTCTCGCGAGACAGAACCTGATCGACGGGTTCCTGACGGCCTCCATGACCGTGTGCCTCCTCGCGATGCGCGCGTTCTGGATGCGCCGCGAGCGCGGGGAGCGCGGTTGGCGCTGGCTCGTTCTGGCCGGCGCCGCGGCGGCGGCGGGCACGCTTGCCAAGGGCCTCGTCGGCGCCGTGCTGCCGGGCTTGATCTTCCTCGCCTGGGCGCTCTGGACGGGGAGAGCGCGCCTGGTCCGCGAGGCGCTCTGGTCTCCGGCGCCGTTCGTGTTTCTGGCCTTGACCGCTCCCTGGTTCGGCGCGATGGAGCGGGCCAACCCCGGCTTCCAGGAGTTCTTCCTCTTCCACGAGCACCTGGGGCGCTTCGCGGAGGGCGCCAAGCGGACGCGGTCCCTCTTCACCTTCGTCCCGGTAGTGCTGGCCGGGTTCCTTCCCTGGATCGCGTTTCTCCCGCGCGTCGTGCGAAGCTTTCGGCCGCTCACGCGGAGGACCTTTCGACAGCGCCCGGACGAGGCGTACTTCCTCCTCTGGGCGGCGGTCGTCTTTCTCTTCTTCACGCTCTCCCGCTCGAAGCTCGTGCCGTACATCCTGCCGATGTTCCCCGCCCTCGCGGCGCTCTGGGGGAAGGCACTGGCGGCCGAGACCGCGACGCGGCGCGCCGTCCTTGGCGTGGCCGCGGCGACGGCGGCCGTCTTTCTGGCGCTCGTCGTGGCGCAGCCGCGCGCGACGCGAAGATTCACGGCGCACCCCGTCGTCGAAGCGGTTCGGGGCTACCGCGTGCCCGGGTCGCTGTTCGTGACGTACCACACGTACCTGCACGGCCTCCCCTGGGAGCTCAAGGAACCGGTCCCCATGGCCTCGTGGGTGGGGGAGCTGCGCCCCGCGTACGAGCGCAACATCGGCCATCCGCTCTTCTGGCAGGAGCCCGCCTTCTGGCATCGCTGGAACTCGGGAGAGAAGCTGATCGTGTTGGCGCGCGCGAAGGACCGAAGCGAGTTCCGCACGCGGAGCGCCGTCCCGGTCACGCACCTCGCGACGCTCGGAGAGCATCTGGTGCTCGCCAACTTCACGGCTTCGCCATGACATAACTCCGAAAAGATCGTGAATTGTGTTCAGCGTCTTTGCCGGCTTCTCGGTGTCCCCTCACCCCTGCCCCCCGCCTTCGCCGAGGCTACGGCGGGCGGGCCTCTCCCGGAGGAAGAGGGGAAACTTGTCAGCGTCTTGTCCTTGGAACGGAGCTCGCCATGAGTCCGGCGTTGGCGCGCCTGCGCGCCTTCGTCCGCAGGCGCTTCTCCCGTGAGGGAGCGGTCGGGCTCTCCTTCACCGTGGGATTCCTGACGTGCGCCTTCCTCGTCGTCCTCTTCGGCGCTCTGGCGGTCGAGGTCTTAGAGGAAGAGCGTCTCTCGGCGCTCGACCGCCAGGTGACGCTGGCGGTCCGGGGGTACCACGCGCCCGGGCTCGACCGCTTCGTGCGCGCGGTCAGCTTCCTCGGCGGCCTCGCCTTCGTCCTGCCGGCGACGCTCGCGGTCTGCGGCGTCCTGGCCCTCCGGCGCCGCCGCGTCTGTGCGATCCTCTTCGCGGGGTCGGTCTGGGGCGGCCTCGCCGTAAACTCGCTCCTGAAGCTCTCCTACGTGCGCGCCCGGCCCTACCTCTGGGAGGCCCTGGTGACGGAGAGCACGCACAGCTTCCCGAGCGGCCACGCCGCGATGGCCACGGCCTTCTTCGGCGGCCTCGCGGCCGTCGTCTTCCACGTGACCCGAAGGCCCTGGGCGCGCCTCCTGGCGGTCCTCGGGTCCGCCGGCGCGATCGGGGCGATCGCCGGGAGCCGTGTCTATCTGGGCGCCCACTGGCTGACCGACGTCGCGGCCGGGATCCTCCTGGGCCTCTTCTGGGTGGTCGTGGCGGCCACGGGGACGGAGTTCTTCGCGCGGCGCGCCGATATGACGTGAAGTTGCGCACCGCCATGGGACGGGACATCCGCGGCCGCTTGCTCTCTTCCGGCCGCGTCGAGCGGCCGCTACAAACGTTCGATCCGGTCCGGACAGTCACGCCTCGCCTCGGCTAAACTTGCCGAAAGTGAAAGTCTCCGTGGTCGTTCCCGTCTACAACGAAGCGTCGAACCTGCCGGAGCTGCTGCGGCGCCTCCTTCTGGTGATGGACGGACTCAAGCGGCCCTACGAGGTTCTCCTCGTGGACGACGGAAGCCGCGACCGGTCGCTCGATGTCCTGAGGGAGTGGGCGGAGAGACGCCCGGACCGGATCCGCGTCCTGGAGCTGTCCCGCAACTTCGGGCAGCACCAGGCCATCCTGGCGGGCTTCCGGGACGTGACGGGAGACGCGGTCGTCACGCTCGACGCGGACCTTCAGAACCCTCCGGAGGAGATCCCGAAGCTGCTCGCCCGGATCGAGGAAGGCTTCGACGCAGTCGGGGGTGTCCGGGTCGGGAGGCACGACTCCGCCTTCCGGCGCCTCGCCTCGGCCCTGGTCAACCGCGTGACGGTCGCCATCACGCGGATACGCCTTTCGGACTTCGGCTGCATGCTGCGCGCCTACTCGCGGGACGTCGTGGAGGAGATCAACGGCTGCGACGAGGCCGCGACGTTCATCCCGGCGCTCGCGCAGACTTTCGCCCGGCGCCCGACCGAGGTCCCGGTGGCGCACGCCCCGCGCGCCTCCGGCGCCTCGGGCTACTCCCTTTACCGGCTGGTCCGCCTGAACTTCGATCTGATGACCGGGTTTTCGGCGGTGCCCCTCCAGGCCGTCTCGCTGCTGGGCACGATCGTGGCGCTTTCCGGGATCGCGTTCGGCCTCTTCCTCTTGGTGCGGCGGCTCGTGGTCGGCGCGGAGGTCGAGGGCGTGTTCACGCTTTTCGCGATCCTCTTCACGGTGCTGGGCGTCGCCATGGCGGCGATCGGGATCGTGGGCGAGTACGTGGGGCGCATCTACCAGCAGGTGCGCGGGAGGCCCCGTTTCCGTGTGCGGCGGGCCTACGGGCTCGGGGCGCCGACGGAGGCTCCGCCGGCCGTGAAAAGAGTGGAAGGAGGCCCATGACCCGGATCGCCGTCTTCGCCTACTCCGATACCGGGCACGCCTGCCTCCGATGGCTGCTCGACCGGGGGAGCGAGGTCGTGTTCGTCGCCACCCACGCGGACACCCCCGGCGAGGCCGTCTGGTTCCCCAGTGTCGCGCAGCTCGCGCGCTCGCGCGGGATCGAGCCGCGGATCTCGGACAAGCCGCGGGACCTGCTTTCGAGCCTCCGCTCGCTCGCCCCGGACCTTCTCTTCTCCTTCTACTACCGGCACGTGCTTCCGGAAGAGCTGCTGCGGGTCCCGCGGCTGGGTTCGTACAACATCCACGGCTCCCTGCTGCCGAAATACCGCGGCCGCGCGCCGGTCAACTGGGCCGTCGCAAACGGCGAGACGAAAACGGGCGCCACCCTCCACATCATGACCTCCCGCCCCGACTCGGGAGACATCGTGGACCAGGAGGAGGTCGCGATCGGCGAGGAGGACACGGCCTTCGACGTGCAGCGGGGCGTCACGGCCGCAGCGGTGCGCCTCCTCGAGCGGAACCTCGCAAGGCTCGAAGCCGGGCCGGCGAAGACGCGCCCGCAGGACGAGTCCGCGGCAACCACCTTCGGGCGCCGGCGCCCGGAGGACGGGCGGATCGACTGGGGCCGGAGCGCGCGGGAGGTGCACGATCTGGTCCGGGCGGTGACGCACCCCTATCCGGGGGCCTTCACGGACATCTTCGGAAGGAAGACCTACATCTGGAAGACGCGCCTTCCGGGTCTCGCGGCGCACGACAACTACCCCGGAGAGATCCGCCGCCAGGAGGGGAGGCTGTACGTGGCCTGCGGGGACGACCATTACCTTGAGATCCTGAGGCTCCAGCCCGAGGGAGGGGAAGAGGAGGACGGCGCGAAGCTCGCGGCGGAGAGAGCGTGGGCATGAGGGTCCTGGTCCTCGGCGTCAACGGCTTCATCGGCAACGCGCTGACGGACCGCATCCTGAAGACGACCGACTGGAGCGTCTCCGGGCTCGACATCGCGAGCGACAAGATCGCGCCCTTCCTCGGCCATCCGCGCTTCACCTACCTCGAGGGGGACATCGCGATCAACAAGGAGTGGATCGAGTACCAGATCAAGAAGTGCGATGTGGTGCTGCCCCTCGTCGCGATCGCGACTCCCGCCGCCTACGTCAAGGAGCCGCTCGCCGTCTTCGAGCTCGACTTCGAGGAGAACCTGCGCATCGTCAAGCAGGCGGCCCGCTACAGCAAGCGCATCGTCTTCCCCTCCTCCTCCGAGGTGTACGGCATGTGTCCCGACGCGGAGTTCGACGAGGACCGCTCGCCCCTCGTCTACGGGCCCATCCGCAAGCAGCGCTGGATCTACTCCTGCTCCAAGCAGCTCTTGGACCGCGTCATCTGGGCCTACGGCGAAGCGCGGGGGCTCGCCTTCACGCTCTTCCGCCCGTTCAACTGGATCGGCCCTCACCTGGACGACATCGACTCCCCCAAGGAGGGCTCGAGCCGGGTCCTGACACAGTTCCTGCACAACATCCTCTACGGGGAGCCGATCAAGCTCGTGGACGGCGGAACGCAGCGGCGCTCCTTCACCTACATCTCCGACGGGATCGACGCCCTCATGAAGATCCTGGAGAACGCCGGCGGGGCCACAGACGGCGAGATCGTCAACATCGGCAACCCCGCCAACGACATCTCGGTCAAGGATCTGGCGAGGAAGCTCGTGGACGCGGTCGCGGCGCACCCGGACTTCGGCGAGAAGGCGCGCGCGACGCCGGTCGTGGAGGTTTCCTCGGCGGACTACTACGGCGAGGGGTACCAGGACATCCTGACGCGCGTCCCCTCGATCGAGCGGGCGAAGCGCCTGCTCGGCTGGGAGCCGAAGGTGGGCCTCGACGAGGCGATCCGCCGGACCGTCGATTTCTACCTCACCCGGAACCGGGCAGGAAGTCTCGGCGTGGGACCTCCCCCGCACCCCCTGGCCGCTCCGTGACTTCCCTGGAGCGCGGCTCACCGCCGCGACGCGTCGCCCTCAAGGTGGATTGCGATACGGCCGAGGGGACGCGGGAAGGTGTCCCGCGGCTCCTCGACCTCTTCGGGCGAAAGAGCGTGCGCGCGACCTTCTTCTTCACGTTCGGGCCGGACCGGTCCGGCCTCGCCGTGCGGCGGATCTTCACGCGGAAGGGTTTTCTCCGGAAGATGGTCCGGAGCCGCGGGCTCTCCCTCTACGGCTGGCGCACCGCGCTGTCCGGCACGCTTCTTCCCGCGCCCCGGATCGGCGAGCGCTGCGAGGCGGAGATCCGTTCCGTCGCGGGGGCGGGCCACGAAACGGGCGTGCACGGCTGGGACCACGTGCGCTGGCAGGACGGGCTCGACCGCATGTCCGACGCGGAGATCCGGGAGCATTCCGAGAGGGCCCACGCCGAGTACGTCCGGATCCTCGGGGCACCGGCCCGCGCCAGCGCGGCGCCCGGATGGGCAGTCAACGCGCGCTCGCTGGCGATCCAGGAAGAGCGCTCCCTCCTCTACGCCTCGGACACCCGCGGCGGCGGTCCTTTCTTCCCCTCCGCGGGCGGGCAGGTCTTGAAGACCCTCGAGATCCCGACGACGCTGCCCACACTCGATGAAACGCTCGCGTGGCCGTCTCTCCGATCGGAGGAGGATTTGGCAGGCTTCTACCGCGCCGCTCCCCGCGCGACCGAGGTCCACACGATCCACGCCGAGGTCGAGGGACGGTCGAAGCTCGACCTCTTCTCGCGGATCTTGGACGATTGGATCGAGGCAGGCGTGGCGTTCCCGCTTCTCTCGGAAATCGCGCGCGAAGCGCGAGCCGGGGAAGCCCCTCCGGTTCGGCCGCTCGCGCGGACCCGTCTTGCGGGGCGGGGGGGAGAGGTCGCGACGGGATGGAGCGCCGGGGAGGCGGCGGCGTGCTAGCGGCGCCGGGGGAGCGGAAGGTCCGGCCGGAGATCCTCCTCGTCCTCGCAGCGGTGGGCGGCTCCTTCCTCGTCTATCTCCCTTTTCTCAAAGACATGACGGCGGTCTATCGCTTCTGGGACGGGCCGAACTACCTGACGGTCGCCCGGACGCTCTACGACGTGCGGCCCGACAATCCGCTTCTGGCCTACGTCTACGATCCCGCCTATTTCCTGACGCACCTGCCGCTCTACCCGCTGCTGGTTCGCGCGTTCTCTCCGATCGGATATCAGCCGGCGCTTCTCGTGGTGTCCGTCGCCGCGACCGTGGCGGCGGTGCTTCTTTTCTACCGGCTGGCGCGCGACGTCTGGCGGCTCCCGTCCCCCGCCTTCCTCTCTCTGGTCTTCCTCTTCCTTCCCCCGCGGTGGCTTCTCTACCGCTCGACCGGAGCGACGGAGGCCCTCTACCTGGCTCTCGCGCTCGCGTCGGTCTATTTCCTGGAGAAGGAGAAGACCGGGAGGGCCTCCCTCGCGGCGGCTCTCGCCTCCGTGACCCGGATCTCGGGCCTCATGTTCGCGCCCGCCTACGCGCTGGTCCTCCTCCGGCGCCGGCGCTTTCGCGCGCTGGTCTGGCTGGCGCTCATCCCTGCCGGGCTCCTCCTCTACTTCCTTTTCTGCGCCGTGCGCTTCGGGGATTTCTTCGCCTACTTCTCACCGCACAAGGAGAAGCTGGCCGCGTTGCTCCCCTTCGGCTTCCTGCCCGTCCTCTTCGAGAAGGGGCTGTACCACCAGGCCGAGTACCACATCCTCCTCGCGCTGGTGTACGCCGTGGGCATCTCGCGCCTGCGTCCCTTTCCGGTGCCCTTCGCCTACTGTCTCTTTCAGTTTCTCTTTCTTCTCTTCATCTCGACGGAAGACTGGAGCCGTTACTTCCTGGCCATGGCCCCCTTCGCGCTGATCGTGGGCTTCCGGGACTTGATCGACACGCGCGCGTTCCGGTGGATCTTCCCGGGGTTCGCGCTGCTCTCGCTCGTCTATGCCTGGGGAGTCATTCCCATAAACGGCTGCCGCCCCGATATCTACCTGAGCCTGCTCGCCCACCTGGGGCTCTTGGGCGAGATCGCCCCATAGCCGGTCGCCGGAAGCATGCTGGCGATTCTCCCGGCGGTGTGGTTCGCGCTCGCCTTCCTCGCGGCGCGCAGCGCCCCGCCCCCGCGCGGCGATTGGCGCCGTTCTCTCCTGGGCGTGGCGGTCCTGGGAGGGGTTCTCGTCACCGCGAGCACGGAGGGTTTGAGCGCCCTGGGCCTCTTCGCGCGGGGGCCTCTGGCGCTCTTCTGGGCGGCGACGGCCATCGCGACGGCTTTCATTTGCGCCGCGAGGCGAAAGAAGGCGGGCATGCGGTGGGCCTCGTTCCCGGCGCCGCTCCCCACCGTGCCTCATCTTCCGCTCCTGACCGGAACGGCCGTTCTGTTCCTGATCGTGGGCCTGACGGCATTCTCGGCGGCGCCCAACACCTGGGACTCGATGACCTATCACCTGCCGCGCGTCGCGCACTGGATCCAGAACGGGACCGTCGCGCATTACCCGACGAACATCCTCCGGCAGCTCTCGCTTCCCCCCTGGGCGGAGTTCGCCATGGCGCAGCTCGAGCTTCTTTCGGGCTCCGACCGCTTCGCCAACCTCGTCCAGTGGCTCGCGATGGGCGGGAGCGCGATCGGCGTGTCCTTGATCGCGCGGGACCTCGAAGGGGACGCGGCGGCGCAGGCCGCCGCCGGGGCGCTCGCGCTCACGCTCCCGATGGGGATCCTGCAGGGCTCGAGCACGCAGAACGACTACACCGTCGGGTTCTGGCTCGTCTGCTTCGTTTCTTTCCTTTTTCCCGTCTCGACCCCTCCGGGGCCCCGGCCCCTCTCCGCGTGGCTCGGCGCAGCGGCCAGCCTCGGCCTCGCTCTCCTGACCAAGGGCACGGCGTATCTCTATGCCCTGCCCTACCTCGTCCTCGCCGTCGTTCTGCTAGCGCGGCGCGCGGGCCGGCGCTCCGCGCTGCCTCTCTTTCTCTTCGCCGCGGTCGCGCTCGCGCTGAACCTCCCGCACTTCGCGCGCAACTCCGCCGTCTTCGGCTCGCCGTTGGGGCCATCGCAGGGGCTCTTCAACCGCGTGTTCACCCCTCGTGCCGTCGCCTCCAACGTCGCGCGCAATGCCGCGATCCACCTGGCCCTGCCCCTCCCCGCCTGGAACGCTCTCGTAGAGAGAGCGTTCGGGGGAGTCCACGGCGCCCTGGGCGCCGGCCGCGACGATCCGGCGACGACCTGGCCCGGGACGGAGTTCCACGTGCCGGGCCGCTTCGCGGGAGAGGCGAGTCCCGGCGCGGACGAGACGCTTTATCTCCTCCTGCAGGAAGGCTTCGCTCCCAACCCGCTCCACCTGGTTCTGATCCTCGTCACCCTGGGCGCCGTCGCCGCGACACCGGCCTGGAGGCGGCGCCGCGAGCTTCTCCTCTCTGTCTGCCTGGCGGCGGCGGCCTTCGTTCTCTTTTGCGCGGCGCTCAAATGGCAGCCCTGGCATTCGCGGCTGCATCTGCCGCTCTTCCTGCTCTGGTGCCCGGCCGTCGCGCTCGTCCTCTCTTCCCGGCCCCGGCTGGCCAAGTGGGTCTGCGCCCTCCTGCTGGCCGCGGCCCTTCCCTGGCTGCTGTCGAACGCGACGCGGCCCCTCCTGGGGCCTTCGAGCGTCCTCAAAGCCAGCCGGTTCGACCAGTATTTTTTCAACCGCCCGGACCTTCAGGCGCCCTTTCTCGCCGCGGCCAAGGCGGTTTCCTCCGATCGGTGCCCGCTGGGTATCGAGACCGGCCCGGAGGACGGGGAGTACTTGCTCCGGGTGTGCCTGCGTGAGACCGGGCAGGGCGGCAAGCGGATCGAGCATGTGAATGTTTCGAATGCCTCGGCAACGGCGTCCCGGAAACGCCCGCCGGGAGCGGAGCCGTGCAGCTTGATCCGGCTCACCGCAGGCGGGGGAGAGCGGAGCGTGGTCTCCGTCTCACGCTCCGGAGCGGGCACGCGCGTCACCGTCGCGCGATGATCGGAGAGACCACCGCGAGGGCGAGCAGGAGCGCGGCGGCCTGCACGAACACCCCCCGATGAAAAGGCCGGCGGTCGTACCGGAACTCCACCCGGTGCGAACCAGGAGGCACCGGCACCGCGAGGTCGCGGGCGTTGGCGACCTGGACTTTGACCTCCCGCGCGTCCAGCGACGCCTTCCAGGCCGGAAAGAAAGTCCTCGAGAAGAGAAGATGGCCCGCACGGGAGGACTCGACGCGGGCGGCCGCGCGGTCCGAGCGGAGGAGCTCGACGGAGACCGTGGCCTGGCCGGCCTCTCCCGCCGCGTCCTTGTCGCTTCGGCCCGGCAGGACGACGTCCGTAGCGGGGTCGAAGCGGTCCGAGCGAACCAGCTCCAGGGCTCCGGAGAGGGAGCGGCGCCGGTGCTCGCGGCCCGCCCATCGCAGCTCGGGGAGCGGGCCGGCCAGCTCGTGGAGGACCAGAAGCTTTCCCGCTACGGAGAAGACCTTGACCGGGCGAGAGAAGGGAAAAGCCACGCCTTCCTCGGCCAACACCCAGCGCGCCCCGTAGGCCTTCAGCAGGCGGCTCTTTTCCTCCGGGGTCGAAGCGTCGAGCGCCTGGCTCGCCAGCCGGTTGTAGTAGCCGTACGACCCGTCGGGATCGTTCTCGAAAAGGTACTTGACGCCGAAGCGCGCGCCGGTCAGAGGGACGAGCTCTTCGACCAGGACCCGCGCCAGGTTGGCGAGGCGGGGAAGCCGCAGCGGGTGGTAGCTGGTTTCC
>Ga0184633_10001297_pt1 | contig 10286 bp, 5 predicted proteins | sample PLM31_170_b1_FD_133156 | JGI IMG/M metagenome (GOLD analysis project Ga0184633, IMG submission 133156) | Groundwater sediment microbial communities from an aquifer in East River, Colorado, USA - PLM3-1_170_b1 | ecosystem: Environmental > Terrestrial > Soil > Riparian zone | place: USA: East...
CACTCCGCGACGTTCAGCAACGACGGGAGCGTCGTGAACTGGATCGACGAGTCCTTCGCGCCCTCCTCAGGGAACGAGTGCCCGCCCACGACGGACTGGGCGGCGAGGGCCTGGCACCCCGCCGGTTCCTTCGAGACGGGCCGGATGTTCTTCGTGGACGGCGCCAGCGGCGCCTTCCTGAGCGACTTCCAGGTCGGGAGACTTCGGCCCGAGCCGGGCGCCTACTGCTCGGCGCACATGGGGCTGCCCGTCGCCAACTTCAACAGGGACCTGCTGGTCAACGCCTGGTACATGGGCGGGGTCGACGTGATCGACTTCAGCAACCCGAGCAACCCGAAGGAGATCGCGTTCTACGACATGGCCCCGTTCGGAGCCACGGGCTCGGACAACTGGTCGGCGTACTCCTACGTCGGGCCGAAGTTCGGTACGGGGCCCGGGATCCCCATCTACGCCTCGGACGGGGTCCACAACCCCAACTCCGCGAGGGGATTCGTGGTCTTCCGGGCGAACGTCGGGAAGTCCGGCGGCGCGCTGGATCACCTGAACCCCCAGACACAGGACTAGCCGCCTCGAGCGGAGGTTCGGGCGGGGCCTTCCCCCGGGAAGGCCCCGCCACCCTATCCGTTACGCTCCCACCCCGATGGATCTCGCGCGCAACGCGATCCTGTGGGCGATCGACAACCGCTTCCTCCGCGAGCGCTTGTCTCGGTACCGCTACGGAAGTTCGTGTACACATCGGGTCCTCCAAGCGAAGGGGGGGACCGGTGACCGAGCAGGAGCTCGCCCGCGGAGCGCGAGGCTGGCGCGTGCCGCTAGTCGAGTTGCGCGGCCGTCATACCCTGGGATACGTTCGTCGAGGCAGTGTTCTCCGGCGCGGAAGCCCCCCGGCCCTTCCCCCGCGCGTACGGCGCGGCCGTCGGGCGGCGCCCGCCGCAGGCCTCGCGGAGCCCTCCAGCTCGGCACCGATGTGCGTTGCCATGAGACGTCCTTCAAACGAAAGGAAGCAGGCGTGAGACGAGGAAGCGTAAGCAAGCAGCTCGCGCCGGCCATCGTTGGCGCCGCGCTCCTGATCGCCGCGGTCACGGCCCCGGCCGGCGCCGCGCTGGAAACGCCACCCGAGACGGACCCGATCGACGGCGCGGCGGAATCGGATCCCACAGATCAGCACGGCGGCGCCGACGGTCACCTTCCGGGTTCGAGCCTCAACGTCGAGCTCGTGGGACAGGTCGACGTAAGCGGCGCGGTCGGCGTCGACAGGCCCAGCCATATCGCCGACGTCACCGTCGGCGGCAACTTCGCCTATCTCGCCGCTCGCCGGCTGAACACCTCGCCGTGCGGGCCGGGTGGGGCGTATGTGATCGACATTTCCGACCCCTCGAACCCAACCGAGGTGGGCTTCATCGCGTTCCCGCCCCAGTCCTACCCGGGCGAGGGCATGCAGGTCATCAAGCTGAACACCCCGTCCTTCAAGGGTGACGTTCTGCTCACGAACAACGAAAACTGCACGAACACCGACCCCGCCCGCGTCGGGGGGATGTCCCTGTACGACGTGACCGACCCGCTGAACCCCGCTCCGCTCTCGGTGGGCGTCGGAGACACCAACGGCGGCACGCTGCCCCGTGCCAACCAGATCCACAGCGTGTTCGGATGGCAGGCGGGCAAGAAGGCATTCGCCGTCCAGGTGGACAACGCCGAGCAGGTCACGAACGACGTCGACATCTTCGACATCACGAATCCGGCCGCCCCAGTGATGGTGGCCGAGGTTGGGCTCGTGGATTGGCCGGCGGCGCAGGCCCCGCTGGCCAACGGCGAGACCAACTTCTTCCACGACGTGGTCGTGAAGAAGATGGGGAGCCGTTACTTCATGCTCCTTTCGCACTGGGACGCGGGGTGGATCATCCTGGACGTCACGAACCCGGCCAACCCGGTGTTCGTGGACGACTCGAACTATCCGGACCCCGAGCCGCTGCTCGGCTTCACGCCTCCGGAGGGGAATGCTCACCAGGCCGAGTGGAGCCACAACCGCAAGTACATCATCGGGACAGACGAGGACTTCTCGCCCAGCCGGACCAGCTTCCAGATCACGACGGGACCGAACGCCGGCTTCTACGGGGCCGGGCAGTTCGGGTTCACCCCCCAGATTGCAACTCACTACCCGGATGGCCAGGTGAACGGCCCGGCTATCTGGGGCGGCTCGGGCTGCGTCGAGGACCTCAACGGGAATGGGGTGAGCGACCGGAGCGAGGTGCCGCCTGCCTCCAGCCTGACAGCCGGCCCCGGGGAGGAGAAGACCGTCGTCTTCACCCGCGGATTCTGCTTCTTCTCGATCAAGATCGAGAGCGGTGAGCTCCAGGGGTACGACAACGTGATCATCGGTCAGAGCCATGGGGGTAGCGGCGGCGGTCTGTTCCCGAACGGCTTCACCTGCGGCGGCCAGGGCAGCCCCATCGCCGGGACTGCCTCCGCCATCTGCATCGGGCACCGGGCCACGCACCTGATGTTCAACGACACCCCCGAGTTCACGCCTACCGAGTGCGGTGGGCTGCCGTGCTCCTTCCCGCCCGGCGGGGACCTGCCGCCGATCGGGACTCTCGGCGAGAGCTTCCACGCCACCACGACCTTCGACGGGTGGGGGACCGTCCACCTGCTGAACGCAAGCACCCTGGCGGAGATCGACAACTACGCCGTCTCCGAGAGCATCGATCCCGCCTTCGCCAGCGGGTTCGGCACGCTCTCGGTGCACGAGGTGGCCACGGACAAGGCCGAGGACATCGCATACCTGTCCTACTACGACGCTGGCCTGCGGGTCATCAGGTTCGGCCCCGGCGGCATCGAGGAGGTCGGGCACTACGTCGACGTCGACGGGAACGACTTCTGGGGCGTCGAGGCTCACCGGCTGCCCGGTTCCGAGGAAACGCTGATCCTGGGCAGCGACCGCGACAGCGGCCTGTGGATCTTCCGGTACACCGGCCCCTAGCCGGAACCGCAGAGGTCACGTGACGGATCGGCCCCCGGTGAGGGGGCCGATCCGGCTGAAAGGGTCCGCGAACTAGTGGACTCGTGGAGGGCAGGTGGCTTGGCCCGTATAGCCGCCCCTTTGCTCCTGGCGCTCGCGGGTAGCACCATACGCGAACGAACAGCAGACGGTAAGGAGGCGTTCATAGGTCCTCGGCACTCGTCATCACCCTCCAGCAATTGCTGGACCTGACGCGGGCGGTCGCGCCGGTATCCTCGAACGCGGAGGCGTCTGGGTTCCTGGTAGGCCCCCAGGGCGAGCCCGGCCGGACCGAGCCGGCCGGGCCCTCGAATCCGCCGTGGCGCTACTTGCTCAGCTGACCCCGGACGGCCCCGGCGGGGAAGGCCGGGCTGCTGTGCACGTTCACGTAGTAGGCCGACGGTGTGGGGTGCATTTATTGGGTTACGCCCTGTGACCAGCGGGTTCTCCCGCGCTCAAAGGACGCTGGGCCGACCACAACCGAGCCCTGTCCGGTGTGAACCTTGTGAGGCGCTGGCGCGGCCCACCGGTCAAGGGGTTGAGTGCTTCCCACTCAGGGATGGTTCTGGGAAGTAGCCGCGGAGGCCCGGCAATGGTCCACTCGGCGGCATCTCCGTCGGGCAGGCCGGCACAACGCCGGAATCACGAACCTGCAGGGCAGGGCCGTGAACCGAATAATTGCACCCCACACCGTCCGCAGGAGGGGAAGGGGGACCAGCCGGGCTCCGTCTGCTGCGACTGCACGGCCTCCACCTCCGGGAGCTGCTGGCGGCACCCCTCGCGGTGCTGGCCGGGGGGGTGGCCGGCCATGCCGCGATCTCGTCGGCCACCACGAGATCCGGGGAGAGGCCCCACGAACCCGGCGCATCGGCAGCAAGGATCTGCAGGACGCTCCCGGTTCGCCGAGACGTGACGCGCCAGTTGGTGATCTCGAAGGCGCCGGGCAGGCTGGGCGTTTGCCGATGTCGCGGGATACCGTGCAGGCTCACGCGAGGTGGAACAGCGTAAGCCCTCCGGTCTTGTGCGTGAATCCATCTAAGGTGGTTCCCTCGTGGACGCCGGGCGGTGGGCTCCCCACGTCGCAGAGAACCGTCATTGGCACCCCCGAGACAGGCGCGCCTCCGGCGGGGAACAGAGTCACGAGGATGGCGAGCTCCCCGCCCTGGAATCCGGGGCTCGGCCCCCCGTAGGGCGTGAAGCTCACGAACGCCGTGGCCTGCCACGTGCCTCGGGCGAATACGGATCCATCGGCCTTGATGTGTCTGAACGAACCGCTCCCCTCCACCGTGAGAGCAGCGGTATCGAAGCTCCCTGAGCCGGTGAGACGGATGGTGTCACCGGCGAAGTCCCCTGAGGGGGCCTCCGCGGTGTTCGGCCCGAGGAGGTTGAAGGTGTAGGCCGTGCCCGTGGCGCTTGCGGGTACAGCCGAAGTCAGGATCGCCAGAAGAAACGCGGGCAGGATCAGCTTTCTCACGTTCGCCTTCATGAAGCACCGCCCCTCCCTTGTCGTTGCGGGCAGGCCTGGTGGGCCCACACGGGCTGGAGGGGAACGGGGCCGAGGGGGGCCGGCCTTCGGGGAAGACATCCTGCTCCGACCGTACTCCTCGTCGGTTGTCGGAACAAGCGACAGGGTTGCTGGAACAGCCTCTAGGGGAGTGGCTCCTCCGTGTCGCAGAACGCGCCCGCGACGGGGAACGCGGGTTCTACGGCAGCGTCCGGCAGACGCTCGGCAGCCTGTGGGGATCGAAAACTCAGTTTCATCACGCGGCAACCGCGGCGTACTCGTGGATGAGCCCACCCAGGAGATCTCGCCTTTGGATCTCGGGCACGCGCTCAGCCAAATCGACGGGGCCTGAGCCCTCAGGCGTTTGAAGAGCGAGCCCGCGATGCGGCCGCGCGCTGTTGTAGTGCTCCGCGTAGGTGCGAAGGATCCGATCGAGATGCCTGCGACCGAGAACGATGATCCAGTCCATGCACTCGTGCCGCACGGTCTCGACCCAGCGCTCGGCGAACGCGTTGGCCTTCGGCGAGCGAATAGGGGTGAGGATGACCTCCGCACCTTCGGTTTCGAACACAGTGTCGAAAGGGCCCGTGTACTTGGAGTCCCGGTCGCGAATGAGGAAGCGCACGGGTGCCTCGCGATCGTCCAGATCGAAGCCGAGGTTCCTGGCCTGCTGGGCCACCCACACGGCATCTGGGTTCCTGGTCGCGCCGGTCACGTGGACTCTTCGGGTCGAAAGCTCGATGAAGAAGAGCACGTAGAGCGTCTTCAGGAAGGCTGTTTCCACTGTGAAGAAATCGCAGGCGAGGATGCCGTCGGCCTGAGCGCGAAGGAACTCGGACCAGTTGGGGCCGCTCCTTCTGGGAGCGGGTCCCAGGCCTTCCCGGCGAAGGAGCGCGCGGATCGTCGTCGCAGAAACGCGGAGCCCGAGCTTTGGAAGCTCGCCCTGGACCCTCACGCATCCCCACCTGGAGTTCTCCCTCGCCAGTCAGAGGATCAGCTCGCGGATCTCGGGGTCGAGCGGCGGGCGGCCCAGACGCTTTGCCCGGTAGGTCCACTTCCTTCTCACCAGCTCGCGGTGCCAACGCATGAGCGTCTGAGGAGTGACCATGAAGGACGCCCAGCGATCCCGGGGGAGCACTCGTGCTGCAGCGGCGAGGAGGGCCTTGTCCACCCGCCGAAGCCTCGGCCGACCGGCTTTCCTGGTGGAGCACCTTCACCTGGTGGCGAAGAACGAGGAGCTCGAGGTCCCTGTCTCGCTCATCCCCTCCGGCGGGGACGAGGCGAAGGATGCCGCGCAGGAGGAAGTAGAGAAGGGAGAACAGCACCGGCGTATCCTACGCAGCGGCAGGTCGAGACGCGAATCGGAGTTTTCGACCCCGACACGGTTAGTCGAAGGTGACGATCCGGATGGTCCGGGCGACCTTGCGCTCCGAAAGGGCCTGGTCAGGAGGCGAATCGGGGTTTTCGCACCCTACAGGCGTTGGAGCTGGGCCGGCGCCTCCTTCGTTCGTCGCGCGAGCGAGGGTCCGAGAAGGACGCGGCGGCGACGATCTGGTGGATCGCGCGCGTCTTCGGCCCCGACGCGGTCGGCGACGACGAGGAGGTCGACCGGGCGAGGAAGATCCTCGAGGCGACCCACGCCCACCAGGCGCTGCGCGAGCCGGGCCTGGTCCGGCGCGGCTCCTAGCGCCAGTCGATCGACACGACGGCGACCGGCCCGGCGATCCCCCTGAGCTCGACCTCGCGCGGCTCCGACGTCCTCACGCCGTCGAGGCCCTCGACGGTCGCGGCGCTGAGGAGGATCTCTCCGCCGCCGGCGAGGGCGCCGATCCTGGCCGCCTGGTGTACGCCCTTGCCGGCGTACCCGGCTCCCGAGCGCGCGGCCTCGGTGGCGTGCAGGCCGATCCGGACCTGCGGCGCGAACCCGTGCTCGCGCCGGTGCTGGGCGAGCTTCCGCTGGATCTCGACGGCGCAGTCGATCGCGGAGCGGGGGTCGGGGAACGCGACGAAGAACCCGTCGCCCGCGTGATCGATCTCCTCGCCCGCGTGCTCGGCGAAGCAGGTCCGGAGCGCCTGATCGTGCCAGCGGCGCAGGTCCTGCCACGCCTCGTCGCCGATCGCCTCGACCAGCGTCGTGGACCCGACGATGTCGGTGAACAGGAACGTCCTGACGGCCCGGGCGGCCGGCGGTTCGCCGCGCTCGAGCAGCCCGGCCGCGCGCCGCGCGTCGGGGAGGGCGCCGAGCCGCTCGAAGGTCTACCGGGCCGTCCCGACCTCGAGTGTCGCGGCCTCCCGATCGCCCTCCGCCAGGTAGGCCTCGGCGAGCTGCATGGCACACTTCGCGGCTTCGTACGGGGCGTCGACATCCCGCCAGAGCTGGGAGGCCCGCCGGAGTCCCCGGATCGCCTCGCCCGCATCGCCCTCCGCGAGGGACGCGAGCCCGGCCGCCCACGCGGCGCCCGCGCGGATGGCCGTCGTGTCGAAGTCTTCGGCGATCTCGGCCATCTCGTCGGCCGCCCGGCGCGCCGTCTCGGCGTGGCCGGCCGCCCCGGCGATCTCGGCCTGCACCGGCAGCAGCCGAGCCCGCTTGAGCTTGTCCCAGGTCTCCTCCTCCAGCGACCGGCGGATCGACGCCGCCGCCGCGTCGACCTTGCCCTGCGCGAGGAGGAGCAGAGCCAAGCCGGGCTGGGGGTCGGCACCGAACTCGTGCGCCTGGCGGAAGGCCTCGTCGGCGGCCGCGTAGTCCCCGATCCGCAAGCGCACCTCGCCGAGCTCGTGGAAGGCGTCTCCGGCGAACGCGGGGTGGAAGTCGCGGAGCTCCTCGCACGCCCTGCGGACCTCGTCCTCGGCCTCCGTCCAGGATCCGACCAGTCGCATGACCTCGGCGCGGTGCACGCGGCAGACCCCGGGGAAGCCCTTGATCGCTTCGCGCTCGCACCAGCGCTTCGCGGCGTCCGACCACTCGCGAGCGCGCGCGTAGTCGGCCAGGTTGCGCAACATGCTCACGACGTTGCAGAACACGGCCCCCGTCGTGTACGAGCCGAGCTCTCCCCCGACCGCGGCAGCGCCCACGTCCTCCATGAGCGTCCATCCCTCGTCGAGGCGGCTCTGATCCACGAGCACCATCCCCTTGCGCATGAGCGCCCAGGCCCGGAGGTCGGGGTCGTCGAACCGCTCCGAGAGCCGCACCGCCTCTTCCATGTGCTCGAGCGCGCGATCGAGCTCGCCGCGGCTCCACGCGAGCGAGCCCTGCGCCATCGCGAGGTAGCCGTGCGACGGCGACTCGGGCTCGCCCTCGAGCAGCTTCTCTGCTCGGTTCAGCCAGCCTTTCGCGACCGAGCCGGCGAGCTTGGCCGCGTGCTCCCGCTGGAGCGTGAGCGCGGCGAACGCGGCCCGCGCCTTGTCTCCTCGCTTGACGTAGGTGTCGTAGGCGCGTTCCCTCACCTCGATCGACTCGTTCGGTCGACCCGTCCACCAAGCGGCCTTCGCGAGCTGCTCCAGGTCCTCCGGTTCGAGCCCTCGCTCTGCGTCGACGGACCGGAACAGGTCCAGCGCCTCTTGCCACGCGCGCCGGGCGAGCGCGTCCCGGGCGGCCGCCAGGCGGTCGTCGAGGGTCTGGGCGATGCTCATTGGGGGGATTGTCCCTCCCCGGGCGCGGGAGTGGGAAGGGCTAGGCTTCAGGTGATGGACTTCGAGCTCGCCGAGGAGCAGCGGCAGTTCCAGCGCGCCGTTCGCGAGTTCGTCGACAAGGAGATCGCCCCGCGCGCCGCCGGGCACGACCGCGAGGAGCGATTCCCCCTGGAGGTCGTGCGGAAGATGGCCGACCTCGGGCTGTTCGGCCTCCCGTTTCCCTCGGAGTACGGCGGCCCCGATCATTGCCTTCCGATCGGGGCCTCTCGGATACGCTGGATGCCGATGACGGGCGAAGGCGGGAACGGAGCGATGGGGCAGGCCGTCGACGTGGCCCTTTGGACCTTGTCCGGCTCCCTCCTCGTCGCAAGCGTCGCCCTTTCGCTGGTTCCCGAGCCCGAGGTGCTCTACGAGCTGGACCTCTCCGACATCGCCCTTCACGTGCTGGGCTACAGCGCGCTTACCGGATCGTGCCTGCTCGCCGCTGTCTGGCGGCCTGGCAGGGGGAGGGGCGGATTCCCCGGAGCCGGCGTCGCGATCGTGGTGGGCGCGTTGGCACTCGGCCTGGCGCTGGAGCTCGCCCAGGGCTTCGTGCCGAGCCGATCCGCGGATTGGCGCGACGCCCTAGCCAACGCGCTGGGCATCACGCTCGCCTGGATCGGCTGGCGCTTGATCCGCGGGCTGAGCGTTGGCTCGGCTCAAATGGGCCGCGGGAAAGAGTGACACCACCATGATCGGTACTGGATGTGGACCACGGTCGATTGGCGCGCGCGGCGGCTCCGGCCCTGACCCCATCCACTACGAGCTGGGTCAGCGACGCCGAGTGCTGCTTTGGCGCGATAGCAGCACGGGAGCGCGGTCACGCTCAGTCCTTCGCCGACTGGGTGAGGGAACCGTCCTACATGTGAACCCGTCAGTGAGTAGGTTGGGGGTGAGGCCGTGTCCGGACTCGAGGAGTCGATCAAGCGTCGTGTTGCCGATAGCCTCGGCACGGGTCGTATCTCGGTGCTCGTCCGTCCGGTTCCCCTATCCGCGCCTCAGGGGATGGCCACGAAGCGGGGGCTGCCCGACCGAGCACGATGGTGCAAACTCGGCTGCGCTGCAAAGTAGGAGACTGCCGCTTCGGCGCGAAAGGAGCACCTGGCCCGAGCCCGATCTTGCTCGGTTTGGGCCTTATGGCCTTTTGATCGGCAGCCCCTAGAGCCAACCCGATCGTGTCTAGTCACGCGCCGCTCCCTGAGCGGCTAGTCGGTCTCAATTCGACGCCCCGAACTCCGCGGGGCCGTCGGTCGCGTATCGCGGCCAAGGGTTGGCCTACTGGACGACCTCAGGCTCTATCAGGGGCTGCCATGTCGGATCACCGCCCCCATCCTCCGTGACGAGGCTAATCGCGCCACTGTCGAGATCCAAGATGTACAGACCCGCCGTACCGCCCCTCACGCCACTGAAGGCGATCTTGGTTCCGTCAGGAGACCAGACGGCTCCACCGGATGGACTGACGTCTTCCGTTAGTCGTCTCAGTCCCGTGCCATCGACGTCGATCACATAGACGTCCCCGTATTGGCCGCGCTCGCTCGTGAAGGTGATCTGCGTGCGGTCGGGTGACCAATTGGGTTCACTAGCCATGAGTTCGGGGTCGGTTAGGGCGTGAGCTCCAGTGCCGTCGGAGTTGATGAGATAGACGGACTGGAGATGCGACTCCGTCTTTGGGTCGTACTCGATGTGGGTGTAGGCGATCATCGAACCGTCGGGTGACCAGGACGGGTCGAGTTCGCTCAGATCCGCGTACTCGGGCTCATCTGTCAGTTGCATGCGTTGAGAGCCGTCCAGACGCACCGTGTAGATCCGGCCGGGGCTCTCGACGTAGGCGATGGTCGCGCCGTCCGGCGCCCATGTTGGGGAGTAGTGGTACCCAGACCCGAGCGGGATTTCCCGTTCTTGTCCGGCCTCGTCAACCAGCATGATGACGCTCCCTGTTTCCACTCCCTCGTCGTTCAGCTGGGAGCGCGTGAAGGCCACGCGCGTCCCGTCAGGGGACCACTCTGGCTCAACATCGACGGTGCCCGGCGCCGTGAGCTCGAAGCGTCCAGTGCCGTCCGGCGAGATCCCACAGAGAGCGATGGTGTATACGCCCTCATGCCCAGATGGTTCACAAAC
>Ga0184633_10001298_pt1 | contig 10286 bp, 10 predicted proteins | sample PLM31_170_b1_FD_133156 | JGI IMG/M metagenome (GOLD analysis project Ga0184633, IMG submission 133156) | Groundwater sediment microbial communities from an aquifer in East River, Colorado, USA - PLM3-1_170_b1 | ecosystem: Environmental > Terrestrial > Soil > Riparian zone | place: USA: East...
GCCACCTTCTGGATGGGCCCTGGCCCGCAGGGCTTCCACCTCCTCCTCATCGCCTGCATGATCGTCTTCTTTGCGTCCAAGGCCGGACGCACCTGGGGCCTGGACGGCTGGCTCGTACATCGGTTTCCGAATCGGACGCTCCCCCGCCTGTTCTGCTAATGCCGCTCCACGACGCCTTGGAATGCGCTTGACAGGCCCTTGGAGGGATGTTATACGCAACTCGCCGCCTACGCACGCGCCGTCCGTACGCTTCATGTCCAACACGTTGGACGTCGGGAATGATTCTGATTCCTGCAAGGAGAACCGAGATGGTGAAGAGACAGAAAACATACGTGAATGTTGACGAGCCAAGAGATATACGGGTGAGTCCGTTCGAAGCACTGGCCGTCAAGCACCTTTCGCGCCGCCAGGTCCTCAAAGGCGCCCTGGGTGCCGGCGTCGTCGCCTTCCTGGGCGGACCGGGTCGTTTCGTAAGCCAGGTCCTTGCCGCAAGTCCCCTGCTCGGTTTCACCAGCATTCCGGTCTCCAAAGATGACGCGGTCCGTCTGCCTCCCGGCTATGTCTATGACGTGCTCCTCGCTTGGGGGGATCCTGTCTCGGACGGGCCGGAGTTCAAGGAGGATGGGAGCAACTCGACCGCCGACCAGGCCGTTCAGGCAGGGATGGCCCACGACGGGATGCACCTATTCCCCTTGCCGAAAGGATCACCGCTCACCGACCATGGGCTGCTGGCGATCAACTTCGAGTATACCGATGACGGGCTGCTCCATCCGGACGGCATGAAGACTTGGACGGCCGAGAAGGTCCAGAAGTCCAAGAACGCCCACGGGGTCGGCATCGTTGAGGTCCGCCGCAAAGGCAATAAATGGTCCGTGGTGCGTCCCTCCCGCTATGCCCGGCGCATCACCGCCGACACGCCCATGTTCGTTTCCGGTCCGGCGGCCGGCCATCCCCTGATGCGGACCGCCCTCGACCCCACCGGCCGGATGGCGTTGGGGACGTGGAACAACTGCGCCCACGGCATCACACCCTGGGGCACGTATCTCACCTGTGAGGAGAACGTCACCCCCTACTTCATGAACAAATCGGGCAACATCCCCCCGCTGCAAGTCCGCTATGGCGTTGACGACAAGAGCTGGGGGTTCCGCTGGCATGAGTTCGACCCGCGCTTCGACGCCGCCCTGCATCCCAATGAACCCAACCGCCACGGGTGGGTGGTCGAGATCGACCCATACGAACCGACACGCGCACCCATCAAACGGACCGCCCTGGGGCGGATGGCCCACGAGGGCGCGGCGCTGGCCATTGCGCCAGACCGGCGCCTGGTCTACTACCAGGGGGACGACGACTTCCGGACCAAATTCGAATACATCTTCAAGTACGTCAGCGATACCCCCTACATCCCGGGCGGCGACTTCGAGGCCAACAGGCACGTCCTCGACGTCGGGAAACTCTATGCGGCGAAGTTCAATGAGGATGGCACCGGTGAATGGATCGAGCTGACGTACGGCAAGAACGGTCTGACCCCGGCGAATGGCTTCAATTCCCAGGCCGAGGTGCTGATCAACGCACGCGGCGCGGGCGATACGGTGAAGGCCACCCCCTGCGATCGCCCGGAGTGGATCGCCGTGCATCCCGCGACCCAAGAGGTCTACTGCGCCCTCAGCAACAACAGCGACCGCGGCAAGCCGGGCAAGCGTGGCCCCGACGGGCCCAACCCCAGGGCCAATAATATCTTTGGCCACGTCATCCGATGGCGCGAGGCCAACAACGACCCGACATCCACCCGCTTCGAGTGGGATGTCTTTCTGCTCGCCGGCGACCCCAAGCACAGTGACCCCAACAAACAAGGGAACGTGAAGGGGGGTGTGGCCTTCGCATGCCCCGACGGTCTAGCGTTCGATCAGCGTGGAGTGCTCTGGATCCAGACCGACTCCTCTGCCGCGAGCATGGCGGGCAAGGACTGGGACAATATCGGCAACAATCAGATGCTGGCCGCCGACCCGAGCACCGGCGAAGTCCGCCGCTTCCTCACCGGCCCGCCCGGTTGCGAGATCACCGCCGCGTTCATCACGCCCGACGGCAGGCAGCTCTTCGCGAACATCCAGCACCCCGGAGAGGGACCCCAGCCTCATCCAGCGCGCAACGATCCGGCCAACCCAAAGGGCGTGAGTACCTGGCCCGACGGGACCTCTGGCGGCCGGCCACGCTCGGCGACGATCGTCATCCGCCGGAAGGACGGTGGCCTGATCGCGACGTGACGCCCTGTGAAGCCCACGCACTGGTTATCGCGGTGCGTGGGCTCCTCGGAATTTCACTTCTCAGTGCCCTGCCCGGGGTACGAGTGCCTCTCGAGGGCCGCAGCGGGACTCGCGGGGAGTGGTACGTCGCCGCGACGATGGGGTGAGGGTGAGCACCCGGGTGATTCTCCTCTTTGACCTGGACGGGACGCTGGTGACCGCGGGCGGAGCGGATCGGCGTGCCCTCCTGCGGGCGTTCCGAGAGTTGTGGGGGGTCGATGCGGCGATCGACGGGTTCCGGGTCCATGGCCGGACCGATCCAGAGATCATGGGGGACATCTTCCAGGCGCGACTGGGCAGGCCCCTTCGTGGCACTGAACGCCAGCTGTTGTATAGGCGCTACCTCGCCCACCTGGAGCAGGAACTGATCTCGTCCCCCGGTTTCCGGGTCTTGCCCGGCGTCCGTGAGCTACTCGAGACCCTAGGCGCCGACCGGGATATTCTCCTGGGCCTGGCCACGGGGAACCTCAAGGAGGCCGCTACCTTGAAACTCCACCGTGCCGAGCTCGACGGAACGTTCCGTTTCGGGGGCTTCGGGTCGGACGCGGCAGACCGGGAAGCCCTGGTGCGGCTTGCGATCGATCGCGGGAGGGTCCTCCTGGGTCGTCAGACCCATTCTGTCGGGGTTATCCTCGTCGGCGATACGGTTCTCGATATCACCGCGGGGAAGGGGCTCAAGGTCAGCACCGTGGCTGTGGCAAGCGGGGGCGATTCCTATGAGACGTTGGCGGCTGCGGATCCTGATCACCTTCTATCAGACCTGAGTGACCCGACCGCCTTCTTGCGAATCCTCGAGATGATCCGGGTAGGACGTCGAGCCCTTGGGGCAGGGGGAAGCCTCGTCCAGCCATGAGGTCGTGATGCCAACGAGAGTGATCCCCACACGCAAATCCGCCCGATCGTCGCGCATCCGTGCCCGCGGGAATACCATGGAGGCACTGGTCCGAAAGATCATCGGGGCCCTGGGGGAAGATCCAGACCGTGCAGGCCTTCGACAGACTCCGACTCGGTTTGTCCGGGCCCTGCAGCATCTGACGAGTGGAGGCCTGCGGGGCGCCAAGGTGACCGTCCCTGCGAGGCTCGATAGTGGGCGGCGGAACGAGATGGTCTTCGTCCGCAACATCCCGATTGCAAGCCTCTGCGAACATCACCTCCTCCCTTTCTTCGGGCGGTGTCACGTCGCGTACATCCCCGACCGGCAGGTCTTGCGTCCAAGGAAGCTGGCCCGCTTGATCAACAGCCTCTGCCGCCAGCTGCACCTTCAAGAGCGGCTGACCGCCCAAGTTGCCAGAAGCCTGTGGGAGATTGCCAGACCGCGCGGGGTGGCGGTGGTGATCGAGGCTGCCCATCTCTGCATGATGATGCGCGGGGTGGAGAAGGCCAATGCCCAAGCCGTCACGAGCACCATGTTGGGCGTCTTCCGGACCGACCCGAAGACGCGAAGTCAGCTCATGCGGCTAATCAGCGACCAGCCCCCTCCGTAGCAGTCAGCTGTCACCCATCTCAGGACTGAGCGATGAGGACTGAGCCGTACGACAGGGCGATCTTCGCTCGGCCCTCAGCCCTCAGTCCTCAGCACTGTGTGCGGACGGCTGACAGCCGGCCGCCGGACAGCTTGCCTTGGAGGCGTCGCTCCGCTATAGTCGTCGTCAGCCCTCACTGCCCCGCACTGACCTGCAGGCGGTGCGGGCGCGAAGGCCGCAAACTCCTTGGGCAATCCCCGGAGAGGGGATAGAGCTGTGGAGCGGTCAGAAACTCTATCCATCGCCATGAGAGTCCCCTTCGATCGGGCCTGGGCCTTTCTTACGGACCCCACCAGACTGCACCTCTGGACGGTCGATTTCGCGCTCGCCCCACCTGAGCCGCGCGGGGAAACCTTTCGGGTGCGGACCCCCCGCGGTGAACTGGATCTATTTATCCGGGCAGATCACGACACGGGGGTGATCGACTTCCATTTCGGCCGGGATGGGCAGTTCCGGTGCTCCCCCAGCCGGCTCCTGCGGACGGGTGATGGGGTGCTCTACCTCTTCACCCAGTTCGAGCCGCCCGGAGCCACGCCGGGGCAGTTCGAAAACCTCGTGGCCAACGTGCGGAAGGAGCTGGTAATTTTGAAGTCGCTCCTCGAGACGCCATGAAGGACGCGGCACACGCCTCGTGGTTGGACCGCCCGTGGCGGTTGTTGATCGGCGAGTGGGTCCCGGCAGAGGACGGTCGCACGTTCCCGGTGATCAATCCGGCCACCGGCGAACGGCTCGCCGAAGTCCCCTATGCTGGAGCCGCAGAGGCGGGAAGAGCCATTGAGTCAGCCCAGAAGGCCTTTCCGGCTTGGGCGGCACGCCCGGCAGCGGAGCGCGCAGGTCTCCTGCAGCGCGCGGCTGACCGGCTCCTCGCCGATCGCGAGCGGCTCGCCCGCCTCCTCACAGCCGAGTCAGGCAAGCCGATCACCGAGGCGCGGGGCGAGATCGGGTACGCGGCGGGATTCCTGCAGTTCGCCGCCGAAGAATGCAAACGGATCGGGGGACGGACGATCCCCGCCTCTTCCCCCTCTCGACGCCTCCTGACGCTGCGGCAGCCCATCGGTGTCGCTGCTGCCATCACCATCTGGAACTTTCCCGCGGCGGCGATCACGCGACCGGTCGCCCCGGCCCTCGCCGCCGGATGCACCGTCGTCGTCAAACCGGATGAGCGCACACCCCTCAGCGCCATTGCGGTCTGCGAGGCCCTCCAGGAGAGCGGGCTGCCGCCGGGAGTGCTGAACCTGGTGACGGGAGATGCCCCGGCAATCGGACAGGCCTTTTTGGAGCATCCTGCCGTCGGGAAAATCAACTTTACCGGCTCGACCGAAGTCGGACGATATTTGATGCGTCATGCCGCCGACCGGGTCAAGCGCCTTACCCTGGAGCTCGGGGGACACGCCCCTTTTATCGTCTTTGACGACGCGGACCCCGAGGCTTCCGTCCAGGCCGCGGTGGCATCCAAATTCCGAAACGCCGGACAGACGTGCATCTGCGCGAACCGGATCTACATCCACGAGCGAATCTTCGAGCCCTTTGCGGCGCGATTCACCGAGCTGGCCTGCGCGCTGCATGCCGGGGATCCCCAGGACGAGACGGTCAGGGTCGGACCGTTGATCAACAAGGAGGGCTACGAAAAGGTCGCGCACCACGTGGAAGACGCCTGCAGCAAGGGAGCCACGGTCCTCTGCGGAGGTCGCCGTCTCACGGGCGGGGCCTTCGTCGGGGGATTTTATTTCGAGCCAACCGTACTTACCGGAGTGACAGACCAGATGGTCATCATGCAGGAGGAGACCTTTGGTCCCGTCGCCCCGCTCCTCTCCTTTTCCGGGGAAGCGGACGTGATCGCGGCGGCGAACGCCACGCCGTACGGGCTGGCCGCCTATTGCTACACGCGGAACGTGAGCCGGGTCTTTCGCATGGCGGAGCAGCTCCGGTTCGGGGTCGTAGGGATCAACGACCCGTTCCCGGGAACCCCCCAGGCCCCCTTTGGCGGATGGAAGGCGAGCGGGATCGGCAAGGAGGGGGGTCAGATGGGTCTCGAGAGTTTTCTGGAAACGAAACTGGTCTCGTGGGGGGTGTGAGGAAAAGCGTGCCCGCCATCGTGACAGAAAATCTGGTCAAACGCTTTGGCGATCTCACTGCGGTGGACGGGCTCACCATCGAGATCCGCCCGGGCGAGCTGTTCGCCTTCCTGGGCCCCAACGGCGCCGGGAAGACAACCACGATTCACATGCTGTGCACGTTGCTTCGGCCGACCGCCGGCTCCGCCCGCGTCGCGGGCCATGATTGCGTGAAGGAGGCCTGGGCGGTCCGACGGGCCATCGGGCTCGTCTTTCAGGAGAGTACCCTCGACAAAGACTTGACGGCGTACGAAAACCTCTGGTTCGCCTGCTACCTGCAAAACCTGACGTCCCGCGTCGCCACCGAGCGGATTGCCGAGATCCTCCGGCTTTTCGAGCTGACCGATCGGAAGGATCACATGACAAAGCATCTGTCCGGCGGGCTGCGTCGGCGACTCGACATCGCCCGCGGGGTGCTCCATCGGCCCCGCATCCTCTTCCTCGATGAACCGACGATCGGCCTCGACCCGCAGGCCCGGCGACAGATCTGGCAATTCCTCGACACGCTGCGCCGGCAGGAGGAGACGACCCTCTTCGTGACCACTCACTATCTGGAGGAGGCAGAAACCTGTGACCGGGTGGGGATCATTGACCACGGCCGCCTCATTGCCCTGGGCACTCCCGGGGAACTCAAACGGGTCTTCAAGGGCGACGTGGTCCAGGTGCGGAGCGAGCGGGCCGAGGAGCTGGCCCGGGCGATTCGCGAGGAATTCCAACTCTCGCCCCAGGTGACCGACCGAGGTCTCCTCCTGGAGGTCACGGACGGGGAGGCATTCTTGCCGCAATTGATCCGGAGCTTCGGGGACCAGATCGCGGGCATCAACATCCAGCGTCCATCCCTGAACGAAGTCTTCCTCCATCTCACGGGACGGGAATTTAAGCCATGATCCCACTCCGTCCGATTCAGAGCATTGTCGTCCGGGAATTCAAGCGCTTTTTCCGGCAGCGCGGACGCCTGCTCAGCGCGCTCGCCCGGCCCCTGCTGTGGCTCTTCATCCTCGGGACCGGGATCACCCGGATCGTCGAAACGCCGGCGGGCGTCTCGTACCTGCAATTCCTCTTCCCCGGCGTCCTCGGGATGGTCGTGCTGTTCAGCTCCATTCATTCTGCCCTGTCCACCGTCTATGACCGGGAGTTCGGCGTCATGCGGCTCATCCTCGTCGCGCCCATCTCTCGACTCACCATCGTCGGTGCCAAAGTCCTCAGTGGTTCACTCCTCTCGCTCCTCCAGGCAGCCATCCTCCTCTGCCTGGCCCCGCTGATCGGCCTTCCCCTGGGCCTGACGCAAGTCCTTCTGCTCACCCTCTACGTCCTGCTGACCGCGGTCGCCATCACGGGGGTGGGAATGCTCCTCGCCTCCCGCATCGACTCCCTGGAGAACTTCGCGGGGGTGATGAACTTCGTCGTCTTCCCCATGTTCTTCCTGAGCGGCGGCCTCTATCCGGTCAAGCTGTTACCGACGGCCCTCCAGTGGGTGATTTACGCCAATCCCCTCGCCTACGGGATTGATCTGTTCAAGCATGCCCTCCTCCCCGTAGAGGCGATGGCCCTCGGGCCGGACTTCTCTCTAGCCTTGAATTTCGCGCTCCTGGTCGCTTTCTCCGCCGTCACCATCGCGGGTGCCACCAGTCTCTTCGATAAGGAGGCCCGCCTCGTGCGGCTCGCCGCCCGCTAGGCCTCGGCACTCCGTGCTCAATCCTTCAACGCAGTCCCCTCATCCCTTTCAAGCGCCGAAGGGACACTCGGAGCTCATCTTTCGCTGAGAGCGCCGAATCCACATGGCGATCGTGGAGGCGCGACAGAAGCTGAAGCAAGACCGCTTCGTCGGTGGGGAGAGGCGAGTTCACGACCTGCCGCGCTCTGAGAGGGATCCGATCGATGCGGAACATGGTTCCTTTTGCGCCAATCCCGTACGTCGCCGTCGGGAAGAAGACTTGAGCACCCTGGGCGGTTAAGTGCAGCCGGGGGGCCAGGACGATGGTCGGAAGCTCTCTCAAGGCAGCAGCCGCCCGGGGCGGAAGATAACTCAACACATCGGCACCGACCACGAGGGCAGCATCCACCTCCCCTCTCTCCAAAAGCTCGGAGGCAGTAAACTCGCCCGGATTGTACTGGGGAAATCCGCGAGCGAAGCTTAGCGCGAAGGGGTATCCCGTTTGCCAGGTCAGGACCTTAAAGGCGCCCGCGGCGTTCCCGTACCCCAGGGGCCCCCGCATCGCCATCACGAAGAACCGCGTAAAGGCGTTGAGCTCCCGAACCAGGAGGAGGAGCTCCAGGATGTTCTGTTCCCACCCTCGGGACATGCTGAGGCCTGTCCCGTAAAAGACGATCCCGTACCGACACCGCTTCATCCGCTCAAGAAGCGAGTCCAGCTCCTTCACAGGGATGCTTGCCACCTCTGTACAGTCGAGCTCCTTCCCCTTGAGCCGGGCCCGGAGTGCGGCGAGAAGGTCGTAGTCCCCGCCGGGCCGCACTTGGAGAAAGCAGTCGGCCTCCTCGGCCGTGGGGGTCCGGCGCACATCCACGACGATGAGGGTCCGATCCTTCCGGCCATGAGGCAGAAACATCCCAGGCGGATGGAGCGCATACCGGGCCAAATGGCGGGGATGTGTCTCGAGCGGCTCCGAGCCCCAGAAGATCACCAGATCTGCCCGGTTCTTGACCTCGCCCAGGGTGCAGGTGGATTCGCCAACCTCCTGCATGGCGAGGGCCCTCGCGCCGTAAAAGGCGGAATAGGGGACATCGAGGCAACCGCCGAGAGCCTCAGCCAGCTCTACAGCCCGGCGCTGCGCCTCGGCGGCAGTCGCGCTGAGTCCCATGATGAGAGGGTACCGCGCATTTGTGAGAATCCTTGCCGCCTCCTTGAACGCCTCCTCCCACCCTGCCTCGGTCCCCCGGACCAAGGGGCTGACCTGCTCAATCCGGTACTCCAAGAAGAAGGCTTTGGCGCCTGGACAATCGACCCCAATGTCGATAATCCGGTCCCCATCAACGGTCACCTGGAGATCATCACACAGATCGGCGCAACCAGGACAGATCACGTCCCGAACGACGATGGGCCCTCCCCTCTTTGGATCAGGCCCTCGACTCTTTTCACCTTCGCTCTGGACCACGTGCATTGGTCCTCCAGCGAGAGAGTCCCCGTCAACAGGGATCGCTGTATTCTCAGTGGGTGATTGCCGAGGTGGGTCGATTCCCGGAAAAGCGGCCCGGGGGCTTAGGCTGAGACGGAGGTGGTAAAGGTGCCGGGAGGAATGCGGTCGACCCCAAGGACCTCCTTCCCCCCGACGGCCAGGAGCTCGCGAAAGAGCTGTTCGATGCCGCGGATGGTCTCTGCCGTCCACTCCGTCATGACCATCCGGCGCCACCCATCCCGGATCGCGTGGACGAGCGCTCGGTCGGCCCCCCCCATCATGACCTGCCCCAGCTCATCCCAGATCCCATCATCCTTTGTCATGAAGTGAGCGACCTCACGGAAGGCGCGGGCGAATCCCTTGAGGACCTCAGGCCGCTCGCGCAAGACCTCGTCTCTGGTGATGAAGGCCGAGATGGGGACTCGGGCCTCCGTCCCCGCCAGCTCCTGGATGAGATCCGCGACATCGACCACCTTGCGGAACTTTCCGGTGAGGACGAGGGGGGGGACCATCTGCCAGAAGTGAAAGCCCGCCTCCACCTCACCCTGCTCCAGGAGATGGCTCAGCCTCGCCTTCGATAAGGCCTCGACGACGCTCACCTCCTCCTGGGGATCAAAGCCGTGAACCTTGCGGCAGTAGGCTCGGGCAATGACCCAGTTCTTGTCCATGATCCGGACAACACCGACGCGCCGGCCCTTCAGGTCCCGGAGGTCCCGAATCGAGGAGTCGGCGCCAACGACCAAAGACCCGACCGTCTGACCGTAGGGGAAGAAAGCCACGATGGGGGCGCCGTGGGCGCGCTCGCGGGCGATGGAGATCCAGTCAATGTCGATCAGGTCCGCGGTCCCCTTCTGGAGCGCGATCTCGACCGATTCGAGCGACCGCTCTATCTGATCGACGGCGTAGTTGATCTGGAGCGTGAAGCCGTGCTTCTTGTCCAGTCCCAGCTTCTGGATCGTGTACATGACGAACCGGGGCGTCCCCGTCGTCTCGAACGCACCTCGGAAAATCTTGGGCTCGGTCATGATTCCCTCTTCTCCTTCGCCTTAAAGGCTACATCCAATCCCGATGGCGATGGTCGCACGTCAACGTTCCCGAGCCAGGACCGCTCCTGGGCCGGAAAATCGTCCCGGTAATGGGGTCCGCGACTTTCCCGCCGGAGGAGGGCCGATCGCGTCACCCCTTCGGCCGTCAGAAGCATGCTGTGGAGCGTGA
>Ga0184633_10001299_pt1 | contig 10285 bp, 6 predicted proteins | sample PLM31_170_b1_FD_133156 | JGI IMG/M metagenome (GOLD analysis project Ga0184633, IMG submission 133156) | Groundwater sediment microbial communities from an aquifer in East River, Colorado, USA - PLM3-1_170_b1 | ecosystem: Environmental > Terrestrial > Soil > Riparian zone | place: USA: East...
CGGCCGGGTCCCGAAGGAGGAGCGGCTCACCCGTCGCCGCCACGATGCCGCTGAGGCTCTCTCCGGTCTTGAGCCGCACGGTGGACATGATCTGTTGGGCGTCGCCGATGGTGCCGACAACCACAAGCTCGTCTCCGTTCACCAGCCGGAAGCCTACCGAGTCCGTCCTGAGCAAACGGCCACAGGCCTCGGCGATGCGGCCCAGGAGCGTCTCGACGGGTTGGAGCTGCGCAAGCTCGCCCGTGAGCTGCATGAGGCCTTCCAGGCGCGCCTGACGCGCCCGGGACTCCTGGAACAGCCGGGCGTTCTCGATCGCAATGACCGCCTGAGCGCCGAACGAGCCCAGGATCTGTACCTCCCCGGCACTGAAGCGATGACGGACGCGGCTCACGAGCGTCAGGACGCCGACCAGACGCTCTCCGACAATCAGCGGGATCCCCGCGAACGAGACGTGCCCCTCTCGACGTGCCCACGTGGCGCTGATGGTCCGCGGATCCCTTTGTATGTCCTCGACGACGAGGGGGCACCGGGTGAGCGCCACCTGTCCGGTGAGGCCTTCGCCTAGGGCCAGTTCCGCTTTCGGAACGCCATGGATCCTGGCGTCGGATCGCAGCAGGAGACGATCCCCCTCTGCCACCCAGATTCGAGCGGCAGCGTCTGGCAGCAGACCGGTGGCCGCGTGCACCACCCGTTCGAGCACTTCGGGAAGCTCCAGGGATGCCGTGACCACCTGAGCCAAGCGGGCAAGTTCCTCGGCCTGTTGCTGGCGCCGCGTCGCCTCGGCGTAGAGGCGGGAGTTCTCGAGCGCCACGGCCGCCTGGTCGGCCACCGCCTGGGCGAGCCCCACTTCTTCGCTGGTGAACACTCGCCCCGTCCGGTCCCGGAGCGAGATCGCGCCGATCACCTCGTTCTGGAGGGTGACCGGCACCGCGAGGACAGCCCGAAACGGGCTTTGTTCGATTCGATCCCGTACGTCAGGCAAGAGCGCGATTCGGGAATCCGCGATGAGGTCGGGGATGATCACCGGCTGGCGCTCGCGAACGGCGAGCCCCGTCGCGCCGGTCCCTTTCGGCCGGACCATGCTCGGCCGGAACGCTGGGCCGTCATCCCCGGATACCGCCACCGCGGTGAGGTCGTCCGACTCGGGCTCCCGCTGGAAAAGCGCCGCGGCATGGCCGCCGAGGAGCGTGCGGAGGCTGTGGGTGACCCGACGTCCGAGCTCCTCGGGGTCGAGGGATTGCGTGATGAGCCGGCCGGTCTCGGCCAGACTCTCCGCCGCCCGCCGGCGCCGCTCGGACTCCTCGAAGAGCCGGGTGTTCTCGATGGCGACCGCAGCCTGCCCGGCGAGGAGGTGCATGAGCTCCCGCTCCTCCGGGCTGAAGACGCGGCGAGAATCGAAGAGGATGACGAGGGCCCCGGTCACACGCTCTTCGGTGATGAGGGGGATGCCCGCGTAGGCGTGGAGCCCGAGCTCCCGGGCGAGCCGCATGTTGATCCAGCGCGAATCGTCCTGCACATCGACGAGGTACTCTGCCCTCCGCGATTGGAACACCCCCGCGATGACCCCCTGTCCGCGGGGGATCTCCGGGGACTCGAGGAGTGGCAGCTCGCGGACGGGATCAAGACCGAAGCCTCCTTGAATGCGAAGGACGCCCATGGCGGGATCGTCGACCCAGACCTGGGCGACCCTGCCTCCGAGGAGGGTCACGGCTGTCTTGGCGATCTCGCGGAAGACCTGCTCGCGGGACCCCGCCGATGTGATGAGCTGGGTGAGCGCGCTGAGCGCCGTGAGCTTTTCGGCCCGCGCCTCCGCCCGCTGGCGGAGGTGGGCGTTCTCGAGCGCGAGCGAGACCTGGCTCGTGAGCGTGATCCCGAGCGCTATCTGCTCGGCCGTGAAGCGGCGCGGTTCGCGGCAGTAATCGAGGACGCAGACGCCACTCAGGCGGTCTTTACGCAAGATCGGGAGGACGAGGAGCGATGTCGTGCCGAAGAGGTCGACCCAGCCGGGTGGGAGGAGGGGGCTCGAGGCCCCATCTTCGATCTCGATCGGGCCGCCACGCTTGATCGCCTCGGCCACGAACGGGACATCGGCGAGCGGGAGGTTCCAGAAACTCTTAAAGGCGGTCCACAGCCGCTCGTTCGACTCGCCGGTCGCGTACTGGGACGTCACCGGCGTGACGAGCCCCGTCGCATCGTCGAGCAGCAGGAACGTGCAGCGATCGACCTCGCAGGCCTCGGCGAGTTTCTGGGCGGCGATCGCGATCTGCCGATTCGGATCCAACACGGACCCGAGGGCCATGGCGAGGTCGAGCTGCACCCGGAGCTGGCGCGCCGCCTTGACCTGGCTTTGGAGCAGGGTCCAGAAGAAACGGAGGCTCGCGGCCCCGATGACCTCGACGTGCGCGGGCTTAGCTCGGATGAGGTCGTCGAGGACGGTCGCGCGCCCCGTCACCTCGAGCACCACGTCGACCGGATGGGAGAAGACGGCGAGGTGGTGTGGAGCCGTGGGAATGCCGAGGGCTCTCGCCTTCCGGAGCCCTGGGGCGTCCGGCCGGAGGTCGACGACGACCGCCACCGACCCGTCGGACCACTCAAGGAGGAGGTCGAGGAGGGCGGCTCCGCCTTTGCCTGCGCCCACGAGGCCGATCGTCACGCCTGTGGGAGCCGCGGTCGGCCGCACCAGAGCCTCACGCGGGTGGGTCCGGATGAGGCGGACGGGCAGGGCTCGCCGTCCGGCGGAGGGTAATTTCATGCTCGCTCCGGCTCGCGTCGGCGCGCCGAGAGCATCTGGCGGGTGACCCGCTGCAGATCGACCAGGGCAAAGGGCTTTGCGAGGACGGGCACCGCGGTCTCGGCGAGGAAGCGGCGGTACTCGGGCACATCCGTCGTACCGCTGACGAACAGAACGCGCGAGAGAAGCGTAGGCTGCCGACGCTCGAGTTCGCGGTAGAGGCCGAGCCCATCGAGTTCCGGCATGCGGAGGTCGCTGAGGATGAGGTCGTAGTCGTGCGCTTCGATCTTCTCAAGAGCGAGGAGACCGTTCCCGGCCGTATCGACTTCGTACCCCTCCGCTTCCAGCACCTCGGCCATCATCTGGGCGACTCTGATCTCGTCCTCGACGACTAGGATCCGGGGAGGCGGAGGTGGCTTTTGGCTCATCATGGGTCGGGCAGTCCTCGAAGTCACTTGCAGCAAGGGCCGGGCCATGAAGGAGCGCTAGAAAACTAGCATGTTGAGAGGGCCGTCCAAGGCTCGCTCCCAAGATAGTGTCAGCCGGTTGCCAAAATGGGCACTGAGGGCCGCGGAGCTCTCGCAACCTGTGTGGAAAAAGCCGAACCCGAGTGGCACTATTTCGGCGCCGGGCTCCCGGAACTTCGGAGAAATCGAACGCGCGGCGTCACTCAACCGCGTTCTGCCTTGCGTTTTAATGGCGGGCTCGACGGGAATTGAACCCGCGACCTCTGGATTGACAGTCCAGTGTGCTAACCAGGCTGCACCACGAGCCCGCGCCTTGAACGTGTGTCGCGCCTAGCCAACGCGCCAGGCCACATCAAGCTAACACGCAGGTCAGGCACGGTCAACGCTGGGGGAAGACCGGTGTCACAATGCGTGACGTGACCGCGCCTTGGCTCTCCTCCATCGAGCCCTTCGAGGACGCCTCGACGGGTCCCGCGGTGCGCGGCTTCCTCCACCGTCCGGCGGGACCGCCACGGCGCGGCCTCGTCCTCACGCACGGCGCGGGCTCGGACTGCGACGCGCCGCTCCTACTCGCCGTGGCCAGCGCGTTCGCGCGCGCGGGCTTCACGGTGCTGCGATGCGACCTGCCCTTCCGCCAGGCGCGTTCCGCCGGCCCTCCGTCGCCGGCAGGGGCGGCGCGTGACCGTGCCGGGTTGCGGCGCGCGGTCGGCGCCCTCCAGTCGCTCGTGACAGGTCGCGTCTCGCTCGGCGGGCATTCCTACGGCGGACGGCAGGCGAGCATGCTCCTCGCGGAAGAGCCTGCGCTGGCCGAGGCGGTCCTCCTACTCTCCTACCCGCTCCATCCCCCGCGCCGTCCCGACCAATGGCGGACCGGGCACTTCCCCGCCCTGCGCACTTCCGCGCTGTTCGTCCACGGCTCGCGCGATCCCTTCGGCTCGTTGCACGAACTGGGCGAGGCGATGCGGCTCATCACCGCGCGCACCGCCCTCGTCCTCGTCGACGGCGCCGGCCACGACCTCGCCCGCGGCAGCGCTCCTCTCGCGCCGATCGTCGAGGCCTTCAGCCGCCTGCTCCGCGCCTGACGAAGGCAACCCGGAGGGGTCCTTGATCCGAGGAACAGCTCAGCGCTACTATCGGCCCACTGTTTCGGTGTTCGCCAGCCTGGCGCGACCGCGTGGCCAGGAGTGAGCACGCGACTTCCACCAACCTTCACAAGGAGGCGTCCCAACACTTCGGACAACAGGCCCATCGGTGACTTGATAGCGCCGGCTCGATTGCCGGCAGCGGCCACGGAGGCTAGACCATGAGACACGCTCGCGGCCTCTTCGCAACGTTACTGCTCCTGACGGTCTCGGCGGTCGCAACCTCGCCGAGTACAGCGGCGCCAGAAGGCCAGATGACCTGGGCCGTGCACACGACGCTCGTGCCGGCTTGGTTCGACCCCGCCGAGATCATCCAGCTCACTCCGTTCATGGTCCTCAACGCCACGCACGACGCCCTCGTGAAGCCCATGCCCGGGAAAAGCATGGCCCCGAGTCTCGCGGAATCGTGGAGCGTGTCGCCCGACGGGCTCGTGTACGAGTTCGTGTTGCGCAAGGGCGTAAAGTTCCACAACGGGGAGACGGTCAGCGCCGAGGACGTCAAGTTCTCCTTCGAGCGCTACAAGGGAATCCACGCGAAGACGCTGAAGGAGAGGGTCGCCGCGGTCGAAACGCCCGATCCCGGACGCGTCCGGTTCCGGCTCAAGCAGCCGTGGCCCGATTTCATGACGTACTACGGGACGCGTACGACCGGGGCCGGGTGGATCGTGCCGAAGAAGTACGTTGAGAAGGTGGGCGACGAGGGCTACCGGAAAGCCCCGATCGGCGCCGGCCCGTACAAGTTCGTGTCCTTCGCGCCCGGTGTCGAGCTGGTGCTCGAGGCGTTCGATCAGTACTGGCGGAAGACGCCGCACGTCAAACGGCTGGTGCTCCGGGTGATCCCCGACCACGCCACGCGGCTGGCCGCCCTCAAGCGCGGTGAGGCCGACGTCATCTACCTCGTCAGCGGCGAGTTGGCCGAGGAGGTCAAGCGCACGCCCGGCCTCGCGATCAAGGCCGTGTTCCCGTCCAACCACTGGCTGATCCTCTCCGATCAGTGGGATCCGAAATCGCCCTGGTACGACAAGCGCGTGCGGCTGGCCGCGAACCTGGCGCTCGATCGGAAGACGCTCAACGAGGCCGCGACGCTCGGGTTCTCGAAGATCACCGGGAGCATCGTGCCGTCGAGCTTCGACTTCTACTGGCCGGCGCCGCCCTATCCCTACGACCCGGCCCGGGCCAAGCGGCTCCTGGCCGAGGCCGGGTACCCGAGCGGCTTCGACGCCGGCGACTTCTTCTGCGACCTGCAGGTCTGTCCCTGGGGCGAAGCCATGCTCACGAACATGAAGGCCGTGGGCATCCAGCTCAAGCTGCGCCCGTTGGAGCGGGCCGCCTACTTCAAGGGCGTGGCGGAGAAGAAGTACAGGAACGTCCTCTATCTCTTCATCGGCGCCTCGGGGAACGCGGCGACCTGGCTGGAGTCCTTCGCTATCTCTGGCGGCACGTACGTGCACGGGAGCTATCCCGACATCGACGGGCTCTTCCGTGAGCAGGCGGCGGAGCTGGACCGCGGCAAGCGCGAGGCGATCCTGCACAAGATTCAGCAGATGATCCACGAGCGGGCGGTCTTCGCGCCGATCTGGGACTTTGCCTTTCTCCACGGCGTCGGTCCGCGCGTGGAGGAAGCGGGGCTCGGGCTCGTCGGCAGTTACGGATTCTCCGCGCCGTATGAAGACGTGAAGCTCAAGGCCAAGTAAACGTCGGCGCGCTCCTCGAAGGGGGGTCCATCATGAGACACGGCCAAGCGCTCTTGGCGACGTTGCTCGTCCTGGTGATTCCGATGGTCGGGGTGGCGCCGGTGGCCGCGGCGCCGGAAGGTCAGATGACGTGGGCAATCCACGTGTCGCTCGCGCCCACGTGGTTCGATCCCGCCGAGACCTCCGGGATCATCACGCCCTTCATCGTCCTCTACGCGTTGCACGACGCGATGGTGAGGCCGAGTCCCGGCAACCCGATGGCGCCCAGCCTGGCCGAGTCGTGGAGCGTGTCCCCGGACGGACTGGTCTACGAGTTCGTCCTCCGCCGCGGCGTCAAGTTCCACAACGGCGAGACGGTTAGCGCCGAGGACGTCAAGTTCTCGTTCGAGCGCTACCGGGGCGCGGCCAACAAGGTGCTCAAGGAGACCATGGCCGCGGTGGAGGTTCCGGATCCCGGACGGGTCCGCTTCCGTCTGAAGCGGCCGTGGCCCGACTTCATGACCTTCTATTCGACCGCGACGGGCGCCGGGTGGATCGTGCCCAAGAAGTACGTCGAGAAGGTCGGCGACGAAGGCTTCAAGAAGGCGCCGATCGGCGCGGGGCCGTACCGGTTCGTCTCGTTCACCCCGGGTGTGGAGCTGGTCGTCGAGGCGTTCGATCAGTACTGGCGGAAGACGCCGAACGTGAAGCGCCTGGTCCTCCGGGCGATCCCGGACGACACCACGCGCCTGGTCGCGCTGAAGCGCGGCGAGGTGGACGTCGGCTACGCGATCCGCGGCACGCTGGCCGAGGAGCTTCGCCGCGGTCCGGGGTTGGCGCTGAAGCCCGTCGTGGGACAAGTCACCAACTGGGTCTACTTCGCCGAGCAATGGGATCCGAAGTCGCCGTGGCACGACCGGCGCGTGCGGCTGGCCGTCAACCACGCCATCGACCGGCAGGCGATCAATCAAGCCGAGAACCTGGGGTTCGCCCGGCTGACCGGGAGCATCATTCCCGCGAGCTTCGACTTCTACTGGCAGCCGCCCGCGTACGCGTACGATCCCGCCCGGGCCCGGCAGCTCCTGGCCGAGGCCGGGCACCCCAACGGCTTCGACGCCGGAGACTACTTCTGCGACGCGGCGATCACCTACCAGTGCGAGCCGATCGTCACCTACCTCAACGCGGTCGGCATCCGGACGAGGCTCCGGCCGCTCGAGCGGGCGGCCTACTTCAGAGGGTGGGCCGAGAAGAAATACAAGGGCCTCATCCATGGCGGCAGCGGCGCCTTCGGCAACGCGGCCACCAGGATCGAGGCCTTCGTGGCCGGAGGCGGTACGTACGCCTACGGGAGCTATGCCGATATCGACGGGCTCTTTCGGGAACAAGCAAACGACCTGGACCCGAAGCGGCGCGAGGCGACCCTGCACCGCATCCAGCAGCTCGTCCACGACAAGGTGATGGTCGCGCCGATCTGGCTGAACGCCGGTATGAACGGCGTAGGGCCACGGGTGGAAGAACCGGGGATCGGGCTCATCACCGGGTATATCTTCTCCGCGCCGTACGAGGACGTGAAGCTCAAGATCAGGTGAGGGGCAAATGGACGGCGATCGCAAGACTCTCGTGATCCGACACGGCACCTTGATCGATGGGTCCGGCCAGCCGCCCATCCCGAACGAGGCGCTGGTGGTCGACGGCAACCGCATCAGGAGTCTCGGACGGCCGCCCGGCGACATCCGCCTGGAGGACGAGAAGAACGTCGCCGTCATCGATGCCTCGGGACACTGGATCATGCCCGGGTTGATCGATGCCCACACCCATCTCTCGTACGGCTATCCGCACATCCGGGCCGAGGGCAGAGGCCGAGGCCCGACCCGGCCCGAGCTGGGGGTCCTCAAAGCGGCGCGGAGCGCGCAGAAAGTCTTGCGCGCCGGCGTGACCAGCCTCTGTGTGCCCGGTGGCACCTGGTTCACCGACGTCGGCGTGCGGGACGCCATCAAGCTCGGCGTGATGGAAGGGCCGCGCGTGCACTGCGCCGGCCGCATGATCATCACGTACGGCAGCATCGAAGACGACGAGCCCTCCTGGGTGGGCACGCCGGACCACGGCGTCGGCGTCCTCTGCAACAGCGCATCCGAGATGGTCACGGAGGTGCGCCGGCAATGTAAACACGGCGTGAATTTCATCAAGATGGCCGACAGCCGATCCGGTGACGTCCAGACCCTCGCGAAGGAGGAGATCGCTGCCGTCGTCCAGGAGGCGCACCGACGCGACGCCCGCGTCGCCATCCACTCTCGCGGCGCCGGTTCCACACGCGCCGCCGCGGAAGCGGGCGTCGACTGGATCATCCACGCGGACCTGGCGACCGAGGCCGACCTCGACGCGGTCGCCGCGGCGGGCATCCCGATCCTCCCCACCATGACGTTTCTGGCGACGGTGATCGAGGCCGGTGGCCGCTACGGCCAGGACGTCATCCAGATGGACGTCAGCCGGATGAAGCGGCATTTCGACGGCCTCATCCGCGTGGTAGAGCGCGCCCGCGCCCTGGGGATCACAATCCTGTGCGGCAGCGATACCGGCAACAACGCCTTCATGCCCTTTGGCGAGCTGCACGCCAAGGAGCTGGAGATCTTCGTCAGCTACTGCGGCTTCTCGCCCATGGACGCCATCGTCGCCGCGACCCGCGACAACGCGTTCGCCGTCGGGCTACCCAACGACGTGGGCGTGCTCGAGGCCGGGAGGCTGGCGGACATCATCATTCTCAAGCGCGACCCTCTGGCCGACATCCGCGTGTTGGCGGGGGGTCAGCACCTCGCCTGCGTCATCAAGGACGGCAAGGTCGTGAACCTGGCCGATCCGACCACGGAGGACAGTCCGCTCGTCTTCGACACTCCCTGAGGGCTTCGTGCCGGGCGCCGGACTTGACGCGCGCCACTCGACGGCGCGATCCTCCTGCTCGCGGGTGGAACAACGCACGGCAAGGAGCATGCTATGACTACCAATCGTGGGACCTATGTCGACGTCGGCCTGGCGGGCGAGACGGCCCCGGGTCGCCCCATCAAATCCGGTTTCTATCGCATGTCCGCGGACGACGATCGGTGGGAGCTCATGACCCGTGGCCTGCCCGAGGCGCCGGCCATCCGGGCCATTGCCACGCACCCCGAGCACCCTGGGACCGTGTACGTCGGGACGCAGCATGGTCCCTACCGCAGCACGGACCACGGCGAGCACTGGGAACGTCTCAACATTTCCGATCACGGCTTGCCCGTTTGGTCCCTGGTATTCGATCCTCGCGACTCCAACGTGCTGTATGCGGGCTACGAGAACTGCGAGATCTTTCGGAGTGACGACGGTGGAGAGCACTGGCGAGAGCTCCCGGTGACGGTCCGCTTCCCGGAAGTGACCGTGGCTCCCGGGGCCAACCCGGCCAAACGTGTCCTAGAGCTGGCCATCGATCCCACCAACTCGAATGAGGTCTACGGAGCCATCGAAGTCGGCGGAATCATCCGCAGCCTCGACGGCGGCGAGCACTGGGAGAACATGAGCCATGGGCAGTACCTGAACGACGACACCGTGGACATGCACGGCGTCCTGGTCGGGCGCTGGCGTCCCGGGATGGTCTTCGCCATCAGCCGCGCCGGCCTGTTCAGCAGCACCGACCGGGGCGAGCACTGGGCCAGCGCTGGGCTCGAGCCGTTGAACTCCAAGGGGCAGACGTACTGCCGTGACATTCGCGAGGTCCCAGGCGACCCGAAGACCATCTGGGTGGCCGCGGGCGCGAATTTCCAGAGCAACCTCGGCGCCCTGTTCCGCAGTACGGACGTCGGCGCGAGCTGGGCTCGGGTCGACATCGGCGTCAAGCCGGAGACCACCGTCTTCGCCATCGCCTTCGATGAGCGGCGACCCCAGCGCATGTACTGTGCGACCACCGTCGGCGAGATGTTCGCCAGTGAGGACGGTGGCCAGAGCTGGGTCGAGCGCCACTTGCCGGAGGGGGCCACGCAGGTCTACGCCATGGGGTGCGCCTGAGGATCTTCTGACATTGTTCCGATGACCCCGCGTCGGCGGTGGCGCGTGACCAAGCGGCTGCGGTAAAGCGGCTCCATACGACCTTGGTCCTAGTGCAAGCAACAAGGCTCGATCGAGGAGGATCAACATGCGCAATCCGGAGCGTCTCGGCCGCCGAGCATTCCTCAAAGCCGCGGGTGTGGCCGGCGCGGTCGCCCTCGTTGGCTCCGCGCTTCCGGGCCGGATTGCCTGGGCAGCCGCACTGAC
>Ga0184633_10001300_pt1 | contig 10284 bp, 12 predicted proteins | sample PLM31_170_b1_FD_133156 | JGI IMG/M metagenome (GOLD analysis project Ga0184633, IMG submission 133156) | Groundwater sediment microbial communities from an aquifer in East River, Colorado, USA - PLM3-1_170_b1 | ecosystem: Environmental > Terrestrial > Soil > Riparian zone | place: USA: East...
CCAGGGAGACACCTACGAAGAAGCTGTGGAGAACATCAAGGACGCGATCCGTTTGCACATCGATGATCGCCTCGCAGACGGCGAGGAGGTCCCCGAGCATGTCTCCGTCAGCCTCTCCACGGTCGAAATTGCCCTCTAATGCCCAAGCTTCCACGGCTCACGGCCCGCGAGATTATGGCTGTGTTGGAGGAGGCAGGATTTTCACTTGCGCGGCAAAGCGGCAGTCACATGATCTACAAGAACGCGGCCGGAAAACGCGTGACCGTGCCTTTCACGCCTCGAAGATCCTCCACCCGAAGGTCCTGAAGAGCATCCTTCGTGATGCGGGTCTGAGCTCGGCAGATCTCGAAAAGCTGCAGTGACGCGAGCAAGAACTCACCCCGGGCGAAGTCAAGGGACTCAACGGAAAAAATGGCGGAGAGGGGGGGATTCGAACCCCCGACACCCTTTTGGGGTGTAACTGCTTAGCAGGCAGCCCTGTTCGGCCACTCCAGCACCTCTCCGCTGCCTGTAGATGATTCACTGTACACTGGTTGCGAGCGATTTGTCATTACCCGCTGAAAGATGCTTCTGTTCGCTGTGCCCAGAATTGTGCCCACCCAGCCGCGAAATGGCGGCGAGCACCGCATCCTCGCTCGGATGGACGTAGCGGGCCGAGACTGCGACCGAGCTGTGCCCCGCGATCCGCGCCAGCGTCCAGGCGTCGCACCCGGACTCGCCCAGGCGCGTCAGGAACGTGTGACGCAGCGAGTAGAGCACGAACGGACGCACCTTGCTGTCCGTCAGGGCCTTGAGGTGCTGGCCGTAGATGCTGTTCGGTTCAGCGTGGCCTGAGCGTGTGCCAGCGGGCCATGCCCAGCCGTCCTCGGGCTCCCCGGCAGCAATCCAGCGGGCTTCGAGCACTGCACGCACGCGGGGAGTCATCGGGATTACGCGGCGGGCCGCAGCCGTCTTGCCTCGCGTTACCAGCAGCGCGCCATTGCGACCGTTGAGCCAGGTCACGTCCTCCCATCGCAGCCGGAAGCATTCTTCCGGGCGCATCCCTGTGTCGGCCAGCACGGAAGCAATGAAGGCAAGCGGCTCAGATGCGACCGCGAGGTAACGGGCTTCTTCGTCGGCGCTGACGACGCGTTCGCGCCGGCGTTCCCCTGGAAGCACCTTGAGTTTTGGAGCAGCAGCTATCACTCCCCATTCTACAGCCAGGTTTAGAGCACGACGCAGTACCCGCAGCGAGCTATTCACAGTGGCGACCTGCTTGCCCTGGCGCAATCTATAGGCTGCAAACTCAGACGCCAACTCGCCCGTGATCTCGTCGAGCGCAGCACCGGCGAGCGGCTTATACTCCATGAGCACGCGACACTCGTTGCGATACCACTTCGCATTCTTGGGACAGCTCACGGCAAATGTAGCCTCAGCCCACGGCAGGATGCGGTCTTTCAGAAATGCCGCCAGCACGGGCACAGGCTTGCGCTCGCGGATGCCGACTTCACCCTTTGCTAGCGATGTACGGTGCGCGGCCTCCATTTGGCGAGCCACTTTATCGTTGCCCTGCTTGGTGGATTCCCGCACAAGCCGGCCCTGCCACATGAACTTGTACCAGTAGGTCTTGCCCCGTTTATAGATCATCGTCCGCTCCTTTGGCTGCGATTCCGCGTGGCGATTCCTTTCCCGCGCCGCTGGCGTTTGCGTGCTCGCCTTTTCGCGCCCACCGCGCGCCACCATTTGCGCTTCGAGGCCAAGCGGCTCCCCGCGCTGCAACCGGTTCCGCAGAAAATCTGCTTCGGCTTGCGGGCCACGAAAAACAGCCTGCAGCGGGGGCAGACGCGAGCTCTCCAGCTTTGGCGAAAGAGTAAGTAAAACGCACGCTGAAAATCGTTCTGTGGCATCAGCCAGAAGTCCCCATAGGGCCAAAGCATCCCCACGGAGAGAGGGCCGCCGCCTGCCGCTGTCGGAAACTGCGCGAGGATTTTGCTCCAGGCAGTGTACGGCCTGGGCAGAAGGCCTGAGAAGAATCCAAACTCCTCCGCTCTCACCTCATCGCGGGCGCGCTCGTTCCAGTCGGAGAGTCCCAACAAGAACTCCGGCAGATTCCAGTAACGCGGGTCTGGTTTTTGCTTGCGATCCCAGACATCCCGGAGGGCGTCGCGGTAGAAAAGGAAGAGCTGGTGACAGACGGGGTGCCACTTGAGGTAGTGCAATTCGTCTGCTTCTTCGCCCGGTTCAGGCTGGTCGGCAGCGGTGGGCTGTAGCTCATTGGGCGGATTGTCTCCGAGAGCGCCCGGCAACCTCGGCCGAAATAGCTCCGAGAGCACCGGGGGTTCGCCAAGGCTCTTAGCATCCTGTTTCGGGTAGTGCCAGACTTCGACGGGCCAGAAATCAGGGAACGCTCGCCCCAGCGCCTGGAAATCGCCAAGATCGTCTCCGCAGTTTACGAACCGCTCCAGACCTTTCCAGAGCCTCTCCCGTTCGGCGGGTGCTAGACGCATGCGCGGCGGAAATCGGAGAGTGGCTCCGCCGGGTGCCCAGAAGGGTTGACTTTTGGCGGTGGTCACGTATGCTGTGCTCTGCTAGACGAGGATAGAATGTGTTCTATCTAGCCAGAACGAGCATACGCGAGCCGCCCGGTTGTGTCAAGCAGAAAGTAGCGGCAGCGGGCGGAATGGAGCAGGCATGGAGAACAGGCTCGAATCGATCGCAGCTACCTCTCAGCGGCTCGGTGTTTCAACGTTCACCACGAGGCGGCTGATAAAAGCGGGGGAACTGCGCGCCGTGCGCGTGGGGAAGAGGGTGCTTATCCCACAGAGTGAAATTGAGCGGGTCATTGCCCAGGGATGTGGCAAACATGCGGGCCGTGAGTGACGCCCGCGAGATCGCGGGGCTCGTGCCGATGGCACGGCTTCTCGCGGCGCTGGGCTTCGCCGTGAACGAGCGCACGCGGCGCTGCGCCTGCTTGCTGCACGGCGGCTCCAACCAGACAGCGCTTTCCTGGCGCGAAGATGGCCGATGGCACTGCCATTCCTGCGGACGGGGCGGGGACAAGATCACGCTCGTGCGCGAGGCGCGATCCTGCTCGTTCCGCGATGCGGTCGTGTTTCTCGCGGCGCTGGCGGGCGTGGATTATCGGGAGCGGCGCGTCTCCGCGCAAGATATCAAACGAGCCCGAGAGCGACGGCAGCGGGCCGAAGGTGCCGCGTGGCGCATCCGCGATGAGGGTTTGCGTCTCCGCCGGCAGTACACGGAGGCTCTGCACCGCTGCGAGCGGCTCCAGTCCCGGACCGGCGAGAAACTTCTCCGCGCCCGCACCGACGCCGAGCGCGAGGTTGCGTGGGAACGGCTTGCTAGACTCGCGCCCGCCGCCACGTTCCTTCTCGCCGCGTGGCGCGTGGTCTTGGAGGGGGCGCCCGAGACTGTTGCGAGTTTCGCGCTGGCGACTCCGGGCGAACGGCGAACGATGATTCTGGGGGGTGACTTCGATGAGCGAATCGTTACCGCGTAGCGTGCGCAGCTACGCCTCAATCTTAGAGCGGGAGCCGGAGCTTCTGCGCGACGCGGAGGCTCTACCGGACCTGGACGCTGCGCCCGACACGGGCCGCATACTGGTGCGCGACTTCGAGGGATTCCTCCGGCGTTTTGTGGTGCTCCCCGCGCACTCCGCGCTCCCGCTCGCGGCGTGGGCGCTTGGGACATATTGCTTCGACTGTTTCGAGGCGTTCGCCTATCTTGCGGTTACCAGCCCAACGCCGCGCTGCGGAAAGTCGCGGCTGCTGCGGATACTCTCGCGCATTGTATCGAACCCCGAAAGTACGTCGAACATCTCCGAGCCCGCTCTCTTCCGCATCATTGCCAGCGTGAAGCCGACGCTCCTCCTGGATGAAGCCGAAACTCTGCGCGGTAGGGGCGAACGCGCGGAGTATCTCCGCAACGTCCTCAACGCGGGCAACCTCAGCGATTCCACCGTAACGCGCTGCGACCGTAACAGCCACAAGGTCGAACGGTTCGACGTTTACTGTCCAAAGGCCGTGGCCTGCATCGGCGGTGTGCCTGCGACCATTGCGGATCGCTCGATCATCGTCGGAATGCAAAGACGCCGGGACTCGGAGCCGGTGGCGCGGTACCTCACACGTAAGGTTCGGCCCGAAGGGGATGCGCTGCGGGCGCGCGCCGCTGAATGGGTGCGCACGTACAAGCCCGAGATTGTTAGCGTGTACGAGGGGTTGGACCTGGACTTTCTCGAAGATCGGGAGGCTGAAGTATGGGAGCCGCTGTTCGCCCTGCTCAGCGTGGCGGACCCCGCGCGACTCGGAGAGCTGCGCGGGTGCGCTGAATCTCTCAGTCGCGCGAAAGCGGCCAGCGCGGAGGACGATTCAGTGGCGCTTCAACTTCTGGTCGACATCCGGGCGGTGTGGCCGGAATCCGAGCCGAAGATATTCACGGCGGACCTGCTCCGCCGGCTCAAGGCCATCGAAGACGGTCCGTGGGCGTCCGATGAGAAATTCGACGGGCGCAAGCTCTCGCGCTTTCTGAGGCCGTTCGGCGTAGCGCCGGGGAGCGTGCAGATCGGCGCGGAGAATCTGAAAGGCTACCATCGGGAGGCCGCCAAGGTTGCCTTTGCCCGCTATTTGGGGTCGCAGCCGTCAGAACCGTCAGAACCCGCATGAATACTGACGATTCCTCCTCTTTCCGATGCGTCAGAAGCGGGCTTTCTGACGGATGGGAAAACGCGGAAATCCCGCGTGAAGATTGGGTTCTGACGGACCTGACGGATAAACAGGCAACGAACGGGGTGCTGCGATGAACCAAGCGGTTGTGGAGAGGGCGTTGCAGGCGCTTGCGGAGATCGGCGCGGCATCCTCAACACGGGCCGTATCCGCCCCTGCCGCCGGAACAGAGCCGACGGATGGGAGCGCGCAGGCGGCCCTGGCTTGGCCTGCCGCATCCCTGGACGCCGAGCGGCGCTTCGTCCAGCCGCACGCCAGGCTCTTCCCCTTCCTCGGGCGGAAGGTGCGGACGCCGCGAGGCCCCGGCACCCTGCTCGTGGTCTTTGCGGAGCGCGCGGAAGTGCTCCTCGATTTCCATAGGGACGCCTGCGACTTTTTCTCGCCGGGCGAGATCGAGCCGGTGAGTTGGGAGGTTGAACCGTGAAGCCCGCGCGAAAGAGTCCCCTATCGCCTGAGAACAGGCGGGAAATAGGCGGGGCGAATCTCGCTCGTGGAGAGGCTTCCGCATTCCTTCGGGTGTCTTCAAGAAACCGGGCGCCCCATGGGAGCCCAAGACGAACAGCGAGTTGCGGCGCAGTTGGGCAAGATTCTGTGCCCAAGTTGTGCCCAACTTCGACGGCACACGCTGCGGTGGTGGACCGATGAGCGCGCAGGTCCATCTCGGCCACGAAATCGGCACAGGCGAGCCGGTCGAAGTGCCGAGGGGCCGGGTTTGCAACCGCGCAGGCTGCGGGAAGCTGCTCGTCGATGCGACAGGTCGGCCGGTTTTCAACCGGCACTTCTGCGGCGACGACTGCAAGAAGGCAGACGTGTGCGACCGCCAAAGAGAGCGCCGCCGGAGGTTCGCCGGACAGAAGTGCCCGTACTGTGGTCGCAAATCAACCGGGGACCGAAGATTTCAACGGAGTGTATTCGCGGAAACCGAGTGCGAGCCCGCAGAACGCCGCTGATTGGGGAGGGAGCCGGAGTGTTTCGCGTCACACGGAGCAGGCAAGGGTGAGGGAGCCGGAAACCGAGTGCGAGCCCGCAGAACGCCGCTGATTGAGAAATCGGCCCGGAGGTCCAGGGATGAGAAAGGCAGCAATGCAGCGATGCGCGGAAGACAAGACGGGCAACCTGGCCCGGCACCAGCATGGCTGCCGCGTGTGTGCCCACCCCGAGCGCGAGCAGATTGAGCAGGAGTGGGTGAACTGGGCGAACACCACGCGCCTGGCCAAGCGCTACCGCCTTTCCCGCGACTCCCTGTACCGCCACGCAGCGGCGCTGGGACTGTTCGAGAAGCGAGCGCGGAACGTCAAGCGAGCCCTGGAGCGGCTGATTGAGCGGGCCGAGACGGTGCCGGTAACGGCCAGTGCAGTAGTACAGGCCATCGCCACCTACGCCCGAATCAACAGTGAGGGGCGGCTGGTCGAGCGGACCGAGCGCGTGAACCTGAATGAGCTGTTCGCCCGGATGTCCACGGAGGAGCTGGAGAGCTACGCGAGAGAAGGGCGGCTGCCGGCGTGGTTCACCTCGGTAGTGGGCGCGACAGAGGACGAAGGTCGCGGAGGCGAAACCGATGGCTAGGAGCGAAAAACCACTGCCGCACCCCGCAACAGTTTCGCTGCCGCGCCCGGGCGACTTCCCAGTTGGCAGCCTTGAGTCGCGGGCGGCAGCGCGGGCCGTGGTCGAGAAGTCCAACAACCGTCTGCCGGACTTTCAGGTCGTCGTCTGGGTGCCGAGCGAGCTACTGCTGGCCCGCGCACCCGAGATTGGTGGGAAGCTCCCGGAGATTGCCGCTCTACCGCAGAACTGGACCGAGGAGCAGTGGAACCAGTTCCTCGCCCAGGAGCCGCGGGAGAAGCTACGCCTGTGGAGAGAGTTCTTCGCCAGGGGCGCCACGCCCTATTTCCGCGTGCTTCTCGACCTCACTGACAACCTAGTCTAGCTCCTCGACCAGCGGGTTTGAGTCGGCCGCGCGGAGCGCCTCGACCAGGCTTCGGTAGTAGCGGAGCGTTCCTTGCTTGCCTCCGTTGAACCGCGACCAGAGCCGGTCCCCCACGACGCGATAGTCAGCGAGGATCGCTCGGGCGTTGTCGAGCTTGTCGGCCGCGGTGACCAGCCGCACGCTGGCCGACGCCCGGCGGACCTTCGCCAGGTGCCTTTTCTTCCGCTCGGGCCACGGCGGCTTGGGAATCTCGAACGTATCCGAGCAACCCTCGACGATGGCCGCGACGCGCTTGCCGAACTTCCGGCGAATCGCTCGGAGTGTTGGCCGACCACCCTGGTCCTCGACCGCATCGTGCAAAAGCGCGGCGATGGCTTCGTCCTCGTCGCCGCCATGCTGTAGGACGAGAGACGCCACACCGAGCAGGTGGCCGATGTAGGGTTCCTGGCTCCCCTTGCGCCTCTGGTTCGCGTGCAGCTCGGCGGCGTAGACCAGGGCCTTGCGGAAACGCGCCGTCAGGCGGCGCTTCTTTCGAGTTTTCATTCTCGGTTCGGCGAGCTTACTTCCTGGCCTTCTCCCAATCCTTCCTGAGTTGCTTCACGATGCGCTCGGCAACTTTCTGCGACCCACCGGGACCGGGCGCGGAGCCCCCGAACAACTCCGCAACGACCTTGGCAGCGGTCGGCGCGTCGTCGTCTTTGACCGTGGACCAGAGAACTTTGCCGATGCGGCGGTCAAACAAAACTGCTCCGCCACCTGAGATGACTTCTTCCCACGCGCGCCCCCGGTGCCGGAGGTCTACAGTACCCTGCGCATAGTCGCCTTCCTCGTTCACCAAAATAGTTCCGTGGCTCGTGCCAGCGTAGCGCGTGGAGCGGCCGGCCTCGAAAGGACCTGCGCTCACCAGGACCGCATCGGCCTCCCAGAGCGCACAGGCGAGTTTGACCCCTGAAACGAATGACTCCCAGCCGTCCTGCCCTGGCTCACAGCCGCCCACCAGCTTCTTGTTCTTGAACTTCGCGAGTTGAGAAAACAACACCAGCTCGAAGTTGGTGTCCTCGCGGCCGGAGAAGTCGCCCCGCGCCACGTAGATGGTTCCTAGCTGGCCGAGTGTGCGCTGAGGGTCGGGTTGTCTGCGTCCTGCGGCGACCTCCCAGTCTTTGCGGAGCTGCGCCACGATGCCGTCGGCCAGCGCCTTGACAGCTTCTTCGCGGCCCCGTGTCTCCTTCACCTTCAACGAGGCCACAAACAGGTCCTGTAGGACACCGAGCGGGATTTCCCAAACGGTGGTGGGCAGCTTGCGCTTGAGCAGGTCAACATCCCAGAGGCCGACAAAGCAGAAGGTCCAATCAGCCTTGCGCGAGACTTCCACGAAGCGGAACGACGCCCAGTCGCATCCGTAGGCGATGGAGAGAACCACGTCGTGCGGTTGCCTGGGGTCGGCGACGATCTCGAACTGACCCCAAGACTTCAGCCTCTCGATGAGCAACGCTTCAAATCCGTGGCCGTCTGGCTGAGAGAAAACATGGACCTTCTTCACCTGTTCGAGAGGGACCGCGACGGACTGAGTATCGCCGGGCAATTGCTGTGCCCAGGTCGGCGGAATCGAGAAAACAAGGCCCAACAGAATGACCCAGGTGGTTCGCTTCATCGGGGACCTCCTACTATTTTCAGGCTAACTCAGAACGGCGGCCGTGCACAGCTAATCTGCTCGTGGTGTTTCTGCTCGTGCAACACTACAACCTCTGGCGTGCCTGACCACGCCAAGTTCTTCAAGGCCCTTGGCCAGCGGGTGAAGAAACTGAGACGGGCCAGAGGTTACAGCCAAGAGGACATGATCTCGTTCGGCTTCTCCGCCCGGCACTGGCAGCAGATCGAAACGGGCCGCCCGATCACGGTAACCACTCTGCTGCGCATCTGCGAAGTGTTTAAGGTACCCGTCGATCAGATGGTGCGCGGGCTGGACAGGGGCATCTAACACTTTTGAACTTAAATCATGTGTTTCTGGGCAGCTCCCCTTCCGACAGACTGCCCCAAAGAATCAGGCGATTACAGGGACAAGCGAAGGCAGGTTATTGGGCAGGAGGTCACGATCATGGTGGCATTTCAAGCGAAGGTGCGACTCATGCCCAGCCGAGATCGCGTAAGGCCGACCGAACAGCAGCTTGCCGGCAACGCCTGCTTCGCCATTTCCATGATTGCGGATCTGGAGGCTGCGGCGCGACTGTTCGGCAACCGCGGTTACCGCTGCGTCCACTTCGAGGCTGGGGCAATCGGCCAGCGGCTTTACGTCGGCGCGGAAGCCCTGGGCTGGAACTCGACCGGGATTGGCGCGTTCTACGACGACGATGTGCACCGCTACCTCGGCTTCCTCGAAGAAGGCGAAACGCCGGTTGCCGCATCCGTATCCGCGGCCGAGCAAGCGGCGCTTGTCATGCTCGGCTCGCCCGCAAGCCGGGCGGCGCGAAGCGCAAGAGCACGCGACGCCGACACCACTCCAGTAATTTCCGAATCTGGCGAAGAATCTCTCGCCGCCTCTGCGACACGACCCGAGCCAGCCGAGAGCCAGGGCACACCTCACGATCCCCGCTCGCTTCCCCGGCAGGTGATCTATCACTTCGCCGTCGGTCGCGCCGTTCCCGACCCGCGCCTTGCTGCGCCGGAACAGTAAGTCCCCACTGATGTCATAAAAGATCATGAATGCCCCGTCGTGGTCCCCTAGGGGTGTTTGGAAGTCAAGATGGTAAGCAGATCGCACCGGGATGCGCATGTGCGGCGCGAACGGACGCGAGGTAATCTGCCCCTGAAACGACGACGCGGAGGCTCCCCTCGCGCCGCCCGGCCGAGGCGGCCGAATAACAGCGAAACATCATAATTGACCGCGAAAGGCACGATGTAGGAGGGACTGGAAGCGATGCTCTGTCTGGCGATCAGCCTCTCGTTGTCGAAACAGAAGCCGTTCAACCCGTTTTACAATCCCCACGAACTTCACCTGCAGGGGCTTCGGCGGAACAGGAATCACCAATTCCTTAATCGGTTGCATAGTTAGGCCGACATTACCGTCCCACGTTCGGATACGCCAAGCCGTTGGAGTACTTTCGGATGGTGTAGAAACAGGCGTGAAGATATGCGGGAAGACAGCGAGTGTGATCAAGCGTTATGCAACAGAGGTGCTTTGTGTTGATCGTTTTCGGTATGTTTTCCGGCACGACGGCGTACCTTTCGCAGGTCCCCATTAGTGTGATCAGAATGTCGCCTGGATGGACGGTGTACCGCTTGAGCTGCTCACATTTTAGGGCGGGTGGCCAGCCCAATGCCCGATCGAGTTCTTGCCCACGCTAGAGCGCCAAGCGCCAATACCGCGGGAAAACAAACGATCACGTAGCGCGGTTCTACAGTCTGTAACTGAGTTAAGAAGGCAGTGCGGATGACCAGAAAGGTCATCAGCAAAGCGACTCCGGGTTGTGTCCGGCAGCGCCAAGCGCCCGCTAGAGCGAGACCCGCAAAAACGAAGCCCAAGAATCCGAATCCGAGCGTCACGACGAAATCCGTCCGATTGCTCTGCCAGTTCTTCTCCGGCGGCCAGAGATGTCCTGAGTAAGGGAGCAATTCGACTCGCGGTGTGAACCAGGTCATCCA
>Ga0184633_10001302_pt1 | contig 10284 bp, 9 predicted proteins | sample PLM31_170_b1_FD_133156 | JGI IMG/M metagenome (GOLD analysis project Ga0184633, IMG submission 133156) | Groundwater sediment microbial communities from an aquifer in East River, Colorado, USA - PLM3-1_170_b1 | ecosystem: Environmental > Terrestrial > Soil > Riparian zone | place: USA: East...
ATGTCGCTCTGGTTGTCCGCGATGTACCAGCGCACCTCGTCCTCGCCGCTTTGCGCGCGCCGGAGTTTGCGCTTGATCTCCTGCCGCTCTTTCTTTTGCCTGGCAAGATAGGTCTCCCAGTCCTTCGGCAGCTTGACGACGGGGACAGGCTCCAGCAATTTCTCGGTCGCGGGCCAGCCCCGAGCCGAGGCGGCCCTCCCGAGGGCCGCGCGCGTGGGTGAGCTTTCCGGGATGTTGTAGAAGTCGAGCACCTCCCACGCGGGCGCATCCGGCCCGTTGAGGCAGTCGAGCAGGGCCGCGCAGAACGCCTCCGCCTGCGGCCGGGTCACGACGAAATCCAGGTAGTCGGAGATTTCGATGCTGCCGACGAGCAGCAGCGCGGGGCGCCCGTCGCGGTTTTTCGCAAAGAAGAGCGGCGCGATGCCGAGCAACTCTCCGCCCTCCGCGCGAGCCGCGGCGACGAGCAGGGAGGCCTCCGGCCACTCGCCGCCGCCGCGATGCTGCCACCACGCGCGCTGATACTCCGCCCGCAGAAACGGCACGCGCGTCACGCTCTTTTCCAACAGCGCATTCCATTCGTCGCGCAGAGTCTCAAATACGGATGGCTCACGATGCAATTCAACTTTCATCCTTTATTCTTCATCCTTCATCCTTTGCCCTTCAGCCACTTCTCCACTTCCTTCAGCGTGGGCGTTGCCGACGCGCCCCCGCGCGCCGTGGTGGACAACCCGCCGCAGATGTTGCCCCAGCGCAAGCATTCCGCGATGGGCTTGCCGTCCAGCCACGCTTTGAGAAAGCCGGCCCCGAACGCATCGCCCGCGCCGGTCGTGTCCACCACTTTCACCGGGATGGCCGGGGCGTAAAACGTCTCGCCATTGCAGATCGCGTGCGCGCCGTCCGGCCCGTCTTTGATCACCACGAGCGAGCACACGTCGCCGAGATAGCACAACGCGGCGAGCGTGTTGGGTGCGCCCGTCAATTGCCGCGCCTCCGACGAGTTGGGGAGGAAGACATCCACACGTTCGAGCGCGCGGCGCACGGCCGGGTTGTCGAGCGTTTCGTCGGTGCACTGGCAGTCCATCACGATTTTCATCCCGCGCGCGCGCGCCCGTGCCTGGAACTCCTCGCACCGTGGCCCGAAGCACAGGCCAGGGATCATCAGCACGCGGGCGTTGTGCTCGGCGAGTGCGATGAGCGGAGCCGGAATCTCCGGCCCCCGATCAGAATACGACAGGAAGGCGCGATCTGAGGGGAAGGAGGCCGCGGCGGTGATGCGGCGGTAGGGGCGGGCGTGACACTGAAAGAGCGACTCGTCCAGCCCTTCGCGGCGCGCGGCTTTGATGACCGAACGGCTGAAAGGGTCGTTGCCGAAATCGGCGGCCCAGCCCACGCGCAGCCCCAGCCGGTGCATCGCGACCGCGTGGATGAACGGCCCGCCGGGCGTCTGGTCAAAGCCTCTGGCAAGCACCTCGCGCCCGAGCTGCGGCAGGCCGGGCAGGTCGGTGAAGATCAGGTCGTACCAGTAGTCGCCGCACAGGAGGACGTCGTAAAGCATGTGTTTGTCAACGGATGAAACGGATTGAACGGAAATTATCATTCCATGACAGCGTGAGCACGCCGCCCGCGCCGAGAATGGTGACCCTCACTTTTTACCCTTTACTTTTTCCACAGCCATCTTCGCCGCCTCCGCCACGCGCTTCCCGCTCCGCGTCTTGCCCTCGTCCTCCTGCGCCACACGCTTCAATTCCGGCGCGGCGCGCGCATCGCCGATTTCGCCCAGCAGGCGCGCGGCGTTCCAGCGCAGGTTCGGGTCACGGTCGCGCAGCGCGGCGACGAGGGCCTCCACCGCGGGCGCGCCGATTTTGTTGAGCGCGAACGCCGCCTGGTGGCTCACGTCCGCATCCGGGCTGCGTAAGGCGATCACGAGCGGCTCGACGACTTCCGCGCCGCCGATCTGACCGAGGGCTTTTGTCGCCAGTTGACGCACCTGCGCCTCGGGATCGTCGAGTGCAGTGATGAGATGTTTGAGGGCGGGCGCGCCGATGCGACCCAACGCCTCTGCCGCGCGCTGGCGCACGCCGGAGTCCGGGTCGGCCAGCGCCGCGCCGAGCGACTCGACCGCGCGCGGCTCGCGGTTCTCGCCCAGAATCTGCGCGGCCTTCATGCGCGTGTTCGCGTCCGGCTCTTTCAACTGCTTAATCAGATAATCGAAGTATTTCTCCCACGCCGCCTTCTCTTCGAGCGAACCGGTGTCGCGGAGGCTTCGCCTCGGCTCGGGTTTGGCAGGATTCATGCAACCGCTCCTAGAATGGGGAAGTTGAAAACGCCGCCATTATAGCGTATGGCGGATGGCATATGGCTTATCGCGTATCGCGGGTTGCTGACCATGCCTTGCGATAAGCGGTATGCAATACGCTATACGCCATCCGCTATTTGCTATCCGCCATTCGTCATCTATAATCCCTGCCATGCCTGAGCGCTTCGAAGCCGACACCAGCCTGCTGAACATCTCCGGCGGGCGTCCGCTGCCCGAAGACCCGCCGGGATTTGGCGCGTTTGCCCCGCCCCGCAAAACCGCCCGCGGGCGCGAGAAGGACACGCTCTGCCTCTGCCTCGGCCTGCGCTCGCGCGTGCCCATCCCGCCCGAGCGTTACACGGACCTCCTCGACCTCGCCGCGGCGACGTTCTTCGGCAGCACCGGCTCGATCACCGCGGCGTTGCGGCAGGCCCTCGCCGCCGTCAATCAAAACTTGCTCGACGCGAACATCACCACCGGCGCGCCCGTGCAGGGCGGCCTCATCTGCGCGGCGCTGCGCGGCGAAGATTTCTACGCCGTGCAGTGCGGGCCGGGCCTCGTCGTCGCCGCGCATCGCGCCGGGGTGGAGCGCTTCCCCAATCTCCCCAGCCGCCCGCTCGGGCTGAGCAACAACCTCGACGCGCTTTACTTCCACACCGCCGTGCGCGAAGGCGAATACTTCGCGCTCAGCAGTTCCGCGCCCTCCGGCTGGACGGAGGCTGCCCTCGCCGGCGTCGGCGGACTTGCCACACTGTCCAACGTCGCCGAGCGATTGAAAGAAGCGGCGGGCGGCGACTTCACTGCGCTGGTCGGGCGCTTCGAACCCGGCGGCACGATTGCGCCCATGCGGCCCGCGCCCGTTCCTTCGGCTCCATTCAGGGCAGGCTCCTCGCTTGCGGCCTCCACGCCCCTTCAATCGCTCACGAATCTGATTCGCCCCCGCGCCGAACCGGCCGCCGAAAAACCGACACGCCTGCCAGCGATCACTCGGCCCCCGGCTGATCTTCGGGGCGAACCGGCGGCCGCATCAGCGCCGGTTTCCCCGGCGACAGAGATTCCTCTCGCGTCCTCGGTCGTCCGGCCCACCCCGGAATCCCCGATGCCTCCCGCACCCGCTTCCGAAGCCGCCCCCGACACCGACTGGCAATCCCTCATCCACCGCGCCGAGCGCCTCGGCCGGGCCGAACCTGCGCAGCAATCGCACATTCCAGTCATCGAAGAAATGCCGCCTCTCTCCTCTCCCGACGACGCAGTTCCATCGTCGGGGGTGGGGGCTTTCACTGATCAGCTCAAACAAGGCTTGCGCTCCTTCGGGCGGGCCTTCGGCATCACGCTGACCGAAGCCACGCGTAGCCTGCGCAAATTGCTGGCCCGCATGCTGCCCGAAGGCATGTTGCAGCAGGCGGGCTTGTTCACCGTGCCCAGCACAGTGCTCATGGGCATGGCCATCCTCATCCCGCTGGTGGTGGTGGCGATTGTGGCCGTGGTGTATTTCCAGCGCGGGCGCACTCAGCAATTCGAGGACACGCTGAAGCAGGCCCAGGTGGAAGTGGTGACGGGGCGCATTGTGGCCCAGACCGATCCCGTGGCTGCGCGTCCGCATTGGATGGAGGCGCTGAAGTGGCTGGCGCAGGCGGAGCAACTGCAGCCCGACAACGCCGAGGTCATCACCCTGCAACAGGAGGCGCAGAGCAAGCTCGACGAGCTCGACTGGATCACACGCCTCGACTACCGGCCAATCGTGGTGGGCGGTCTGGGCCAAAAAGTGACGGTGAGGCAGATTGTGCTCTCTGGGCCGGACGTCTACGCGCTCGACGCGGCCCGCAACCGCGTCCTGCGCCTCGTGCCCACGCCCGCGAGCGGGTACAACATTGACCCGGACTTCGAATGCGCCAGCGGTACGGTCGGCCAGTTCACCATCCGCGATCTGGTGGACATCGGCCTCGTCCCCGGCCCCAACGCGCTCGGCAATAGCGACGCGGTGATCGCGCTCGATACGCACGGCGGATTGATGTATTGCGCCACGGGGATAAGGCCGTCGGCCACCTACCTGCCCACACCGGAGACGAGTTGGGTCCGCCCCATCGCCCTCGAGGTGTACACTGATCGCCTGTATGTTCTCGACCCGGGCGGCAACGAGGTCTGGCAATATCAGGCGTCCGGCGGCGCGTTCACGCAGCCGCCCTCGCGCTACTTCATCAACACGGCTTACAATCTGCAAGATGTGATGGAGTTCGCCATCGCCGGGGGCGACCTGTTTCTGCTCCGCAAAGATGGCCGCGTGACGAACTGCACCCGGCCCGTCGTCGGCGCGCCCCCCACCTGCACGGAGAACGTCCAATACTCCGACCCGCGCCCGGGCCGCGCGGCGGGCGACCATCTTGTAGACGTGACCGCGCCCGCGCGCTTTGTCTACGACCCGCCGCCCGAACCGTCCATGTATCTGTTGGATGCGAACACCGGGGGCATCTATCAACTCAGCCTCAAGCTGCTGTTCGTCAAACAATATCGTTCGCGCCTCCCTGTCGCCGCTCCGGTCACCGCCGTCGCCATTGATCCCTCCAAGCGCATTTTCATCGCCGCGGGCGACAACGTGTACGTCGCCACGCGACCGTAGGCTCTGGCAAACGCGGGTCCTCGCCCTCGCTCGACAAATCCTGTATCCTCCTATATACTCACTCGGTGAGTATATAGCCGATGCCATCTCGAACCTCGTATGCCAGCGCCCTCTCGCCCGAATTTGCCCTGCTCGGCTTTCTAGCGCAACATCCTGCCCACGGCTATGAACTGCATCAGCGGCTCGTCACCGACCTGGGGCAGGTCTGGCACGTGAGTCTGAGCCAGACCTACAACATCCTCAACCGGCTGGAGGCGCAGGGCTTCATCGCTGGCACGGTTCAAGAGCAGGCCAAATTGCCAGCCCGCCGCTCCTTTCGTCTCACCGCCGCTGGCCGCCGCCGCTTCAATACCTGGCTGCACTCGCCCGCGCCGTGCAGCGTCCGCACCATCCGGGTCGAATTCACCACCCGCCTTTACTTCGCTCAAGCCCTCAGCCCCGATACCGTTCCCGACTTGATCGAAGCCCAGACTACCGAGGTTAGGGCGGGTCTCACACGCTTGCAAAACATCCAAGCCGAGTTCCCGCCGAATCAGATGTTTAACCGCCTGGGCCTCAACCTGCGTATCCGGCAGCTTGCCTCGCTCCTCGATTGGCTGGCTGACTGCCGCGCGGCGCTTGGGCTGCGCGCATAACTCACCTCCAGGAGGAAATATGTTCCGCCGTTCGATTCGCGTGATGGCGCTGAGCGTTGCGCTGGCATCGGCCTGCGCCGCCCCCGCCTCGCCTTCCGCTCCCAATCCAGCACCCGAACCGCAAACGCTCACCGTCTTCGCCGCGGCCTCGCTGACAGAGGCATTCACCGAGATCGGCCGGGACTTTGAAGCTGCGCACCCCGGCGTGACCGTCGCCTTCAACTTTGGGGGATCGCAGAACCTTCGCACGCAGTTGGAGCTGGGCGCCGTCGCCGATGTGTTTGCTTCGGCGAATCAAAAGGAAATGGAGGGTGCAGTGACGGCGGGGCTGGTGGTCAGCGGCGCGGCGCAGGTGTTTCTGACCAACCAGCTCGTCGTCATCCTCCCCCAAGACAATCCGGGCCGCGTCGAAAAGCTAGAAGACCTGGCGCGCCCCGGTCTCAAGCTGGTGCTCGCCGCCGAAGACGTGCCAGTCGGCAGCTACTCGCGCCAGGTGCTGGAGAAACTCGAAACGCAGTTCGGCGCAGGGTTCGCAGACAAAACGCTCGCCAACGTCGTCTCAAACGAAGACAACGTCAAACAGATCGTCGCCAAAGTCCAGTTGGGCGAGGCGGACGCCGGCCTCGTCTACGGTTCGGACGCCGTCGCCGCGCCCGAGCTCAAGACCCTCGCGATCCCGACCGAGTTCAACGTGATCGCCCGATACCCGATCGCCGCCCTGGCCCGCGCGCCTCATCCCGCTCTTGCTCAAGCGTTTGTGGGCGATGTGTTATCCTCTGCGGGACAGGCAGTGCTGGAGAAATGGGGCTTCATACCCATCCACTGACGATTGATCACCGATCGCTTTTGACGCCACCCCATGCTCGATCACTTCCTCCCTCGTGTCGCGACGCGCGGCAAATCGGCCTGGCTGTTCATCGTGCCGGGCGGCGCGCTCGTGAGTCTGCTCGCGCTGCCGCTCGTGGCGCTGCTGTGGCGCGCGTTGATGGCCGGCCCGGTGGGCATGCTGCTGACTGCCACGGCGCTGTCTGCGCTGCGACTCAGTCTGTTCACCAGTGCCGTGTGCGCGCTGGTAGCCGTCATCACGGGCACGCCGCTGGCCTACGCGCTCGCGCGCTGGTCGTTCCGGGGCCGCGCGTGGATCGAAGTGCTGATTGATCTGCCGGTCGTCCTGCCGCCCTCGGTGGCGGGCCTCGCCCTGCTCATGGCCTTCGGGCGGCGCGGTCTGCTGGGGGACGCGCTCGCCGAGGTCGGCGTGAGCCTGCCGTTCACCACCGCGGCGGTGGTCGTGGCGCAGTTGTTTGTGGCCGCGCCCTTCTACGTGCGCGCCGCCCGCCTCGGCTTTGCCAGCATTGATCCACAGCTCGAAGAGGCCGCCTACACCGAGGGCGCGAACCAGTGGCAGTTGTTCCGCCACGTCATGCTGCCGCTCGCCGGGAGAGCGATGGTCAGCGGCCTGATCCTGTGCTGGGCGCGCGCGCTCGGCGAGTTCGGCGCGACCATCCTCTTCGCCGGCAACCTCGTCGGGCGGACGCAGACGATGCCGCTCGCGATCTACCTCGGCCTCGAGCGCGACCTCGGCGTGGCGTTGGCGCTCTCCGCGCTGTTGCTCGTGGTCTCCGTGCTTCTGCTCGTGGCGCTGCGGCGGCTGGAAAAGGCATCGGTGACGACATGAGTAGCGTAATCCGAGGTTGCGACTCCGTCCCCCGCCTTCGTTCTTGACTTGCCCCCTGGCCGAGACTAGAATACGCCGCACTCACAGGCGAGAAAGCAAACAACCCCATGAGCAATCGTTGGCCCGGCAAATACGTCATCGGCCTGACTGGCAACATCGCCACGGGCAAGAGTGTAGTGCGCAAGATGCTCGAGCACCTCGGCGCGTTCACCATTGACGCCGACGCCTTCGCGCATCAGGCTATGGCGAAAGGCGGCCCCGCGTATGCGGCGGTGGTCAAGACCTTTGGGGAGTGGCTGCTCACGCCGGAGGGGGAGATCAACCGCGCCTACCTCGCCAAGATCGTCTTTGCCGAGCCGGTGGCGCTGGCGAAGCTGGAAGCCATCCTCCATCCCTTCGTCGGGCAGGCGATTGACATTCTCCTCAAACGCTCAAAGGCTCCGGTGGCGGTGATCGAGGCGATCAAGCTCATCGAGTCCGGGCTGGCCAAAGAGTGCGACGCGCTGTGGGTGGTGAACGTGCCCGCGCCCGTGCAAGAGGCCCGGCTGATCGAAAAGCGCAAGCTGAGCGAGGCGGAGGCGGCCATGCGCATCGCCGCCCAGCCCCCACAGGCCGACAAGCTCAAGGCCGCTTCGATGGTGATTGACAACAGCGGCACGTTCGAGGACACGTGGACGCAGGTGCAGGCGGCCTTCGGCAGGCTCACGCCCCCGGCGGGCGCGCCCGCGGCCGAAGCGCCGGCCCCGGCGGCGGCCCCCGCGGTCCCCGGAGCGAAGGAAGTCAAAGTGCGGCGCGGCAAGCCCGGCGATGCCAATGCCATCGCGGCCTTCATCAAGCAGGTCACCAGCGGCCAGCGCAGCCTGACGCGCGCCGACGTGATGGCCGCCTTCGGGGACAAGGCGTATATGCTGGCGGACTACGACGGGCAGCTCGGAGCCATCGCGGGATGGAAAGTGGAGAATCTGGTGGCGCGCGTAGACGAGTTTTATATCGCCGCGACCACGCCGCTGGAGCAGGTGGCCTCGCCGTTGATTGATGCGGTGGAGAATGCCGCCCGCGAATTGCAATGCGAAGCGGCTTTGGTTTTCGTGCCCACGCCGCTGGCCCAGTCCGCCGCGCAGGCGCTGTCCGGCCTCGAATACGCGCCGCAGGTTCTGGAGAAGCTGGGCGTGGCGGCGTGGAAGGAAGCCGCCAAAGAATCCATGCCGCCGGATACGGCCCTGCTTTTCAAGAAACTGCGCGAAGACCGCGTGCTGAAGCCGATTTAGTTTTTAGGGAGGCGAGTTGCGGCGCATTTTCTCAGACCCTCGCAGCGAAGGGGAGAGGGCCGAAGTGCATCGCAACCCGGATTTTTTATGAACCGTGCTCTGGACTGGATCAAATCACACCCCCGCCTGACCGCCTGGATCGTGTTGGCGCTGGGCATGAATGCGATCGTGGTGTACGAGGCCCGCAACGTGGGACTGCAGGCGGGGCAGTGGGTGGCGCTGGTGGCAGCGACCACGCTCGTGGCCGGGTTGTGCGTGTGGATCATCGGATGGGATGATGAGGGGACCGAAGAACCGTCCGCCGGGACACCGCCTTCCGAAAAACCGGCGAAGCCGAAGAGTTGAACGCCGCGCAGACGCGAAGTGTCTGCGCCGCGAGAAAATAAAAAGCCCGCTTCGGCGGGCTTTTTGATGCGAGGCGCGGCGGGCTAGTAGTACCACACCATGTAGCTGGTGCGGGTGCGGATCTCTTTGAGATTCGGGTACTTCACGATGAATTCGACGGTGACCATCGTGCCGGGAGCCACGTTGCCCACGTCGAAGGTCTCGTACGTCGCACCCTGTTCGCTGGTGGGCGTGAGCGTGAAACTTTCATCGCGACCGGGATGGTGAACGATCAGCGTGACTGTGGCGTTGGGCACGGGATTGCCTAGCTGGTCGGTCACGTAGATATAAGCCGTCTGCGCTTTGCCGCGGGGCACGTAGGTCTCCAGCACGGAGGCGCGTGCGCGGATGGAGGTGACTTTCCCGAGGCTGAGCGCCATCTTCCACTTGAGGGGGAGCTGGGCATAGTCGAAATAGATCGAGCCGAGCGGCGCGAGCTGCATGCGCTGGTCCTTCGGCTTTTCGGGATGCCATTCCATCTTGGCGCGCTGGAAGTACTGGACGATGATCCCATTTTCCATCACGTACTCGGTGATGGGATAGCCAAACGAATCCAATCCCCCGTGGTTGCGCCAGTATTTCAGGAATTCGAAACACGTCCTGTGGCCGGTCTCGGGGAAAAAATGACAGTTGGGGTCCGGAGAAATCTGGCTGACGAGGGGGCCGGTCGTCTGCTTGCCGAGTTCGTCGCCCAGCAGGCCGAGTTGGATTTTATACGGATCGGGATTGGCGGGGTGCCATTCCATGCGCGCGTTCTGGAAGTATTGCACCAACAACCCGGTCTTCGGATCGACGATTTCGTCGGTGATGGGATACCCGTAGCGCGCCAGCCCGCCCGTGGCGTTGAAGTAACTCAAGAAGGGTTCGCGGACGGTGTGTCCGGTTTCGGGGAAGTCGCGTGAATCATCTGACTGCGCCACGGCAAAGGGCGCCGACCCAAGCGCGATCAGCAGTGTCACTCCGATGAGGCCAGTGAAGAAGCGGCGTTTCAGCAAGAGGTCATCCCCATTGGACTTGCAAGAGATATGCCCAGATTATATAGTCCTTAATTCCTAGAAGCAAGTCCCAATGTGGGTAATTCTGAATTTTTTAGGATTTCTCCCGGCTGCTTCGCGGAAGGAACAAACAATTTTCTCTAAAACGTTTGAAGCTGAATTGTTTGAGCCTGCCAGGCCCAACGCTCTGTAGCTGGAGGCAGCCTCTAACCACACCACCGTTAGTCGTCGCCCAAACGCAAACGGCAATAGCTTTCGTAGCGCGAAACGGAGACCTCTCCTGCCTCCACGGCTTTTCGCACGGCGCATCCCGGCTCGTGCAGATGCGTACAGTCGCTGAACTCGCAGTGCGCGACGAGCGGCTTGATTTCCACAAAATATCCGTCGAGCTCTTCCGGCTCGATGTCCCACAAC
>Ga0184633_10001304_pt1 | contig 10280 bp, 7 predicted proteins | sample PLM31_170_b1_FD_133156 | JGI IMG/M metagenome (GOLD analysis project Ga0184633, IMG submission 133156) | Groundwater sediment microbial communities from an aquifer in East River, Colorado, USA - PLM3-1_170_b1 | ecosystem: Environmental > Terrestrial > Soil > Riparian zone | place: USA: East...
GATCGCTCATGAATACCCGGGCCCGCTAACGAAACTCTTCGCCTACGGGCTTGCCTCAGCCGTCAGCGCAGCCCGCATCACAGGCAAAGAGCACTTCCCTTCCGATGTTCTGGTTGGAAGCGCAATCGGTTGGTTCGTAGGGCAGCACGTCTATCGCAGCCATCACGATCCCACACTGGGCGGTGGTGAATGGGATTCGTTCCTCGGTAGCCGCCACGGCGAATCCGAGCGCGATCCCCGAAATATGGGCTCTCCTTACGTGCCGCTCGATAGCTGGATCTACCCCGCAATCGAGCGGCTCGTCGCAATGGGCTATGTGCAGACCGCTTTCCTTGGAATGCGCCCGTGGACCCGGCTTGAATGCGCGCGGCTTGTGGACGAGGCCGGCGACCAGCTGCATGCGGAAGCCGAGGAGTCACCGGAAGCCGCGCGACTCTACCAGGCGCTCGAACGCGAATTCGCGGACGAATTCGAAGCGCTCGGCGGAGGGAGTAATCGCCGCTTCGAACTCGAGTCGGTGTACACGCGCTTTACCGGCATCTCCGGAAAGCCCCTCACGGATGGCTACCACTTCGGCCAGACCATCATCAACGATTTCGGCCGACCGTACCAGGAAGGCTTCAACAACGTAACGGGCTTCTCTGCCTGGGCGTCGGAGGGGCCTTTCATCGCTTACGTCCGCGGCGAGTACCAGCACGCCCCTTCCGCCCCCGCCCTGCCGGGCGCCACGCGACAAACCATCGCCAGTGTTGATTTTCTTCCTGCACCCCCGCCAGCCACGCCTTTCTCCGCTGTGAATGAGTTCCGGCTGCTGGACGCCTATGTGGCGATGAACCTGGAAAATTGGCAGGTTTCCTTCGGGAAGCAAAGCCTGTGGTGGGGACCCGGCCTTGGCGGGCCGATGATGTTCAGCGACAACGCCGAGCCCGTGAATATGTTCCGCATCAATCGGGTTTCGCCATTCAAGCTACCCAGCATTCTCGGCTGGCTGGGGCCGATGCGTACCGAGTTCTTCGTCGGCCAGCTCTCCGGCCACCATTTCGTCAACGGACCATCGGGCATCACCGGCGACTTCGCAACGACCTTCGACCCGCAGCCCTTTATTCACGGACAGAAGCTCAGTTTCAAGCCCACGCCCAATTTCGAGTTCAGCGTTTCGCGGACGACGATCTTTGCAGGCTCAGGAGTTCCATTTAATTCGCGGACATTCTTAAAGAGCCTCTTCTCAGGGAGCAATGGGCCGCCAGGCAGCAGCTCTGACCCAGGTGACCGCCGCTCGGGCGTCGATTTCATGTACCGGGTGCCCAAGCTGCGGAACTGGCTGACATTTTACGGAGAAGCTTTCGCAGAGGATGAGTTTTCGCCACTTGGCTATCCCCGAAAAACTGTCGTGCAAGGCGGAATCTATCTCGCGCGCGTTCCCGGGATTCCGAAGTTGGATTTTCGGGCAGAAGGAGGCTCCACCGAGCCACCTGATTTTCCTGACTGCAATGGTTGCTTTTATTCTAACGGGCGCTATTTGAACGGCTACACGAACCGTAGCCAGCTCATGGGGACGTGGATTGGCCGCGCGGCGCAGGGTGAACAGATCTGGAGCAACTATTGGTTCAGCCCGTTGAACAAGATCGGCATCCGCCTACGGCACCGGAAGATCAGCGGGCAGTTCATCCCGCAAGGTGGGACGGTGAATGACGGCGCGGTCAACGCTGACTTCTGGATTCGTTCAAGCTTCAGCGTCTCGACTTCCGTGCAGTACGAGAGATGGCAAATCCCCGTACTGGCACCTGGATCGCAGTCAAATGTGACGGCTACGTTCCAGCTCACGTTCCATCCGCGGTGGGCGATCCATTGAGTTGCGCCGTGGGGGAATTCGGATTTCGATGAGTGAGACTTCGACCAATTCGGAGAATCGAGTCGAGAACGGACTCCCAGTCGAGGGTGACCTGAACGAAATCCTCGAGCAGCTGGCGCTCCGCCAGAAGCGCCTTGCGCGGTTGCGACTGCTTTGGGACCAGAGGAGGTTTCTCATCCGCGCGGCGGCGCTAGGTCTGGTCGCGGCCACGCTGCTCGCGTTCCTGATCCCCAAACGGTACGAGGCGTCCACCCAGCTGATGCCGCCGGACACGCAGTCGACCTCCGGGATGGCCATGCTGGCCTCCCTCACGGCCAGGGCTGGCGGTGGATTCGGTGGATACGTTGGAGACTTGCTTGGGATGAAGAACTCCGGCGCGCTTTTTATCGGTATCCTCCGCAGCGACACGGTCGAGGACCGGCTGATCGATCGGTTCAACCTGAAAAACGTCTACGGCGCCCGACTCTACGTGGATGCTCGGAGAGCGTTGTCAGACCGCACCGCGATTTCCGAGGACCGCAAGAGCGGCATCATCACCCTCACCGTAACCGATAGAGACCCGAAGCAAGCGGCGGGCCTGGCAGGGGCCTACGTGGAGGAACTGGACCGGCTCGTCGCCGAGCTTTCCACATCGGCCGCGCACCGCGAGCGCGTGTTCCTGGAAGACCGACTGAAAGCCGTGAAGAAAGATCTGGATGAAGCGGCGGAACAGTTCGGGCAGTTCGCGAGTAAGAACGCCGCGATCGACATCAAGGAACAGGGCCGCGCCATGGTGGAGGCAGCGGCCACCCTGCAAGGACAGCTCATCGCGACGCAGAGCGAATTTGAAGGGCTCAAGCAGATCTATACCGACAACAATGTGCGCGTCCGCTCTATCCAGGCGCGGATTGCAGAACTCAAGCGCCAGCTCCAAAAGTTGGGGGGAGCCGGAAGCGAAAGCGAGCCGGGCAAGTCCGCGAGCGCGCAGAGCGACACTCTCTATCCGTCGATTCGGAAGCTGCCGCTGCTCGGCATCACCTATGCCGATCTCTACCGCCGGACGAAGATCCAAGAGGCGGTGTACGAAACCCTGACCCAGCAGTACGAGCTCGCCAAAGTCCAGGAGGCAAAAGAAACGCCGAGCGTGAAACTCCTCGATGTCGCGCGCGTGCCGGAACGGAAATCATTTCCGCCGCGGCTGCTCATCATGTTCCTTGGCACGGTTCTCTCCTTTGTGGCCGGCGTGGCTTGGGTTTTGGGAAAGACCCGGTGGGAGGAAACCGATCCACAGGATCCGCGGAAGCTGTTTGCGCAAGAAGTGTCTCACGCGGTTTCGGCCCAGATGCCCTGGGCCTCACAGAATGGGTCTTCGCGCGTGCGCGCGTTTACGAACCGAGTTTGGAGCCGGTTACATCGGCAGAGCAAGCCACCAGCGAACATCGAATAGCTGGGTCCTTGTTCTAACCAATTGAATCGCAAAGGGTAAGGTCACAAATTGCCCTGTAAGTGACGGGGCGAAGCTGTGTAAGGCATGCCTCATGGAAACCGCGCTGCGGCAGACGAACTCCAGCGAACCCACCGACCTGCAGGGGCCCTCGAGCCTCCCCGCAGAGTACCGGGAACCGCGCTGGTACGCTGCCTACACCCGCGCGAACCACGAAAAGCGCGTGGCCGAACAACTGGTGCGGTGCGGCGTCGAGCAGTTCCTGCCATTGTACGATTCGGTGCGTCGGTGGAAGGACCGGCGCGTGCAATTGCGGTTGCCTCTATTCCCTGGCTATGTTTTCGTGCGATTACCGCTGCGTGATCGGCTGCAGGTTCTCCAGATCCCTAGCGTAGTGCGACTGGTGGGCTTCAATGGTCATGCGGCGCCGCTGGATTCAGTCGAGATCGAAACCCTTCGCCAGGGGCTCGCGCAGAAGCTGCGCGCTGAGCCCCACCCCTACCTGACCGTTGGAAGCCGAGTCCGGATTCAACACGGCCCTCTCGCCGGGCTTGAGGGCATCGTTCTTCGTAGAAGAAACAACTTCCGGGTCGTGCTGTCACTGGAATTGATCCAGCGTTCCATCGCCGTCGACGTTGACGCAGCAGAAGTTAGACCAATTGCACGAACAGGCCGCGAAGCTGGCGCCACACCCTGATTGTCGGACGATGCCCGCCGCCCAGCCCGGGCAACCCCGTGCAATGCGTTTGCGCAACAACATCTTGTGGATTTTTTTGGGCAGAGGCGTCTATGCCGCCAGTCAGTGGGGCATGCTCATCGCTCTCGCGAAACTTGGGAGCGCTGAAATGATAGGCCGCTACACCCTCGCATTGGCAATTGCCGCACCTGTTATTTTGTTTTTCGAGATGAAACTGCGCGAGGTCCAAGCCTCTGACGCGAACGACCGGCATCAGTTCGGAGACTACTTCGCTCTCCGTTCATTCACGGTCGCCTTGGCCTTGCTCCTGATCGTCGGCATCGCTTTGAGTTCGGGTTTCTCGCGTCAGGCCGTTGCTGTGCTCCTGGCGGTGGGGGTTTGCAAAGCGGTGGAAAGCATTAGCGATATCCATTTCGGACTCATGCAAAAGCACGAGAAGATGCACTACATCGCAGCCTCACTCATGCTGAAAGGTGTGCTCTCACTGGGAGCCCTGAGTCTCGTTCTATACCTGTTCCGAGATCTCTTCTGGGCAGTCGCTGCGATGCTGGGTGTCTACCTGGGGGTGCTGGCATTCGATGTCCGGAACGCGCGGTTCGCGTCCACTTCAAGCCGTTCAGGAACGAGCAGTAGAAATCTGCAACCGCGGTACAGATGGCAAGAACTGCGCTCTCTGGGCCAACTAGCCTTGCCCCTGGGCTTGGGAGCGGCACTGGTGTCGCTCACTTTCAACATCCCGCGCTATCTTTTGGAGCGCTACCATGGGGAAGCCGCCCTGGGTTACTTTGCCGCAGTTTCCTATCTGCCGTTTGCGGGCCTGCTCGCAATCGATGCAATGGGACAGTCCGCCCTGCCCCGTTTCGCACGGTATTACCGGGAGGACTTACCTGCCTATAGACGTCTGCTCTCGAAGTTATTGGGACTCGGAACGGCACTTGGATTGTGCGGAGTGCTCTTTGCCGTCCTCTTGGGGCCCCGGTTTCTCGTGTTGGCCTACCGGCCCGAGTATGCCCGCTATTCTGGCGTCTTTACGTGGATGATGCTAGCCGGCTGCATGCTTTATCTGTGCTCGATTGTTGGAATCGGTTTGACTGCCGCCCGCGCCTTAAAAGTCCAGATGCGCATCGCCATGGCCGTTTTCGCGAGTAGTGTCCTTGCGGCACTTTGGCTGGTGCCGGCTTATGCGGAACGTGGAGCGGCGTGGAGTTTCTTAATCGGCTGTACGGTTTGGTTCGGGCTCGACGCGGCTGCTGCGTTTCAGGCCATGGCTGGTTCGCCGACTGCGCATTCAGAAACACTTTCGGTCCCATCCAAAATCGGATAAAGGAGTGCACCGCCTGTGACACAGGCTGCTCGCGCGATCTCGAGTGGAAACATTCCAGGAGGCCGGATCCTCGGGATGTCGAATGGAACCATCTTGGGCATAGGCATCTTTGGCTCAGGACTCCTGATCTTGCTTGGCCACCACCCCCTGGCCGGCGTGATTGGGCTGGCTTGGCTGACGGGTTCTGCGCTCGTCCTGAGCCGCCTCGACCTCTTGCATCCGTATACTTGGTATTGCCCGTTCTTCTTCCTCTATGGCGTTTCCACACCTATCCTAGTTTGGCTGGAAATCAAAGAGGACATGGGTTCGCTGCACGAAACCGTTATCATGGAATGGCTCGCTCTTTGCTCCTTCCTTCTGGCTGTGGGATACCTCAAGAAAAGGCGGCCAAGTTCGCCAAAACCGGTCCCGGAGATCGAGAAACCGGCCTGGTTTCTTTTTCTGGCCATGTTGGCAGTGTCTGGTATTTACTTGGCATATATCTGGCACACTGGTTTGACTTCCAAGTATGAAATCATACTTTCGACGTCCTTGCTTGGCCGTCTCAATCCCGCGTTTTCTGTGCTCGCTCTGGCGTACGGGATCCTTCTGGCGATTTCCCTCGTGCGCAGGCGGATTCCATGGGGGTTGCTGGTTTTCGTGATCGCGTGGCACTTGCTCTCTTTTCTGGTTACAGGAGAGAGGGCCATTTTGCTTCGCGTTCTCTGGATTACATTTCTTCTCGTCCACATCCTATATCGTAGGATTCCGAATCGTATTCTGGGAATTGTAGCGATTTGCGGGCTGGCTTTGGTGCCCATCATGCAAGAGCTCAAAAATGTCCTTATCCGGGATACTCCCTTATCCGTCACACTAGCCAGCCCTTTCGTGAGTGTCCTTGCAGATGAATTCCTGGCAGGGTCAGAGAATCTCCAAACGGTCATTCAGAATCCTCCACGGCACTACTATTGGGGGAAAACTCTATGGTGGGACGTGAAGCAGGCGCTCCTTCCCGGCTTTTTGCTGCCGTCCGGAACCGGACCCGCACCCACCATTCGCTTCAATGAGGAGTTCTTTCCAGATATCGTGGCACAAGGAGGAGGCCGGGGATTCACCCTCGTGGGGGAGGGCTATATGAACTTCGGTGCGGCGGGTGTGGTTCTCTGGTTCGTCATGCTCGGTGGCTTTGTAGGTTATCTCTACCGGCAGAGTGCGCGCAACCTGGTATGGCTCACGATGTACATCGTGACGATGCCGCTCGTCATTTACATTACGCGCGCGGATTTTTCTAATCTTCTCTCTCAATTCGGCAAGCATGTTGCATTGCCCGTGGTCGCGATCTATGTGGGAAGAAGATACTTCGTCACTGGAGGATCAAATCCAAGGCAACCTTGGCGTGCTGTGCCTGGCAGTTCCTCTCCCCAGTTGATTCGCTGACATGAAACGAAGTCTGAAAAGGAACCTACTCGGGGTGGCGACACAACTTCGATACATCCCGCATACCATCCTGCACGTTCGGAATTGGTGGACTTTGTTCTTAACCCTCGTGACGCTCCGTGATGGCCCGACAATCTATCAACTGCGCCACGGGCCTGCCATTAGAACCAAGGAAGGCGTCGATGCAGTGACGCTGTTCGGAATCGTCGTCCGCCAAGACTACGGAGAAGTGCAGGGAGATCCAATCATCGTTGACGTGGGGGCTCACATCGGCATTTATTCTGTGTTCTGCGCATCACAAACCAGAAATGCCACGATTTATGCATATGAACCTGTTCTTGAGAACTTCCTCCAGATGCAAGAGAACATTCAGAAGAATGGGCTGGAAAGTCACATCCATCCCTTCCGTTTGGCAGTGGCGGGAAGCAGAGGTAAGCGGCAGCTCCACGTTGGCCAGGCCTCCCCGTTTCACTCCTTGTATCCAACGAGCCTGACCACAGGCCGGTCGATTGAGATCGACAGCGTTACGCTCCAAGACTGCTTCCTTCAGAACGGCATCGGGGAGTGTGACATGCTGAAAGTGGACTGCGAAGGCGCTGAATTCGAGTGTCTTTACGAAGCTCCGCCTGAAATTCTCCGCAAGATCAAAAATATTTATTTGGAGTATCAAAATCAGTGGGATCACCCGCGCTATACAATCACGGACCTGACCGCGTTTCTTCAGAACCACGGATTTCTTCTTCGTCGTCTGCGCAGATACTCCCCCAATTCGGGTCTAGCCTGGTTTGGTCGTGACTCCGGGCAACTCCGCCCAGCCTAGGAGAAGCCAAACTAGAGGCTACTCGCGCTTGGGCTCGCATCTGAACTAACGCAACATCGGAGCGCATTCTAAGTATCGTGAGGGAGGGCTAGAAAGTTTATGGCTAGTTTCAAGGATTCTAGCTGTCTAGTTCTCCCAAGTGTGCTTCGCAATCGGTTGCAGGACGGACAGTGACCAACTACGCGCAAACGGGCCTCCTGCTAGCTCTGGAAACCCTCCAAAAGCCAAGCTGGGCTTACTATCACCTTTGGGGACACATTGACGAGCGGCTACTGCTACGTTTCCATCGCGTGGACGATAACAACCGGCGCGCGAATCTCCGATCTCTCAACGAAGCCCTATGCCTGGTCACTGAAGGAGATGCTACCGTCTTTGCCCGCTTGAGGGACCACTTCCTCTCCTGCTCCGGCCAGCGAGGTGCCTCGGCAGGGGCCCCCTCACCGATCCCCTCCCAGAGCGAGGCGTCGCTAGAGTTACAGCAGCTCGTCTTCTGTTTGACCTCGCTGCTTCGTCCGGACAAGGTGGTCGAAGTGGGCGTAGGCCGCGGAGCGACGACGTGTGCGATCCTTACGGCACTGAAAGAGAATCAAAAGGGTCACTTGTACAGCATCGATTTCCCAGCCCTGCGCGTGGGGTATGCCCAAGATATCGGAATGCTAGTAAATGAGACCCTGAGGGCCCAATGGACCCTGATCCTGGGCCCCTCTCAGCGGGAACTCCAGCGCCTCCTTCCCACGATTGGCCGGATCGAGCTATTCGTGCATGATGGTGCCCATAGCTATTACGCTCAGCGGGCGGACTATGAAGCTGCTGTGGACTACCTTGCACCAGGAGGTGTCCTGATTACCGATGACGTGAACAATGACAGTTTCTTGGAAGTATCGCGGGCAAGTGGAATGAGGGCCTTTCTCGTCCAGCAGCCTAAGACAGATCCGATCGGCATTGCCTTTAAGAATTCAACGATCGAATGATAGAGAATGATGACCGTCGTGATTACGATCGAACAGCGCTTTGATCGTACGCCGGACGGAGGGATCTGGGCCCCTATGTTTGGCTATTCCTTTTGGCAGCGTTATTTGACTGTGTTCGACACCGTACGCGTTGTAGCGCGGGTCCGTGACGTATCGGAAGTGCCGTCGCACTTCAGCCGAGCCGACGGTGATCGGGTGACCTTCGCTGGGGTGGCCCACTACATCGGGCCATTGCAGTACGCAATTCGTTCCAGGCAAGTACGATCCGCTGCTCGGAGAGCGATTGGGCCGGGCGACGCCGTCATTCTTCGGGTCGATTCGCAAATCGCTGCTTGCGTTTATCCAGTCTTGCGGCGCACTGGCCACCCTTACGGCGTTGAAGTGGTGGTCGATCCTTATGACGTCTTTGCCCCTGGGTCTTTCAAACACCCGCTGAGACCTTTTTTTCGCTGGAAATTCACTCGCCAACTCAGGCAACAGTGTGCTGCTTCCGGCGCTGCCGCCTATGTAACGTCGCGGATGTTGCAGCTTCGCTATCCGCCGCCACCGAGCGCCTTTGCCACCTCTTACTCAAGTATCGAGCTGCCTGCCCATGCCTTTGCAAACGAACCTCGAATCATCGTTGGAAAGGCTGGCCCTTTTACCCTGACGATCGTCGCCGCGTTGGAGGACATGAGGAAAGGCCACGACATTCTCTTCAAGGCCATGCAAGTGTGTTTGAGGGACGGCCTTGATCTTCAGCTCGAAGTCATTGGCGACGGCCGAAGCCGACCAGCACTTGAAGCGTTGGCAACTAAGCTCGCCATTCGTCCTCGCGTCACTTTTGTTGGGCAGCTGAACGCACAGGAGGTACGGACACATCTGGATGGAGCTGATCTTTTCGTCTTGCCCTCACGGGGCGAAGGCTTGCCACGCGCGGCGATAGAGGCGATGGCTCGGGGACTACCTGCACTCGGAACGACGGTAGGAGGGTTTCCCGAACTTTTACCGATCGAGGATCTTGTGCCCCCCGGAGATGTGCACTGCCTTGCACGGAAGATCCGGGAGATCTTGGGGTCTCCAGAGCGCATGGCCACAATGTCGGCACGGAACCTGGAACGGGCCAAGGAGTATCGCGAAGAGATCCTTCGGAGCCGACAGACTGCTTTCTATCGATTTCTGAGAGAAAGGACGAGTGCGTGGCTCAACGGATCCTAAAGGTCGCGCATATCAATTCTGAGGATGCATCCTGGATTTTCTTTTTTGGTCAGGGGAAGTATATGCGGTCCCGAGGGATACAACTGTTTGCGATTTCATCGCCTGGTGAATACTTAACGCGGTTCGCGAACGAGGAGGGCGTGTCAGCCCACGTAGTGCCAATCTCTCGTACCATCACGCCGTTCAAGGACTTTGTCTCCGTGTTGAGGTTGTGGTGGAAGCTGCGCGCGATTCGTCCTGAAATCGTCGAGGCTCATACGACGAAAGGGGGGCTCATCGGAATGATTGCTTCATGGCTCGCTCGAGTGCCAATCAGGATCTACCACAATCATGGCATGGCAGCCCTGTCCGCGAAGGGGCTGAAACGTTTCGCTCTTCGATGGAGCGATAAGATCTCCTGCTTGCTGGCCCATCGAGTCATCTATGTTGCCCCTTCCGTCCGTGATGCTGCTCTCGAGGAAGGTGTGTGCAGAATGGAAAAAGCACGGACCGTGCTGAGTATCAATGGCCTCGACGCCGTCGGCCGATTTAATCCTTCCCTCCTCTCCGGAGACGCGCGTGCGCGGGTTCGCTTGCGCTA
>Ga0184633_10001305_pt1 | contig 10267 bp, 7 predicted proteins | sample PLM31_170_b1_FD_133156 | JGI IMG/M metagenome (GOLD analysis project Ga0184633, IMG submission 133156) | Groundwater sediment microbial communities from an aquifer in East River, Colorado, USA - PLM3-1_170_b1 | ecosystem: Environmental > Terrestrial > Soil > Riparian zone | place: USA: East...
CAGGCGGGGGTCCCTGAGGCGAAGATCCACGTGATCTACTCCGGCACGGATACCGAGCGCTTTCATCCCGGGGTCGATCGGGCGCGCATTCGAAATGAGCTGGGCCTCACGACCGAACAGTTTCTCGTGACCCAGATCGGCGTGCGCGGCGAGAAAGGCAACGACGACCTCATGGAGGCCATGGCGACGGTCACCGCCCTGGCGCCGTCCGCGCACCTTCTCACGGTGGGAGCGCGTGACCCTCAGAGCTTGTATGCGCAAGCGCAGCGACTTGGGCTCAAACGAAACTTCCACGTCCTCGGCTATCGGGAGGATGTCCCGGAAATTCTCGCCGGGAGCAACTGCTGCGTTGACGCGTCCTATCGCGGTCTCGGGCTGACGGGCTCGCTCCGCGAGAGCTTGGCGGTCGCGACTCCGGTCGTGGCAACAGCGATTGCAGGCAACCCCGAGCTCGTGCTCGATGGCGAGACCGGCCTGCTCGTCCCGCCCCGGGACGTCCCGGCGCTCGCACGAGCCATTAGCCGCGTCATGTCGGATCCAGTGACTGCGCGACAGACGGCGGAAGCCGGTCGCCGACGAGTCCAGCTCCTCTTTTCCACTCGCGGGAAGGTCGAGCGTGTGGAGGCCCTGTATCGGGAGCTGGTGGCAGCGCACCGACAGCAGGCGCGCGAGCGCGTGATCCTCGGGCCGTGACCGGAAGGTGGTGCCGGCCTTCCAACCGTGAGTACCCGGTCGTGACCGACCGTCAACGGCGGTCGTGACCGACAGGAGAGAGTCATGAACCGGAGCCGCTGTTCCCCGACCGCCATCGCCGCCCTGGTGATCCTCGCGATTCTTGGCCCGGCCGCGAGCGCCCCCGCTCAGACGCCCGCGGCCACCAGTCCCATCACGATCGGCGTTCTGGCGCCCTCGACTGGTCCCTTTGCGACCTACGCGCGTGACATCATCGACGGCGCGCGGTTGTATTCCGACGAGGCCGGCGGGCAGCTGGGCCGGCGGAGGCTCGAGCTGGTCGTCGAGGACTACCAGACCAGACCGGACGTGGCGCTGACGAAGATCCGCAAGCTGGTGGAGCGCGACCGGGCTCAGGCGATCGTCGGCCTCGTGCTCTCCGCGGCGGCCCTGGCGGTGAAGGACTACGTGAACGCGCAGAAAGTCCCGCTGCTCATCTCCGGCTTCGCCGTCGCCGAGACCCTCACGCTTCAGCTCAACCCGTACGTCTTCCGCCTCACCTACAGCCCGTGCATGACCGCCGCCCCCATCGGCCAGTGGACCTATCGCCATCTGAAGGCGCGTCGGGCAGCGATCATCGCCTCGGATAGCGTGGGACCGCTCGAGCTCATGATGGCCTGGGCTCGCGCCTTCGAGGAAGCGGGCGGCAAGGTGGTCCAGGAAATCTATCCGCCGCTGGGTACGGCGGACATGGCACCCTGGGTCGCGAAGCTCCGCCACGACGTGGACGTCATCGGCGTGCAAACGGTCGGCGCCGACGGCGTGCGCTTCGTGAAGCAGTTCCAGGAGTACGGGCTCAAGGGCAAAATCCCGCTGGTCGACGCCTCGGTGGGGGTCAGCGAAATCTCGCTCCTGCCCACGGCGGGCGCGGCGGCCGTCGGCGTCTACAACAGCCAGCCCTACCAGTACACCGTCGACACGCCCCGGAACCGGAAGTTCGTCCAGGCGTTCCGATCCAAGTTCGGGCGCGACCCCGGCTCGCCCGCCGCGTTCACCTACGCGGCGATGGCCGCTATCGACCAGGCCGTCAATGCCACCGGCGGCAACATCGAGGACTCGGCCCGGTTCCTCGAGGCGCTCCGCAAGACGGATCTCGACGCGCCCCAGGGTCGGGTGCGCTTCGATCGATTCCAGAACGTCGTCACCGACATCCACATCAGCCGGATCGACAAGGTGGGCGACCAGATCGTGCCCGTCGTGATCGAGACCGTTCGAGGCGTGGACCAGTTCCTCGGCATGGACCCGGCCGAGTACTTGAAGAAGCCCCGGCTCATCACCCTCAAAGGCTCCTTCGCGAAGTAAGTAAGGGCTCGTTCGCTAGGTGAGTACAGGCTCATCCGCCGAGTGAGCTCCCGGGCCTGACGGCAGGTCGGGAGGGGTCGCTGGACCCGTTCCCTTGGAGTGGCGTCGGACGTCGCGCGCCCAGATGGAGCCCAGCCGCCGCGGAGCAACGCACGCGTGCCGCGTGGTCGCAGCGACCCCTCCCGACCTGTCGTCAGGCCCGGGAGCTTACGCGAGCGCCTTGAGCCGCGGATAAACCTCGCGGACGAACAGCTGCATGCCCTTGACCGTCGCCTCGTGGTCGAGGAACCCGGCCTGACCCATGATCAGCAGGTGGCCGAAGCCGCCGACGTGGTCGTACATCCTCATGATCTGGCGATAGACCGAGTCCGGATTCCCGGCGAAGACGAGCCCGTTCTCCATGAGCGGCCCAAGCGCGGGATTCTGGAACATCTTGAAGATGCCCGGGTTCGTTCCCTTCATCGCATTCACCGTCGCCGCGGTCGGATGATAACCGGGCGGGCTGGTGAACTGCGGCGGAACCTTGTTGGACTCCAGGTACCACATCAGCTTGCGCGCCCCGGCATAGCCTTCTTCGTCGGTCTCGCCCACGTAGACCAGCGCCGCGTAGGCGAAGCGATCGAGCGCCGGCGTGGGCAGTCGCAACTCGGCGCGCCGCTCGCGATAGGAGCCGAACACGTTCTTCGTGCCGTCGAAGCCGGTCAGGAAGCAGGCGACGACGTAGCCCTTCTCGCCGACGGCCCGCGCACTGCCCGGGCTGAGCGCGGTGATCCAGATCGGCGGGTGCGGCTCCTGGTACGGCCGCGGCCAGATGTTCACCTGCCGGTGGTGGAAGTACTTGCCCTCCCAGTTGAAGGGGCCGTCGTGGCTCGTCCACGCCTTCACGATCAGATCGTGGGCCTCCCAGAAGCGGTCCATCATACGGGTCGGCCGATGATTTCCGGCCGACATCTCGTATGGGACGCCGCGCACGAACCCGCACTCCAGGCGGCCGCGCGCGTAGACGTCGACCATCGCCATCTCCTCGGCCACGCGCACGGGCTCGCGCCGGTTCGCGATCGGGTTGCCGAGAATCAGGATGCGCGCCTTGCGGGTATCGCGCGCGAGCGCGCCCATGACGACCGCCGCCGACGGGTTCAGGTTGGTCGCCGTCTGGTGATGCTCGTTCACCATGATCTCGAGACCGAGCTCCTCGGCGATCTGCCACTCGTCGATGAAGCGGTGATAGAGGTCGGCGCCGATCTTCGGGTCGTAGTAGCGATTGGGGAGCTTCACCCGGATCGAGTCGTACTCCTTGGAATCGGGCAAGAGGTGATACGCGTTCTCGCTGAAGAACCAGGCACGCATGCCCACCGCCCCCTCCTACGCCTTGGGCTCTCCGAGGAATCCGCGGACGCGCGCGGCGAACGCCGCGGGCTCCTCGATATGGGGGAAGTGCCCGGCCCCATCGATCGTCTCGAACCGGGCTCCCGGAATGGCGCTTCGATAGGCGGCGCCGTAGTACGCCGCAGTGACGAACCGATCGTCGGCGCCCCACAGGAGCAGCGTGGGCGGGGTGATCCGGTGCAGCCACTGCCGCAGCTTGGGGTTGTGAAAGTAGGGCTCCCAGGCGTACAGCGCCGTCGCCTCGCGATTGCGAGCGATCACGGTCAGCTGGTCGTCCGAGAGTTTCGCGTGGTCGACAGCGGCGCGGGCCGGATCGCGGTACTGCAGACGCGCGACCTCGTCCGGCGGGAGCGCGAAGATGTCCGGGATGTCGCGGGTCTCACGGTCCCCGACCTTGATGCCCAGCGGCGCCACGAGGACGAGCCCGCCCAGGCGGTCGCTGCTCTTCACCGCCATCTCCGCCGCGATCCAGCCACCGAGCGACGACCCGATCACGACGACGTCGCGGAGATTCCGCGCGGCGAGGACGTCGAGGTAGAGATAGGCGAGATCGTCGACGGTGTCGATGCTGCCCACGTCAGGGGAATGGCCGAAGCCGGGATGCGAGGGGGCGAGCACGCTCCCGTGGGCCGCGAGCAGATCGAGGAACGGCGCGCCAGGATCGAGGCCCTCCTCGCCGTGGAGCCAGAGGATCGGCCGCCCCTGCCCTCGCTCGACGATCTCGAGTCGTACGCCGTGCACCGTGAGCCAGCCGGCGTGGGAACCGTTCGCCATAGCCGATCGGGACTATATCAGGAATGTGCTAACGTCGCGCCCTGCGTGGTAGGTCGCGCGTTGTCCCCCGACACCCTGGAGGAACGGCGATGGGGCGTCTCCGTGCGAAGGCCGTGGCTAGTTCAAGGGGAAGATGACGGACTGCGGGAAGGTCCTCGGGCGGTGAGGATCCTCACGACGCACGTCGGGAGCCTGCCGCGCCCCGACGACCTGGTGGCGCTCCTCCGGAAAAACGACGCGGCGGGCGCGGCGGCTTCGGCGCTCGACGCCCGCGCGCGATCGGCGGTGGAGGAGGTCGTCCGGGCACAGATGGCGACCGGCCTCGACATCGTCAACGACGGCGAACAGGGCCGGACGGACTACTCGACCTACATCAAGGACCGCCTCACCGGCTTCGAGGGCGAACACGCGGATCAGGTCATGGGCGCCGACCTCAAGGAGTTTCCCGAGTTCGCGGCCCGGCGTCGCGCCTCGGTCTTCAGGCGGCCGACGTGCTCGGGTGCCATCGCGTGGAAAGACTTCGGCGCGGTCGAGCGAGACATCCAGAGCCTCGCGCAGGCCGCCCGGCATGCCGGCGCCGACAACGTCTTCATGACGGCGGTCTCGCCTGGCCAGGCCGCCCGCTTCCTGCTGAACCGCTACTACCCCACCGACGAGGCGTACGTCGGCGCACTGGCGGAGGTCCTCAAACGAGAGTACGCCGCCATCGTCCGCGCCGGCTTCGTGCTCCAGCTCGACTGTCCCGATCTCGCGTCCGGCCGGAACAATCAGTTCCAGCACCTCACGCTCCCGGAGTTCCAGAAGGTCGCCGCCATGCACGTGGAGGCGCTCAACCACGCGGTGGCCGGGCTGCCGCCGGAGCGCATGCGCCTTCACATCTGCTGGGGCAACTACGAGGGGCCCCACCATCGCGACGTGCCCCTGCGAGACATCATCGCCATCCTTCTCACGGCGCGGCCGGCGGGCCTCTCCGTGGAGGCGGCCAACCCGCGACACGCGCACGAGTGGAGCGTGTTCGAGGAAGTCAGGCTCCCGGAGGGCAAGGTGATCATCCCGGGCGTGCTCGACACGACGACGAACTTCATCGAGCACCCCGAGCTGGTCGCGCAGCGGCTCGTCCAGTACGCCCGGCTCGTCGGGTACCAGAACGTCGTCGCGTCGGCGGACTGCGGCTTCGCCACCTTCGCCGACAACCCCACCGTCGATCCGAAGATCGCGTGGGCCAAGCTCGGCGCCATGGTGGAAGGCGCGCGCCTGGCCTCGCGCACGCTCTGGAAGTGACGCGGCCGCGTCAGGCGATCGACCGCGCCCGGCCCGCCCTTTCGAGCAGGGCGACGATGCGCGCCGCCGTCAGCGGCGTCTCGGTGACGCGCACCCCGAACGGCGCCAGCGCGTCCTCGACGGCGTTCGCGATCGCGGCCGGCGGCGAGATGGCGCCGCCCTCGCCGAGTCCCTTCACGCCCAGAGGGTTGCGCGGCGACGGAAATTCCAGGTGCACCGTCTCGATCGGGGGCAGATCGTCCGCCTTCGGCACCGCGTAGTCCATCAGCGAGCCGGTCAGGAGCTGGCCCGTCTCGTCGTAGACCATCTCCTCGAAGAGCGCGCCGCCGACGCCCTGCGCGACGCCACCGTGCACCTGCCCCTCGACGATCGTGGGATTGATGACGCGGCCGCAGTCGTGGGCAACGACGTAGCGGAGGAGCTTGACCCCGCCCGTGCCGACGTCGACTTCCACCTGAGCGACGTGGACGGCGCTCGCGTACGTCACGGTCGGCACGTGGTGGTAGGCGCTCGCCTCGAAGTCGGGTGAGGCGACGCCGGGCCGGGCGAAGGTCGGGATCGACGCCTGCACGACGCGCGCGAGGTCCACGGCCGAGCCCGGCGAGCCCCTGACGAACACCCGGCCGTCGTCGATCTCGATATCGTCGGGGCCCGCCTCGAGCAGGACAGACGCGGCGCGGACGAGCTTCGCCCGCACCTCGCGGCAGGCGTCGGCGATGGAGCTCCCCGCCGTCACCGCGCTCCGGCTCGCGAACGTCCCGACGCCGAAGGGCACCGCGGCGGTGTCGCCGCCGACGATGGTCACCCAGTCGAGCGGCACGTCGAGCGCATCGGCGGCGATCTGGGCGAAGCTCGTCTCGTGACCCTGCCCCGAGTTGATCGCGCCCGTCGCGACGATCACGCGCCCGGCGAGGTCGAGCTTCACCGTCGCGCCCTCGAACGGGCCGATCGCGGTGCCCTCGACGTATCCGGAGATCCCGACGCCGCGGTACACACCCTGGGCCCGCAGCCGCGTCTGCTCGGCGCGGAACTGCCGGTAGCCGGCGGCCTCGAGCGCCTTCTCGAGCGCGAGGGGGAAGTCACCGGTGTCGTAGACGAGCGGGTTACCGTCGCGGTAGGGCATGCCGAGGTCGTACGGGAGCTCGTCCGGGCGGATGTAGTTGCGGCGCCGGAGCTCCCCTGGATCCATCCGGAGCTCGCGCGCGAGACAGTCCACGATGCGGTCCATCGCGAACACGGTCTCGGGCCGGCCGGCGCCGCGATACGGCGCGTTCGGCGTCTTGTTCGTCACGACCGCCTGCACGTCGACGCGCATGCTCTTGATTCGATGCGGCCCGATGAGGTGGGCGACGGTGTTGTACGGAAGCACGACGCCCCAGACGTTGTAGGCGCCGAGATCGAGCCAGATGCGATCGCGCACCGCGAGGATCGCGCCGTCGCGCGTGGCCGCCAGGGAGATCGCGTGGATCTGATGGCGCGCGTGCGCGGCGCCGGACATGTGCTCGCGCCGGTTCTCGATCCACTTCACGGGCCGGCCGAGCGCCATGGCCGCGATCGGGACGAGCGCGTCCTCCGGGTACCCCGACGCCTTCGTGCCGAAGCCGCCGCCGAGGTCGGGCGCGATCACGCGGATCTTGTGGGGTGGAAGCCCGAGCGCCGTCGTGAGCCCCTGCTGGACGAAGTGCGAGACCTGGGTCGAGTTCCAGGTCGTCAGCGTCCCGTCCCGCCGGTCCCACGCCGCGACGACGCCCCGGCCTTCGAGCGGCATGCCGACGTAGCGCTGGATGTGGAACGTTTCGCTCACGGTGACGTCCGCTCGGGCGAACGCCGCGTCGGCGTCGCCGATTGAGTGCGAGAAGCCGACCCCGACGTTGGTGCCCCACTCCTGGTGGACCAGCGGCCCGCCGGGCTCGCCGGCGCGCACCATGTCCACGACCGGCGGGAGCGGCTCCCAGTCGACCTCGATCAGGTCCACGGCGTCCTCGGCCGCGGCGCGGCTCTCGGCCAGGACCATCGCGACGATCTCGCCGACGTACCGCGCGCGTTCGCGGCAGAGGGCCCACTGGGGAGCCTGGCGAACGTCGAACTTGACCACCGCAGCGAGTCCCGCCGGCACCGCCCCGAAGAGCGGCAACGGCTTCATCCAGCGGTTCAGGTCGCCAAACGTGAAGACGCGCGCCACGCCCGGAGCGACGGCGGCCGCCGCCGTGTGGATCGTCTTCACGACCGCGTGGGCGTGGGGCGAGCGCAGGAAGGCGGCGTGAAACATGCCCGGAAGTGCCACGTCGTCGATGAAACGCCCGTCGCCACGAAGGAACCGCGGGTCTTCTCGTCGCTTCACCGCTGCGCCGAAGTATTTCGCGCCCATGGCTCGCCCAGCCCGCGACTATACACCGCTTCCCGGCCGCGGAATCGTGCGCTATCCTCGCTGCCACATCTCGATCTCGCAGGAGGCTTCGATGCCCAAACGGTCGATCGTTCTGGTCGCTCTCGTCCTCGCCGCGCTCGTCGCGATCGCGGTGCCGGGAGAATCGCAGGCGCCGGTCAAGATCGGCGTCATCCAGCCGCTCTCCGGCCCCGTCGCCGCGTCGGGCAACTACGTGCGCATGGGCGCGGAGATCGCGCGGGACTGGATCAACGCGAAGGGTGGGATCAGCGGGCGGAAGGTCGACCTCCTCATCGAGGACAACAAGTCCGACCCCAAGGAAGCGGCGAGCGCCGCCGAGAAGCTGATCGTGCGCGACAAGGTGCCGGCCATCATGGGCGCCTGGGGCAGTTCGATGACGCTGGCGGCGATGCCCAAGCTCGAGGAGTACGGCGTCCCGATGGTGGTCGAGACCTCCAGCGCGGCGTCCATCACGAAGCGCGGCAATCCGTGGATCTTCCGCATCAGCCCGCCGTCGGAGATGGAAGCGCTCGGGCTCGAGCAGTACGTGGACAAGCTCGGCGTCAAGCGCGTCGACTTCCTGGCCGTCAACACCGACTGGGGGCGTGGGGCCATCAGCGCGTTCGGCGACATGCTGAAGAAAAAGGGCGCCGCGGTCGGCGTGGCGGAGTTCATGGATCAGGCTGCGACCGACATGAACGCCCAGATCACCAAGATCAAGGCGACCGGCGGCGACACCCTCTTTCTCACGACGGCTGTCGAGCAGATCACCCTCGTCATGAAGCAGGCGCAGGAGCAGCGGCTCGGGCGCAAGATCGTGACGACCGGCGGTAGCTCGTCGCCGACCCAGCTCATCAAGCAGGCGGGCGCGGCGGCAGAGGGCAGCTATCACATCGTGTTCTTCATGCCGTGGTTCCCGGAGGCGATGCCCGACGGTCGCCTCGCGAAGGCGTTCGTGGACGAGTGGGCCAAGCGCGGCCATCCGTTCGAGGGATTGACCGAAGGGTTCCGCGGCCACGATGGGATCGCCACGATCGTCGAGGCGATCAAGGGCGCCGGCAAGGACGACCCCAAGGCCGTCCGCGACGCCCTCTGGAAGGTGAGCCTCATGGGTGTCAACGGCCCGATCAAGTTCGAGAAGGACGGCCCCGCCGGCAAGGAGAGCGGCCAGAGCAAGCCCAGCATCTTCGTCGTCCAGATCCGCGACGGTAAGGTGGCGCTGCCCGACTTTCTCGCGAAGAAGTAGCCCCGGCGACGGATGGAGCAGCTCTTACAGCATCTGGTGAACGGCCTGGTGCTCGGCGGGACGTACGCCCTGCTGGGCATCGGCCTCACCCTTATCTTCGGGCTCATGAACGTCGTGAACTTCGCCCACGGCGAGTTCTATACGCTGGGGGCGTACGCGGCGTTCGCGGCCCTCGGCTGGGCCGGCGTCGATTTCTTCACGGCGGTGCTGGCGGCGATCGCCGCCGGCGCCGCGCTCGGCTGGCTCTGCGAGGTTACGCTGCTGCGTCCGCTCCGGAGCGAGTCCATCGACACGACGATGCTGGTGATGATCGGGGTCTGGATCGCGATGCAGAACGGCGAGCTGCTCGTCTGGGGCGGCGTCGCCAAGTCGATCCCCCACCCCTTCCCGACGGCGCCTCTGGTCCTAGGCCCGGTCGCGATCGCTCCGCTCCGGCTCTTCGTCCTGCTCATCGCCGCGGGGCTCATCGCGGCCTCCTGGCTCCTCATCCAGAAAACGAAGCTCGGCCGCGCGATGCGGGCGACGTTCCAGGACCGCGACACCGCCGCGCTCATGGGCGTGGGCATCGGGCGCATCCACGCGGCGACGTTCGCCTTCGGCTCGGCACTCGCCGCGGCCGCGGGGGCCCTGCTGGGCCCCGTCTTCCTGGCCTATCCGTCCATGGGTGACCTGGCGTCGCTGAAAGCGTTCTCCGTGGTGATCCTGGGCGGCCTCGGCAACCTGCCGGGCGCGACGCTCGGGGGTTTGCTGCTCGGCGTCGCCGAGGAGCTCGGGGCCGGGTATATCTCGTCCGGCTACCGCGACGCCGTGGGCTTCGTCATCATCATCCTCGTGCTCCTCTTCCGGCCGGCCGGCCTCTTCGCGCGTCAAGAACGGATCGCATGAGGCGAGTCGGCGGCGGCTTTCTGGCGCTCATCGCGCTCACACTGCCGCTTTGGCTCCCGAGCGCCTATCACCTGCACGTCGCCATCATGGCGGGGATCTTCGGCGTGCTCGCGCTGTCGCTCAACCTGCTGCTCGGCTACACCGGCCAGCTCTCGCTCGGCCACGCGGCGTTCTTCGGCATCGGCGCCTACACCTCGGCGCTCCTGACCTTGACGCTCGAGTGGTCGTTCTGGCCTGCCCTGGCGGCGGCGATCGCGCTGGCGGGCGCGGCGGGC
>Ga0184633_10001306_pt1 | contig 10266 bp, 9 predicted proteins | sample PLM31_170_b1_FD_133156 | JGI IMG/M metagenome (GOLD analysis project Ga0184633, IMG submission 133156) | Groundwater sediment microbial communities from an aquifer in East River, Colorado, USA - PLM3-1_170_b1 | ecosystem: Environmental > Terrestrial > Soil > Riparian zone | place: USA: East...
TCCACCTGAAGGCGGCGCAGCATGTGTTGGCTGATGCGGGGATCGCGCTGGCTGCGCGCGACTATTATCAGCGGTACCTGGGGTTTGACGATGCCGGCATGTTCCGCGCGATTGCGGCGGATCGTCGCATCTCCCTCGACAACCGGGCCATCGCCGAGCTCGTCGACCGCAAGTCGCAAGTGGTCCTCTCGCTGATTGATGAGGGCTCCGTGCTGTTCGCGGGAGTGACCGAGTGCGTGCGCCGATGCGCTGCGGCGGTTCCGCTCGCGATTGCATCAGGCGCGCTCGGACATGAGATCGATCTGATCCTGAGGCGCATCGGATTGCGTGAGGCTTTTCAGGTCATTGTCGGAGCCGAAGATGCCCCGCGCAGCAAACCTGCGCCCGACCCGTACGTGCGCGCTATTGAAATGCTGCGCGAAGTCGTTCTTCCGAACGACCTGGCTGCCGGTCAGTGCGTGGCCATCGAAGACTCACACTGGGGGCTCGAGTCAGCTCGTGCCGCCGGCGTGCGGTGTGTCGCAGTTGCGCATACGTATCCGGCCGACGCCCTGCGCGGGGCTGACTTCGTCGCAAACACGCTCGACGACATTACCCTCGAACGCTTGCATCAGATCTGTAGATAAACCGTCTGCGTTCTTAGCCGTGCGACTTCTGCGCTGTTTGGGGGGTTTGGGAGGATAATGCCGGCACCGTGTCGCGATTGAAAGACTCAGCCATTCAGCGGTTCGGCCAGCTCGCCGGCAGCGGCGATGAGGACCTCGCTCGCCCGGCCCTGCTGATTCCCTTGCTCGAGTTTCCCTCGCTCGATGCCGGACCGTATCTGGCCAGGCTCGATGCGATGGGACTTGAGGCTGTGACGCGGCTCGCGTCACGCGGTCTCGATCCGCGGACAGCGAGCGCGCACGCGCTCGTCGAGGAGCTCAATCGGTATCTCTTCGAGGAGCAGGGGTTCAGCGGCAATCGCGAACAGTATGACGATCCCCGGAACAGCTTCCTCAACGAAGTGCTGGACCGACGCACCGGCATACCCATTACCCTGGCGCTGGTCTATCTGGAAATCGCACGGCGGGCGGGCGTTCGCATCGTTGGCGTGAACTTTCCCGGCCACTTTTTGCTTCGGTCTCCCTCGAGACACGCGGCCGCGGGCTTTCGTGAGGATCTCATCTTCGACCCGTTTCATGGCGGCGCGCTGCTGTCGGAATCCGATTGCCGCCGTCTGCTGCAGAAGCATATCGGAGACGAAGCCGCCTTCGATCCGACCCTGCTCGCACCCGCGACCAAGCCGCAAATTCTCACGCGGATGTTGCTGAACTTGAAGCGCATCTACGTTCGCATGCGATCGTTTCCCCAGGCGCGTGATGTGACCGAGCTGCTGCTCGCCGTCGATCCCCCTGCCCTGACGGAGCTGCGTGACCGAGGACTGCTGGCGTATCACCTCAAGGATTTCTCCGCCGCGCTCCGCGATCTGCAGCACTACCTTCAGCTAGCTTCCAGCGAGCCAGCGGATTCGGAAGGGACGACCGATCACGATCAGATTTGGGAGCACGTGAAGACGCTTCGTCGCCGCGTCGCCGCGCTGAACTGATACTCCTTTACCACGGAGCCCTGCTTCACAGCTCCCGTAGTGCCGACGAGATCGGCAGCCGTGCGGCCCTGACGGCCGGCAGCAGGCCGCCGATGAATCCCATCATCAGCGCATAGCCGAGGCCCTGAATCAAGAGCGAGGGCGTGACCGCAAACGCAAACGCCACCTGGCTGAACGTCTGGAAGTTGATCGTCGATGTCTGGTAGCCGTTGAACCCGATGTAGGCGGCGATCCCGCCCAGCGCGCCGCCGAGCGCGGCCAACACGAGCGACTCGGCGAGCACCGAGATCAGGACCGAAACGGTGTTGAAGCCGAGCGCGCGAAGCGTCGCGATCTCTCTCGCGCGCGTGGCAACGGCCGTGTACATCGTCAGGATGGCACCAAACACGGCGCCGATGCCCATGAGCGCGGCGATGCCGAATCCGACAGTGCGAATCAGCCTCGTGAGCAACGCCGACTGTGCCGAGTAGTACTCGATCTCCCGACGCACCGAGACGTTCAACTGGGGGTTCGACGTCAGCCAGTTCTTGAACGTATCGAACGACTGCGGCGACTCCAGCCGGACCAGTACGGACTGGTAGCTGTTACCCCGGCGGTACGCGCCCTGCAGTGCGTGCGCGTCGCACCACAACTCGGTCTCGGCGGCGCTACCGCCCGCCTCGAAAATGCCGACAACGGTCCACGTGACCTGGCCCGCCTTCACCTCCGATCCAACCGACAAGCCCGCAAACTGACGCGAAGCGGATCGGCCGGCGACCATCTCGTTCGTGCCGAACTGCAGCATACGGCCTTCGACGAGCCTGGCTTCGTCGCGGACCTGAAATGCCGTCGGCTCGATGCCGCGCATCGGCACGTTGGCCGGCGTGAGTGTCGACCGCTTCGGGAGATCGATGATGACGAAGAGTTCCGCCGACGCCAGCACCCGCGGGCCATCGCGAAAGATGCCGGGCGCCTGCTTGATGATGTCGGTCTCCGGCCCGCCGAGGCCGCTCGTCATCTCGCTGTCGGCGCCGCTCCGCATCACCAGCGCACGGGTCGGCGAGCCGGCGCCACGCATGGCCGCGAAGAAGCCCTCGGCAATCGACAACACCGCCACAAACACGATGACGACCCCGGCAATACCGATCACGGCAACGGCCGAGGAGCCAAGCCGCTGCGGGATCGTGCGCAGGCTGAGCAACGTGACGGCGCCGATCTGCCTGAGCCAGGACACGTCAGTTCCGCCTGAGCGCGTCTGTAATCTTCAGCCGCACGGCGGTTGTCGCCGGCAGGAGACCGGCGAGCACGCCCACCACGGCCATGAGCCACACGCCGGTGATCACGTCCCGTCGGGGCAGCACGAACGCGGGCAGCATGCCGTGCGTCGGATCGCCGCCTTGCACAAACAGCCAGGCCAGAGCCAGGCCAAGGCCTCCTCCCAGCATCGCAATGAACAGCGACTCAGCAAGGACGAGCGTCAAGATCCGAAGGTTCGAAAAACCCAGGGTTTTCAAAACCGCGAGCTCACTCGTGCGTTCCCGGACCGCCTGAGCCATCGTGTTGCCGACCACGAGCAGAATCGTGAAGAGCACCGCGGCCAGAATCGCAATCATGATGGCGCCGATGTCGCCAATCTGTTTGGCAAAGCTTTCGACAAAGCCCTTCTCGGTCGTCGTTTTTGTCTCGGCCGGGGAATTGGCGAACATCTCATCGAATGTGGCCCCCATTTCCCGGGACCGAGAAGAGTCTTGGATCTTCACGACGTACCAGCCCACCAGGCCTTCGCCACCCTGTCGGTTCTCGTCGAGATAGTCGTAACGGAAAAAGAAATTGGTCTTGTCGAATCCCGGCTCTGCGTCGTAGATACCCACGAGGTTGAACTCCCACGCCGAGCCGCCGCCCTTCGGGCGCCAGATCGTGGCCTGGATTGGGATGCGATCGCCGATCTTCCACCCAAACCGATCCGCCAGGTCCCGTCCGGCCACAGCACCCTGACGATCGCCAAGCCAGGCCCGCAGCTGCTCGGGTGGAAGATGTACCTCTGGATACATCTTCAAATACGCTTCTGGCTGGAGCGCGATCTGGGCAAAGAAGTTCGTCGGCTCTTGATAGATGCCGCCAAACCAGGTGTTATGGGTCGCCATCTCGACGCCCGGGACGGCCTGGAGGCGGGTCTGGTACGACACGGGCAGCGGCATGATGAGGCTGACCTTGTGAATCAGCACGAGCCGGTCGAGTCCCGCGAGATCGATCCCGAGCGAGAAGGCCGCCCGGATGGTCATGAGCAAGCCGAAGAGCAGGAACGCAACGAAAATCGACAGCAGCGTGAAGATCGTGCGAATCTTGCGCCGCCACAGACTGCGCCAGACGAGCGGCAGAAACTTCATGCGGCCGCCTCCAGCAGGATGCCCTTCTCGAGAAGCAGCGTCCGCCTGGCCCGCTCGGCCGCATGCGGGTCGTGCGTCACCATGACGACCGTCTTGCCGTGCTCGCGGTTGAGCGTCTGGAGCAGGTCCAGAATCTCGTCGCCGGCCTTGCGGTCAAGATCACCCGTTGGCTCGTCGCACAGCAGCAGCGTCGGGTCCGTGACGATGGCCCGGGCGATGCCGACACGTTGTTCCTGGCCGCCTGACAACTGGCGCGGGTAGTGCTTCGCGCGGTCCGAGAGACCGACGACCTTCAACGCAATACCAACATGCTTCCAGCGATTGGCCTTCGAAAGCTTCGTCAAGAGCAGCGGCAGTTCGACATTGCGCTCGGCCGTGAGCACGGGCAGGAGGTTGTAGAGCTGGAAGACGAAGCCAATGTGCTGCGAGCGCCAGCGCGACAGACGGCCGCCGCTGAGATCGTTGATGCGCACGCCGCCCACGTCAACCGAGCCGCCAGTTGGCGAATCGAGCCCTCCCATCAGGTTGAGCAGCGTGGTCTTTCCCGAGCCGGACGGGCCCATAAGGGCCAGGAAATCGCCTTTGGGGATCTCCAGGTTCACACCTTTCAGCACGTCGATTCGCTCGCTGCCGCGGCTGAAGTGCTTGTGGAGATCCGTCACCTGGACGAGCACGCCGTTCTCACTCATGCATTCACTCCAACCCTCATGTCACGACGACGCGCGCGCCGTCCTTGAGATCCGCAGGAGGAGACACGACGACCTGCTCGCCAGACCGAAGGCCGGCCAGAGCCTCCAGCCGATCGCCGTCGGCACCACCGAGCTTCACGGCGCGTCGTTCGACCACGTCGCCATGCACGACAAACACGAAACTCTGCGCATTGTCCGTGCGCACGGCCGCCTTGGGCACCAGCACCGCCGGCTGCGCGACCGGTACCGTCGGGTCGTTCCCTCCTCGAAGGAACGTCACTTTGATACCCAAGTCGGGAAGAATCCGTGGGTCGAGGCGCGTGAAGCCGACCCGGACCAGCACCGTCGCTTTCTGGCGATCGGCGGTCGGCACCACCGTGATGACGTGCGCCGGAATCTGCCAGTCGGGGTAGGCATCGAGCACGGCCGTCACGCTCTGGCCAGGTGTCACGCGGTTGATGTACGCCTCGTTGACGTCGACTTCGATCTCGAGGGACCGCATGTCGACGACCGTGCAGATGCCTGTACGCGTGAAGCCGCCTCCGGCCGAAACAGGCGACACCATCTCGCCCGGTTGAGCGTCTTTCGAAATCGCCACGCCGGTGAACGGCGCGCGTATCACCGTGTTGTCCAGGTCGGTCTGCTGCAGGTCGACCTGACGCTCCGCCACACGAACCTGCTGGCGAAGTGCGGCCAGGCGCGCATCGATGGCGTCGACCTCGGCCTTGGCCTGATCGAGATCCGCCTGCGTCGCGATACCTTCCTTGAGAAGTTGCGTCCGCCGTCCGAGCGTCATGCGCGCCTCGGCGAGACGAACCTCGTTTTCGGCGAGCACCCGTCGCGCGGCCTCGGCTTGCGCCTCGGCGAGCGCAAGAGCCGCACGGGCCGTCGAATCGTCCAGACGCGCAAGCACTTGGCCCTCCTTGACGACCATCCCTTCCTCGACGTTCACCTCGACGACCTTCCCGGTGATCTTCGACGACACCGTCGCACGGCGCCTCGCGGTCACGTAGCCGGATGCGTTCAGCACGGCTGCCTGCGTGCCGGCCGCACGTTCGGTGACGGTCGCGATCTGCACCTGCGCGGGGCGCGCGCGCGTCAACCAGAGCCACGCACCGGTTCCACCGCCCGCGACGACGAGCAGCACCATCACCCACGCGAGCCACCGGCCGAGGCCCGGGCGATCGGGTCCACGCTCGATGCGCAGCGCCGCCAGATCCTGTTTCAAGTCACTCATGCGATTCCAGATATCGTAACCTAGTGTCCTGTCCCACGGGGCACGACGGAGCGCGTGAGCCGGATCGAGGCTCCCTGGCTCGACCGGGCTCGGTCACCAGCGATCGACGCCACGCGTGCGCTCGTGGCAAGCGGTACCGTGCTGACGCTACCGTATGAGGTGACGCTGGGCGCCATATGGACCGCGCGATCGACGTGCCGTTCAGCGCGGTCGCGGGGAGAGAGACCTGAACGAAGGTCTCACATGCCGACTTACCGTGCAGCCGATGTCTTTGTCTGCTCGTCCTGCACTCTCTTGAGGAAGTTCGCCTCGGCCTCCGCGATCATCTTTGTCCAACCGGCTGGATCGAAGAGCGGATGCGGAGTTTCACCCGCCTTGATCCGTTCCACTTTGCCTGCAAAGAGGTTCTGGGGGTGCATGGTGAGGTAGATATCGGGTTTGAGTTCCTTGAGGCGACGGAAGCTCCGAAGCGTCTCGTCGACGAGGTTTGGGAATTTCGGATTGCCAATGAGCTTGACCCCGCCATTCGGTCCGCCGCAGGCGTAGAACGCGACCGAGCTGGGCTTGCCGCTTTCCTGCACGGTCGTTGTCCACACGGTGCAACCTGGCGTATGCCCGGGCGCCCAGACGGCGCGCAAGGTCGTCCCACCCAACGTCACGGTGTCGCCGGCCTTCAACACGCGATCGACCTGCACCGGCTGCCAGCCTTCATCGCCAAGCGGCGACTTGTCGGTACCGGATGCCAGCGCCGCCGCGTCCTCGCCAATCGCCATGACTCGTGCCCCTGTGGCTTTTTTCATCGCCGCGTGCCCTTGCACGTGGTCGAAGTGCGCGTGCCCCGACAGAAGGATCTTGATGTCCTGCAGCTTGAACCCGAGCTTCGCGACGTTGGCGAGAATCACGGGGTGCATCTCGTTGGTCCCGGTGTCGATCATCATGTGGCCTTGCGGCGTCGTGATGAGGTACGAGGCGATGTTCCTGGCGCCGACATAATAGATGTTGCCGACGATGCGAAACGGTTCGACGGCCTCACTGTATGGGCCGTGGAATTGCGCTCGCTGTTCTGGAGACAGCGGCGACTGCGCCGAGACAAGGACCGAGCTCACTGCGATCAACAACGCTGCGGCACGCGTAGAATGCATGGAACCTCCTCCCGCTCACAAAACGACACCTGAACGTCGCCGAATTATAGCCGAGCGGACCCACATCATCGCCAACGGTGTGCTCGTCGGTCGTTTTCGCGTTACCGATAGTCAGCGTTCGGGCCGGAGCGCGTGGTCGAGCGATACGGGCGTCAGACTTCGGCCGTGGCTATCCGGGCGGCTCAGCGCGTCGCCACCAGGTCCAGGTTCGATTCGAGGCCGACCTCCGCCGCGAGCTGCGACAAGCCCTTATCGAAGGTAGCGAGGAGTCCCTTCCGATGCGCCGCCAACGCGAGGAGATACGCGTCGGTTATCTGACGATGACCGGCGATCCCAGCGAGCAGTGTCTTCAAACCTCGTGAGACGGACAGGGTGTCAGGCCAGAACTCGTGTCGTGGGTGCGCGGTGTTGCGGACGAGCAGAGCGAACGCATCCGCAGGCTTCAGCGCGTCGGACGAGAACGCTGGATTGCTTAAGATTCGAACGAAGCCGAGCTCGGTGACCGGGCATGAAGCCCAACGCTGCTGACCACGTGCGCGCAGCCACGAATGCGCCGCCGCGTGATGCTCATGTGTCGGCCAGACGAGCGCGACAAAGACGTTGAGATCCAGCAACGCCGTCACGGCTCGTCCTCGAGCAGCTCTTTCACACGAGCTTCAGTGATCACCGACGAGTCTGGTGGCAGCCCGACAACCTGAAAGCCGTCAGATTCGGTGGTCGCCATCGGACGATGGAGCGCTCGCCGCACGAGGTCGCTCACGGCTGCCCCCAGCGTCTTGCGCTGTCGCCGAGCATGCTCCCGTACCGCCCCCAGGACATCAGCATCGATCGTCAATGTCGTCCTCGGCATATTCGCATCATATGACAGCAGTGATGCTAACAGCAAGCCGTGATGCACTACAGGTTGCGTTGATGCTCTCGGTCACAGGCTGGTCATCCAGTCGCTCCCCTCTGACGCCGTCAGGACTGGACGCAAGGCTCAGAGGGCATATTTCTCGCCATCATCATGTGCGAGGAACGTGCCGACAATTTCATTGAATACGTGAGCGTCCTGACAGGAGGGCCAAGGGGCGAGTCAGGATTGAAAAAAATGAATCCGTCCCCTTTCGGGGCCGTCCCTATGCCGGCACAGCGACGTCCGCGATCTCCTGATAGAGGTACGCGGACGCGATGATGCCGTTATGGAAGTTTCCGAGGTCGAGCCGTTCGTTCGGCGCATGGGCGTTCTCATCGGGAAGGCCAACGCCGAAGAGCACGCTCGGTAAGCCGAGCTCCTCCTGGAATGTCGAGACGACCGGGATCGATCCGCCTTCTCGATTGAACACCGGCGCTTTGCCGAATCCGCGTTCGATCGCGCGTCCAGCCGCTCGCACGAACGGATTGTCGAACGCCGCCATCCACGGCTTGCCGCCATGCATCCGCGTGACCTTCAGCTCGACGGTTTTCGGCGTCACCTTGCGGATGTACTGCTCAAAGAGCCTGGCAATCGTGTCCGGTTCCTGATCCGGGACGAGGCGCATGCTGACTTTGGCCATCGCGACCGCCGCAATGACGGTTTTCGCACCTTCTCCCGTAAAGCCAGCGAGCATCCCATTGACCTCGAACGTTGGCCGGCCCCAGACGCGCTCGAAGACCGTGTAACCCTTTTCGCCGGTCAATTTCGGCGCGCCAATTTCCTTCCGGTACTTTGTTTCACTGAAGGGCAGCTTCTTCCACTCAGCACGTTCGGCGTCAGTGAGTGGCCGCACGGCGTCGTAGAATCCTGGAATCTTCACGCGACACGAACGGTCTTTCATTTGTGCGAGAACCTGCGCAAGCACAAACGCTGGATTCGCGACGGCACCCCCGAACGAGCCGGAATGCAGGTCGGTCTTCGTGCCACGCAGATCAATTTGGAAATAGACGAGTCCTCGCAGACCGTAGCAGATGGACGGGATACCTCGTTCCAACATGGGGGAGTCGGAAATCACGACGACGTCCGCCGCCAGATCGTTCTTGTGCGAGCGAACGAAGTCGTCGAGGTGTGCGCTGCCGACCTCCTCTTCGCCTTCCAGCATGAACTTGATGTTCACCGGCAGCCGGCCCTGCTTTTTCAGGTACGCCTCGACGGCCTTGAGGTGCATGAAGACCTGCCCTTTGTCGTCAGCGGCGCCTCGCGCGTAGATTTCACCATCGCGCACGGTCGCCTCGAAGGGCGGTGACTCCCACAATTCCAGCGGGTCGACGGGCTGCACATCGTAGTGCCCATAGAAAAGGATGGTTGGAGCGCCGGCTGCGTTGAGCCAATCGCCATAGACCACAGGATGGCCTGGTGTCTCGATGAGCCTCACATTCTGAAGCCCGATTCGTTGCATCTCGCCGGCGGTCCACTCCGCACAGCGGCGGACATCGCCTGCGTGTTGCGGGAGAGCGCTGATGCTGGGGATCGCCAGGTACGCCTTCAGTTCCTCCAAATAGCGATCGCGGTTGACGTTGATGAAATCCACGACATCGTTGAGGCCGTTTGTGCTCATGCGGTTGACCTTATTTAGGGGCGTGGGGCCCCACCCCCACGCCTTGAAGACCGACGCACGCGCGTTACACGCTCGGCATCGGATGCTCGATGGGCAGATCCTCGCGATCGCCCCATTCCTTCCAGGAGCCCACGTAGTTGCGCACGCGCGGGTATCCGAGCAGACGCAACGCCAGATAGCTGTGCGCCGCTCGATAGCCGCCCTGGCAGTATGTAATGATTTCACGGTCCGGTGTGATACCGGCGCTCTCGTACATGTTTCGCAGTTCGTCGGCCGATTTGAAGGTGCCATCGGGCGCCAGGTTTCTCGTCCATTCGATGTGCACGGCGCCAGGTATGGCGCCCCCACGTTTGGCGCGAACCGTGGTGCCGCAGTACTCACCGTCGCTTCGCGTGTCGAGAATGATGGCGTCCGCATGGTGCAAGCGGTCGCGGACATCGCGCCACGTCGCCACGCGATCGGCGATCGGCGTGCCGGTCCAGCCGGTGCTTGCGGGAGGATCCGCCGCGGTGGTGACGGGAAGTCCGCAGCGCACCCACATTTGGAATCCACCGTCCAGGACGCGGACCTCCTGATGCCCGAAGTACTCGAGAAACCAGAAGGCCCGGGCAGCACGCATCCCCGAATCGATGTCATAGAGGACGACCCGCCGTTCGGCGGTCACGCCGCGGCTCGCCAGCAGGTGTTCGATGATCCAGAGAAACGATCGCATCGGAGCGGGATCGGTATCA
>Ga0184633_10001307_pt1 | contig 10265 bp, 10 predicted proteins | sample PLM31_170_b1_FD_133156 | JGI IMG/M metagenome (GOLD analysis project Ga0184633, IMG submission 133156) | Groundwater sediment microbial communities from an aquifer in East River, Colorado, USA - PLM3-1_170_b1 | ecosystem: Environmental > Terrestrial > Soil > Riparian zone | place: USA: East...
CCCGGAGATCGTGGCGACCCCGGTACGGGCATTGAACCGGCCGAAGCGGTTCACGGTGATGTCAACCGTCGGCGGCGGTGGGGCCTCATTGAACGAGATACTCAAGAGCCCCCCGTTGCCGCCCCCGTCGAACTGGTCGTCGATGGCCAGCACGTAGTATGTAGTCCCCGCGGCCGCAAAGAAGGCCACGGCCCCCGGCCCGCACGCCACGGTCTGGAGGTTACCCTGGCTGCCCACGCCGACCAGGACGCCGGCGGAGTAGCCGGACTGCGAGACATCGATCACGACCCCGGTGTCAGAGCCGTCGAGCGCATACCACACGCTGGCGTCGGTTGACGGCGCGCCGCACGTCGCGTTCAGCTGAGCGTCATCGCCGTCCGTGGTCGCCTCTGTGGTGTCGAGCACCTCGCTGAACCCGACGGCGACCAGTGTGGCACCGGCAAACGTGTCGTTGTTCGGTGGGGCGGCCAGCGCGGCCGGTGCGGAGACCCCGAGGGCGCTGAGCGCGAGCACCAGCGCAAAAACGAACCGTGTGAATTTGATTTTGGTGTTCATACTTTCTCATCCTTCCTTAGACAGAAACTCGAGTTTTTGATTTTGTGGAACGCCGTAAAACTCATGCAATTATTGATGGAACCATATCACCTCCTTGTCTTCGCCTCAGCTGCGCTACTATACTGCGCGCGGTCACAAACTGCGCTTTTTTGAGCGCGCACTTCAGAAGTGCGTCGCACGTATCTTTTTATTGGGCGTTCTCAGCTGGAGCCGCCCAACGTTCCGCATCACCCGCGCGCGTAACGGAGTGAAGCGAAGCGCGTCGGGTGCATGCATTGTTAGCCCGCGCCCGGACTTATTGCGGCACGATGCTGTCTTGCTTGGCATTGGTTGCCGGTGCCCGCGTCTGTGCCCAACCAGAGACATGCGGGCACCGGCCAGCGATCGCTCACAATGCTTTGCTGGGCTCGCCGAGCTCCATCCTGGAGCTATCCCACCACCCCCCGAGAGTTTTTATCCTTCTGGCTTCTTCGGAGGACTGAAGGTTTTGATGTCTTCAGTCGTTCTTAGCATTCGCTGGCGCGAACTACGTGACGCGTCAACAAAGTCTAGCTCCCAGGTCCGCATAAAAAGCTTCTCGACCGCCTTCGACTCTCTGATCGCATCGATCGCTGCCCAATTGGGCACTTCCCACCAATCTTCGCAATCAAAGTCCCCAAAACCCAAGACTGTCCAGTAGGTGCCCATAAACTTCATGCCGATCTCTCGCTCGGCGTCAGCCATCAACGTCTTAGCTTCTGGTGAACGTAGCCACTGTTGGTAAGCAGACGCCTTATCCGGTTTGAGATAGTAGCTGGTTGCCCAGAACATGGTGTGCCTCCTTTGCGTAAGCTGGGCGTGCACGAAACGAAGTGCACAGATGTGAAATGCCGATGAGAAACCCAATGCAGAACTGTTCGATTTTCGGCGGCACCTCCTTTCCGGTCGGTCGGTGTACCCTATTAGCCTAAAACGAAGCGTTTGCAACTATGCGACGTCACACACAAATCGCCCTCTCCACTCACATAGCCGCAACAGCGGGCTAACTATTAACTATGCCGCACGTTTGCGGCCTGATCTCCCATTTCAATATCTTATGCCGCGATGACTCCGTATAACTACCCCGTTTGGGGAATTAGGCCGCATCAATGGCATATAATCCTCCGATCCAACGGATTACCCCGCATTCTTGCGGGATAATATGCTCAGGGAACCTTACTCGGAACGAAGGCTCATCTGTGGGCTGGATCAGGCATTACATAGTTTACCATAACAAACGGCACCCGAAAGTGTTGGGTGCCCGCGAAATTGAAGCATTCCTGACCTATCTGGCGGTAGACCGAAACGTGGCTGCCTCTACCCAAAACCAGGCGCTCAGCGCCCTGTTATTTTTGTACCGGGATGTGCTTCGACTGGATCTGGATTTGCGGGTGGACGCCGTGCGGGCTAGGAAAGGATTTAATCAGCTGATGCTTTGGATTTCTTTATGATCGGTTTCCCATCCTGGAAGGCCGGTGCTTCAATGCCTCCGCTCCATATTACCGCGGGTTTGATCCGAATATACATTCCGAAACCGACATATCCTTCGCGCGTTACGATGTCTGCGTTGCCATGAATCTTAATGCCGCGTGGCTTAAACGGATCGGGGCTCTCAGGGTCGTCAATCACCAGTGCGACTCTGGGATTGGCCTGCACATTCTTGAATTTCAAGGTTTTGGAAAGGTCCACGACTCTGCCTACATAGAAGTATGTCCCATCGAAATCGAAACACACCGGCGCGACATCTGGCTGGCCGTCCTCAGATACAGTGGCGATTCTCGCTAATAAGTGTGTTTTCAAATATGCGATCTCTTTTTCTGAGAACATAGAATCTGCCCTTGTCTTTCTCGTGGCTGAGACCTCCATTCAGCCGCTGCTTACAAAGCCGCGCCCAACGGTGGAGCTCAGCGGCAGCGGCGGGTGAGGCACGAGAGGCTCGCTGAAAAGATTCGCCTGCTGGCGAGCGGCAGCTGCCCGTCAGCGGCGAGAGCCGCGTCCGGTGTAGCGACTGTCAGGCGGATTGCTCCCTCGGCTTTAAGCGACCTTCCGCTTCCTCCCATGTGCGTGGAAGTGCATCTCCTCGGCTCTTCCATAGTGCATACTGAAACCAACGCTTCGTATCCGAACTCAACACTTCTATGGCTTCCGCATGTGGATTTTCGTTTTGAAATCGCCGCAATGATTCGACATCTTCCCAGACAGAGATCGTCGAGCCTTCCAATGGCCTGACGGTCGTACGCAGTGAAGCCCCAACAAAGCCAACGGACCGGTTCAACTGTTCAATAATGCCCTGCGTATATCGGTGAAAAGCCCATAGCCTGAGCGGATTCCACCAGGAAAGCCTCAAGCCAATCGTGACAGTCACGAAGTATTCCCGGCTCGGTTCGGGTTGATTTCGGAAGTTCCAGGGAATCTCGGCCATAACTGCGTCTCCTCCATTTCTCCCTACCTGGTGATCTGCCCAATGGCAGGCGTCAGCCGCGTTGCGGGTGACGAACCAGATAGCCTACGCCCCCAGCACCCGCTCCGGTGTCATGGGCAGCCGCCGTAACCGCTTGCCGGTGCCGTTGAAGATGGCGTTGCCAATCGAAGCGGCCACAGGGCCGATGGGCGGCTCGCCCATACCATACGGGCCTTCTTCTCTATTCTCAATCAACTGGATCACCACGTCGGGCGCCTGCCGGATGGTGAGGATGGGATAGTCGCCGAAGTTCGTCGCGCGCACTTTGCCGTCCACAAAGGTGGCCTCTTCGATCAGCGCCGACGAGACGCCCCACATGATGTTGCCCTGTATCTGCGCTTCCACGCCGTCGGGGTTGATGATCAGGCCGCAGTCGAGGGCGCAGTACACGCGCTCCACTTTCACCTCGCCCGTTTGGGGATTGACCGCCACCTCGGCCACTTGCGCGACGACGGTCTTTACATCCTCGCCACAGGCAAGGCCGCGCCCTGAGAGCCAACCGTTACGTGCAGGGAGCGGCGCGCTCCACACGGCCATGTCGGCTACGGTTTGCAGTACGCGCTTCAAGCGTGTGCCGATCGAATCGTCGCCCAGGTGGCGTAAGCGGAATTCGAGCGGGTCAGCGTTGGCGGCATGAGCGAGCTCGTCTACGAACGACTCCACCGCGAAGCCGTTGGGGAGCAATCCCAGGCCACGCCACGGGCCGGTCTTGGCGGGGATGTCTCTGAGCCACGCGGTGGTGCGGTGGTTGGGGAAGGCATAGGCCGGGACCGCGCCGCGTGTCGCGGCAAGGTCGATGCCTAAGAGCCACTGTAAGGGTTTTGGAAGGAAGGCAAAGAGCACCCAGCCGCTGGACTGCTCGTGAATCCACGCAACCACGTTGCCGCCGGAATCCAGCCCGGCGCGCAGTCTGTGGCGCGTGGGCGGACGCATGAACGCATGCTGAAATTCCTCCGCCCGATCCCAGTTCACCCGCACCGGCAGGCCGCTGGCCTTGCTCAACCGCGCGGCCTCGATCGACGAGTCCGACACAAGTTTGCGCCCAAATCCGCCGCCGAGGAAGTAGTTGTGTAGAATCACTTGCTCAGCCTGTAGGCCAATGGCCCGGGCAATTTCTGCTGGCGAGAGGGTGGGGGCCTGCGTTGCGGTCCACACCTCGGCAATCCACCCCCCATTTTCCTGTCGCACGTACGCCAGCGAGCCTTGCGGCTCGAGCGCGGCGTGAGCAGCGAGGGGGGAGGCGTAGTCGGCCTCAATCACGGAGGCGGCGCCCTGTATCGCCGAATCAGCATTCCCCGCCTCGGCGATAGTTTCGCCCCCGGACCCGCCCGGGATCAGCATCGAGTCAATGTCACTTTGCTGCAGCAAGGGCGAGCGCTCGTTCCACGTCGCGGCGATCAGATTGATGGCGACGTTCGCAGCCTCCTGAGTCTCGGCGATCACCCCTACGAAGTCACTATCGCGAACGATTTGCAACACGCCCGGGCTTTTCTCTGCTGCTGAAACCTTGACGTTCTTGAGCGTGGCGCCAATGGTGGGTGGTCGCAACACTTTGCCAAACTTCATGCCTTCCATGCGCGCATCGTAGCCGTAGCGGGCGCTCCCGTTTACCTTGGCCGGGATGTCGACGCGCGGTTTGGGTTTGCCGATCACGGTGTGATCGGAAACGGCCTTGACCGGCGCGGGTGTGTCGCCTGACTCGACTACAATCTGCTTTCCACCGATGAGGGAACCGTAGGTGTGCTCTGTACGTTGGCCCTCCACGACGATGACGCCGTCTTGTACCGCGATGGTCTCAGGAGTCACGTTCAGAAGCTTCGCCGCTTCGGCTTTCAATAGCTCGCGCGCCCGCGCGGCTGCCTTCTGTAGAACGGGATACATGGATGACACACTCCCGCTGCCCGCGGTGCCAACAATGTCGGCGGGCATCACGGTCGTGTCGGGCATGATCACGTCCACACTCTCGAACGGCAAGAAGAGTTCATCGGCGACGATCTGTGCAAACGCCGTCTGTACGCCCTGGCCCATCTCGGCTTTGGACATGATCAATTCAGCCCGGTTCTCGGGCGTGATGCGCAGCCAGGCGTTGGGGTCGTCAATAATCGGAGGCAGGAACTCGTCGAAGTTCTCGATGAGGTAGCCCTTGCCCGTGCGGAAGAGGATGTAGAGGCCTGCGCCCGCTACTCCCACCCCCGCCAGGGCCAGGAATTGACGGCGCGTAAGTTTGGGGGTCATGCCTGCACTTCCTCGCCTGCCCTGCGAGCCATCACCTCGGCCGCTCGCCTGATCGCGCGCTTGATGCGGTGATAAGCGCCGCACCGGCAATAGTTGCCTTCCATTGCGGCCGCGATGCCCTCGTCGCTCGGGTCTTGAGTCCCGTTCAACAGCGCGGCGGCCGTCATGATTTGCCCGCTCATGCACCAGCCGCATTGGGGTACCTGTTCATCAATGAACGCTTGCTGAACCGGATGAAGGCGATTTGGGTCATAGGTGGCGGCCAATCCTTCAATGGTCGTGATGGCCTTGCCGACCACACTGTCGGCGGGAGTGAGGCAACTAAGTGTGAGCTGACCATCCATCCACACGGTACAACTGCCGCAGAACCCGGTCCCACACCCGAAACGCGTGCCGGTGAGGCCGAGCGCATCGCGTAGCACATAAACCAGGAGACGTCCCTTCAGATTCCCCGCTTCCATGAGCTCTCCGTTGGTATTCAGTTCCACAGCACGCGCTCCTTAATGCGATAGATTATGGGTCGGCAGTTGCATTCGAGCGGAAACCGTTCGATCGTTGGCCGGTGGCCCGAGGTCCCCGCGGTCGCCAGGGCACGAATTTTTGCATGGCATACCGAAAAAACAACCCACGACAACTCCGTTGTCGTGGGTTGTTTTTTCGGAGAAGATCCTTATGATACAATCCGGCCACTTCAGTCCATTCCCTCCCTGTCTCCCATGACCAGCGACGTAACCCGCCGGGGCCGCGTGAGGCCGTTATACGAGTTCGAGATCGAAGAAGCCCGCCTGGTATTTGCCGACCGGCTGCCTTACGAGCGCATTCGGGTGCATGAATTCGCCCGCTGGCCCGATGCCCTCGACCGGCTGGGACGATGGCTGAAACGCATGCCGCATCTGGAAACGCACAACGCCATCACGCTTGGCTATCATTGCTTCTTTCCGGTGGGGCTGCCCGAGACCTTCACGCGTCCGGACGATCCGACCGGCATGAGCTGGCTGGTCCACGAGCTAACTCACGCCTGGCAATTTCAGCAGTTGGGCTGGCGCTACCTGTGGCTGGCGTTGGCGGCCCAGTTTCGCGAAGGGGCGAAGGCTTACGATTTTGGCGGTCCCAAAGGCCTTGACGACCGCCGCCGGGAAAAGTGGACGCTGCACAAGTTCAATATGGAGCAGCAGGGCGACATCGCCCGAGAGTATTACATTCGCCACCGCACCGGCCAGGAAGTGACCGCCTGGCTGCCCTACATCAAGGACATCCAGGGAACTGCTTGAGTGGAAGGGCCGGCTTGTGAGAGCGATTGCCATTTATGCCGCTTTATGGGCCGTCTCCGGCTATCTTCTCGGCCTGGCCGCGCAAAGTGTTTTCAGCCTCTCCAGCAATCTGGGCATCTACGGCGGCGCTGCAAATCTGATTCTGGGCTTGCTGGCACTCCTTTGGGTCCATCGTTCTTCACGCTTGTCGCGTCTCTTCTATGTGGGCCCTCGCGACAATGAACGCGGTAGTTCCCTGATTGCTGCCCTGTGGAGTCTGCCGATTGCGATTTTATTCTGGGCCCTGGTCTTTTTCATCATCGGTTGGGTAACGCCCCGGCCATGAATCGCAATCGGATTGTCCATACGCTTAAGCGGTGGGCCGACCGGTTGGACGAGTCGCTCTGGCGGCTTGACGGCTATGTTGTAATCCCACACGAATTGATGCACGTACTAGCATATCGGATTATTCGCAAGCCTTGCCAATACCGCCCCGGCGATCACGTCGTTCGCCCGCTCTCCGAACGGACGTTGGGCGAGGAAGTCTTCATCAAGCTTTTCCCCCTTGCGGTTATTGGCAGTCTAGCTGCTGTAACGTTTGGCATGTGGGTGATGACTCTACCGCCCGGCCGTTTCGACCCTGCCAGTTATCTGGCTTCCGGCCCGCGCTGGCACATCGGGCTGATGTTGCTCACAATTCTCCTGCAAGTCTACGCCGCAGCCTCCTTCTGGGATGTCCGGGCAGTCATCGAATTACTGGTCAAAGATCCCCGCAAGGACCGATAGATTCCGGTCACTTTAGCTCACCATAGTTGCACTTGTCGCGGTTCGGACGAGTTCTCGCCAAGTTCAACCTCCCCAGCAATCGCCCCCGCCAGAGTATCGTAGTCAATTGTCTCGGGATCAAGCCGCCGCGCGCCATCCTGCAGCAGGCCGTCGGTGCCCGCGCTGCCCGGAACAGCATAGACCGCGCGGCCCTGTTTCCTGGCCCGCGCCGCCGTGTCCAGGCTGCCGCTTTTCTCTCCGGCCTCGACTACAATCAACGCCCGGCTCAGACCGCTGACGATCCGGTCGCGCGCCATCAACTGCGGACCGCGCGGCGGTGTGTTGGGGTGCAGTTCCGAGAGGAGCGCCCCGCAGCTCACGATTCTCTCGGCCAGCTCGGCGTTCTCGCGCGGATGGATCACCCGTATTCCTGATCCGAGGACCGCCAGAGTCCGTCCGCCGTCCGACTCCACTGCCCCCCAATGGGCCGCCGCATCCACCCCCAGGGCCAGACCGCTTACCACGGTCAGACCCCTGATTGCGAGTTCGTACCCCAATTTCCTCGCCAGCGCCTGCGACTGTGCCCCCGGCTGCCGGGATCCGACGATTGCCACCGCCCGCGCATCCTCCGGTCCGATCGAGCCACACACAAACAACACCAGTGGGACGTCCGCAAGCGGCCGGAGCATTTCCGGAAACCGGTCGTCGTCCCACGTCAACACGTCAATCCCCTCATCGTTCAGCGAGAGCACTTCTGCTTCAAGCTCCGAGACCGGCGCGGCCAACAGTTGTGCCGCCAGGGCCGGCGTCACTCGCGGAATCGTCGCCAGCTCCTCCGCCGAAGCGGAAAAGACGGACTGGATATCGCCGAAGCGCTCGAGCAATTTACGAGCGGTGGCCCCGCCAATGCCGGGAAGAGTGCTGAGGGCGAGCCAGTGGGCGGTGGACATGGGGAGTTAGAGTGATGAGTTAGAGTTAGAGTTAGAGTGACAGGAAGGAACTAAAGGAACTCAGGGAACTAAGGGAACTTGCGATCAGCAATCAGCGATCTGCGATCAGCCATCGGCGTGGATGGTCTTGGTCAAAGTCAGTACGATCAGGCTGGCGGCGCCGGCGCGGGTGAGGACGCGCGTCGCTTCGATGAGGGTGGCGCCAGAGTCAAAAAGATCGTCCAGGACCAACAGCCGCTTGCCGCGCACGTCGCCATTCACCGCGAATGCTCCGGCAACATTGGCCTGCTTCTGAGCCACGGATCTCGATTCCTTCTGCAGTCGGGTAGCGCGGGTCTTGACCAGAACCCCGAGAAGGACAGGCGAACCGAGCTGCTCGGCAAGCTCCCGGCCAAGCTCGGTCACCGGGTCAAATGCTCGTTCCGTCGAGGGCGGTACCGGGATCACTGCGTCTACCACTGGCAGTTCGGGACGCTGATGCAGGAAATCCGCCAGCCGGCGGGCAAGCTCCTGGGCCAGCGTGTGCTCTTCACGGTATTTGTAGCGAAAGAGGAGATCGCCCACTTCGCTGCGGACTTGATCGCCGCCGTCGAATCGCGAGTGGAAATCCAGCGCCCAGCCCGCCAGCCAGGGGCCTTTGAGCGGGCGCGGATGAGGGCGGGAAAGGAAGGCAGCAATTGGGTCCTCACCCCCGGCCCCTCTCCCGACGACGGTGGAGCTGCCGTCCGGAGCGGGGGGAACTCTGACCAGGTTCGTGAGTGCAGCTTTCGCCGCCACTCGGTTGTACTCCATTTCTGCCGGATCCCCGGAAATACGTTCAAGGATCTCCCGCGCCTTTCCATCACCAATCTTGCCCAATGCCTTTATAGCGTATTGCCGCACTTGAGGGCCAGGCTCGCGCTCGAGCAGAGCCAGGAGTGGCTCAACTGCGGCGACGGCTTCCAATTTTCCCAGTGCCGAGGCCGCCAGCCGACGAACGTTTCCATTTGAGTCACTCAAAGCCAGGACGAGTGCGGGAACGTGCTCAAGCGAAGTCGATTCACCCCAGGCGTGCACCTGCCCCGCGAGGTCCTTTCCGGCTGGGGTTTCTCCGGTGGATGGTGGCGCGCCATGTTCGCGCAGCCGGGCATTGACCACGCAGCGAATCATCCCATAACTAATCCCCTCCGGAAGCAGGGCTTTAATGGGCGCGAGATAGTCGGCCGAGCCTACTTTCTCGATGGCGACATGAATTTTCTTCTGCGTATCGGCGGGGACGACCGAGTCAAGGGAAACTTGACCATCGGCGATCAGCGTCGCCAGGTGCGAATAGATTGTGCCCACCGCCAGGCCGCGCTCGGCGGCGATCTGCTCTGGGGTAAGACCACGGGCAAGTTCTTGGCCGGTGAGGGCGACTGTAACACTGGCCTCTCGCTTGGCTTTGAGATTTCGTGCACCGCCAGCCTTAACCGGTCGCAGGTCTACCTGGATAGCGGCGCGGGACTGGAGGGCCGTCTCGCCCCGAGGGGTTAGTTTCAAAATGGGAACGCTGCTGCCTGGCCGACTGTGCCGGTCTGAATCACCAATTTGCTTGACCACGGACTTGAGGTAGCCCGACCCAATCAACTGGGCGATTACGCCTTCGATTTCAGAAAGCCGCAGGCTTGCGAATTTCCCATAGTTCCGGGCTTGAGCGTAGGCCTTCACTCCTTTCGCACTCGAGCCTTTCAAAATCTGTGCCAGTTTGCCCTTGCCGATCTCCCACTTCCATCGGGCGACCGTATCGAGCACGATCAGCCCGGCGCGCTCCGATTGCGATTGGGCCGGGCGGAATTCGGCTTCGACCGGCTCTGCTCGCGAGAGGCAGTTATCGCAGCAAATAGGCGCATCGGCCGGGCCGGTATCGCCAAAGTGGTCGAGGATCGTGCGGCGGCGGCAGGCGTTCGTCTCGGCATAATCCACGATCTTTGCGAGCTGCTGGCGTTTGAGCTTCCGGCGCGAGGCGACCTGCGCGGCAATGGATTGGAGTGCAGAGTCCGAAAGCGGCAGGGC
>Ga0184633_10001308_pt1 | contig 10262 bp, 11 predicted proteins | sample PLM31_170_b1_FD_133156 | JGI IMG/M metagenome (GOLD analysis project Ga0184633, IMG submission 133156) | Groundwater sediment microbial communities from an aquifer in East River, Colorado, USA - PLM3-1_170_b1 | ecosystem: Environmental > Terrestrial > Soil > Riparian zone | place: USA: East...
CTCGCGGCCCACCCGGAGACCAGGTAGAGGTGGGCGGGCAGCGTCCACGAGTCGGCCGGCGCGAACATCCGGTCCTGGAGGACGAAGCGCTCGGCGTAGGCCCAGTAGTTGGGGATCTCCCGGGCGTCGTGCCACCCCATCACGTCGGGCTGTCGCTGCGGGCCGAGGGTCCCCTTGCAGTCCTTCGGCAGCCGGGTGCGGGCGCACGGGTTCGGCGAGTACACGGCGAGGGAGCGGATGAACCCGTCCATCTTGCCCCCGTTCACCGAGATCTTCGAGTTGAGGTGTCGGTGGGGCCCACCCTGGTTGATCAGGTCCTCCGAATGGAACGGCGGCACGCACTTGTCGAGCACCGGGTCCGGGACGCACACGGTGGGCTTGCCGTCCGTCATGGGGATGCCGTCGGCCCCGGGGAACGTCCCGAAGTAGTGATCGAACGACCGGTTCTCCTGGACCACGAAGATGACGTGCTGGATGTTCTCGAAGCCGGTCAGACCGGGGGCCTGGCCGGCGCCGTAGGACGAGCCCGGGAGGGCTTCGGCGGCGGGTGCGTCCCATCGGCCGCACGCCGCGGCCACAAACGCGAGCAGCGCGACCATGGCGGGGAGCAGGATACGGCGCGGGCCGGACGTGGCGGAGGGTGCCATCGGGGTCGAGACTGACGATACCGCTGGACCCGTGCCGACTCCAGGATCGCCAGGAAGTCGCCGATCAACCGGTCCCATGCCCGACGGCAAAGATGACGAGAGACTGCTTGCTAGACTCTCTGCCGGCTTCGCCAGGTCCCATCGTCTAGTGGCCTAGGACACCACCCTCTCAAGGTGGAGACACGGGTTCAAATCCCGTTGGGACTACCAGCAAACGCGCAGGTCAGGAAACCTGTCCAGCGCCGGGGAGCCGACTCGCTCTGCACTCGTCCCGCATTTGTCCCGCGGGCGACCGGCTCACGTCACGGATCTTGCTTCGCCTAAGGGGAAGCTCGCTCGACTAGCGTTGCGCGACGTCCTTGGCCAACTCCTCGATCTGTCGCGCGAGGAACCGCCGGTCCGCTTCCGTCGCTGCGAGGTCGACGGCGCGCTCGAAAGCGGCTCTCGCTTCGTCTCGCCGTCCGAGGCGACGCAGCACCGCGCCGCGGGCTGCGTGCAGGAGGTGGTAGTTCTCGAGGTCCGGTGCGATCGCGTCGAGCGTGCCCAGCGCGGCGCCGGGGCCCTCGATCTCGGCGATCGCGATGGCCCGATTGAGAGCAACGACGGCTGTGGGCATGACCGAGAACAGGTGATCGTAGAGCACGATGACCTGGGGCCAGTCGGTCGCTTCGAACGACTCGGCGTCGGAATGCACAGCCTGGATCGCGGCCTGGAGCTGGTAGGGACCGGGTCGGCCGCGCCGGGTGCAGGCGCGCACGATCGCCTGTCCCTCATCGATCATCGTGCGGTCCCAGGTGGTCCGGTCCTGATCGCGCAGGAGCACGAGCTCACCCTCGGCCGTTCGGGCCGGCACCCGAGACTCGCTGAGCAGCATCAGCGCGAGCAACCCCGCCGCTTCGGGCTCGTCAGGCACCCAGCTCGACGAGCGCGCGAGCGAGCCGGATCGCCTCGCCCCGCAACGAGGCCCGTTCCGGACCGTCGAGCCCGGTGTTGTAGATCAGGTACAGGACCGACAGGACCGACCCGAGTCGCGCAGGCAGGTCGGCGTCTGATGAAGACCTTCATGCGCCCGAGTATCGCATCGGAATCCGACGCCAAAGGTCCGATCGACACGCCCCCATCGAGGAACCGATGGAGGAAGTCCCGCTGCCGGGAAGTTGTGATGGGAACTAACAACTCGGGAGTCGCGAACAACGGCCCCGATGAGGCTTGGTCACGACGGTCTCGAAACCGCCGCGGGACCACCGCGGGACACATTTCATCGAGGCGGCCGCCGAACAGCTTGAAACCGGTCTCTGCCAGCGCGTTTGCAGCTCCGGGGGTGGGACTCGAACCCACAACCTACGGATTAACAGTCTGATTCAGGGGGTTTCGGGGTCAAGCCGAATCAGCCCGAAAGTACCTGTGACCAGCGGTTTCGGTGATCGAAGATGACCATGCTTGTCCACCCTCTCGCGGTCCGTCGCGGGACACATGCGGGACACATCCGAACGTCGCAGCCTCGGCTGGAGCACTCTGCTCGCTGCCACCGGCAATGAAAACCGATGCTGGCGCTCCATGGTACAGACCCGCCGGCGTCGTCCAGCGACCACATCCACCGCTTCTATGCCCACATCGCGGGGCGAGGCACATGATCCGGCTGACGTTCTGGGGATCGAAGAGACTAGCCGGCCGTTCTGTCCCGCTCGCTTCTTTGGGCAAGGTACTGTAGTTGCCGTTCGTGCACGCCAGGAAGGAAGTCCTTCCCATACGCGGATGGGCCGAGCCGCGGGTCGTTGAGAACATGGGCGTCACGCAATGCGTGCACGTACGCCCGATCCTGGGCGATCCGTACGGGTACCTGACCAGCTCCACCGATGGACCCGTGGCCGGGGATGACGACATCGACGTCGCCGGCCACGCCCTCGAGCAGCCGCAGCGCGGCGAGGTAGTCCTCGATCGGGTCAGTGGTGCCGTTCAGGTCGAGCATTGGAATCAAGACATCGGAAAGCATGTCGCCGGCGACGAGAACCCTGCGTTCCTCGATCAACAGCGCCGCATGGCCCGGGGCATGCGCTTGATGCTCGATAATCCGGACTCGCGGACCGTCCCAAGGAATCTCTGTCGTCTCGGCAGCCAGGCCGGTAATGAGACCGAGCAGGTCCAGCGGCACCTGCTCGACGATGTCCGGCGGCATGAGCGTGGCGATGCGCGCCTTGGCACCCGCGTCCGACAGCCGATCTCGGACAGTGGCCGCGCAGCGGGCCGTGCCGTAACGGGGCGCTGCGCCGAGCTCGGCGTGCCAGAGAAGGTGATCCCAATGCGGATGCGTAGAAAACCCTGCTACAACGGGCTGGCCCAACTCGCGAAGGTCGTTCGCGAGGGCGACCATTTCGGAGTCCAGTATCCCGGGGTCGATGAGTAACACGCCAGCCCGGCCTTGCACGACAACGGCGTTGCTCTGCATGAACTCGCTCTCGTGGATCAGCACACCCTCCGCGACCTGCCTCAGCACCGGTGACTCCTTCCGCTTGTGGTTTGCAACCGCTTGTCGAGACCGTAGTACCTGGCGGTAATAGAGATGCCGGATGCGATTGCTAAATTGAGCATTATCCGTATTCTAATGAGCATATGCGGAACGGCCGGCCAGTCGTCGGTCGGCCAGCCTTGGAGTGTCACGGTTCGGGTATCGGCCCGCATATCGAGGGCGGCTCGGCCGTCGCTCGAGTGTGACTCGAGCACGATCTCCGGTTCGCTCATCGCCGCAACGGCCTTGACCAGAGCCTTGGCAGGAACCACGACCGAGCCAGCTCTGTCGATCATCACGTCACCACGGACGACGCATCGGGCAGTGAGCTCCAGATCGGTCGCCTCGATCGACAGGTCGCCATCCGAGCCCTCCAAGCGAACGCCGGAGAGCATGGGGAGTCCCGATCGAGCGGCAACTGCTGGGAGCACCGACTTCAGGTCGGCGGTGAATGGCTTTGCAGACACCATCAGCTTCATGTGAACCTCCTTCGTGGCGGATGGGAGCGGCGGTCGCCGCGAGACGACTCAGACCGCTTCCTCGGCTTGTGAACGACCGCTTCTACGAGGGTGCTCCTCCCGGAACCACTCCTTTGGCCAGAGCAGCGCCGGATGCAGGCCGATCCGACACGAGACCCGGTCGGCGACCAGCTCGGAGACGGTCCGAGCAGCCAAGAGCTGGAACAGATGCCGGGAGGTGATACCCGCGCGGTCGGCGAGCTCTTCCCAGGTCAGGCTCTCGTTGTCTCGGAGTCGCAGGAGCACCCGCCGGAGAGGTGCGGCCGGTAGACGCGCGTGCGTCATTTCCGGCTCCTTCCAGTCGAGGGTGCGGAGCAGATGCGCGCGGCTTCACGCGCGGCCGGAAGGAGGGCACGGCGAAACACCGGTCAAGCGACCGGCGATCGTGCTTCTATGCGCCCGGTTCGGGCTTTCACCTCCTTGCGTCGTCGGGGACATGCCCCTTCCGACCGGAGGTGGCCCTACCGGCTCCGCTTCGTCGGCGTCGGTGCGGCTCTACGGGCGCCGACCGTCTTCAGCTGCTCGGCCTCGCTCGCATGACCCTCGTGCCGGCCTCTGGGCTCCGCCTCGCCTCGGCCGGATCGCCACGCCGCGCCTGGTTTGCCCTCGCCACTCGCGTCTTGGCCCTACGGCGATCTCCCTGCATCTCCGAGGCCGCCTCTTGTGAGGTGCCCCGGGTGCGGTCACGCCCTCGTGCCGTTCCGCTCGCGGCTCGGTCCCAGCCTCGGCCCGCTCCCTCGCCTGTGGCGGCGGATCCTTCGCCAGCCATCGGGCTCGCTTGCGATGCCTCGGTCCGAAGACCGTTGGCGGCCCGCCGGCCGGCCGCTCGCGACGGCGCGGTCTCGGCGGGTCACCTTCCACCTGTACAAAGGCACGGAACGGCGCAGGACCGTGGTGGCAGGCAACGGGGAGAAATCGAGGAGTCCTGGTAGAGGCGAGGTGCGCCCTTGCTGGCGTGTCTCCGGGCCCCGATACGATGCCGCCGTGGACCTCGTTGTCGGAGCCGGAAAGCTCGATCGGACACTCCAGGACGTCGATGCGCTCGTCGACTCCTACCGCACCGACGACGGCCTGCGATACCTCGACTACCGGCCGCTCACGCCACCGGACCGCTTGGTGCCCGAAGACCTTGCCGTCACGATCAGCCCTCTCGGGCCTCGCCTTTCTTATTCGCAGACGAGCCCCCGTCTCCATCGCGCAGGGAGACGACCAGCGTCAGCGTCCCCGACTTCGGCTGCGGAAGGTTGCGGGCATGGACCTCGTAGGACACGGTCCAAGTGCCCGACCGGTTGAAGAGCAGCACGAGCGGATGGTCGCGCGTGTCGTCGTGCAGGTTGTGCAGGACCTCCGTGACCGAGAACTCAACGATGGTAGAGCCGGGCCGGATCGTTGGCGGTGACACGTTACCTGGCGGCGTGATGTCGCGCAGAGCACCGAGCGACCGATCGAGGTCCGGCATGCGGTAGAGGCTCGGCGGGACGAGGCCCCCGAAGTCGAAGAGGGACTGGGGTCGTGGTGGAGGTGGCGCCTTCGGCGGGTCGCCCAGGTCGGGAGCCTCAGGCCGTTCGATGACGTGCAGGTCGTCGTCCGTCGGGATGTGGATCACCGCACGGAAGCCCTCCGCTGGCACACCGGCCCGCTCGTTCGTGAAGGCGAACACCAACTCCCTGCTCCGGGCCCAGAAGGCCTCCGCTAGGTGGCGCTCCTTTAGATACTCCTCGTACCGCTCCAGGTACTCGTCAACCTCCTTCTGGTAGTTGGTAATGGCCTCGTCGCTGACCTGTCCGGCCGTCCAGGCGCTGCCGAGCACCGCGGCGGCCAGCGTCGTCGGGGCCGACTTCGCGGGCTGCCTCATCCGCTCGATGACGGCCTCGAGGCGCTGACGCTCCTGCTGCACCTCCGCCGCGACATCGGGCTCCGGATCGAGGAGCTCGATCTCCAGATCCCAGCGACGGACGAGTTCGCCGTCGGAGACGATGGCAAGGTCCGGCTTTGGCACCCTCCCGGCCTCCAAGCGATAGCTGAGCCAGCTGACGATCAGACCAAGGAAACCGGTCACGGCCGCCGCAGCGGTGAAGAAGAGGACAGCCGCCTCGAACTTGGTCTTGGCTCCTGGCGCCACGGCGACGGCGTACACCACTCCGCCGGCCGTGCCGGCGACCGCCAGCACCCCGAAGATCCAGAGCTTCCAGCGTTTCATGCCTACGAATCTACCTGGCGCTCTCACCCGGTCCGGGGCCCTGCAATGTGTGGACTGATGCCGGAACCGGTCACCAACTCCGGCGTCCTGGGGCCCGCCGCCCTGGGTCGCGGGATGTACGGCAGGAGCAGAGGAGACTCGCTCCGCTCCCACCCGAAGTCGACCCCGCTTCGGCCGAGTTGCCAGTCGCGCGCGTTCACTTGAACGAAGGCTGGACAACCGACCACTGCAGCGCCGATCTCCTGCATCGCCTTCCGCACGACGTGCTCACTCGCTTCCGGATACAGTCGACGCGCGATCTCCGTTCGGCTTAGCGGATGCGGGCTCTCCGCCAGAACCTGGGCGGCATGATGACGCAGCGTCGCGGGCTCGCCGTCAAACTTCGCTGCCTCCCAGGCTGTGTCCGCCGTCCGGTATGTCTCGATGGCACGTTCGACCATCGGCGTCGCGGCCGCCACGACCGAATCCAGGCGTGGGTCGGCCTTGGTCCAGGCCTCGCGAACTCGTGGCAACCATCGGGATCGCGTTAGCCACAGGACCGCGGCCAGGGTGCCGATAACGAGCTGGCCGACCGGATGTCGAGCGGCATTGATGGCTCCGCGGGTGATCGCGAGCAGAGAGTGGCCGCTAATCCGCGCGGTCACCAAGCCGCCCCAGGCGCCACCTGCAGCGAGCGAGAGGTCGTGTCCCGCGACGATGACTGCGAACCAGTCTGGAGCCGCGACGCCCAGATCTCGAATGTCCGCGTCGGCAGCAGACACGACCACCTGGCCGAGCAGTCCCGCCAGCGCGATGGTGGGAGCGTCGGTAGGATCGCGGTGCAGGATGCCAGCGCGGGGTTGCGCGAGTCCGTTCACGTCCACGAACCTGATCAAAGGCACATATTCCTCCCACCAGATTGCCTCCGCGAGCCGCGGGTCGAATGCCATCGCTTGAGCCCGATCCGCGATGGTGCGGGGAACCTCTGCCCACACGTGATGAGCCGCGAAGGGTCGCACGACCCCGAATGACGCGGCGCTCAGAAACATCGTCTGCGAGCGAGTCCGGCTGGCCCGTGCGACATCGGGAAGCAGGATCGACGTGTCGACGACCTGCGGCCGGATGCGGAACACGCTGGGAATGGACTCCCACGCCGCATGCCTCGGCGTAAGGCTTTCGATCAGGCTGAGCTTCTCCGCCATGGTGACAAGCTCAAGCGGCGGGACCGGGCGGCTGGCTCCGAGCAGGGCCCTCCTCGGGCTCGCCAGGATGCTGGAGGAGGTCCACGGTCGTTCCGTTGTCCAGGTGGAGGCGAACGAACAGGGGCTGTTTCTTGGGGAAGGTCACCCGCTCGATGTGCCGGCCCACGACGGCCTCCAGGTCGAAGCCCACCGACGGAGCACGCAGGGAATCGAGGCGCGCCAACGCGTACCGCAGCTGCGAGCGAGCCTCGATCCCGACACACGCGACCCTGACGATGTCCAGTCGGTCGAGGGTGACCCGATATGTGAGGTCGACCACCGCCTCGGGCACCAACCCGTCCGCCGAGCCCGGGACCGGGAGGTAGCCGAGGATCTTACCGGCCATCAGCATTCCCCGATCTCGGGCGACATCGTCCGGTCGAAGCAGCGGGCTGGCTGTGAACGTCCGGTCCAGGGAGTCGTCGGCGTCGGCGACGCGGGTCGCCTCCTCTGGGTCAGCCCCGTCGGCGATGAGCGCTCCCCGGCGCTGGTTCCACTCCTTATCGAAGTGGCAGTCGTGCGAGGTCACCATGACGAGAGCCGGCCCGACCGCGAGACGGAGCTTCCGGTCGTTCTCCTCGAGGTCGACGGTCACGTCGAATCGATCGAGCGGCTCCCACGGAGCCGGAGTGAAGCGGTCATCGGCCACGAGACGGGCCACGCCGGCGAGCAAGATGTCTCCTTGCTTCGGTGGCCCCTCGTTGGGAGCGTAGAAGCGCTCCGCGTCCATCATCGATAGCCGCGCCGGCCGCGTTCCGGCTCCTCCTCCCGGAACGCCGTTGCCTCCTCCAGGTCGATCTCGTAAGTCTCCGGCGTCCGAACGGTCCGCTCCCAAGTCGGCGGCGCCAGCTGGCCCTCAGCGAGTGCTCTGGCGGCAGCTGCCCAGATCGGCTCGTGGGCCGGTTCGGTTCGCCGACGTACCTCCACGCGGGCCTCGGGCCGCACCGACAGGCGCCAGGCGACGAGCAGCGATCGCCCCTCCGTAGCGACACGGTCGAGCAGGGCCCGACCGGTGCGGCGGGCGAGCAACACGTCGCGTGCACGTCCAGGTCGTTCCGCGTCGACGTCGGCGACGAGTTCCGCCAGGACGTTGAGAGTCAGCACGCGCTCGGATGTTGGCCTGATCTCGCCGCTTACCCATCCCGAGAGGGATCGCCGATCCACCCGAAGCGCGTGTGCGATGTCTTGCCGGGTCAGGCCATAGGAGCAGATCCTGTCACGCAGCTTCCGCACCTCGTCGGCGATCCCGAGAAGCATGGTTACGCGCTGTACGGCGGGCATCGTCGTGATCCCAGGCACATCATCGCGCCACTTCGGGACATGCGACACACCCGACCCGGTTCCGAACACAGCACCGAGGAGGAGCCCCGATGCAAGAGCCACCGACCCTCGGTCGCTCCTCCACTCGGTGGTGGACGAGGTGCGCTCAGGATCCAGGAGCACGTTCATGGCTGCCCTCCATGGGCCGTCAAGAACTCATCCCGGACGGCCCATCGGAAGAAACGATAGATGCGTTCACATAGCTGCTCTCCTCGCTGGCTGAGCCCGGTCGGATCGAAGCGTTCCTGGTCTCTCGTGTACGCATCGAGGTCCAGGATCCAGCTCCTAACATCCGTGGCCTCGATCGCCGGGTCGAGCGTCGCATGCGGTGGCAAGATGCCCCAGCGGGCGTGCATCTCCGATCCATCACCTAGCCGATATGTCGCATCAGAGAATGAGTGGACCTGCTCGACCCCTTCCTCGCCCAGATCCACTGCGGAGGACCCCACCACCTCGGGTCGTACGAGGTCGGGAAGCCGTGCGAGGAGATCCTGGTCCGTGACACGGTCTACGTACCTGACGCCGAGTCGTTCGCAGAAGCGCAGGCTCAGTGTTCGATGGGCGGCCGCGAGGACCGAGCCAAGACGACTCATGAAGTCATCTCGACTCGTGTACCGAGTCGTCGAGAGCGCGACCGAGTCGGGCGCCAGCGCGACCTGCCAGCTCTCGGGACGCTCCTCGAACCGCCAGACGATCCCAGCGTCCGAAGTCACCACCCGGCCGTCCGGACCGATGAGAACGCCAGCCTGCTGCTCCCGCCTCATGACGGGGTAGACGGGACGGATCGCCTCCTGGAACATCGCGATGAACTCTTCCGATGAGATCGAGGCGATCCGCTCGAAGCGGGCCTGGGCTACGACGAAGACGAGCGGGGCCTCAGGGAGCGGCACCTCCGGTACGGCTGGGCCAAACGGCGTATCTACCATGGTTCCCATATTACTTCCCATCGGCAGGCCGTGGGAAGGGACTTGAGAAGTGATTTTAGGGGATGGGCGCGGAGCGCCGTTCCGCCAACAGCGCCCCCCTCGCCGTTTCCTTTGGGCCGAGCAGCCGGTGACCTGCCTGAAACCGGCGCCGTCACGTCCATCAGCCCTTGATGGAAGGGGGTGCCGGCTTCGGCAAATGGCGTCGGCCTCGCCTCATGGGTTCTCTGATCGGTCCTGTATTCGTCCCGCATTCGTCCCGCGAACGACCGGGAGACGTCGAGAAATGACGGGAACGGCTGGAGCACCGAATCCGCAGGTCAGGAGCCAGATTCGGGTATCGCCGCTGGTAGCGAAATCGGCCCCGAGAACACTCTCAAGGTGGAGACACGGGTTCGAACCCCGTTGGGACTACCAGGAAAGGGCGCAGTGGCTTGTTCAAGCCTTAAATCGTCGCTCGAGCAAGTCCGCCGGCCTCGAATCAGGCCCCGTTGTCCCGGTCCAGGAACCGGACACTGTCCGAACCCCCGCCTGACGACAGGCGGCAACGACCTCGTCGGGCGTCTTGGACAGCCGGGTCGAGCCGCGTTCACTCGCCCCCGCCGCCACCTCCCGGCGCCAGCGAAGGCGTGGGCGTCTCAGCGATGAGCTGCTCCTCGGTCTTCCCCTTCCGTGACGTGCTCTCGGAGATCACGTAGATCACGACTCCGACCGCCGCCGAGATAATCGTTATGAGGCCCACCCAGAGGCGCCATTCGCCCGTCGTGAAGCCCGGCGGGTACCAGGGGCCCGCGAACGTCGCCCAAACCGCCACCGCGGAGGCGAGGATGCCCAGCACGCCGCACAGCTTCAGGAAGCCGTCGGGAACGCGGCGGACCTGCTCGTACTTCTGCGGGAAGAACCGCTTGACGAAGAAGATGTCCGCGAA
>Ga0184633_10001309_pt1 | contig 10260 bp, 8 predicted proteins | sample PLM31_170_b1_FD_133156 | JGI IMG/M metagenome (GOLD analysis project Ga0184633, IMG submission 133156) | Groundwater sediment microbial communities from an aquifer in East River, Colorado, USA - PLM3-1_170_b1 | ecosystem: Environmental > Terrestrial > Soil > Riparian zone | place: USA: East...
CGAACGTTCCGAGGTCCCGGGCGGTGACGCCGAGGACATCCGGAAAGACCGCCGCGGCGCGGGCGACCTCCTCTGCGTCGTGCGCCTCGACCACCGTCGCGAGGCCCCTCTCCCGTGCGCCCCGCGAGAGAAGCGCGAGCTCCCGGTCGTCGAGCGCCTTCACGATCAGGAGCACGGCGTCCGCGCCAAGCGAGAGCGCGAAGTCGAGCTGGCGCTCCTCGACGACGAAGTCCTTCATCAGGGCAGGCAGACCCGAGATGCGCCTGGCGCGCGGGAGCCACTCGGCCCTCCCCCCGAAGTGGTCCTCTTCGACGACCACCGAGAGCGCCGCCGCGTGCCCGCGCCGGTAGGCGAGCGCCACGCTCTCGATCTTCCCGTCGGCGTTGGGAAGGATCTCGCCGGCGGAAGGGGACCGCGCCTTGATCTCCGCCACGATGCGGGCGCCCGGCTCTTTGAGCGACGCGAGGAAGCGCGCTCCGTCGGAGGGCCTCTCGGCGGGGCGAGCCGGAGCGTAGTCGCCGCGCGCGAGGCGCGCCCGCTTGTCCGAGAGAATCCGGTCGAGCACCGAAGCGCTCACGCGGGGCGGCCCCGCAGGCGATCCAGTTTCTCGCGCGCCGCGCCGCTGTCCACGGCGCTCCGGGCGCGGTCGTACCCCTCGCGCAGATCCCGGGCGCTTCCCTCGACGGTCAAGGCAAGCGCCGCGTTCAAGAGGACCGCTTCCCGCCGCCCGCCGTCCTCTGCCTCCAGGAGCCTCTCGAGCATCGCCGCGTTCTGCGCGGCGTCGCCGCCGGCCAGCTCGGCGATCTCCACCTTCCGCTGCGGAAGGGATCCGGGGTCGTACCGCCAAGGGCGAGTCCATCCCTCGCGCACTTCGATCCCGGAGGCGGGCACGCCGGGCACGAGCTCGTCCAACCCGTTCTCCGAGTGGAAAACGACCGCCCGCTCCGTGCCCAGGGCGGCGAGCGCCTCGGAGAGGAGCCGGACCAGCTCGGGGCGGCCGACGCCGATCATCTGCCGCGTCGCGCCGGCGGGATTGGCGAGAGGGCCGAGCGCGTTGAAGATCGTCCGCACTCCCAGCTCGCGACGCACGGTGCCCAGCTCCTTCATCGCGGGATGAAAGGCAGGCGCGAAGAGGAAGACCAAGCCCGCCTCGTCGAGCGTGCGGCCGGCGGAAGCCGGATCGAGGTCGATCGCCACCCCACAGGCGGCAAGCACATCCGCCGACCCGACGCGCGAGGAGATCGAGCGATTGCCGTGCTTGGCGACCGCGGCGCCCGCGCCCGCCGCCACGATCGCCGCCGCCGTCGAGAGGTTGAAGAGGTCGCGCCCGATCCCTCCCGGCCCGCAGGTGTCCAGAAGCGGCGAGCGGCTGGAGGCGACCCGCCGCATCCGCGCGCGCAGGGCCGAGACGGCCCCCGCGATCTCGTCGGCGGTCTCGCCGCGCGTCGCGATCCCGAGCAGGATCGCGCCCTTCTGCGCCTCGGTCGCCTTGCCGTCCATCAGATCCAGGAAGACGGCCTGAGCCTGTTCGCGCGAGAGCGTGCGCCGGGCCGCGACCGTCTTGAGGGCGTCGGCGACGTCCGGGGTCATCTCGACTCCGACAAGAAGTTCGCCAGGATCTTCTCCCCTTCGGGCGTGAGGACGGACTCGGGATGAAACTGCACGCCGTAAACGGGCTTCGACCGGTGCGCGAGGGCCATGACGAGGCCGTCTTCGCTTCTCGCGGTCACGACGAGCTCGTCCGGAAGTCCCTCCTCGCGCACGATCAAGGAATGGTATCGCGCCGCCTCGAAAGGGTTCGGCACGCCGGCGAAGAGGCCTGTGCCGTCATGCGTCACGCGGGAGGACTTTCCATGCCGCGGGAGGGGGGCGCGCGTGACCTCTCCCCCATGCAGGGCCGCGAGGGCCTGGTGACCGAGGCAGACCCCGAGCAGCGGGATCCCTTCCCGCTCCGCGGCTGCGATCGTCTCGATCGAGCGGCCCGCCCGCTCCGGTCTGCCGGGCCCGGGCGAGACGAGGATGGCCCGCGGACGCTTCGCGACGATCTCCTCCGGCTCGAAGCGGTCGTTTCGCGCCACCACGACGTCCGGGTCGAGCCTCCCCACCGCCTGCACGAGGTTGTAGGTGAAGGAGTCGTAGTTGTCCACGATGAAGATCATGGTGAGGATTTCGGATTTCGGATTTCGGATTTGGGATTTGCGGCGCCGCGCGCCATTTCGATCGCGCGGAAGAGGGCGGCGGCCTTGGACTCCGCCTCCTGGTACTCCCTCTCCGGGACCGAGTCGGCGACGATCCCGGCGCCGGCCTGGATCCGGCAAACGCCTCCCTCCACGACGGCCGCGCGGATCGCGATCGCGAAGTCGAGGTTGCCGCCGCGGTCGAGATAGCCCACCGCTCCGCCATAGACGCCTCGCCGCGCCTCCTCCAGCTCATCGATCAGCTCCATGGCGCGGATCTTGGGCGCCCCCGTGAGCGTCCCGGCCGGGAAGCAGGCGGCGAGCGCGTCCACGGCGGTCTTTCCCGCCCCGAGCCTTCCGCGGACCTCCGACACGATGTGCTGGACGTGCGAGTACTTCTCGACTGCGGCGTAGCGTGGGACCTGGACACTTCCGATCTCGCACACGCGGCCCAGGTCGTTTCGGGCGAGATCCACCAACATGACGTGCTCCGCCCGCTCCTTGGGATCGGCGAGCAGGCGCGCCTCGAGCGCGCGGTCCTCCTCCTCGGCCGCCGCCCGCCCGATCGTGCCGGCGATGGGGCGGGTCTCGACCTCGCGTCCGCGGCAGCGCACGAGCATCTCGGGGGAGGCGCCGAAGAGGACCGCCTCTCGCGTCTGGAGGTAGAAGAGGTAGGGAGAGGGATTGAGAGTCCGAAGCGCGCGATAGACCTCCAGCGGGTCCACGCCGAGCGGCGCCGTCCAGCGCTCCGAGAGGACCACCTGATAGACCTCCCCCGCGAGGATCGCCTCCTTCGCCCGCTCGACCCTGTCGAGGAACTCTTCCCGCCCGACCAGCGGGACGAAGTCCGCCGCCGCCGTGGCGCTGCTCGGAGATCCGGCTGCCGGGCCGGCCAGAAAGCTCTCCAGCCGGTCGAGGCGCGCGATCGCGCGATCGACTTCCGCTTCCTCCTCCCCCGCCGCCGGCGCCTCCACATTGGTCATCAGGAGCAGGCGCCGCCGCGCGTGATCGAACGCGGCCACGGCCTCGAAGAGGAGAAACAGCGCGTCCGGAATCCTTCCCTCCCGGGGATGCCTGTCCGGGATTGCCTCGAAGAGGCGGACGGCGTCGTAGGAGAAGAACCCGACCGCTCCGGCCGTCAGAGGGGGCAGGTCCGCGTGGGGCAGGAACCCCTCGCACGTGGCGAGGCGCGCGAGCGCCAAGAGGAACGGCTCGTCTAAGACACGCTCCTCTCCGGCGCGCTCCTCCCGGGCGACGCCATCCGCGACCGTCAATCGTGCGACGGGGGCCGCGCCGAGGAACGTGTAGCGGGCCAGCGTCTCCCCTCCCTCGACACTTTCCAGGAGAAAGCATTCCTCCCCGGTGCCGCGCATCCGCTCGAAGAGAGGCAGCGGAGCGAGGCCGTGCGCCGGAAGGACGCGCGCCACGGGGACGACGGCTCCCGCGCGCGCTTTCGAGAGGAAACCGCGACGCTCCCCCGCGCGATCCGTCATTCGGCGGTCCCCTGGACGATCTCCGTCACTTCCTCGAGCGTCGCGTCCTGGACGCCGAAGAGCCGCGCCTGGCGCACCGCCTGCGCGGCGAACATCTGGAGCCCGCCGATCGCGGCGCAGCCGGCCGCGCGCGCGGCGCGGATCGTGGCCGTCTCTCCCCCGCCGCGCCGATAGACGCAGTCGAAGACGAGAGGGCGGTGTCCGAGGGCGCGGACCGGCACCGCCGAGGGGTCCTCCTCGCGCGATCCCGCGGGTGTGGCGTTGACATAGAGGTCCGCCTCGCTCTGCGCCACGTCCGCCAAGGCCAGGGAATCGACCTTGAGCTCCTCCGCGAGCGCGTCCGCCCGCTCGTCACGGCGGCTCGCGACGAAGACCTCGTACCCCAGGCGTCTCGCCGCCACGACGGCCGCGCGCGCGACCCCTCCCGCCCCCAGAATGACCGCGGAGCGGCCCTCTCCCGTGTCGTAGTCGGCGAGGGGATCGAAGATCCCGTCCACGTCGGTGTTCTCCGAGCGCCAGCGCCCACGCACGAAGAGGAGCGTGTTCGCGGCGCCCGTGGCGCGCACGTCCTCCGAGGGGACCGCCGTGGCTGCCGCCTCGCGCTTCCAGGGCTGCGTCACCGAGAAGCCCCGGAAGGGAGGGTCGAACCCGAGCTCCTGCGGTTTGCCGCGCGAAAAGTCGGAGACGGGCAGCGGCAGGTAGAGATACGGAAGGTCCCGTGCTCGGAAGAGCGCGTTGTGGAGGATCGGAGAGAGGGATTGCGAGACATCGCCTCCAATGATCCCGAAGAGCGCCTCGATCCTCCGGGGCCGGTTCACCTCGTAGACGCGGAGGAGGTCCTCGAGCGGGACCTGCCCCGCCGCCGTGTGCCGCTCGATCGGACCATAGATGAGCGAAGCCCCGGAGAGGGCTGAGAGAACGCGGCCGGGCGCGGAGGCCGGCCCCATCGGGAAGACGGCTACGGACGCGTCGCACTGGCGGCGCTGGATCTGCGCGATCTTCAAGCTCGCGGCAAGGTCGGCCGCGCCGCCGACGAGCTTGACCGCGCGGGCGCCCGTGGAAAGCATTGCCGAGAGCCGGCTTCCCCAGTCCTCCGGCAGCGAGAAAAGAAAGTGAGCGGAGACGACGACGCGCCGCCGGTCGGAAAAGACCGACCCATCCGAGAGGAGCCCGCTCGCGTGCTCGATGTCCACCGTGGCCCCGGCGTCGAAGGCCTCGCGCGCGAGCCGCAGGTAATCATCCGAAAAGCCCACGAAGCGGCCTCCTTCGGCGGGCGTTCGGTACGTCACGATCACGGGGCGCGGATCGAGCGCGAGGAGCCTCCCGGGCGGAATCGGCCGCTCGGCGAGGTCCAGCCGGTACTCGATCGCGCTCGCTTCCGCCGGAACCAGCGCGGCGAGGCGCTCGGCCTCCGCGGCGTCGCGGGGCGCGAGCGTCGCGATCAAAGCGGGAAGCGGAACGATTCTCTCCATCAAGACAAAAACCCCCGAACCCATTCGGGCCGGGGGTTGCTTCGTGACCTTCTCCGCGTCGCCCCGGCCAGATAGCTCCCGGCAGGGCGCCGCCGCCCTACCGTCTCTTCAAGAGCCGCCACCAGAGAGAGCGCGCTAGCATCTCAGCCGCGGGACGTTATGCCAAGAGCCGGGTCGTGGTCAAGCGGGCCTCGAGCGGAATCCCTCAGGCGTTAGGGCCGGCGGGGAGCGACCGCGGCAAAGCGGAAAGAGAGCGGGAGCTTCAGCGCGACGGTCTCCCATTCGGGGAGATGCCCCTCGAAAGCGATCGTAAGCGCATCGCCTCCTCCAGAGATGCGGTAGTTCCAGCGGGCGCCCGGGCAGACGAGAGAGGGTCGGTCTTGAAAGTCCGGTCTCCTTCCCTCTTGCCTGGATCGCAGGGCGCGGCGGGCCTCGAGGACGAGCGCAGTCAGCTCGCGATCCAGCTCGAAGCGGAAGACACGATGGACCGCGTCCGTCAGGTTGGGAAGCGTGATCCCGGACAGCACTCGGGCCTCCCGGCCGGGGAAGAGAGGCTGCCAGAAGCGCTCCGCGCCTTCCTGCCGAAAGGAGCAGGCGTTCTCCTTCTCCAGTTCCCTCACGACCTCTCGCATCCCTCGGGCGTACTCGAGCAATTCCGGCGAGCCTTGTTTCCCTTCCCCTCCCAGAGAAGCTGTTGCTTCTGCTCGAAGGGACCAGAAAAACGCCGCGCGGAAGTCTTGCCGTGGAAGGCGCTCGAGCCAGGGTTCGCGGTCGAAAGCTAGCTTCCTCAGAATCCCTATCTGAAGCTTCCCCCCGGCGATCGCGATCAGCTGGCTGATCAGTTCCGGACGCGCCACGAGGGCCTCGTTCAGTCTCCAGGAGGCTTCGAGATGGCGTTCCGCCTCCTCCGCACGACCTTGCAGCGACTCCGAGAGAGCGGCCGCCAGCAGCAGCTTCTGGAGATTCAGGATGCCGAGCAGATTTGGAAGGGGCGCGTACTGCGCGCCCTTCGTAAGATCCATCTCCCAGCGGGGCGGCTGGGCGGAAGAGAGCAGCTCGTCGCGAACCGCCGCCAGCGCTTCTCCCCTCAGGGAGAGGAACCGTGCGACCTCCTCCGGCAGTAAGCCGGCTTCTTCGTTCTCACCGGTCGCTTCCCGTGTCACGAACCCGGAGACGGCAGCCCGAGCGGCGTCGTAGACTGACTTCTCGGCCGCGGCCGGCCGGTGGCGGTTGGATGTCTTCTCCGGAGCGAGCGCAATGCCGACCAGGGCGGCCTTCTCTTCTAGCCGGAGAGCCGCCTCGTTCGTGCGGGCGGGCGGGAAACGCCGTTCCAGCTCGTCGATCATTCCGCGAACCTCGACCGCGTCTCCGGAGCGGGCCTCGATTGGGGAAAGAGGGAGCAGCGGCGCCCCCGGCAACGATGCCGCCCGAGGACTCAGGCAAAGCGCCGCGACGGCGAAAAAACGACGGAAGGGCATTGAAACCCCCGACAGAAGTCTACGCCCGCTTCCACCTCGTCCCGGCCGGGCCGTCCTCCAGCAGGATGCCGCGGGCGGCCAGGTCCTTGCGGATGCGGTCGGCCTCCGCGAAGTCGCGGCGCTTGCGGGCGGCATTGCGCGCCGTAATCCGCGCCTCGATCTCGGCGGGGAGGACCTCTGGCGCGGGCGGGAGGACGCCCAGGACGCGGTCGGCGTTTTCGAGCGCCGACTGCGCGAGGCGGGCCTCTCTCGCGCCGAGGCTGCCGGCGTCGATCGCGGAGTTCACATCGCGCAGGTACGGGAAGAGCGCGCCCTGGGCCTCCGCGGTGTTCAGGTCGTCATCCATGCCGGCCCGGAACGCGGACTGGAATTCCCGCGTGCGCTCCTCGATCGGATAAGCGGCCGGCTTCTCGGCGCCCGACGCGGCCACCTCGCCGATGCGAACGGCGGCGGAGCGGAACCGGTCCACGGCCGCGGCCGCCGCGGCCAGCGCGTCCCAGGTGAAGTTCAGCTTCTTGCGGTACGGCACCGACAGGAAGAGATAGCGCACGGCGGCGGGGTCGTTCCGGTGGGCGAGCACGTCGTCCAGCGTGAGGAAGTTCCCCTTCGACTTCGCCATCTTCTCCCCCTCCACGATCAAGTGCTCGGCGTGGAGCCAGGTCTCGACGAAGGGCTCCCCGGTCGCTCCCTCGCTCTGCGCGATTTCGTTCTCGTGGTGCGGGAAGATGTTGTCCACCCCTCCCGTGTGGATGTCGAAGCGGGAGCCCAGGTACTTCATGCTCATGGCGGAGCACTCGATATGCCAGCCGGGCCGCCCCTCTCCCCAGGGAGAGGGCCAGGACCGCTCCGCCGGCTTGGCCGCTTTCCAGAGCGCGAAGTCCTTGACGTCCTCCTTCTCGTACTCGTCGTCGGCCACGCGCTCGCCGCGGCGGGCCTGCGAGAGGTCGATCCGGGAGAGCTTCCCGTAGTCCGCGAAGGTCGCGATCCGGAAATAGACCGAACCCTCCGATTCGTACGTGTACCCCCGCTCGGAGAGCTTCTCGATCAGCGCGATCATCTCCGGGACGTGCTCGGTCGCCTTCGGGTAGCGCTCGGCCGGCTCCACGTTCAAGCGCTTCAGGTCGCGGAAGAAGGCCTCGATATGGGGCGCGGTGAAGTCCTCCAGGGAAACGCCCGCCTGCGTGGCGCCGCGGATGATCTTGTCGTCCACGTCGGTCAAGTTCATGATCTGCGTCACGCGCAGGCCGCTCGCCAGGAGGTGCCGCCGGAGCACGTCCTCGAAGAGGAAGGTGCGCAGGTTGCCGATGTGCGCCACGTTGTAAACGGTGGGCCCGCAGGTGTAGAGGCGCGCGTGCCCGGGCTCGAGCGGGGACAGCTCCTTCATCTCGCGGCCGAGCGTGTTGAAGAGGGAGAGGCTCACCAGCGCCCCCCCCACGCCTTTCTCGCGCGCTCGATGCGCCGCCAGGTCAGGTCGCGCTTCAAACCCCTCAAGCGGTCCACGAAGAGCACGCCGTTCAAGTGGTCGGTCTCGTGGCAAAGCGCCCGGGCGAGCAGGCCCGTCGCCTCGATCTCGCGCGTCCGGCCTTGCGCGTCCGCGGCGCGCACCTTCACCCGCGCGGGGCGAACGACCTTCTCCGCCACGTCGGGGATCGAGAGGCAGCCCTCTTCTTCTTTCTGCTCGCCCTCGGCCTCCAGGACGACCGGGTTGACGAGGACGATCAGGGCGCTGGGGTCCTCGCCGACGGAGAGGTCGATGACCGCCACGCGGCGGTTGACACCGATCTGAGGGGCGGCGAGGCCGATCCCCGGCGCCGCGTGGCAGGTCTCCACGATGTCCGCGACGAGACCCGCGAGGCCGGCGCCGTCCAACGAGACCTCCTCGTTGGGCGCCAAGAGACGCTCGTCTCCATAGCGAACGAGGTTGCGGATCATGTGAAGAGAGAAGGCCCGAATTCTAGCCGCGCGCGGCACGCCCGCGCATCCGTTCGACCAGCGCCTCGACGGTCTTCTCGGCCCGGCGGCGGTGGAACTCCGAGAGGGAGGCCTCGATGCCGGGATGTAGCTCCCGCAGCTTGTTCACGGCCGCCCGGTCCAGACGGAGCAGATCCACGTCGGTTAAGGCCGTGACCGTCGCGGTGCGCGGCCGGCCCGTTAAGAGGGAAACCTCGCCGAAGAACTCTCCGGCCCCCAGGGCCGCGAGAGGGATCTCTTCCCCGCCATCGCTACGGGTGAAAACGCGGACGGTCCCCGCCGCGATCAGGAAGAGGGCGTCGCCCGGCTCTCCTTCGCGGAGGATCGTCTCGCCGGCCGCGTGGTGCCTGGGCGTAACCGACGTCAGCAGCGAGACGAGCTCCTCCCGAGGGATGCCGGAGAAGAGAGGCGCTTGCTCCATCGGGAGAGAGCCGTTCGCGCCGAGCTCCGCCCGGTCCCGCGCCGCGGCGATCGCACGCGCGACCCTCTCGTGCAGCACGGCCTCCCCCGGCGTCCAGACGAGGAGTCTCTGATGCGCCGACAGCGCGGCCGGGACGTCCCCGGCCTGGAGGGCGAGGGAGATGCCCCTCTCGTAATCCTCGAGGGCGCCGGGCGCGCCCTCCAGCCAGCGCACTCCCGCCCTTGCAAAGACCTCGCGGTAGTCAGAGGGTTTGCTCATGCCGTGAGGGACGCCGGCCGGGTGTCCTCCCTCCTCGGCAAACTGTCACCGTATGCGGACAGCCGCTCTCCCCGGGAGGTTCGCGCGCGTTTCATTAAGTCCTTTATTAAGAACACATTCTTCTCCTCGGAGCAAGCGCGCGCCCTGGCACACGTCTCGCTTTTTGCAGGGACTGGAGGGTTAGTCCATGAACGTCCGGCGAATCGCCATCGGCGTGGCTGCCTTTCTTCTTCTCGCCGCCGCGTCCGCTTTCGCGGAGCCCGAGAGGGAGCGGAACGGCTATTCCTACGTGCGCCTGACGAGCGGAGAGGTCACCGTCTTCACCCGCTACAACGGCCGGGTTTCCGCGCGGCGCAACATGCCCATCACCGCGGGAGACGAGATCCGCGTGGCCGAGGGCGCGCGCGCCGAGATCGCGCTGGCCGACGGGAACCTGCTCCACGTGGGCGGGGGAACGCGGGCGCGGTTCGTCACGCTCGCGTCGCAGCAGGGGGAGGCCGATGCGTTCTCCGCGATCCGCCTGGAAGACGGTTCCCTCATCCTGACCGCGGTCGGGGCCGACGAGGGCGCCCTTCCGCGCATCGACACCGAGGACGCCACGGTCTATCTCTCCGCCGGCTCCCGAGTCCGCGTCAACGCCGACCCGCGAAGGGGGACCGTCGTGATCGCGCGTTCGGGGACCGTCGAGGTCCGCACGCGGGGAAGGAAACACACGCTGCGTGCCGGGCAGTACATGCTGACCCGCGGCGACGAGGAGCCCGAGATCGAGCGCGGCTCCTTCTCACGCGACCGCTTCGACATCTGGGCCTCGGACCGGCTCGCCGCCCTGTACGAGACCCGCAGCGCCTCGGCGCGCTACGTGGACGACGATTACGACAGCGACGTCGTGGCCCTCGACGGGTACGGAGACTGGAGCTACAGCAGCACCTACTCGACCCACGTCTGGACGCCTCGCGTGTCCGTGGGATGGAGTCCGTACTCCTACGGCAG
>Ga0184633_10001312_pt1 | contig 10251 bp, 10 predicted proteins | sample PLM31_170_b1_FD_133156 | JGI IMG/M metagenome (GOLD analysis project Ga0184633, IMG submission 133156) | Groundwater sediment microbial communities from an aquifer in East River, Colorado, USA - PLM3-1_170_b1 | ecosystem: Environmental > Terrestrial > Soil > Riparian zone | place: USA: East...
GCCCAGGTCGGGGACACGGTCCAGGTCCACTACATCGGGAAATTCGAGAACGACCTCATGTTCGACACGAGCCTGGAGTCGGTCGCCTCGGACAACGCGTCGTATCCGAAGGCGTTCGCCTTCTCCTGGAGGGGGACCTGGGATACGCTCCCGTTCACGATCGGCACGGGAACCGTCGTGCCGGGCTTCGATCTTGGCGTCCAAGGGTTGGCGGAAGAGGACTCGAAGACGTTCGCCGTTCCGCCGGCGCAGGGATACGGGCTCGCGGACTCGACGAAGATCTTCGTCAAGCCGCTCTTGGAGTCCGTCCCCGTGCGGCTCACGATGGACGCCTCCGGCTTCGCGGCCATCTACAACACGCAACCCGTCGGAGGCTCCAACGTGACCGACCCGTTTTGGGGCTGGATCGCGACCGTCAGCGTCGCGGGGTCCATCGTCACGGTGACGAACAGCCCCGCCCCCGGGGAGATCGTGCATCCGTACGGACAGTGGGACGCCCGGGTCCTCTCGATCGACGACGGGGCGGATGGGGGGGTGGGCCGGATCGAGGTCCAGCATCTCCTGACCGCGGCGAGCGTGGACCGGGTCGGCCGCCGCCTTCCCTCGGGCCGAGTCGACTTCACCGTGACGGCCGTGGACCCTTTCGAGGGCACGTACACGTTGGACTTCAACGATCCGGTACGGGGCCGCACCCTGGTCTTCCAGGTCACGATGGTCCGCATCGTTCGCCTCTTCTGAGGGCCTCCGAATGGCCTCCTTGGACGAGGTCCTCGTCGCCCTGTTCGCCTCCCTCGGTCCCGCGGGGAGCCTCGTCGCGATCCTCGTGGTCTTCGCGATCGACGCGGCCCTGTTCCCCGCCCTGCCCGAAGCTTGGATCGTCGTCACGTATTCGTACCGCCCGGAGGTCTTCAGCCCGACCGCCTGGGCGGGGCTCCTCCTGCTCATGGCGGTCGCGGGGGACGTCCTCGGTACGTCCGTCCTGTACGCGCTCGTCCACCGAGTCCTCGTTCAGGGCCGACGCATGCCGCGTTGGCTGGAGGCGGGGATGCGGCGATGGACGGGTTTTCTCCTCGTCCGCGACGAGCGGTTGATTCTCTTGAACCGGCTGGCACCCGTCGTCCCGTTCGTCGGCGCGTTCATGGCGACCCTCCGATGGAACTTTCCGCGTTCAATCGCCTTCGTCGCGGTCGGCGGTCTCGCGAAGTACGCCTTCCTACTGTACGTTGTCTTCGCGATCGGGGTGGCGTACGACGTCGGTACCGCACGGGCGATCACCCTCGTCCTCGCCGTGATCGTCGTCGCCCTTTCGTTCTTCGGATCCTGGTTCTTCCGTCGACGCGCGCAGGCGGAGGCCGTCCCGAAGACCTGAACGGGCTCTACCGCGCTGGAGCCGGGCGGAACCGCTCCGCTGACGTACGCCCCGTCGCATAGTACAGCAGGGTCGCTGGGACGTATTCTCGCAGGATTGTCCGCGCATAGCCATACGAGCGGAATCGACGCATGGACGTGAAGACCGCGAGGGGCAAGATCACGAACCGCCCGACGGATCGGGATCGCAGGGCGAGATCGTGGGTCTCGTTCAGGGGCATATCCTCGCGGAGGCCCTTGAGCGCTCGGAACGCATCCCGTCGGAAGAAGAAGCAATACCCCGCGTTGTGCGGGAAGCCCCAGAGGGTCATCGCCCGCTGGTATCCGTTCGCGAGGGCGAACAGGAGCCGCTCGCCCGGACCCCCCCCGACCGGCAGGAAGCCCGCCGCACCTCCGATCACCTCCGGCTCATCCAGGGCCGCGACGACCGCCTCGACGAGATCTGGGGGCGCGATGCAGTCCGCGTCAATGAACAGGAGGACGTTCTCCCGAGCCGCCTCGGCCCCCCGGTTGCGGCCCTCGCCCGGACCCCTGCGCTCTCCAACCAAGACGATCGCTCCGGCCGCCCGCGCGACCTCGTCGGTGCCGTCTGTGCTCCCGGAGTCGGCCACGAGGATCTCCCGCGGCGGCTTGGTCTGGTTCCCGAGGGACGCCAACAAGGACGGGAGGTATTTCGCCTCGTTCCAGGTCGGCACGATGACGGAGACGCCCAGGGAGCCGCCCGGAGGCCCGTCGTCCCGAGCCGCGGCGGGCCCGACCATCGGCGTCACGCGGCCACGAGTCGCTCGTAGACTCGCTCGAGGCGGCGCGTGCATCGCTCGACGGAGTAGTCCAGGGCCGTCTCCCGGGCCGCGTCATGCATCGTGTCGCGGCTTCGCAGACACCGCAGGATCGCGTCGGCGCACCCGCGGACATCGTTCGGATCGAACAGGGCGCCATTCACGCCGTCCTGGACGAACTCCGGGATCGCGCGGTAATTCGCACCCGCGACAGGCCGGCCCGAGGCGAGCGCCTCCAGGACGACAAGCCCCTGGGTCTCGAACTTCGAGGCGATCGCGAACGCGTCCGCGGCCGCATAGTACTTCGGCAGGTCTGCGTCGGGGACGAACCCGGTGAAGATCACGTCCCCGGAGAGGCCGAGGCGAGCGACGAGGTCATAGTACCTCTCCATGTACGGACCCGTCCCGACGATCAGGAGCTTCGTGTCCGGGTTCGCCTCGAGGAGCTTCGGGAACGCGTGGATGAGGGTCGGGAGGTTTTTCTCCGGCGCGACCCGGCCGACGTGCAGGACCACGTCGTTGCCGTTCAGGCCCCATTTCGTCCGGATGCCCTGGCCGGAGATGCCGGGCCGGAAGCGTTCCGGATCCACGCCGGTCGGGATCACGTCCGCGATGTTCGCGGTCGGGGACAGGGCGAGGATCTCGTCCAGGATCGCCCGGCTTGGGACGACGACGCCCTGGGTCTTCCGGAGGAAGACGCGGAGGTAGAACCGCAGGCCGCGTTCGAGCAGGTGCAGATTCAGTCCGAACGGGGAGTAGAAGGCGAGGGTGTCATGGATCATCGTGTGGAACGTCGAGACCCGCGGGATCTTCGCCTGCCAGGACGCCCAGAGGCCTTTGATGCCGACGAAGCCGACTCCGTGGATGTGGATCACGTCGATCCCGAGGTCCTTGATCAAGTCGACCTCGTGGCCGGGAAACATCGCCAGCCGATATCCGGGATAGTGGTGGAACTCCTTCGCCCGAACGTAGATCGTGCCCGTCTCCCGCAACCCGCGGCGGCGGGGGTCCTCGGGTGCGAACACGACGACCTCATGGCCGTCGGCCTCGAGTTGGCGGCGGGTCGACAGGACGGATGTCACGACGCCGTCGACCGTCGGAAGGTAACTATCCGTGAAGAGTGCGATTCGCATGGCATCAGCGACCGGTCGCCAGGTGTCCGGGCCCGGCCTCCCCCTCATTGGTCTCGAGAGCCGATATCGTCCGCGCCTCCACGATTCTCCCCGGTCCAATCGGGTCCGACGCCGCGTCGGCCTCGCCACATTGGTGTGCCGCGCGCGGCCCGCCGGATCGCTGGACCGCCCAGACGCTTGGATTTTAGTCGGCCTACTTGAAGTTTGTGGGACGGCCGCCGCGTTGATAATCGAAACGATAACGAGAAGGGTGGCTTCGCGGGCGGGGGTCGTTCCCCAGTGAAACGGCTATCGGAATTGATAATTCACTCCTTTCCCGACACGATAGGAGGCGACACAGCTCTCTCGGATTGATTCCGGTTTCGGACAGATCGTGCGGGCGCCGAAGGATTAAGAGGTTTTGGGCCTCTCCCAAGCCCGTGGAAGAGCATGCCATGACCGAACGTACGATTTTGATTCTCGGCCTCCTCTGTGCCGCGTTCCTTCTGATTCCCTCGGCCGCGGCGCAGACGGAGGTCCCCGTTTCGGGCCCGATTTCGGAGACCGTCACGATCCCTGCCGGTGAATGGCGGGCCTACCGCGTCACGATTGCCTCCCAGGACGTATTCGAGTTTTCCGCGCGGGTGACAGCCGGCGGAGACATCGACGTGTACCTACTGACCGCCACGGGATACTCGGAGTACACGAGTCCCTCGGCACCGACCTTCGAGTACCTCGTTGCGGGGACCCGGGAGAACACTCAGTCCTTCGGGGCGACCGTCTCCCCGAGCTCCGGGACCTACTTTCTCCTTGTGGACAACGGCAACACGAGCGCGGACGGCGCCACCGGGACGGCTGCCGCGACGGTCGCGGTTTCCGCCCTGATCCGTTCGTTCCCGACCGTGGTCGTCGCAATTGTTATTGTCGTGGTCTTGGCGGTCGTCGTCGCCATCCTCCTGCTGGTTCGATCCCGGCGGAAGAAGCGGGCGGCTATGATGCCCCCGCCCATGATGCCGCCGCCGATGCAGCCACCGCTACAACCTCCGATGCAACCCCCTTCGGGCCCTCCAACGGGCCCCTGAGGCGGTCCTCCATCCTCGGATGCGGGTGCCGCAGCCCTCACGACGGGTCTCAACCGGAGCGTTTCGGCGGTCGTCGCCGGCCGGGGGCCACATGGGAGTTGATGACCTCGACCCCGCGGCCCGCACGGTAGGACGCCTCGAACCCGAGGGCCACCTTAGCGCGTGCGGATTGCACGGCTCGCAGGAGCGGCTGCCCGAGAGCCAGGTAGGCGGCCGTCGAGGCGGAGAGAGTGCAGCCCGCGCCATGGAGCTCTTTGGGGTAACGCCGGCCGCGGAGGCGGCGGATCTGTTTCCCGTCATCGAGCACATCCACAAGAGGCCCCCGCATGTGCCCGCCTTTTACGAGGACAGCGCCGGGGCCGAGTTTCCGAATCGTCCGCGCCGCGGTCTCCATATCGTGTACGGTCCGGATCCGGATGCCGGCAAGCCGCTCGGCCTCATGTCGATTCGGCGTGACGAGCGTCGCCCGTTCCAGCATGTGGTCCACAAGGGCCTCGCCGAAGTCACCCCGTTCCAGGCGGGCACCGACCGTAGCGACCATCACGGGATCCACGACGAGCGGGAACCGGGTCCGTCGCAGCTCATCGGCCACGATCCGGACGATCGCGGCGGAGTACAGCATCCCCGTCTTCGCCGCGCGGACGTCGAAATCCCGGAGGACCGCGCGGAGCTGCTTCCGGATTTCCTCCGGCGGCATCGGAAAGATCGAGTCGACGGACCGCGTATTCTGCGCGGTCACGCAGGAAATCACGCTCGTGCCGTGCACGCCGATCGACGCGAACGACTTGAGGTCCGCCTGGATCCCCGCGCCGCCGCCGGAATCGCTCCCCGCGATTGTAAGGGCGGTTCGCACCCGCGTGCGATGGAGGCCGCGGACTTAAGACTGACGCGCGCTTGGAGGCGTCGTGAGCAGAGCATCGTTAAATAGCCCACGGCTCATCGGAACGGAGACGATGCGGCCCCGGAGTGGACACGTCAAGTTCGACAAGACGGTGAGGTGGAAGAACCTCGTCACCGCGTTCCGGCCCCTCTTCTTGAAGTTCCTCGAGGAGACGCAGCAGCTGCCGGAAGACATGGAGAGTGTCGACGTCTTGATCGAGGAAAACCTGCGGGACCTTCGGAACGACCGAAAGCCGGAAGGGTACAACCGCGAGGGCTCGATGCGCATGATCTTCCCGATCTCCGACCAAGTCGAGTTCTACATGTACGGACGCGGAAAGGTCCTGGAAGTCGCGCAGGTGACGGAGCAGATGAGCCGCGTCCTCCAGAAGTATCGGCTGAAGCACACGATCGAGTGGGATCAGCTCAAGCTCCTCGCGGACAAGAAAGAGTGAGGCCTCGGACCCGGCGAGAAGGGGCCCGCATCGTTCGTTTCATACCTCTGAGTAGAGGTATGCCGTGGGCGGCATGGCTCGCCCACGTTCATCCGGTCAACTTGACGGTCTCCACGATCGAGTAACGGGCTCCTTCCGGGGTGAGGAGACTTTTCTTCAGATGGACGGCGTCCACGGTGTGCTCGCCGAACGCATCCTTCGCATGGACCTCGAGGATACGCCGGACGCGATCGAGGTCCCGTTGCCCCTTCACCCGGGCGAGCGTGGCGTGCCCTTTCCAGGGCCGACGCTCCCGCTGGAAGCCGAGCGACTCGAGGGACGTTTCAAGGGCCTCGGCGATCCGGGCGATTGGCTCCGAACCCTCCACGCCGACCCAAATCACGTTCATCCGCGTCAGGCTCGGGAATGCGCCGGTTCCCTGGATGCGAACCTCGAACGGTTGGACGTCCGCGGCGGCCTCCTGGATCGCGGCGACGATTTCCGGGACGAGCCCCTCCTCCGTGTCTCCCAGGAACTTGACCGTGAGATGGAGCTGGTCGGTGCGGACGACCTTCAGGGAGGGGCTCGCGGCACGAAGCTCGGTCGCGAAGGCGTCGAGGCGCGGGCTCGCGGGGACATCCACCGCGACGAATCCGCGGAAGGTCACCCGTCTTCCCCCGGTGGCCCCGCCTCGGCCCGGTCTGCGACGAACCGGTCCCGACCCTCGAATCGGCCGCGGACGTGGCCTTCCTGAATCGCGATCCGGAGGATCCGTTCCGCGTCCTTCGGCGGCACCCGGAGTTCGTCCGCGAGGTCCTGGATCCGGATCGCTTCGCGGGCCGTGGCAAAGGAGGCCGCATGGGCGAGTGCGATCTCCCGCGAACGGAGTCGCCGGGAGTATCCGAGGAAGTAGAGGCCGGGCACGAAGAAGAGGCCGGCGCACAGGGATGCGGCGGCGACGCTCAGGTCTTGTTGGAGCGCGGCGGCCGCGAGGGCCAGGATCGCCGAGAGCCCCGCGATCGCGAGGGCACCTATGCCGAGCGTCACATACGGGCTCCGCCGGTTCACGCGACGCCTCCGCTCATTCATCCGCGACGAGCGTGCCGTGAAACGGCTTTCCCAAGATCGCGGCGCGCAGGGCTCGCAGGTCGCGGCCGTCGACGACGCTCAACGGCGTGCGGCTCCACGCGAGGACCCGCGCCGCGACGGGATCGAACACGACGCTCGGCCCCGCGGCCTTGTGGCCGCTTCCGGAGAGGGCCACGAGGTCCTCGAACCGGATTCGTTTCAGGAGCTTCGCGGTCGGATCCTTCTTCGGGTCCGCGCTGTACACGCCGTCGACCGAGGTCGCGTTCACGATCCGGTCCGCGCGGACGACGCGGGCCAAGGAGGCGCTCACGCGGTCCGTCGTGTGTCCGGGTCGTGTCCCCGCCATCATCACGATCGGAAGGCGCCGGGCCAACCGTGCGGCCTTCGCGTACGTCGCCGCGGGCTCGCGGTTCGTCCGGGGACCGAGGACGGCGGCGAGGAGCCTCGCATTCAGCCGAGTGACCGCGATTCCGAACTCGTCGAGCGTCGGTTCGCGAATCCCAAGTGACCGACCCGTCTCGATGTAGTATCGCGCAACGCGTCCTCCGCCCGTGACGACGAACAGCTTCACGCGGGAGGAGACGTCGCGGAGGAGGCCCGCGAGGTCGCGCAAGTATCGCGCGTCCTCCTCGCCCGGGACGAGGATGGAACCTCCGAGAGAGACGACGACTTTCTCCATGAAATCCAGTTCTCGACGCAAAAGGTAATGAACGATAAATAACTGTGTGGTGGGAACGAATGGCGCAGATTGCGGGAATGGACAAGTATAAGTTCCGACGGGCCCTCGAGCAGATCGAAGAAGCGGCTGGCCGCGGCACGGAACTCGTGAGCGTCTACATCCCGCCGGATCGCCCGGTTTTCGATGTGACCAACTACCTGCGGGGGGAACTTTCCCAGTCGTCCAACATCAAGAGCGCGAGCACCCGGAAGCACGTGACGCAGGCCATCGAGTCGGCGATGCAGCGCCTCAAAGCGTACAGGATGCCGCCGCCCAACGGTCTCGTCATCTTCACCGGCCACAAACAAATCGGTGCGGACCAGACGCAGATGGTCACGTTCGTCCTCGAGCCCCCAGAGCCGATCGCGTCATTCCTCTACCGCTGCGACTCGAAGTTCTACACGGAGCCGCTCCACGAGATGCTCGCGGAGAAGGACATCTACGGTCTTCTCGTGCTCGACTGGAGCGAGGCGACCCTCGGTCTACTGCGCGGAAAACGAATCGAGGTGATCAAGAACCTCCAATCGCAGGTGCCGTCGAAGCACCGGATGGGTGGCCAAAGCGCGCGGCGTTTTGAGCGCGGCCACGATCTCGCGGTCCACGAGTGGTACAAGAAAAACGGGGATCTGATGACGGAGGCGTTCCTCAACCAGCCCGACCTCAAAGGGGTCATCATCGGCGGCCCCGGCTACTCGAAGGAAGAATTCGCGACGGGGGGCTACGTCCATCATGAGCTTCAGAAAAAAATCCTCCCGACGTTCCTTGACACCGGGTATACGGATGAGTACGGTCTGCGGGAGCTCGTCGAGAAGTCGAGGGAAATCCTCAGCGGCCTGGACCTCATGCGCGAGAAGTCCCTCGTGCAGCGTCTCATGGAGGAGATTCGCAAGGAGGACGGCGGCCTGGCGGCGTACGGCGAGGAACAGGTCCGCCATGCGCTGCGCCTGGGCGCGGTCGACAGGTTGCTGATCTCGGAAGGCCTGCGGAAGGTCCGCCTGAGGCTGAAGTGCGGGAACGGGGATTGGGAGGGCGAGAAGACCGTCGACGACACGGGCGAACTGCCGCCTTGTCCCAAGGACGGCGGGCCCCTCACGGTCGTCGAGAACCGGGACCTGATCGAAGACCTCACGAAGATGGCCGAGCAGACGGGGACGAACGTGGAGCTCATCTCGAAGGACTCGGAGGAAGGCCAGCTTCTCCTCCGGGCGTTCGGCGGCGTCGCCGCGATCCTGAGGTACCGGGTGACGTGATGGGCCACGATCCGTGGTCCGAACTCCGGGAGGCGGCGGACCAAGCGCGGCGCTCGATCGAGGCCGCCTTGAAGGTCCGCACGCCGGGGATCATCGAAGAGGCCCCCGAGGATCGTGCCTTGTTCGCCCTCGCCGCGCACCCGTGGGCGAAGGAACTGAAAGCATCGCCCGCCGAGATCGCGGCTCGTGCCGCCCGTGTGTCGGTGCCGGCGCCGTTCGAGCCCCTCCGGGCGGAAGGCCCGTACGTGAACTTCCGCGTCGATCCGGCGGTCTTCTCCGAGATCGTCCTGACCTCCGTCGGATTGATGGAAGACCGCTACGGGACGTCGCCCGCGCGGTCGGAGAGGATCCTGCTCGAACACACGAGCGCGAACCCGACGGGGCCGCTCCACGTGGGCCGGGCCCGGAACCCATTCCTCGGGGATTCCCTGGGGCGGCTCCTTCGCGTTGCCGGATATCCCGTGCAGCGGGAGTACCTCGTGAACGACATCGGGAAGCAGATGGTCCTGCTGTACTGGGCCGTCACCCATCTCACGCCGCAGGGGGACGAGGCGGACGAGGAACGGATCGAACGGCGGTACGTGAGGCTGTACCAGCGCGCGAACGATCTCCTGGAGACGGATCCGACCCTCACGAAGGAGATCGAATCCCTGATCCAGCGGTTCGAGGGGGGCGACGCGGACCTCACGCGGGCGATCCGCGAGGTCGGCGACCAGATCCTGCGCCGCATCGTCGCGGTCTTGGCGCGCCTCGGGATATCCTTCGACTCGTTCTTCTGGGAGAGCGACTTGATCATGGATGGGAGCGTCCGGCGGGTCATCGACCGGCTCCTGCCCCTGAGCAATGAGGAAGACGGAGCCCATTACATCGACCTGAGCGCCTTCGGGATCGAGGGCGACGCGGCGAAGTATTTCTTCGTGACGCGCCACGGAACCTCCCTGTACACGACGCGCGACATCGCGTACCACATGCGAAAGATGGACCGGTGCGACAACGCGATCAACGTTCTCGGGGAAGACCAGAAGCTGAGCTTCCAGCGACTCAAAGCGACGTTCCAACTCATGGGGATCGACTGGGCGCCGGAGACGATCTTCTACGCGTTCGTGAGCCTCCCGGAGGGTCGCATGTCGACGCGGAAGGGCCGCGTCGTGTACATCGACGACCTGATCGAGGAGGCGACGGACCGCGCGTATGCGGAGGTCTCGCGCCGGCGCGGGGACCTCCCCGAGGATCGGAAGCGAGCGATCGCGGAGACGATCGGCCTGGGCGCCTTGCGCTACAACATCGTCCGCGTCCAGGCGGAGAAGACGATCACTTTCCGCTGGGAGGAGGCGTTGAATTTCGAGGGGAACTCGGCCCCCTTCCTGCAGTACGCTCACGCGCGGGCGTGCAGCATCTTGGCGAAGGCGGGTGAGGACGGCTCGGGCGAGCCCCGTCTCCTGTTGCACCCTCAGGAACAGCGGCTCCTTCGGTGGATCGCGAAGTTCCCCTCGACGCTTCGGGAGGCCGCGGAGAGCCGGCGGGTGCACGCGGTCGCCAC
>Ga0184633_10001313_pt1 | contig 10250 bp, 10 predicted proteins | sample PLM31_170_b1_FD_133156 | JGI IMG/M metagenome (GOLD analysis project Ga0184633, IMG submission 133156) | Groundwater sediment microbial communities from an aquifer in East River, Colorado, USA - PLM3-1_170_b1 | ecosystem: Environmental > Terrestrial > Soil > Riparian zone | place: USA: East...
GACGAGATTGGCGATGTCTCCCCGGAGGTTCAAACGAAGCTGCTGAGATTCCTCCAGGAGCGGGAATTCGAGCGCGTCGGGGGCATCCAACCCGTCCGCGTCGATGTCAGGATCATCGCCGCGACCAATCGGGATTTGGAGAACGCAGTCAAGGGGGGCGGATTCCGCAAGGATCTCTACTACCGGCTGAACGTGATTCCTATCGCCATTCCGCCCTTGAGGGAAAGAAGAGAAGATATTCCGGCCTTGGCGGGGTATTTTTTGCGCCGTTTGCCCTTGAAACCAAGAGGCGCATTACAGAGATTGCCGATGAAGCTGAGGCAAAGCTTCTTGCTTACGAGTGGCCCGGCAACGTGCGCGAGCTGGCTAATGTCATCGAGCGGGCGGTCGTCCTTGGCCAGGGTCCAAAGATCACTGTAAAGGACCTGCCTGCCGGGGTCGTTGGCGTCGAGCCGGAGATGAAGTCTGGCAGCCCGTCGTATCGCGAGGCCATGGACGCCTCCCGGCGGGAGTTGATTATCAGAGCTCTCGCTGAATCCCAGGGGAATCGGGCCGCCGCGGCCCGGGCCCTCGGCCTTCACGAAAAATACCTATTTCAGCTGATCAAGTCCCTCCGAATCAACTGAACACTTCCCCACATCCGGCCGTCGCCGTCCTGTGGAGTAGCGGCTTGAGCACGGCCTCAAGCTCGTTCAAGTTCATTGGCTTTCGAAGAACCGCGGTAAACCCGTATTGCTGAGCGAGAGTGGACATGTAATCCGCATGACCCGACATCAGGACGACCGGGGTCTGTGTGTCGAAGGATCGGATCGTTTGCACCACTTCCAACCCTGTGGCGCCAGGCATCATGAGGTCGGTCAGGACGAGGTCGGGGCGGCGGGCTTTGAAGATTCGAATGCCGCTCAGGCCATTTGTGGCTGTGACGACGCGAGCCGCCAGTCCTGCCAGCACGTGACGAAGGAGCTCGAGAATCGAGCGATCGTCGTCAATCACAAGAATTGTGGGACCCATGTCCATCGCATCAAGGCTCGGGTGACTGAACATGACCTTTCTCTCCTTGTTCTGGTTAGATCAAAGCTTTTAACAGAAAATAGGCGACGACCGTGAAGAGGGCCAGTGGCACGCAAGGGTCCAACGGACTCCGAAGCCCAGCCGCCTCCCCTCTCATTGCCGCTTTCGCGTTACGATGCCGCTCCGTTTCCACGAGTTGTACCTCCTTCTGTGCTGGATGCTACGTCCTTGGAATGAGCAAGAGAGGTGCCAGAGCGAAATCCTATAAAAATCGAAAGCTTAGAGATTGATCCGACGATCGAGGACCGGTGGTGGTGGCGGAAATTGAGCAGTGGACGGACGGTGGAGTAAGATACCCGGCAGCATGACCCGAGTCTTCCGGAGGAGGCTTTCAGGTTGGGAGTATCCTGAAGCTGTCAGGGGAGAAGGAATCTACCTCTACGACGTCCGGGGCCGCCGCTACCTCGACGGTTCGGGTGGGGCCCTTGTCGTCACGGTCGGCCACGGAGTCCCCGAGATCGCTGAGGCAATCGCTCAGCAGGCTGCCCGCCTCGCTTATGTTCATGGCACGGAATTCACCTCGCCCGTCATGGAGGCGCTGGCTACCGAGCTGGGGAAGCGGGCACCGATGGACGACGCCCGCCTCTATCTGGTGTCGGGCGGTTCCGAGGCAACCGAAACGGCCATCAAGCTTGCCCGCCAATACCATCTCGCAAGGGGAGAGCCCCGGCGACACAAGGTGATCTTTCGATGGCCGTCGTACCACGGCGCGACGCTGGGCGCTCTGGCGGTTTCGGGGCGCTCGAACCTGCGGGACGGGTTCGCGCCGCTCCTGACCCCGATGCCTTACATCCCCGCCCCCTATCCTTACCGTTGCCGTCTCCCGGGGTGCGGTCCGACCTGCTCTCTCGAGTGTTGTCATGCCCTGGAGGCCAAGATTGCGGAGGAGGGGCCTGACATGGTGGCTGCCTTTATTTGTGAGCCGGTGATCGGCGCCTCCGCTGGCGCCGTGGTGCCGCCGCCGGACTACTACCGGCTCGCGCGGGAGATCTGCGACCGCTACGGCCTCCTCCTGATCGCCGACGAAGTGATGTGCGGGGTGGGGCGCACAGGGAGGTGGTTTGCCATCGAGCACTGGGACGTGAGACCCGACATCGTCACCGTGGGGAAGGGCCTGACGAGCGGCTACGTCCCGGGTGGCGGACTCCTCGTCAAAGGGGAGATTGTGGAGACAGTCCGGACCGGCGGGGGATTTCCCCACGGGTTCACGTACAGCCATCATCCCGTAGTGGCCGCGGCAGGACTGGCCGTGGTGCACTATCTGGAGAAACATCGGCTGGTCGAGCGGGCCGCCACGCTGGGGGTCTATCTTCACGAACGGCTCCGGACGCTCCTCGATCTTCCCGCTGTGGGTGAAGTCAGAGGCCTGGGTCTGATGGCGGCCGTGGAGATCGTCCAGGATCGCGAGACGAAGCGCCCGTATCCGCGCGAGCGCCATGCGGCCGAGGCGATCCAGCGGGAGGCCTTTGCGCGCGGGCTCGTGGTCTATCCCTCCAGCGGTCAGGCGGATGGCGCCGGCGACCTCATCATGATCGGCCCGCCCCTCGTCATTGAGCGCGCCCAGATCGACGAGCTGGTCTCGATCCTGCGCGAGGCCATCGTCGGCGCCGCGCGCTCTCTCTGAGCCGGATCCATGGCGGAAGAGCTGAAGCTCAGGCTGGGCGAGGAAGAAAAAGCAGGGATCGCCGAGGCCGAGCGCCTCGTCAAGGAGGCGGAGTTCGGCGCCCGCGACCTCATCGGCTGGTCCTTCTGGTTTGCCGGGGCGCTCGCCCTCGCGATGTCGGCGTTCCAGCTCTGGACCGCGGCGATGGGGACGCTCCCCGGCGTGCTCCAGCGATCGGTCCACCTGACGTTCGCGCTGGCCCTCTGCTTCTGCTTCTATCCGATGAGTCGCCGGCGCCGCCAGAACCGCCTACCGTGGTACGATCTCGTCCTGGCCGTCCTGGGTGCTTACGCGGCCCTCTATGTCACGATCAACCACGAGGCCTTGATCCGTCGGGTCGGCATCCCCGAGCCCATGGACACGGCCATGGGGCTGCTCCTGGTGCTCCTGGTCCTCGAGGCGACGCGTCGGGCCGTCGGCTTCTGGCTTCCGGCCATTACCATCGTCTTTTTCCTTTACGCCTTCCTGGGTCCGTGGATGCCCGAGCTCTTCTCCCACCGCGGCTACTCGCTCCGCCGCGTGATCGGCCACCTCTACCTCACCACCGAGGGGATCTTCGGCATCCCGCTCGGCGTCTCCTCCACGTTCGTCTTCGCCTTCGTCCTCTTCGGCGCCCTCCTCGAACGGACCGGCGCCGGTGAGTATCTGATCCGGGTCGCCTTCTCGCTTTTCGGCCACACACGCGGCGGGCCCGCGAAGGTCGCGGTGGTGGCCTCGGCCTTCATGGGGACGATCACGGGCTCCTCCATCGCGAACACGGCGACGATCGGCTCGATGACGATTCCCCTGATGAAGCGGGTCGGGTTCAAGGCGGAAGTAGCCGGCGGGATCGAGACCGCGGCGGGCGGAAACGGCCAGCTCATGCCGCCCGTGATGGGGGCTGCCGCCTTCGTGATGGCTGAGTGGCTCCAGATGCCCTACCTCGAGATCGCCAAGGCGGCGGCGCTCCCAGCCGTCATCGACCAGCTCGCGCTCCTCGGCGCCGTCCACCTCCTGGCGCTCAAGCACGGGATCAAGGGATTGCCGCGCGAGGAGCTACCGCGGTTCTGGCCGACCTTCCTCTCGGGCCTCCACTACCTGATCCCGGTCGGCGTTCTCCTCTACTACCTCATCGTCCGCGAGATGACCCCGCTCACCTCGGCCTTCATGTCGATCGTCGCGGCGATGGGGATGTTCGTCGTCTCGAGCGTGATCCAGGGGATCCGGCGTCGGCCGATCGTCCCGGGTCACGAGCCGGCCGCGGATCTCGGCCAGGCCCTCCAGGAGACCGGGCTCCGCCTGGTCGCGGCGCTCTACATGGGGGCGCGGAACATGGCGTCCGTGGCGGCCACCTGCGCCTCAGCCGGAATCATCGTGGGGATCGTGACGCTCACCGGGGTGGGCCTGAACCTCTCCGGCATCGTGGTGGATCTGTCGAGGAACAACCTCTTTCTCGGATTGTTTCTCACGATGGTCGCCTGCCTCATTCTGGGGATGGGCGTGCCCACGACGCCGACTTACATCATCATGGCCACCCTCACGGCCCCAGCGCTGATCGCGGTGGGGCGAGAGAACGGGCTCGAGCTTCCGCTGATCGCGGTCCACCTCTTCGTCTTCTACTTCGGCATCCTCGCCGACGACACGCCGCCGGTCGGGCTCGCCGCCTATGCCGCCGCGGGGATCGCGCGCTCCGACCCCATCAAGACCGGCTGGCACGCCTTCTCCCTGGACATGCGGACCTTTCTCCTGCCCTACATGTTCATCACGGCGCCCCAGATGCTCCTGATCAACACGACCTGGCACGAGGCGGCCTGGATCTTCGTGACGGCGTCGATCGGGATGTACGCCCTGGCCGGGGCGATGCAGGGCTACCTGATCACCAGCGCGCGCTGGTACGAGCGCGTGATCCTCTTCGTCTCGGCGATCCTCCTGGTGAAGCCAGGACTCTACACGGACATCGTGGGGATGGCCGGGCTCGGCCTCGTCTACGCCCTTCAGCGACTGCGGGACAGGAGCGCCCCGAGCTTCTGAGGCCCGGTCCACCACCAGAACCGGCGCTCGATCCGGATCTTGACCAGGCTCCCCGGCGGGAGGTCGCGGGAGAGGTGCACGGTGTTCCCCTTGATGATCAGCGTGTGCTCGGTGAAGGGGTGAACGAAGAAGGAGAAGCTCGGGAGGGGCTCGCCCCCGCCTCGCTGACGGATCACGCCGCCCGCGATCTCGTAGTCGTCACCGGGCCGGGGCTCGGGGAGCCCAGGGCCTGGCGAGCCGAACGTGGTCTCCTTGACCCAGAGCGTGTCGTCGCCCTCGACCTGGAACGTGCCTGAGACGAACCCCTGCGTGACTGAGTGGCGGTAGGAGACGACCAAGCGATCGCCGGACCGCACCTGGACCGCGAGAAGTTGCCGGCCCCCCTTGACGTCGAGGACCGTCAGGACCGGCACGCGGATGAACAAAATTGCCCCCGCCGGCAAACCCAGGATGAGCCCGCCGGCGAGGGCGCGCCAGAACCAGCGAGGCCGTCTCAATTACTTCCGCACGCCCTTCTCCTTGTAGAAGCGTTCGGCGCCGGGGTGGAGCGGGATGGGGTTGCCGCTGAGGGCCGTCTCCAGCGTCAGGTGCGTGGCGGCGGAGTGGGCCGCGTGGAACTGCTTGAGGTCATCGAAGATGGCCTTGGTGAAGCGATAGACGAGGTCCTCGGGGAGGTCGCTCCGCGCCACCATCATGGCCATGACCGCGACCGTGCTTTCCTCGCCCTGGTCCTTGTAGGTATTGGCCGGGACCTTGACGGAAGTGTAGAAGGGGAACCGCTTGATGAGAGCCTGACCCTCCGCCCCCGCCACCGGGACCAGTGCCACTTTGCCGCCAAAGAACGTGTCCAGGATTACCGCCGAGCCCAGCCCTGTGGTGAAGAAGGCGGCGTCAACCCGCCCGTCCTTCAGCTGATCCGCCGCCACCGCCGCGTCGATACGCTCGGCCTTGCCGAGGTCGCCCTCCTTGAGGCCGTACGTCTCCAGGATCTGGAGCGCGTTGGCCTCCGTGCCCGAGCCATGGGGCCCCAGCACGACCTTCTTGCCCTTGAGGTCCTTCACCGATTTGATCCCGGAGGCCTTGGTGGCCACGACGTGGACCAGCTCGGGGTAGATGGTGAAGACGCCTCCCATATTCTTGATGGGCTTGCCCTTGAAGGCGCCGAGAGTCACGCCGTGGTATGCGTAGAAGGCAATATCATTCTGCAGAAGCGCGAAGTCTGCATCGCCGGTGCCGATGAGCTGGGCATTGGCGACCGAGGCGCCGGACGACTCCACCGTGGCGCGGAGGTTCAGGCCCGGCACCTTGTAGACGATCCGAGACATCGCCCCGGCCAGGGGATAGTACACCCCCACGACCCAGCCCGAGGCGATCGTCACGAGCCGCCGCTGCTGGGCGAGCGCCTCGGGTGCCAGTGAGCCCAGCGCGAGCCCTCCGATCATGAGCAGGCAAAGATAACGTCGCATAGTCTCGATCCTCCCTTTCTCACGTAGTGTGATTGGCCACGAACCCCTGAGGGATTGTCCCCTCCGCAGACCGGGCCGTCAAGCGAGAACCGAATCGTACCCCGGGGCCATTTGACGGGCTGTCATGCCCCGGCTACACTGGCCCCGCGCTGGGAGATCGCAAATGAGTCAAGACCGGAAGAGTGGGTACTACGATCGGGCCAAGGAGTTGATGTCCGCAGACGCCCGGCGGCGGTATCAAGAAGAATGGCTCCGTGAGTTGGTTGGGCACGCCTGGGAGACAGCGCCGGGGGTCCGCCGTCGGATGGAGAGCGCCGGCTTGAGGCCCGCGGACCTCTCCGACCCCGAAGCCCTCAGCCGCCTTCCGGTCTTGAAGAAGAGCGCGCTCCCCGACCTCCAGAAGGCCGATCCTCCGTTTGGAGGGTTCTCGACCCTCTCCCGCGAGGAGCTCCGCCAGGTCTTCGTCTCCCCCGGCCCCATCTACGAGCCGGTCGGGGACGAGGTGAGCCCCTGGCGCGCAGAGGTCGGGCTCTACGCCTGCGGCTTTCGTCCCGGCGACGTGGTGGTCAACACGTTTCTCTATCACCTGACCCCGGCGGCACACCTCCTGGATCGCGGCCTCGCGGTCCTTGGATGCGCCGTGGTCCCCACCGGCCCCGGCAACACCGACCTTCAAGTAAACATCATCCGCGACCTCGGGGTGAATGGTTACGTCGGGACGCCAAGCTTTCTCATGACGATCTTGAAGCGGGCCGAAGAGCTCGGGGTCGGAAAGCTCCCCCTCGAAGTCGCGCACGTCGCGGCCGAGCCGCTTCCGGAGTCGCTCCGCCGGAGCTTCGAGGAGGACTACGGCGTCTTCACGCGTCAGGCCTACGGGACCGCGGACCTTGGGATCGTCGCCTACGAATGCCCCGCGAAGGCGGGGATGCACATCGCGGAAGACGCCATCTTTCAGATATGCGACCCGGAGACCGGCGCGCCGCTTCCCGCAGGTGAAATTGGCGAGGTGGTCGTCACGGTGAATCACCGCGCCTATCCGATGATTCGCTTTGGGACCGGAGATTTGTCTGTTGTGACGGAATCACCCTGCCCCTGCGGACGCACGGCCCCTCGGATGCTTGGCTGGCGCGGGCGGGCCGATGAAGTCACCAAGGTGCGGGGGATGTTTATCCATCCACGCCAGGCCGACGAAGTGGTGGCCCGTTTTCGCGAGGTGGCGCGCTATCAGGTCGTGGTGACCCGGACCGGCCATCAGGACGAGATGACCTTCCAGGTGGAGCTGGGTGAGGGCGGCGCGGCGTCTCCCGATCTGATCGGTGGGCTTGAGTCCGCGATCCGCGAGGTGATGAAGGTCCGTGGCGAGGCGGTCATCGTGCCGGGGGGCACGATCCCCGAAGGGGCGAAGAAGATCGCCGACCAGCGGAAGTGGGACTGAGCCCGGCCGGTGCCTTGACACCTGTGCCGGCGTCGGGTATAACCCGCCCGTGGACTTTAATGGACTTTCCTACTTGCGGTCTCGCTGAGGGTGCGGCGGGTCGCGCTCTGGGCAATCGCCCTCGGCCTCCTCGTCATCCCGGGTCACGCGGCCGGAGGAGATAGATGGACGCCTCTGGGGGTGGCACACCAGTCGCCGCTTCGGCTCCTCTTCCTCCAACTCGCTCCGGAGCCGCCGACACTACTCCCGCCGGGAGGACTTCTTCTCGAGACGCGTTTGGTCCACACCAATACGTCCCTGCGGGAATTAGAGCCCGACGCGAGCGCGGCGATCGATCTGGAGCAGTTTCATCCGAGCCTGGTCGTGGAGTACGGCCTGAGTCCCCGGCTTCAGGTGGGAGCGGAGCTTCCCTTTCTCTACTCGTGGGAGGGGTTCCTGGACCCGGCAATCCGCTGGATCGAGGAACGCACCGGGAACCTTCGCTTCGTTCGCAAGATCCAGCCGACGAACGGCTTCCGGTACGTTGTCGAGAAAAACGGCAAGACCCTCATGGATGTCAAGCGAGGCGATGCGGGGATCGGCGATCTCACGTTCAAGGCCAAGGGACTGCTCCTGGAAGAATCGACCTTCCTGCCCGCAGCGAGCATCAGAGCAGCCGTCAAGGTCCCCACCGGGGAGTTCGATCGGGGGCTCGGGAGCGGTCATCCCGACGTGGCAGTGGGGCTCATCCTTGGAAAACGTTGGGGGCCGGTCGGCGTCTCGCTCCTCGGGGAGTGGACAAAGCCGTTGGGAAACCCCTTTGCGGGAACGGGAATCTCGGTGGGTCCCTGGGTAACCGGGACCGTCACAGTGGATGTCGGAATCACGGATCGGCTCTCGCTCTTCGGACTCGTGCGACGGGTCGGGAGCCCATACCGGAGCGGCGGGCTCCACCTGTTGACCCAGGAAATCTGGGAGACCGCAGCCGGGTTCACCATCGTCTTTTCTCGACAAACACAGCTCCAGATCGGATTCATTGAAGACCTGTTCCAGAGCGCCGAGGTGTCGTCAGACATCACGCTCTTCGTGAATGTGCTTCTCTACCGCTTCTGAGGAGGAGTTCGCAAGAGGGAAGCCGGGATTGGCCGACGCTCTCAAGAAGGCGATCCCATTGGGGCGGCTCGGCCGTCCCGAGGACATCGCCCGCGCCGTGGTCTTCTTTGCCTCTGACGACGCCGAGTACATCACCGGCCAGACGCTCAGCGTGTCGGGCGGCCTGACGATGGTATGAGACGAACCTTCTGCTCGCCGAGGACCTTCACCGTGCTGTCGGGCCGGCGACCACCGCAGCGGCCCCGGCGGTCGCGAGTTCCGAAAGCGGCACCACGGTCACGCGCCGCTCGAGGTCGTAACGCCGCTCTCCAGGATAGAGCACCGAGAGGTGCTCGAGCCGCAAGTCATCCAGGGCGTGGCGCATGGAGGGGGTGAGCCGCGGCGCGTCCTGGAATTTGACCTCGACCCCATAGCGGCGCCCGCGGCCGAACAGGAGGAGGTCCAGCTCTGCGCCGGTGTGAGTCGCCCAGAAATAGGCCGCCTCGGGATCAACTACCCTGAGGGTTTCCTCGATGGTGTAACCTTCCCACGAGGCGCCGACCTTCGGATGGGACAGGAGTTCACGCTCGGACCCAAGACCCAGCAGCGCGTGCAGCAGGCCGCTGTCGCGGACGTACACCTTGGGAGCCTTGACCTGCCGCTTCTTGAGGTTTTCGTGCCAGGGCTGGAGCTGCCGGACGAGGAACAGTCCAGTCATGAGGTCCAGGTACCGGCGGGCGGTCGGTTCCGAGACGCCGAGGGAGCGGGCAGCCTCGGCCGCGTTCCAGACACCGCCGTGGTAGTGGGCCAGCATGGTCCAGAACCGGAGTAGCGTGACGGCCGGGATCGTAATGCCGAGTTGCGGCAGGTGGCGCTCGAGATAGGTCTGGATGAACTGGCGGCGCCAGACGAGGCTCTCCTGCTCGGAGCGCGCGAGATACGCTGGCGGGAACCCGCCGCGCCGCCAGTGGCGCGCGAGCGCCTTGGCACCGAGCTCTTCGAGCCCGAATCCGCTCAGAGTGATGGTCTCCAGGCGGCCCGCGAGCGTCTCCGAGGATTGACGCAACAGTTCCGGTGTGGCGCTTCCGAGGATCAGAAACCGCGCGGGTAGCGGCCGCCGGTCGGCGAGCACGCGCAGGACAGGGAAGAGATCCGGCTGGCGCTGGATCTCGTCAATCACGACCACGCCCTTGAGCGGCGCGAGCGCCGTCATTGGTTCGGAAAGCCGGGCGAGGCTCGTGGGGTCCTCAAGGTCGAAATACGCCGGCGAGTCCGGCGGCACGATCTGCCGCGCCAGCGTGGTCTTGCCCGCCTGTCTCGGGCCGATGAGGGCGAGAATCCGGCTGCGTTTGAGAGCCGCGCGGATGGCGGCTAACCAGCGGGGGCGCTCGATCATGAATCAACGATACCACGAAAATCTAACACCTGATATTCGATTTTCTTTGTAACATTTCTGGCGGGACTACGCCAACTGCGTTTCCTCCGGCACCAGCGACACGCAACTTTTCGAGGAGGAGTTCGCGAAAGGGAAGGC
>Ga0184633_10001315_pt1 | contig 10250 bp, 13 predicted proteins | sample PLM31_170_b1_FD_133156 | JGI IMG/M metagenome (GOLD analysis project Ga0184633, IMG submission 133156) | Groundwater sediment microbial communities from an aquifer in East River, Colorado, USA - PLM3-1_170_b1 | ecosystem: Environmental > Terrestrial > Soil > Riparian zone | place: USA: East...
CAATACCGGCGCCATTAATGCGGTGGACCACGAGGCGAGGGACCTGCTCGCGGAACAGCAGGTCGTTCAATCGACCCTTGCCTTCCTTGAAGACATGCAGCGACAGCTGGCGGGATACGAGCAGGGAGTGAAGGAGATCCTGCTCGCCAAGCGTGCCCAGCCTGAGAGGTTCAACGGCATCAAGTATCCGGTGGCGGAACTATTGCAGGTCGCGCCGGCGCACCGCGCCGCCATTGAAGCGGCGCTGGGCCGCAGGTTGTTTTCACTGATCGCAGGCACTGTCGCGGATGTCAAAGAAGGCGTGTCGTACTTGCGCGGGAACGGGCAAGGCAGCGCGACATTCCTGCCTGTGGAACTGGTGAGCCCCCGGCCAGCGCCTGCGATTCCTGGTGGGATGAATGTGATCGGGCGAGCGGCAGACCTGGTGCAGCTGAAAAACGGCGCGCGACCGGTCGTGGAGGCGCTCCTCGGCGACGTCATTGTCGTCACTGACCTCGATGCAGCCGTGCAGGTGCGCCGGTCGGGCTTCGTGGGACGCATCGCGACCCTTCACGGTGAGGTCCTTTCGCCGGACGGAGTGATCAGTATTCGCGGCAAGCCTGATGGCGAGGCGGGGCTGTTGGGACGTCAGGAGCAGATTCGCACGCTGGGGGAACGCGTGCGCGACCTCGAGGAACGTGTGGCCGTGTTGATTGCACGCCGTGAAGAACTGAGCGCAGCCCTGCGTGACGGTGAAGCAGCCATTGCATCCGGCGAAACCAGGGTTGCACATGTTGATCGGATGAGCGCAGAACAGCAGGGGACTCTGGTCGCGCGTCGCAATTCGCTGGCTACGATTCCCGCTGAGCGCACGAGAGTGCGCGACGCACTGAACGAGGCCGAGGCGGAACACGGACGCGAGACGGCCGACGCCAGCCGCCTGCGCATCGACCTCGAGCTTATTTCGCAGTCCCTGGCCGAACGCGAGCAGGCTGCGGGTGCGCTCGAGGACGAGATCAGGCACGTGCTGGAGTCATCGCAGGCCGCGTCCGGCCAGCTGACGGATGTGCGGGTCTCATTGGCCGAGCTGGCCGGCACCCTCGAAGCGGTGCACGCGCGCGTGGACGAATACGCCCGCGACGGCGCTGGACTCGTGACACGCCGAGACGAACTCCAAGGGGAGCTCACCGTACTGGATGGAGAGCGACACCTTCTTCAGTATTCTCTCGGCGAGGCCCGCGAGGCGCTTCAGAAACTTGTCGAGCTTCAGGAGCGTGCGCGTACGCAACTCACCGGATGGGAAGAGGAGCGGACGGCACTTCAGCAGCGCCTCGCAGATTCAGAGTCCGCCTGGCGGCAGATCCAGGAGAGTCTGCGAGGGCTCGAGGAACAGGCGCACCGTCTCGAAGTTCGTCACGCCCAGGTGGAAACTGAGCTGACTGCGTCGCAGCGACGGATCGCGGAGGAGTTCGGAGTGAGCTGGGACGAGGTCCGCGACGTGCGTCTGCCGGTGGGTCGAGACGAAGGGCAGGGCCGCATCCAGGCCTTGCGCGGATTGCTCGCCGCCATGGGCCCTGTCAACCTTCGCGCCGTTGACGAATTCCAGGCTGTGTCAACCCGTGTCGAGGCGCTCGGGAGGCACACCCAGGATCTGGAACGGGCGCGTGCGGCGATCGCCAAACTCATTGCGGAATTGGACGCCATTCTCCGAGTCCGCTTTACACAGACCTTTGCGGCGGTCAACGAAGAGTTTGATCGGCTGTTCGTGCGTTTGTTTACCGGCGGTCGCGCGCGGCTCACGCTTGTCGACCCTGAGCAGGGTCCAAACGGTGAGGTGAAACCCAATGCGGAGCCGGGGATTGAGATCGAAGCCCAGTTGCCGGGGAAGAAGATGCGCAGTCTCTCCGCCTACTCAGGAGGCGAACGGGTCCTGATAGCGTTGTCGCTGATCTTTGCGATGTTACGCGTGCACCCCAGCCCATTCTGTATCTTTGATGAGGTTGAGGCGGCGCTGGACGACGCCAACACGAAGAAATTCACGACGTTGCTGCGCGAACTGGCCGAGCGTACGCAGGTGCTCATCATCACGCACAACAAAGGGACCATGGAAGCAGCCGACGTGCTGTACGGCGTCACGATGGAAGTACCCGGCGTCTCCAAGATGATCTCGATGCGCCTGGCCCACCGAGACGCGACCGAGCCGGTTCCCGTCAGTTAACTCATTCCTGTTTCCTGTTTCCTGATTCCGCTTTGTGGAACTGGTACGACCGTCTCAGAACTGGGTTATCCCGCACGCGAGATGCGTTCGCCTCGCGCGTTGATCAGGTCCTCGCCCAGCCGCTGAGCCCCGCGGTCTTCGACGATCTTGAAGCTGCGTTGATTCAGGCAGACGTCGGTGTGACGGCCACGTCGGTGATCATCGAACGCCTCCGCGCGCGGCGAGACGTGCGCGACACTCCTTCGGTACGACAGGCCCTGCGCGCAATTATCATTGAGCTGCTCGGCGAAAGCGAGCCGCTGCGCACCGATCCGCCTCCGGCCGCCGTCATTGTGCTGGGTGTCAACGGGGTCGGGAAGACGACGACTATTGGCAAGCTCGCGTATCGCCTCTCCCGAGAGGGAAAACGCATCCTCTTGGCCGCCGCCGACACGTTCCGCGCGGCCGCAATAGAGCAACTCGTGATCTGGGGGCAACGCGTCAAGGCCGACGTCGTCCGCCACGAGCAGGGGGCGGATCCGGCCGCCGTCGTCTTCGACGCGATAGCGGCGGCAAAAGCGCGCGGGATCGACATCTTGATCGTGGACACCGCGGGCCGGCTCCATACAAAGGTGAACCTGATGGAGGAACTCAAGAAGATCAACCGTGTCGTTGCGCGGGAGCTGGCGGGTCAACCCGTGGAGCGGCTACTCGTGCTTGATGCCTCCATGGGACAAAATGCCATCACCCAGGCGCGCATGTTCAAGGATGCGGTGGATGTCACCGGCCTCGTGCTCGCTAAACTCGACGGGACGGCGCGGGGCGGCGCGGTCATCGCGATCGCACACGAACTGCGCCTGCCGGTCAAATTTATCGGTATCGGGGAAGCGGTCGACGACCTCCTGCCCTTTGAGCCGCGTGAGTTTGCCGACGCACTGCTACCCAACGTATGACCCGCGAACGTTGACACACTGATCCCTCAGCGGTAAACTGGGGCGAGCCTCTGTAAAGTAAATTGACTTTACGACCTTTCTTATGGAACGGCAGCTGACAGAGCGGTTACGCGTGGTGCGTCTCGTCGAAGTCTATGGCAGGCTGCTGACGTCCCGGCAACTCCGGCTGCTCAGGATGTATTACCTCAACGACCTCTCCCTCGGTGAGGTCGCAGATCAGTTCGATATCACACGGCAGGCGGTGTTCGACAGCCTGAAACGCTCGGTCGGCGAGTTGAACCGGCTTGAGCGCGCGCTCCACCTGGTCCGCCGCAAGCGTTTGTAGCCATGGAGCACTATTTCTCTACCCGTCCACAGGCTGTGTCCCGACCGAAGGAGGTGCGCGCACACCTCCGCGGGAAGACGTGGACCTTTCTGACTGATCGAGGTGTCTTTGGCCACAAAGGCGTGGACGCCGGTACTCGGCTGCTGATCGACACGATGGTGGTGCGTCCAACAGATGAGGTCCTCGATCTGGGTTGCGGGTACGGCCCGGTCGGCATCGTTGCCGCGACGCTCGCCCCGCAGGGGCGGGTCGTCATGATTGATATCAATGAGCGCGCAGTTGCCCTGGCGCTCGAGAACGCGCGGCGAGCCGGGGTGGCGAACGTTGAGGTGCTGCAGGGCGACGGATTAGGGGCGTTGTCGGGACCGGAGTTCGACGTCATTGCAATGAACCCGCCGATCCGCGCCGGACGCGAGGTCCTACGGAGGCTGTTTCGCGATGCCCACGACCATCTACGGGATCAGGGGCGCTTCTACTTCGTCGCTCGCACGGCGCAGGGTGCGAAGACGCTCGCCAAAGAGGTGGATGAGATCATCGGGAACGTGCAAGAGCAGGCGAAGGATGGGGGTTATCGGGTGTACCTGGCGCTGAAAGATGTTTGAAGCCCTTCAAGGCAGATTGCAGAAGATCATCACCCAACTCACGGGCCGAGGCGTCCTATCTGACGCGGACGTGGACGCAGCGCTGCGTGAGGTCAGGCTGGCGCTGCTCGAGGCCGACGTCAACTTTAAGGTCGCGAAGACCTTCATCGATCGCATCAAGGCGGCAGCCATCGGCCAGCAGGTGACCCAACACCTCGCGCCGGGTCAGCAGGTGGTCAAACTGGTGCACGAAGAGCTCGTCCGACTCCTCGGTGGAACGTCGCACGAGCTGCGGGTTGCGGATCGGCCGCCCACCATTGTCCTGCTCGTTGGTGTGCACGGGGCCGGCAAGACGACGACCGCGGCCAAATTGGCATCGCGATTGAAGCGGCGCGGACGCCAGCCTCTACTGGTGGCGACCGACCTGCGACGTCCTGCCGCTGTCACCCAGCTGCAGGTTGTGGGGGCCCAGACCGGCGTGCCTGTGTTCAGTCAGCCCGGCGCCACCGACCCAATCGCGGTCGCACAGGCGTCGCTCCTTGAAGCGGATCGCAGCGGCCACGACCTGGTGATCATCGATGCCGCCGGCCGTCAGCACGCCGACGACGACCTGATGGCCGAACTGCGGACGATGCGGGACGCGCTGCACCCTCATAACGTTGTCCTGGTTCTCGACGCGATGACCGGCCAGGACGCTGTGGCGATGGCGGAGCGGTTTCAGGAGACGGTAGGCGTCGACGGATTGATCGTCACCAAACTTGACGGGGATGCTCGTGGCGGCGCGGTCCTCTCGGTGGTCGAGGTGACCCACCGGCCCGTATTGTTCGTCGGAACCGGAGAGAAGCTCGACGGTCTCGAGCCCTTTCATCCGGACCGCATGGCCTCGCGCATCCTTGGAATGGGGGACGTGCTGACGCTCATTGAGAAGGCGCAGGAGACAATCGACAGCGAGGCCGCCGCAGAGCTGGAGCGCCGGCTCAGGCGGGCGGAGTTCACGCTGGAAGACTTTCGCGATCAACTCAGATCCGTCCGCAAGATGGGACCCGTCGAGTCTCTCATTGGGATGATCCCCGGGCTCAGCGGGCGTGCGGCGGGTCTGGCCGGTTCGGTGGATGAGCGGTCGCTCGGACGGGTCGAAGCGATCATTAACTCGATGACGCACGACGAGCGGGTACATCCAGAACTCATCGATGGCAGCCGGCGGCGCCGCATCGCCCGCGGCAGCGGGACCTCAATTCAGGATGTGAACCGTCTCATGAAGCAGTTCGACGAGGCAAAGAAACTCATCAAACGCGTGGGAGAGTTCGAGAAGAGGGGCAAGAAAGGGAAATTCCCATTTCCACTCTCGTGACCGTGAGGAGGCATAATCGATGGTCAAGATTCGTCTGATGCGTATTGGGGGAAAGCACCAGCCGTTTTATCGCCTGGTGGTCGCCGACTCGCGTTCGCCGCGCAGCGGTCGGTATATCGAAATTATCGGATCGTACAACCCACAGACAGAGCCGTCGACCATCAAGATCAACGAATCCAAGGCACTCGCCTGGCTGCGCAAAGGGGCCCGCCCCAGTAACACGGCGCGCGTCCTTCTTGAGAAAACCGGTGTGCTGTCCAAGACCGGCGGCGACGGGGCCGCCAGATCCTGAGCGCTGTGGTCGCGATGGACGAGCAGGGAACCCTTCGCGATCTGGTCGCGTTCATCGCCAAGTCCCTGGTCGATGAGCCTGACGCGGTCGAGGTGCGGGTGAGGGAACAGGACCGCGCGCTTGTCGTTGAACTGCGTGTCGCCCCCGGCGACATGGGCAAGGTCATCGGTCGCGGCGGGCGGATTGCCCGAGCGATGCGGGCCGTAGTGCGGGCTGCCGCGGTGAAGAGCGGCACGCGTGTCATGCTGGAAATACTGCAGTGACCAGTGATCTGTGACCAGTGACCAGAATCCTGTGGTTGGTCACCGATCACTGATCACCGGTCACTTGGGGGAACTATGGGACTCACGGTAAGCCGGCCGGTTGTCATCAAAGCGATCGTGACCGAGGGGTTTAAACGCCTGTATGTCCAGGACCTCGAGGAGGCGATCAAACGAGTCGAGACGATCATCCAGCAACTGGACAGCCAGATCCGCCGGACCGAGCTGGAACGACAGGTATCGCCACAGGCCCGCGCGATCCGCCAGCAGCTGGAGCTGGAACGCGCGAGACAAGAGGGCACAAAAGCCGAATTGTCGATGCGGCTTCGGGAAGCGCAGGAACTGGAGCTCAACTCCGAGTTCACGCAGGGCACCGTTGAGAGTCTGGTGGAGGTGAACGTGGGGGATAACTTGTTCACCAGACTCGGTCGTACAGAGATCGTGGTCAAAGATGGGATCATCATGGAGATCAGGGAGGAATAAGGATCGATGTCGCGGCCGAAGCGCCGGGGCCTTTCCCCGACTACAACTGATACGGGGACCCCTTTGGCCCCGGCGCTCCCGCCGCGCCCCGAGCTTATTGTTGTAGGACGGGTGGGACGCCCGCACGGCCTCCGCGGGGAAATGCGGATCCAGCCAGATACGGATTTCCCGGAGCGGTTGACCGGGCTCCAGCAAATCACACTCCTCAAGAACGAAGAATCCATGCAGGCGAGTGTCGTTTCGATTCGTCCGCACGGGACGGGAGTGCTCCTGAAGCTTGAGGGTATCGACACCATCGAGAGTGCGGCACGGTGGCGGGGTGCCGCAGTGGCGGTGCGGCGAGAGCATGCCGCCCCGCTCGAGGCCGGCCGGCACTATGTCTCCGAGGTGCTCGGACTTCGCGTAGAGACCGAGGACGGCCGGATTCTGGGGACCGTGGCTGAAGTGCTTCGCACCGGCAGCAACGACGTCTACGTGGTCAAAGGAGCTGAGCGCGAGGTTCTTGTGCCGGCAATCAGCACCGTCGTGCTCGCTATCGATCTCGCCCGCACCCGCATGGTCATCAGACCGATGCCCGGAATGCTCGAGACGGGCTAGCATGCGCATCGACATTGTGACGATCTTCCCAGAGGCCTTCACGCCGATCGAGGTCAGCCTCTTGGCGCGCGCCCAAGAAGCCGGGCGCCTCCAGATCAAGGTGTGGGATCTGCGGGAGTTCACCACAGACAGACACCGGCAGGTGGACGATGCGTCCTACGGCGGCGGAGCCGGGATGGTCATGAAGCCGGAGCCGTTCTTCGAGGCGGTTGATGCCATCCGCGCCGGCTCGCCGCAAACTGCGCCGCGGATCATTCTCACATCGCCCCAAGGTGTTCCCCTGACGCACGCGCTTGCCCAGGAACTTGCCAGGGAGCATCACCTGGTATTGCTGGCCGGGCATTACGAGGGTATCGACGAGAGAGTTCGCCAGACGCTCGCAACCGACGAGATCTCGATCGGCGACTACGTGCTGACGGGAGGCGAACTCCCGGCGATGGTCATCGTCGACGCGGTTGCACGGTTCGTCCCCGGAGTGGTCGGCGACGCGGCATCGGTGGAGACCGATTCCTTCAGTGAGGGTCTGCTGGACTACCCGCACTATACGCGGCCGGCGGAGTACCGTGGAATGCAGGTGCCTGCGGTTCTCCTGTCCGGAGACCACGAGTCGATCCGCCGCTGGCGTCAGGCGCAGCGCCTGCGCCGGACGCTCGAACGCCGGCCGGATCTGTTGAAGGCGGAGGCGTTGGGAGAAGAGGACCGCAGACTGCTCGATGAACTCGATGTGGAGGACTAGACAGAAGTGACCGCGTGCTGTGCTATAATTCAACGCCGTGACCGCGTAAACTGATCCGGGGGATAGCCATGGAGAAGGTGGCACTGATCGAACGGGAACAGATGAAGAAGAAGCTCCCCGAATTCACGCCCGGCGATACCGTGCGTGTGCACGTCAAGGTCGTCGAGGGCGGGCGTGAGCGCGTGCAGGCGTTCGAGGGGGTGGTGTTGGGCCGCAAGAGTGGGGGTATCCGCGAGACATTCACGGTGCGGCGGATCAGCCACGGCGTGGGCGTGGAGCGCACCTTTCCGCTGCACTCACCGCGCATCGATCGCATCGACATCGTACGCAAGGGCAAGGTCCGGCAAGCGAAGCTCTACTATCTGCGCGAAAAAGTCGGGCGCGAGGCCCGTATCAAGGAGAGTCGCTAGAGGCCCAATCTCCCCGGCCACGATGCGTCTGGAGTTTCTCGACCGCCTGCCACTCAGCATCCCCAGCCTGATTCTGATTCTTGCAGGCGTGCTCATCATCGCACGCATCGTGATCCGGCGCGCGCAGGCCATTCCTCCCCACTGGCGGAGCTCGGTCGTCGAGACGCTGGATGCCAGCATCATCGCGGCCCTGCTGAGCCTGCTCATCATCACGTTTGTCGTCCAGGCATTCTACATTCCCTCTGGCTCGATGGAGCCGACGCTGATGGTCGGCGATCGCATTCTCGTCAGCAAGTTGTCCTATCGGTTTGGCACGGTCCAACGCGGAGACGTCATCGTTTTTCATTACCCCCTCAATCCAGGCAAGGATTTCGTCAAGCGGGTGGTGGGACTCGGCGGCGAGACGGTCGAACTTCGTGATGGCGTGGTGCTCATCAACAACGCACCCATCAAGGAACTCTATCCGACCGCGCTCGCCGGCGGTGACCGTGCGTGTACCAGCAGCTACGGCCCGCAGAACGTGCCCGCGGGCCAGCTCTTCGTCCTCGGGGACAACCGCTGCAACAGCGAGGACAGCCGGTTCTTCGGTTTTGTCCCTCGCGCAAACGTCGTGGGCAGGGCGGCGTTTATCTACTGGCCGCCGCCCCGATTGAGCCTCGTGCAGTAAGATGCACACCACCTTGATCAACTTTACCTCAGGGTCCCCACGAATTCGCTGCGCGAATTCGTGGGGTGAGATGCGAGGCCCGTTCCGCCCATCGGACATACGCCGGCTGCCGCTGGCGGAATTGTCCACGTTCGTGCGGATGATGAAAATGGTCGACCCTGCGATCATGCGGGTGCTTTCGCGCGACCGGCGTCATGGCGCGCGCGCGCTCGTCGCACGACTGCAGGTCCGTATGGAGCGGGTGCATCGGGAGCAGGCTCGGATCGAATCGCTGTATGCCCTTGAACGCGAGCGCCGCGCAACAGGGTTCGATGTCATCGCAGGGGTCGATGAGGCCGGTGTTGCGCCGCTGGCCGGACCGGTGGTTGCCGCCGCCGTCATCCTGCCTGAGGAGGTCGATCTTCCGGGATTAGACGATTCCAAGCGCCTCGATGCCGGCGAGAGAGCAGCCCTATACGAACAGATCCGCGGCACGGCCCTCGCGATCGGTACGGGCATGGCAGCCGTGGAAGAGATCGACCGCATCAATATCCTGCAGGCGACGCGACTGGCTCACCGCCGGGCCGTCGCAGGACTTGGAATTCGTCCGCACCTGGTGATGCTTGACGGTCGCATCCCGGCCGATGTGCCCGTGACCCAACTCGTGATCATCGACGGTGACGCTACCTGCGCCTCGATTGCCGCGGCTTCGATTGTGGCGAAGGTCACACGGGATCGCGTCATGGCTGGGCTCGCTGACCGCTACCCCGGCTATGGGTTTGCCGGGCACAAAGGGTATGCCACAAAGGCGCACCGCGAAGCTATTGCGAGGCTAGGACTGACGCCGATTCACCGCCGCTCGTTCGTGCACGTGGAACAGCAGCTGATACCTGCCACCCCAGAAATTCGCTACCGCGAATTTCCCGGGGGCCCCGGCACTATCGGCTAACCAGCACCCGGATTTGCCCCGCGCCGAGCGGGGTAAAGCGCATCTTCAGCGATCCCCACGGCAAGTGTGTTTCTGTTCTGTTGTTCACCGCGGCTCGGTACGCGATCATTCCCTTCTGCGCGCCGACGAGCGAACCCACCGCATCCTGCAGGAAGAAGGTCACCTGATACGCCCGCTGGATATCCATCGGCACATACATCACCTGCTGCTCGATATTTGGGCCGAGCACCACAATGTCCACCGTGATGACGCCGTCGTCTGACACGAAGCGATGCAGCGTCCGGCCCGAAAATGCACTCGTGCCTTGCGACGTAAGTTGCAGCTGATGGATCAGGGCGCCGCCCGTGAACCCATCGAAAGACTGTCCTACCAAAGCCAAGGCCGGCCAAGGCAGCAACAGGACGAACACCAGCGCAGCCAGATAGCGCATGTACATGGACCTCCTACCGTAGAAAGTGCCACGGCCGTTGTGGCGGCAGACTCCCTCCACG
>Ga0184633_10001316_pt1 | contig 10244 bp, 11 predicted proteins | sample PLM31_170_b1_FD_133156 | JGI IMG/M metagenome (GOLD analysis project Ga0184633, IMG submission 133156) | Groundwater sediment microbial communities from an aquifer in East River, Colorado, USA - PLM3-1_170_b1 | ecosystem: Environmental > Terrestrial > Soil > Riparian zone | place: USA: East...
ATGCCACCCTTGGCCGTCGCATCGGCGCCGTAGGCTTCGGCGCTGAGGAAAAGCGTCGCGAAGACTATCCAGCCAAAACGTCGTGCGCTCATTTTTTTACTCCCGGTTTCGAGTTGAAAACAAAATCGATGTTGAGGGAGACGCCGGGTTTGACCTCCACCGTTTTGTCTTCGGTCCCCAGACTCTCGTGCCATGCCCGCAGCCGATAGCTCCCGGCGGGAACGTCGCTGATAAGATATTCGCCATAGGCATCGGTGACGGCTTGATAGGGATGCTCGGTCACGATGACGTACGCGCTCATCCACGGATGAACTTCGCAAAGAATTTTGACGACGCCGGGCGTTACCAGCGGTTTTCGGCTGGTCCTTCCCGGGTAAAGCCCCACGTTGAATTGCGGCTGGCCGCCGGCGAAATAGGCATGCGCCGTGTGCAATAGCGGATCGGTATTCTTCAACAGCACGAACTGCCCGACGCTGGCCGCCTGCACGTGGGGAACGAAGCGGCATTTGACGTTGTCGAGCTCATGCTGGACTTCCCGTTCGACCGCCTTGCCTTTGACGATCCCTTCGAGGGTCACCACGGCATAGCGCAGCCCCTGGGCCGGTCCCACGATCAATGATTCATTGGGCAGGTCGCGACAGACTTCCTTGTACTTGGATATCTGCAAAGGCGGCAGTTTCGGTAATTGCCCCTGAACTTTGATGGTCCCGCGAATCGTTGCGCCGTTGCTGACTGCGACCTCCTCGTAGGCGGCGAAGGTCGAGGAAGCGGACAGCGTGAGGAACAGCCCGAGCCATAGACCGAAAGCAGCGGTTGGTTTTGTATTCATCGCACTTCGGCAAGTGAGCAACGGCTGTGCCACGAAATCCACTAGGCTTTTCGTGACCAACGGGACAAGCCTTCGCATTTTTGCGAAGAATGGCGATCAATTGTCTTAACACTAGGAACTTTCGCCGTCGGCGCTGTTCAGTTACTGGAATGGAACGGGAGATTCGGGGTTGGCGGATCGGCGCTTTCGTTGCTCCATTGGAGCGCGAAAGCTCTTGAAATCAGGCTAAGATTATGCGACCGACACGCCGAGCAGCCAGCCTACGGTGTAGGTGATCGCCGAGGCGAGGAGTCCGATGCCGAGCATGCGCAGACCGCTTAAGATCGGACCGCGCGCGGTAAAGATCGAAAGCAACGCGCCGACGGCGAAGAGCGCGAGGAAACTCAAGAATGCGCTGGCAATAAAGGCGGAGAGGTCGGAGCTAATTAGATAGGGGACGACGGGCACGAACGCGCCCATTACGAAGGCAAGAAACGAGCTCGCGGCCGCACGCCACGGCGAGCCCAACTCCGATGGATCCAAGCCCAACTCTTCCCGCGCCAGCGTGTCGATGGCGGTCTTGGGATTCTCGATGATGCGCCGCGCTAGCGCCGCGGCTTCTTTTTCCGGAATTCCCTTCGCCTGATAGATCAACGAGAGTTCCTCTTCCTCTTCCTTCGGCGACATCTCCAGCTCTTGTTTTTCCATCGCGATCTGCTGCTCGAATAACTCCCGTTGGGCGCGCATGGAAACATATTCGCCGGCCGCCATGGAAAACGAGCCGGCCAGCAAGCCCGCCACGCCGGCGAGCAGAATGTATTCGGGCTCGGCCTCGGCGCCGGCAAATCCCATGACCAGGCTGAAGTTCGACACTAGACCGTCGTTGACGCCGAAAACCGCCGCGCGCAGACTGCCGCCCCTGGAGGTGAAGTGCCAACGCTCAACGCCGATGATCGCTTCCTGGTCCGAAAGTCCTCCCGACATCTCTCGCAAAGTGCGGCTGTGGGCGCGCTCCTCCGCCGGGAGTCCCGCCGCCTCCGGCTGGCCAAGGTAGCCCGCCTCGTCGCGCGCCTCCAGACTGCTGATGATGGGAACGATCCTGCGGGTACCGAACCGGCGCGCCAGCCAGCCGAGCATGCGCACGCGCGCGGAGGGGCGGTGCGGCGGCACTGCGCCGCCCCCCGACTGAATCAGCATGGCCCACCGCTGGGCGTGCCGTTCTTCATTTTCGGCCAGCTTTTCAAAAATCGCCGCGCGCTTTTCGTCCTTCTCGGCGCCGGCCATCGCGCGGTACAAGGCGATGCCGTCCATCTCGACCAGGTAATTCTGCCGAAAGCGGGCGATGTCCGCTGGAGGCGTATTTTGCTGGGCTTGCATACCAAAAAGTTTCTAGTTCCGGGTTTCTAGTTTCAAGTTCGGGGGTCGGAACAACCTGAAACTAGAAACTTGAAACCAAAAACAACCTCTTCCTTTCCTTGCCACAGACTTCCAGCGCAAGTCAATCTTCCCGGCTCGCCATCATCACCTTGCGCGACCGATCGGTTTCATTCTAACGTTGCCGTAACATGATCAGCTTCGTCGACGTCGAAGAAGCGCGCGAACGGATCAAAGAACAGATCTATCTGTCACCGTTCGCTTGCTCTGAAACCATCAGCCGGATGAGCGGCAGCCGGGTTTTTTTCAAGCTCGAAAATCTGCAAATGACCGGCTCCTTCAAGGAACGGGGAGCGCTCAACCGGCTGCTGACGCTCGCTCCCGAGGAGGCCGCTCGCGGCGTCATCGCCGCCAGCGCCGGCAATCACGGCATGGCGCTCGCTTTTCACAGCCGGCGTTTGGGCATCGCCGCCACCATCGTCATGCCCAGTCACGCGCCGCTGATCAAAGTCAGCCGCGTGCGCCAGTACGGCGCGCAAGTCTTACTCCACGGCGACGATTACGACATGGCCTTCGCAGAGGCGCGGCGCCTGAGCCGGGAGCAAGGTCTTACTCTGGTCCATGCCTTCGACGATCCCTGGGTTGTTGCCGGGCAGGGAACCATCGGCCTGGAGCTTTACGAGCAAAATCCCGATCTGGACGCGGTCATCGTTCCCGTGGGTGGCGGCGGCCTGATCGCGGGTATCGCGCTGGCGCTAAAAACCCTCAAACCGGACATTCACATTGTTGGCGTCCAAGCCGAATCGATTCCTTCGATGCAGGCGGCTCTAAAGAAGGGCGAACCGGTCGGTCTGCCGCCGGCGCTGACCATCGCCGACGGCATCGCGGTGCGCGCGGTGGGCGCCACGCCGCTAGAGCTGGTGAAGACTTTCGTCGATGAAATCGTCACCGTCAGCGAAGGAGAAATCGCCAACGCCGTCTTGCTGCTTTTAGAAATCGAAAAAACCGTGGCCGAGGGGGCGGCGGCTGCGCCGTTGGCCGCGCTGCTCAACAAGAAGATTTCCTTAAATGGAAGGAACGTAGGGCTCGTTGTCTCGGGCGGCAACATCGACATGAACCTCATTTCCCGCATTATAGAAAAAGGGCTCGTTCAAGACGGCCGGTTAAGCCGCCTTGCGGTGGTTATTCCCGACCGCCCCGGCAATCTCGCGCGCCTGGCGCAACGGATCGCCGAGCTCGGCGCGAATATTTTACAGATCGCACAGACCCGCAGCTTCGGCCAGGTGGCCGTCGGCGAGACTGAAGTCGAGTTGATTTTGGAAACCACCGGCCCCGAGCATATTGAACGGCTGTGCGCCGGCCTGCGCGCGGAGGGTCTGAGGTTCAGGACGGAGGCGTAGCCGGCAGCTGAAAAAGTTTCATCTACGTCGTTGCGCTCAAGCGCCCCTCAGGGTGGAGAATAGGAGTACTGGAGTGATGGAGCAATGGAGTGATGTATTTGAGGCCCAACACTCCGATACTCACATACTCCAAGACTCCATTCCCCTCGCGCCCAACGCGCGAGACTCATGCCGCTTTTGCCGTGTCTTTCTTCCGGCTCATCGCCGGGATCGACAGCACCGGGCAGGGAGCGCGGGCGACGACTTTTTCCGTGACGCTTCCCATCAACATGTGATCCAGGCCGGTTCTGCCGTGGGTCGACATGACGATCAAGTCGGCGCCTACACGCTCTGCCATTTCGGCAATGTTCGCGTGCGGCGCACCGACCTCGACGGTCTGCCGAAGTTCGATTAAACTAAAAAATTCAGCGAACTTCTCTCGCAGAAACTTATCGAGAGCGGCGCACTCTTTGGCCATCAGGTCGCGCACCGGGGTAGACTCTTCTCGTGTGGATACCCAGTCTTCGCCGATCGGAATGACGTGCAGCACGAGGATCTCGGCGCTTTGCTCACGGGCCAATTCCAAAGCATAACGCAATCCCAAGCAGGATAGCTCCGATAAATCGGTCGGCGCCAATATTTTTGTAAACTTTTTCATATGGACCTCCTTTGGGCCGCTTGCCCTATTATCCGAGTTCTTCGCGCAATAACCGTGCCTTCCATTTCCCAAGTACTTTCGCAGTTTCCTGCCACGGATTTTGCACTCTTGGGGAAATGCGCAATTCTTTTCCCAATGATGGGAAGTCTCCTTACCGCGTCGCAGCAAAGCCGGTGATTTCCCGTTCGAATCAGTAATCGGGCCTTGGCATAGACTCTGCTCAACTGATCCCATAGTAGGATTCGTGGCAGAGTTGGGAAGAGGAACGACCCTTGGGGCATCTGCTCACGGGAGGAAATATGGCCGGGTTCTTGGGCGCGAAAGAGATTTTAACCAGAGATCGAGTCAAAGAAATTCTGCGCAACAGGGAGTACTCTTACCTTGAGGAGAAAGTTTCTCTGTTAGAAGTTCGCGATGATTCTCTATTGCTGAAAATCTCCTTCCTCGTCGAGTACCGCAAGCGGATGATCTCCATCGAAGAAAAAGAGCCGATCGTCATCCCCTTTAGAGATTTCAAGGTGGAAGATTGGGGTGATGGGATACGGAAGATTTCAGATATCGAGTAGCACACCCTCGAATTTGGGTAGTGGTTCAGATTGACCAAGATCCCCCACTTCGTTCGGGATGACAAACCGCCCAAGAGTCATTCCGAGCCGAGCGAGGAATCTTTCTTGACGCTCAAAGTAAGCTCCGATTCTAAATGAAACACTACCCGAATTTGACGAAGCTTGCCTTTGCACCGACTCAAGTAACCGATAGCTGCACCGTAGCAAAACCGAAATGCGGTCCCGCCCTCGACTTCGAGCCCAGTCAGAATCATTTCTTTGCTGGTCGAAATCGGCCCCCGATGGGGAGGGGGGTTAGGCTCTCCCGTAGAACCCAACCGCCTTTCCACTTCTGTTTCTCACTTCTTGTGGTCCTCGGGTGATGGAGTTGATCCTTGTACCATCAGTCGGCAAATCTCCATCATCTTCGTCAGTTCCTCTCTGGTGTGCTTCATCGAACCCATTTTACCCATCGATCCCATGAAGTCTTTGCATTTCATCATTTCGTTGGCCGAGTCCGCGCCGCGTGGCCCGGGAGCCGTTTCGTGTTGATGTTGATCCTGACCTCCGGCAGGACTCCCAAAGGCCAGCACTCCCCCGAGAACAACGACCATTCGAACCATTTTTCCCATCGCAAGCCTCCTTCCGGCTCCGAATACCAACTAATTTAATCCTCCAGCGCACCACTACCCCACTCTTCACGCCGCTCTTACGACCAGAACGGGGTCTCCGGAGTGGCGCACGACTTTTTCCGTAACACTGCCGAGCACCCAACGTTTAACCCCCGACCTGCCGTGGGTGCACATGGCGATGAGACTGTTGGGATGGGTGCGTGCGTAGCGGATGATTTCGTCGGCGCCCGATGCTTCCGTCACCACCGCGGAAACCTTTGCCAAGCCTTTTCGCCTGAGCGTTTCAACCTGGCCGTCGAGATAGCTACGCGCTTCCTCTTTGACCTGCTCCTTGAGTTCATTGTAGCCGGGCAAATAATCCTCGGTGCCGTAATATGCGGATGCCGGCAGTTCAAAGGCTCTGCAAAGGACGACTTCGAGGTCCAGGACCTTCGCCACCGCCACGACGGTAGGCAAAACCGACTCTGCGAGTTCCGAACCATCCAGCGGAGCAATGATGGATTTGAGCGCCACCGGGCCGACCGTCGCGTCTTCTTCCTCCCCTCTCACGAGGAACAACGGGTTGGTGGTCCCGCGCAATACCTTCTCCGCGACGCTGCCCAGGAGCCAACGGTTGATGCCGGACCGGCCATGCGTCGCCATCGTGATCAGCGTGCCCTTGTCCACCGCCGCTCTTTCTATAATCGCTTCCGCCGGCGTTCCCCTCTCGACCGTGCACTTGACGCTGGGGCAGGGCAAACTCTCCGCGATCTCTTTTAAATAGGCCCTGCTGCTGTGCTCCCCGTTGGCGATCAAAGTGTCGAGGTAGCGGGCCTTGCCGGCGGCGATTTGAGTGGCCATGACCGTCACGTCGACGACCCCCAAAAGCTCGATGGGCAGCTTGAGAGTTTCCGCTAGCGCGCGAGCGAACGGCAGGACCTTCTCAGCGGTCTTCGAACCGTCCAGCGGAATCAGCATCTTGGTGTACATGATGGCCTCCTCATCGATTCCGATTTACCTCGGCAGGCTGCCGGCGGATTCACCCGGTTTCGACCCTCGCCGTAAATCTTTTCACCTCCGCTTAGGCCGTCAGCTCCACCTTTCCTGTGCGATTCCCGACGGGACGCTTTTGCCAATGCGCAAGTCGCATGCCAGCGCATCTCGTTGATTTTTTTGCCCCGTCGGGCGATTTTTTCTGAGGGGTGGAAAAAGATTCAGGCGGTTGTCGCAGATTTGGGAGATTGCAGAACGCTTTCTTCTGGTGTGAAAGTGTTTCGATCCTCAATCAGGCTCCCGCCCGAGGCGCGAACGGAGGAATTTTTCGCACGAGCGCGCCAGCTGATCCAGGGATGCCTCGGTATTGAGATCAAGGCAAGTTTCGGATGCCAGCTCGGAAATCGGCTCGTAGAGCTTTTTCTGCTCGAAGTAAATTTCCCACCGGCCATCGGAAACGTCGGTTCCCTGCGTCGCTCTTTGGGTGAGGCGTTGTTGGATGATCTCGTCCGCGGCGAAACAATGGATCAGTGACCAGCCCACGCCATGCTTTTCCGCCATACGAACGAGCTTTTCCCGGTTGGCGCATTGACCGTAAGTCGCGTCGAGAATCACCCCCCTGCCGGACAGAACCTCCTTTTCAGCCTCGTGCGCCATTCTGGCATAGGTCCTTTCGGTGATCGCCGGCGCGTAAATTCCCTGGTTCAACGGCACGATCCTGTGGCCTGACGTTTTCGCCATCCGCTTTCGCACGCTATCGGAATTGATCACCCGCAGGCCCATGCGCCGTCCCAGCTCGGCCGCCAGCGTCGATTTACCGCTTCCCGTCAAACCGCAAAGGATGACGATAAAGGGCTGGGCCGGCTGCCATGTCAGACGGGCGGCGTACTGAAAATAGCGCGCGGCCGCCGCCGCGCCGCCCGGTCGCAGCGCCTGCACTTTGCCCCGCACCAGAGCCCGGTAACATTCGTAAAACGGCAATATCGAGGGAAGCTCGGGATCGTCGATCAATTCGTTATAGCGTTGCAGAAACGGCGCGGCCATGGACTCCGCGCCGCGAACGTTCAAATCCATGAGCAGGAAGGCGACTTCCGCGGCCAGATCGCCAAGGCGTAGCTTGGGATTAAACTCGATGCAGTCGAAGATTTGAATTCCTTCGGGCGCAAAGCAAACATGATCGCAGTGAAGATCGCCATGGACGTCGCGAATCCAGCCGCCTTGCGCGCGGCGTCTCAATAGTTCCGTCCGGCTGTCAAGAAACCTAGCGCCGAAGTCGGCGATCGCAGCGAGGCTTTCGGAATCGATGGAAATGCCGATGAACGGCTCGACTTCTTTCAGATTCTCTTTCCATTGTGCCCCGACCGTGGACGGCCAGCGCGACGGCTCCATGCCTTCGGCTCTTTCGGCGGTGGCATGAAAGTCGGCGACCGATTCCGCCAATTCCTGCATCATCTTGGGCGTGACCTGATGGGTTTCGAGCAGAAACGGCAGCATGCGCTTCTCCGGTAGCCGGCGCATGACCAGAGTGTACTCCGCCGGCTCGGCCCAGCCTCCGAGCCGCCAACCCGACTCATCGTGGGTGATCGGCATCACCCCCAGATACACCGACGGCGCCAGTCTTCGATTGAGCCGCAGCTCTTCTTGGAGAAAATGGCGCCGTTTGCCGAGCGTCGAGTAGTCGAGGAAAGAGTAGCGAACGGCTTTCTTAACTTTGTAGACGAGATCACCGGCGAAGAACAGATAAGAGATGTGGGTTTCCTTATGTGTGACTTCACGCGGCGGCTTCGGATAAAAGCCCGGCTCCTTCATCGCCGCGACGAGTGAGTCTTGAGGTTGCGATTCCATAGCGCCGTAGAGCACGGCGTCACGATTTATCATCCGCGTGCTCCTCTGGGGTAACCCACGCAATAGCGATGCCAGCGGTGAAAATTCAATTGAAAACGGCGGTCGCGTTCCCGGGGAACGGAAAGAAGCTCGAAACGATTATCAGAATATGGAATTGCGGGGCGGGAAGGAGCGCCTATTTCGAATGAGTCGGATCGAAGGATTCAGGTAATTTCCAACTCTTCGATCTTACGGTAAAGCGACGAGAGGCTGATGTCCAGTAACTTTGCCGCCTCTTTACGGTCTTGCCCCACTTGATCCAAGACTCGCACGATATGCTGCTTCTCGAAATGCCGCAGCGCGTCCTTGAGATTGTAAGTGAACGCCGGATGGGTCTGACCGCTCGCCACCACGGAGGGCGGCAGGTTCTTGAGCGTGATGCAATCGCCCTCGGCCAAGATCATCGTGTGCTCGATGACGTTGTCGAGCTCGCGCACGTTGCCCTTCCAGGGCAGCGACATGAGAGTTCGAACGACCTCGTCGTCGGCGCCGGTGAAATTCTTGTTGAGTTCGGGGTTGTGCTTCTTGATGAGATGTTCGACGAGCAGCGGGATATCCTCGGGGCGTTGGCTCAACGGAGGTATATGGATCTCCATGATGTTGAGCCGGTAATAGAGATCCTCGCGAAACCGACCGGCTTCGACTTCCTTTTGCAAGTCACGGTTAGTCGCCGCCAGCACCCGGACGTCGATGTGGCGCGGCGTCGTGCTGCCGATGGGCAGGATATCTTTCGCCTCCAACGCTCTGAGTAACTTCACCTGAAGGTGCTGCGGGATCTCGCCGATCTCGTCGAGAAAAATCGTTCCACCCCGCGCCTTTTCGAAGAGGCCCTCCTGGTTTGCAAACGCCCCGGTAAAGGCGCCTTTCATATGACCGAAGAGCAGACTTTCCAACAAGGTCTCGGGGAGCGCCCCGCAGTTGACCGGTAGAAAGAGTCTGTCCTTTCGATCACTGTGCGCGTGAAGCGCGAGAGCGATCAATTCTTTGCCAGTGCCGCTGTCACCCGTGATCAGGACCGTAGCCTGAGTGTTGGCCACCTTTTTGACCATCTCAAGGACGTCTCGGATGGCCTTGCTTTTGCCGATGATGTTTTCGAAGTGATACTCCATCCGCCTGACAACTGGGACTTGACAGCGCGACGCCGCGCCCGCTCTCGAAGTTATTAGATCTCTTATAATATGCTCCCCACACAAGGGCAATGGAGCCTGGAGTCACCGCTAGGGTGCCCGTCCGAATTCAATACCGATCCGCAGAAGTCGTAAAGCCTAAATCTCTCGGTTGAGTGACGCGTCACAATTAAGGAGTGCTTGATTCGAGTTCCTCCACGACTCTAAGATATTTCTCGTGAACCCCCTCTCCCATCTCTTTTGCTTCGTGCTCTTCGAAGGCCCGCAGGAGTTCCTTTTGCTCGCTGGCAGGAATGACGTCGTCCGCGATTCTAAACAGAATCTCGTCTTCTTTTTGGATATGCTCCTTCAAAAGACGCAGATAGGCGCGCGCGTTGCTCAACAGAGAGTCCGCAGCACCGGCCTCGCTGCGCTCGAAACTTTCGACGGCGGCTCTCATGGCGCGCACATAACCCCGCCCTTCCTCATGCTCAAGAAGCATCATGCCGATGGGCCCGCCTTCCCGCGGTATGCCGTGCTCTTCCATCGCGGGGAATAGAACTTTCTCCTCTTTGTGGTGATGGCACTCATCGGCGAAGTGGCGAAAGAAGTCGAGCGCTTTTTGCCAATTGTCGAGTGACCCGGCGACAGGCCGCTTGGTAAGTTCTTCAAGCACCGCAAGCACCCGTTCGATCACCCGATGCTCGTCACTGAGAACTTCCGTTGGCTTCTCAAAGTGATGATCGCCGCAACATCCATGCGACACTAGCCGTTCCATTTTACGTTCTCCTTTCCATGCTGGCACTGACAATCAACCTCACTTTTCTCCCCCGCACAGCTACCCGCTTTGCCATCGCACACGGCGCGGCCATTTAATGCGCGTAGC
>Ga0184633_10001317_pt1 | contig 10244 bp, 8 predicted proteins | sample PLM31_170_b1_FD_133156 | JGI IMG/M metagenome (GOLD analysis project Ga0184633, IMG submission 133156) | Groundwater sediment microbial communities from an aquifer in East River, Colorado, USA - PLM3-1_170_b1 | ecosystem: Environmental > Terrestrial > Soil > Riparian zone | place: USA: East...
CGGCGGCGACGCGCGCTAGTCCGGCGAGGGCGTGAACGTAACCAGGGAATGCGTCGAGCGAGGCCTCATATTGCTTGGCGGCCTCTTCAACATTACCGCTATTGAAGTAGAGATTGGCGAGCTGCGACCGCACCCACGCGGCTGTCTCACCCCCTGGTCGCGATGCCTCGATGGCGAGGACCATCATCTCGACGGCCCCCGCGACGTCGCCGTGCAGTTCGCGCGCGTAGGCGACGCGGACGTACGCATTGAGGTCGGGCCGGGTGTCGAGCATTCGCTGGAAGGCCACGACCGCCTCGTCGTAGCGGCCCAGCTCGATTAGCGCGTCGCCGAGCGCCCCGTAGGCATCCGGGTCGCCGGGCGAGGTCTCCAGAGCGCGCTGGGCGGATTCGAGCGCCCGGCCGAAGTCGTGTCGCGCCGCCGCGACCGCGCTCGCGCCCAGGAGCCCGGACGAATCATGGGGATCGAGAGCCAGTGCCTTCTGAAAGACGCCATCCGCCTGGCTGTAGAAGGCTGGATCGCCGCTCTCCCGCGCCTTTTGCAGATAGGCGAAGCCCAGTTGGGTGAGCGAGACGACCTCGTCGGGGTTCGCCTGCGACTGTTGTTGGAGCTGGGAGACGGCGCGGTCGGTGGGCGACTCGACGTCAGCGCTGCGCGTCGCTTCCCGCTCGTCCGTACCGCCCAAGAGCCCGAGGACTGGGAGCAGGGCTGCGACCCCGGCGACGATTAGGATCACCGCCGTGAATATTGCGAACCGGGCCTGATTACTCATCTCGACTCCAACGAAATGGAAGTGGGAGGGGCCACCGGGGGCTGGCAACCCCTCCCGCTTCTGTGGCTATGCGGTAAAGAGGCGGCGAACCGCCCCGTAGACGCGCGGGCCAGCGACGGCTGCGGCGAGCAGAAGGCCGAGGAGGCCCATGCCCATGGCGGCCATGTTGATCGCATCGATCCCGTGATCATGGACGTGGTTGTAGCCCTGGTGCGGCGTGCCCAGGTAGGGAAAGACCCCAAGGTAGTCCGTGTCGTTCTGCTGTACGTTGTCCGACAACTGCAGCGATACGGGGCAGTTGATTGCACCCAGCAGGTGCAGGATTCCGCCTCCAGCCGCTCTCGCCGCGATGTCCAGAACATCGTCTCCCACGCGCCTCCCGTTCGGGAAGCCGGCGACGTCACCGCCGAAGGCGCCGAGGGGACTGTACGAGCCTGAACCGGTCGTCGGTGCTACGTTCGTGTTCAGGTGGAGGACGTCCGCTTTCACGGGGCCACCCGGGTTCTGAGTGTCTTGGGTGCCCGGCAGGCCCAGCGTGCCGGCGGGGATGCCGCTCAGCAGCGCCAGGTCAAGGTCAACCCTACCCGTCGTCGGAATACAACTGTTGACGAAGGCGTTAAGGACCGGCACCAGCGTTAGATTGCCGGGAGGGGTCGTGCCAGGGTCCGTGATGTATGGAGTGATGAAGCTGCCGTCATCCTCGGGCTCCGTCGCGTTGTACTTATCCTTAATGCTCAACGGCAGGAGCACTTCGTTCACGAGCGGGTTGCCCAATCGCGAGACCTGCACCTGCTTGCCTGAAACTTCCGGCGAACCACCCTCCTTCTGAAGAACGGTCTTCTTCGGGCGGTTTGCGGTCGACCAGACTCCGATGTTGCCGTCGGTGTCCCCGGCGGCCGTTAGGTTCGCCTTAGGTATCTCGATCGCGATCGTGTGGACGTTGAAGCCGCTCGTGGTGTCAACGCCGGGGTTGCGCAGGTTCAACAGATCGAAGATGCCCTCCAAGTCGACATAGAAGCCTTCGTCGCGGGGTCCGGCGAACACGCGCATGCCTCCGGAATCGGGAACGGGGAGAACAGCGGCGGCAGCAAGGGCTTCATATTCGGCGACGGTGCCGGTGGAGGCCGGTCCGATGTGAATCGGGGCAACGCGGGCGTTCTTCAGGAGAACCCGCCCGTCAGCGTCATCGTCGTCATCGTCATCATCGCCCTCCCCACTGACCTCCCTCAGCGTGTAGCTGGTGGGCTGGTTCCAATTCTTGTACGGCGAGGATGGCTCATCCGGGTTATCGGGCAGAGCAATCTTGCCGGTGTTGTAGAGGAAAGTCTCCGGCGTTACGGCCCCTATCTTGGTGGTGAAATCGAATTGGTACGTCAAGTCTTCCTCGGCGTCACCGTCCACGTCTACCTTGATCTCGTACAGGACGTTGTCAGAGAAGCGGTAGTAGTTCGGGCCTTCCCCCGGCTCCTCCAACGGGATGAAGTTGGAAATGAGGGTGACGTAGTCCTGGCGTCCCTCTTCGCTGCTGACGAAGGCGTAGACGTCTGTGTTGTCGGCCGTCGGGTCCTCCGTGATCAGCGGTGCGTCGCGGTGGCTGGAGGCGTCCGTGAATTCGGACGTGTCCCCGAAGACGACCGCGAGCATTGCGGCGACAGCCATAAGGCCGAGCGCGGCGGAGAATAGTAGTTTACTCAAATTGATGAACCTCCCTTTCGGATTAGATCTTGATGTAGCCGGCCGGGCTATGACGGCGCCGGATCGTTACCCGGCGGTCTCGTCTGTCATTAGTTCGGAGGAGGGTGCGCGGCGGATCACCCGGCGCGCAAAAAAGGCCGGTCTACCGAAGAGTGAGGTTCTCGGCCAGGAGCACGGGATCGGTAGTGGGACCGATGCTACCCCCGGCAGGCTCTGCTGTGACGGCCAGGGCGTCCACGCCGGACAGGTCCGCCCGCGTCGCGCCGAGCGCCTCGCCGTCGGGCGCCGGCCCGAGAAGTCCGAGGCTCGCCGGTTGGCCTCCCTCGATCGCCCAGACCTGGTACGTCTGGTCCTTTTCGAGGGGTTCGAGTCCGTCTGCCTCCATGACAACAATGCCGTCCTCGAGTACGTGTACGACGGCACTCGCGCCGCCGGGGCCCGTGAGAGTGATTGCCGTGGCGCTCGGCTCGTCCGATCCGCCGACGTTCGTGAGAACGAGGGCGGCGACGGCGATCGCGAGCGCGCCCGCCAGGGCATAGGGGACCGCACGCTGGGGCATGAGGCCACGAAGCCCAGCGAGAATGCCGCCGCGCCCGCGGGCCCCCGGTTGTGTGGCGGATTCGGCGCCGATCGCGTTCATCAGCCTTGTCTTCAGCGCCGGAGACGGTTCGGCCTCGGGCGCGGCGAAAGCCAGCGCTGAGGCGATGGCCCGAAGTTCAGCGGCCTCGGGATGGTTGGCGCAGCCGGCGAGGTGCTCGCCGATATCCGACAGGGCCTCCGCGGGCAGCGCGCCCATGGCGTAGGCTCCGATCAGCTCTTCAACTTCGTCGCAGTTCATCTAGCCTGTCCGATTCCTAACGCTGTGCGCATCTTTTCGAGACCGAGGCGTAGCCTGCTCTTGACGGTGCCCAGCGGCAAGTCCAGCGCCTGCGATATCTCGACGTGCGTCAGGCCCTCGTAGTACGCGAGCTCGATGGGTCGCCGCTGGTAATCCGGGACTGCGGCCAGGGCCGCGCGGATTTCGTCGCGGTTGAGGGACTGCAGGACACGTTCCGACACGTCGGCGCCCGTCTTTTCCACGTCCGCCACCTCCACGGAGAGCTGCCTTGCTACCTGGCCCTTACGGGCACGCAAAGCGTCGATCGCCTTGTGATGGACGAGCGTTAACACGAAGGAGCTGAGCTTGCCGCGCGCGGCGTCGATGCGCTCCGCCTGTCGCCAGAGCGTCAAGAACGCCTCCTGTACGACGTCCTCCGCGGCGGGGCCGTCGCCCAGGATGCGATAAGCAAGGCCAAACGCCTGCCGGTTGAGACGATCGTACAGAACCTCCATGGCCAGCGGCTCTCGGCGGCGGAGTCCCGCCGCGAGGTCGCCGTCTTCACTGTAGGTATTTCGGGGATCAGAGTCTTTCAGATCAGGACACCTCTGAAGCATCGAGCGAGTGGCGCGGCGCGGTGCGCTTGAGGCGCCCGTCGAGCGGCCTCCCGACGATGTCTTCGGCGAGCCAGGCGGCGTTCAGCATCGCGTCGAGATGGACGTCCGTCTCGATCTCCATTGCGTGCAGCATCGCGACGAGATCTTCAGTGGCGACGTTTCCGGAAGCGCCGGGGGCGTAGGGACAGCCGCCGAGGCCGCCGACCGACCCGTCAAACTGCGCGGCGCCGGCCTCCATCGCCGCGACGACGTTGGCGAGCGCCATCCCGCGCGTGTCGTGGAAGTGAAGCCGGAGGGTCGGCTCTGGCAGGTCGCTGAAGAAGCGCTCGACGAGCATGGAGACCTGTCGCGGGTTGGCGATACCGATCGTATCGCCGAGGGCGATAGCACCGGCGCCCGCCTCCTTCAGAGCGGTTGCCAATTCCAGCACGCGGGCCGGATCGACGGCGCCCTCGTATGGGCAGCCGAAGGCGGTGGAGACGTAGCCGCTCCAGGGAAGCGCGGCCTCTCGACATAACGACGCCACGCCGCGGATGCCTTCGAGCGACCCGGCAATGCTGCGATTGACGTTCGCGCGATTGTGGGACTCGCTGGCGGAAAGGACGACGGCGATCTCGTCGACGCGCGCCTCGATGGCGTTTCGGGCGCCCACCTCATTTGGCACGAGGCCGATATAGGTGACACCGGGCCGTCGAGCGATGCCGCCCATCACCTCCGAAGCGTTCGCCATCTGCGGGATCGCCTTCGGGTGCACGAAAGAAGCGGCCTCGATGCGGGTCAGGCCGGTCGCCGAGAGGGCGTCCACGAGGGCGATCTTCTGATCGAGAGGTATAGTGCGGCTCTCATTCTGAAGACCGTCGCGTGGACCGACTTCCGTTATCGTCACGCGCCGCGGGAGGTTCACTTCGCCTCCTCGCGCTCGATTTCGATGAGGACGACGCCTTCGGCGACGCGCCCCCCTTCGGCGCAGTTGACGTTCTTGACGGTGCCGTCGTAGGGGGCCTCGATGTTGTGCTCCATCTTCATCGCTTCGAGGACGATCAGGGTCTGGTGGGCGCGGACCTTCTCTCCCGGACGGACAAGCACCTTCAGGACGAGGCCGGGCATGGGCGATGTAAGTCCGTGATCGCGGCGGGCATTGGCGGCGGCAGCGTGGCGCTCGCCGGCCGCCCACTCGAAGCGATAGGTCCGCCCGGAGGTCGTAACTTCGATGCCGCCTGCGGTCCTCACGACGTGGGCGGGCCAGGAACGGCCCTCGATCTCGGCGAGAACGTGCTCGATCCCGGCGTTGCCGAGACGGACGCGATGCTCGCGGCCTTGCACGGTGACGTCCCACTCATCGCCGGCGCCCGGAATGCGCTGTCCTTGGACCAGTTGAGCGGCGCCTTCGTAGCGGAGGGCGACCAACAGTTGCCCTCCTGCGCGCAGGGGTCCGGCCGCTATCCACGGATCGTGAATTACGCCACCAACGCCCAGCGCCAGCGCGGCGAAGGCCGAAATTAGAGGTTCCTCCGGGGGCGCAGCGGCGAGCGCTTCAGGGCTGAGGCGGGACTCCAGGAACTCCGTGGTCGCCTCGCCGGCGCGGAAGTCCGGATGGGTGACGACGGCGCGCAGCAGCGGCAGGTTAGTGTGCACGCCCTCAACCCTGTACGCCGCGAGGGCCGCCTCCATTCGATGGAGCGCCTCTGTGCGGTCTGTGCCCCAGGCTAATACCTTACCCAGAAGCGGATCGTAGTAGGTGCTGATCTCATCGCCGGGATACGTTCCGATGTCGTTACGGATGCCTTCGCCTGCGGGCAGTTCGAGGGCCGTGATGCGGCCGGGACTCGGGAGGTAGTGCTTGAGCGGGTCTTCGGCGTAGACCCGGCACTCGACAGCGTGGCCGGCGAAGGTTACGCCGGGCTGATCGAACGGAAGCGGCTCACCGGCAGCAATCGATAGCTGAAGGGCGACGATGTCGAGGCCCGTGACCAGTTCCGTGATGCCGTGCTCGACCTGCAGACGGGTGTTCATCTCTAGGAAGTAGAACTCGCCGTCGCTGCCCAGCAGCAGCTCGACAGTGCCCGCGCTCTGGTAATCGACGGCCCTGGCGAGACGGACTGCGGCTTCGCCCATGCGGGCGCGAAGTTCGTCATCCACGGCGGGCGACGGCGTCTCCTCGATCACCTTCTGGTGGCGGCGCTGGACGGAGCAGTCGCGTTCGCCGAGATGGACAACGTTGCCGAACGAGTCCGCGAGGACCTGTATCTCAACGTGGCGCGCGTTCTGGACGGCGCGCTCGAGGAGGAGGCGTCCATCGCCGAAGGCGCGTTCCGCCTCGCGGCGACCGCTCTCGAGCGCCGCCTCCAGTTGGTCAGGCGATTCGACCAGCCGCATGCCGCGGCCGCCGCCGCCCATGGCCGCTTTCACCATCAGCGGGTAGCCGATCTTCTGCGCTTCGCGTTCGAGGAGATCGAGGCTCTGGTCCTCGCCGTGATAGCCAGGGACGGTTCGCACGCCGGTCGAGTCCGCCAGATCGCGGGAAGCGGACTTGTCGCCCATCGTGCGGATCGCCTTCGCGGGCGGGCCGATGAATGCGATGCCGGCCTCCGAACAGGCTTCGGCGAGCGCGGGGTTCTCGGAGAGAAGGCCGTAGCCGGGGTGTAGGGCCTCCGCTTCGCTATCGACAGCGGCCTGCACGATCGCATCGATGCGAAGGTAGCTCTCGGTTGCCGGCGAGGGCCCGATGTACGCCGCGCTATCGGCTTTGAGGACGTGGAGAGCGCGGCGATCGGCGTCGGAGTAGATGGCGACGGTCTCGATGCCGAGGTCGCGGCAGGTGCGCATGATGCGCACGGCGATCTCGCCTCGGTTCGCGATCAGGAGCCTACGGAACATCCGGAGCCCTCACCCCCGGCGCCTCTCCCGTGCGCGAGAGAGGGGAGGTCCAGTGGGGTTTTCGCTTCTTGAGGAAAGCGGCGACGCCCTCGCGGCCCTCTTCACCGGAACGGGCGCCGGCGATCAGGCCGGCGGTGTAAGCGTCGATCTTCGCCCGATCCGTGGACTGGATGCGGCGGACCAACTCTTTGCACGCGGCCTGGGCGTCAGGACCGCCCATAAGCAAGGTATCGACGGCGGCGCCGACCGCGACATCCAGCTGAGGCGCCGCAACGACCTGATGGACGAGCCCGATGGCGAGCGCCCTCTGTGCGTCGAAGCGCTCGCCGGTGAGGAAGAGCGGCAGCGCCCGGCCCGGGCCGATCTTCTCGACCACGTGCGGCGCGACCGTGGCCGGCACGAGCCCCAGGCGCACTTCCGTGAAGCCAAACATAGCCGTGTCCGCTGCGATGGCGATATCGGCTGTCGCTACGAGTCCGGCGCCGCCGCCGAAGGCGTTGCCGTGCACCCGCGCCACGACCGGGCGCGGGAACTCGGCGATCGCGCGCCATAAAGCGGCCGCAGCCGCGGCATCGCGTCGGTTCTCCTCTTCGCTGAAGGAGGCGGCGCGGCGCATCCAATCGAGGTCCGCGCCGGCGCTGAAGGACTTGCCTTCGCCGGCGAGGATGACGACGCGCACGCTCTCGTCTCGGGCGAGCGAGCGAAAGGCGTCATGTAGTTGGCTGATGAGGTGTTCGTTGAAGGCGTTGTGGACGTCGGGGCGCCCCATCGTGACAATGGCGACGGAGCCATCGCGCGACACGCGAGTTAGCTCGGCCATTACATTCGGAAGACACCGAACGTGGTGTCCGGGATAGGCGCGTTGAGCGCTGCGCTGAGGCCGAGGGCGAGGTACATTCGCGTATCGATCGGGTCGATGATGCCGTCGTCCCAAAGGCGGGCTGTGCTGTAGTAGGCGCTGCCTTCGCGCTCGTATTTTTCGAGCGTCGGTGCCATGAACTCCTGCTGCTCCTCCTTCGTCATATCGTGGCCGTCCGCGTGCAGGTTGTCGAGCCGGACGGTGAGGAGGACGTTGGCGGCCTGCTGGCCTCCCATGACGGAGGTCTGCGCATTCGGCCAGAGCCAGAGAAAGCGCGGGGCGTAGGCGCGGCCGCACATCGCGTAGTTCCCGGCCCCGAACGAGCCGCCGATGATGACGGTGAACTTCGGCACCTCCGCGCAGGCGACGGCGGTCACCATCTTTGCGCCGTGCTTGGCGATGCCTTCGTGCTCGTACTTCTTCCCCACCATGAAGCCCGTGATGTTCTGGAGGAAGACCAGCGGTACCTTCCGCTTGGCGCACAGCTCGATGAAGTGGGCGCCTTTGAGGGCGCTCTCCGAGAAGAGGATGCCGTTGTTGGCGATGATGCCGACGGGATAGCCCATAATCCGAGCGAAGCCAGAGACGAGCGTCGCGCCGTAAGCGGCCTTGAACTCGTGGAAGCGGCTGCCATCGACCACGCGGGCGATGACTTCGCGCACGTCGAATGAGCGGCGCGGGTCCGCGGGGATGACGCCATACAGTTCCGAACTATCGTAAAGGGGGTCTTCCGCGGGTGTCACTTCCCAGGGCAGCTGCTGAGGCGGCCGTCCGAGGTTGGAGATGATGCTGCGCACGATTGCGAGCGCCTCCTCGTCGTCCGCCGCGAAGTGGTCGGCGACGCCCGAGATTTGCGTGTGGACCTGCGCGCCGCCCAGCTCTTCCGCCGGCACCTCTTCGCCCGTCGCCGCCTTCACCAGCGGCGGGCCGCCGAGGAAGATCGTCCCGGTGCCTTCGACGATCACCGTCTCGTCGCTCATCGCCGGCACGTAGGCGCCGCCGGCCGTGCAGGAGCCCATGACGGCGGCGATCTGAGAGACCCCCTTGGCGGACATGCGCGCCTGGTTGAAGAAGATGCGCCCGAAGTGCTCGCGGTCTGGAAATACGTCTGCTTGCAGCGGCAGAAACGCGCCGCCGGAGTCCACAAGGTAGATACAGGGGAGGTGGTTCTGCTCGGCGACCTCCTGAGCGCGGAGGTGCTTCTTGACGGTCATGGGGTAGTACGTCCCGCCCTTGATCGTCGCGTCGTTGGCGACGATGACGACCTCGCGTCCGCAGACGCGTCCGATTCCGGTGACGATGCCGGCGGCGGGGGCATCGCCTTCGTACATCTCCCAGGCGGCGAGCGGGCTTAATTCAAGAAAGGCAGTAGCGGGGTCAAGAAGGTGGTCGACGCGCTCGCGCGCGGTCAGTTTGCCGCGCGAGCGATGGCGCTCGACGCTCTCCTTGCCGCCGCCGGCGCGGACGACCGCGATCGCCTCCTGGAGCTGCTCGACGAGCGAGCGCATCTGCTGGCGATTGCGGGAGAACTGGGGTTCGGCCGGGTTCAGGGACGTGGCGAGCGCGGGCACCGGCGCGCCCTCGAGGAACGACGCGGCGAGCACACCATCCCGGCCGTCACGGGCGATCGTCATTCTCGCTGAGCCTCGGAAATCAGCTTAGCACAGGAGGGGCGGAGCCTAAATCGCCGCTATTCGCGCGTGCCGGTGAGGAAGCGGCGCGGTTCTGTCTGGAACAGGCCGTGGCATTGGCTGGAGCAGAAGTGGTAGATGAGCGACTCGAAAGCGAACGTCGGTGCGCCTTCCACCTCCACGACACGGTTGCAGACGGGGTCGCGCTCGGTCACGACATCGCTGCGGAAGGTGCCGTCCTCCAGCCAAGCGACGCGGTCGGCGACCTCGCGGTTGCGGTGGTCGTGGCTGACGATGATGACGGCCTTGTGCATCTCGAAGGCGATCTGGCGCAGCAGGTGCATGACCTCGCGCCCGCGCTTGGAATCGAGGTTGGCGGTTGGCTCGTCGGCCAGGATGAGATCGGGGTTGTTGGCGAGCGCGCGGCCGATGGCGACGCGCTGCTTTTCGCCGCCGCTGAGCTGTTTCGGGAGCGATTTCAGGCGGTGGCCGAGGCCGAGCATCTTCATCAGCTCGCGGGCGCGATTGGCCGCGCCGTGGCTCTTGGCGGTGCCGTCCATCATCACGAGCATGACGTTCTCGAGGGCGTTGAGCGATTCGAGCAGGTTAAAGCTCTGGAAGATAAAGCCCACCTTCTCGCGCCGCACGGGTGGCAGTTGCGCCTCCCTCAGCGCCGTGATGTTCGTGCCGGATATCTCGACGGTACCTGAGGTCGGGCGGAGGAGGGCGCCGGCGATGGTCAGGAAGGTCGTCTTGCCTGCGCCGGAAGGGCCCATGATGACAACGACTTCGCCGGCCCGCGCCTCGAAGTCGACACTATCGAGCGCTGTGACAGCGGCATCGCCGGCGCCGTAGACCTTAGTCACGGCGTGCATGCCGAGGAGGACGGGTCTGGCCATCGCTCAGGCCTTGAAGACGCTCGTCGGATCGATAGAGGCGAGGCGGCTGACGGGGACCCAGCCGGCGATCACGGCCA
>Ga0184633_10001319_pt1 | contig 10239 bp, 4 predicted proteins | sample PLM31_170_b1_FD_133156 | JGI IMG/M metagenome (GOLD analysis project Ga0184633, IMG submission 133156) | Groundwater sediment microbial communities from an aquifer in East River, Colorado, USA - PLM3-1_170_b1 | ecosystem: Environmental > Terrestrial > Soil > Riparian zone | place: USA: East...
ACGCTTTTATAGCCATGACCGCCTTCCGCGTCCCCGTCTGACCCTCGTCGGACAACAGAAGGATAGAGATGGGATGGGTAGTAGCGGCACTCGTCAGTGCTGACGCTCCACCGGTCAGGTGACGCCTTTGTTCCTGAAAGAGATCCAGTTAGAGAACTTCAAGTCGTTCGGGCGAAAGATCTCGATCCCCTTCCTGCAGGGCTACACGTCAATCACGGGCCCCAACGGCTCCGGGAAAAGCAACATCGCGGATGCGATCCTGTTCGTCCTTGGACCGAAAAGCTCGAAGGCGATCCGCGCCGGCAGGCTGACGGACCTCATCTGGAATGGCGGGAAGGACAAGAAGGGTGCGGACTCCTGCCAGGTCAGCCTGATCTTCGACAACACGGACCGCCAGATCCCGGTCGAGGCGGACGAGGTAAAGCTCACTCGCTACGTGGGACTGAGCCCGTCCGTGGAAAGCGGTTACAACTCGTACTTCTACATCAACGACCGCAAGTCCTCGCTCTCCGAGTTCGACTCCCTCCTCGCCCACGCGCGGATCTCCGCGGAAGGCTACAACCTGGTCCAGCAAGGGGACATCCAGCGGGTCGTGTCGATGTCCTCGATCGAACGCCGGCGGATCCTGGACAACATCGCGGGGATCACGAAGTTCGATGACGACATCACGCAGGCGGAGGGGAAGCGGAAGGAGACCGAGGAGAACCTCGAGCGGATCCGGATCATCCTCGATGAGATCGACAGGCAGATCAAGCAGCTCGAGACGGACCGGGAGGGCGCGCTGAAGTACCGGGACCTGAACGAGCGCCTGACCACCGCGAAGGCCCAGCTCGCGTACAAGAATCGCGAGCTGATCGAACGGCAGATCGTCGGGACGCGGGAGCAGATTGCGAAGCACGAAGGGGACAAGGGGAAGCTCGAGGCCCAGAAGGCCGAGCTCCGCGAGTTGCTCGACGCAGCGGTCGCCCGCCTCGGAGAGTTGGAGCAGGAGATGGCGGACCGCGGCGGCGAGGAAGCGAAGCAGCTGAAGGCGACGCTGGACGGTTTTCGCATCGAGCGGGCTCGGGCGACGGACGGGATCGAGACGTCCAAAGAGACCTTGAAGCAGCTCCGCACGGAGACCGCGGAATCGACCAAGGAAAAGGGAAAGGTCCAGAAGGAGACGGATGCGCTCACGCGGGAGCGGGGCAATCTGGACACGCGGGTCGCGGAGTTGGAAGGTCAGATCAAGGACGCGGACAAGGACCTCCATGACGTCGACGAGCTCGCCTCGAAGAGCGACGCGAAGGTCCTGAACATCCAGAAGCAGATCATTGCGCTGAACAACGAGATCGACCAGGTCGAGGAGAAGCTGAAAGGGATCATCCTCGAAGGCGACCGAACGGGGGGGGCGATGGCGCGCCTCGAGTCGGAGATCGACCTGCTCGAGGAATCCCGGAAGCAGTACCAGGTCGAGTACGATGACGCGGACTGGCAACTGAAGGAACTCCGGTCATCCACGAAGGAATCGGGGAAGAGCCTCCAGAAGCTCCAACAGGACTTCCATACGTGGCGCTCGGAGGAGGCCCGCCTCGCAAGGGAGCAGGCGGAGCTGCAGACCGCGATCCTCAGCTTGACCCGTCGGTATGCGCAGCTCAAAGCGGAAGCGGACGTCGCGGAGAACATGAAACGGGGCTACACGTCCGCGGTCTCCGCAATCCTCGAGTGCCGCGAGACGGGTTCGATCAAAGGGGTCCACGGGACGGTCGCCCAGCTCGCCCACGTCGAGCCGCGGTATGAGACCGCGATCGTCACGGCCGCGGGCGCGCGCATGCAGGCAATCATCGTCGACGACGACAGCGTCGCGGCCTCATGCATCGACTATCTGAAGAAACGCAAGATCGGCCGCGCGACCTTCCTCCCGCTCAACAAGATGCTCGTCGGCAAGCCGCGAGGCAAGGCAATCCTCGTCGCGAAGGAGTGCCTCGGGTTCGCAATCGAACTCTGTCACTTCGACGAAAAGTACCGGGACGCTTTCTTCTATGTCTTCGGCGACACCCTGGTCGTCAAGACGTTGGACGAGGCCCGGAAGTGGATGGGCGGCGTCCGGCTCGTGACGGTCGAAGGCGAGCTGATCGAAGCCTCCGGCGCGATGGTCGGCGGCGACATGGAACGGTCGACCGTCAAGTTCGGCCCGAGCTCCGCGGGCGAGCTGGAGAAGATCGCGGACAAGCTCCGGGAAGCCCAGGCCCAGGCGGAGAACGTCGCGAACCGCCTCGACGATCTCCGGAAGGAGATCCTCGACCTCGAGGGGACGCTGAAGGACTACGGCGGCCAGAGCGGGGCCGTCGAGGTGAAGACGAGCACGCTCGAGGCGAAGCGGAAGGAATTCGCAGCGAAACTCGCGTCCGCGAACAAGGACCTCGAGGATCGGAAGGGACGGTTCGGAGACGCGAAGAAAACCGCGAGCCGGATTGAAGAGGATCTCGCGAAGTTCACGAAAGACCTCGACGCCGTCAAGGGAAAGCGGGACGAACGGAAGAAGGCGGTCATGGAGGCCACGCCGCAGCAGATCTCGTCGCGGATGAAGGAGCTCATGGGCCGCCGGGCGACCCTGGCCGAGGAGCTGAGCGGCCTCCGGTCGAAGCTCGAGGCGATGGCGACCCAGACGACGTTCCTCGAGGAACGCCGGGCGGAGATCGACACGCGTCTCTCGAGCCTCGAGGGACAGCGCAAGGAGCATGAGAAGCGGATCAAATCGTTCGAGGAATCGCTCGGCCATCTCGAGACGGAGATCCGAGGCCTGGAGAAGACGGAAGTCCAGATGGGCAAGAAGATGAAGGACCTCCAGGACGCCCGGGACGCCGCGTACAAGGAGAAGACGGACCGGGACGCGGACCTCGACAAGGTCACCCACAAGATCGAGACGAAGGAGGACTTCCTCCTGAAGATGGAGACGGAGCTGAAGGTCCAGGAGGAACAGCTCGCAGAAGCGGAGCGAATGATGAAGGAGATGGCCGTCGAGGTGAAGGAAGGGCGCCTCCCGACCCTCGATGAGCTGAAGACGACGATCGGAGAGTGCGAGGCCGCGATCACGGCCCTTGGCCCGATCAACTTGCGGGCCCTCGAGGACTATGACGCCCAGCAGTCGCGAGCGGTCGAGTTGAAGGACGAGTTCAAGCGGCTCGAAGGGCAGCGGGAGGAGCTGATCAACCTCGTGGCCCAGCTGACGGATCGGAAGAAGGAGGGCCTCTCAAAGGTCTTCACGGCGATCAGCGAGAACTTCACCCGCGTCTACGCGGAGCTGACCGAAGGCGGCGAGGCGGACCTCGTCCTCGAAGACCCGGAGAAGCCGTTCGAGGCGGGCCTCATCCTGAAGGTGAAGCCGGCCCACAAGAAGGCCCTCCGACTCGAGGCCCTCTCCGGCGGCGAGAAGTCCCTCGCGTCGATGGCCTTGATCTTCGCGATCCAGGAGTACGACCCGTCGCCGTTCTACCTGCTCGACGAGATCGACCAGAACCTCGACGCGCTCAACGCAGAGAAAGTCGCCCGGATGATCCGGCGGAACAGCACGGCGGCGCAATTCGTGCAGATCTCGCTACGCAAGGTCAGCCTGAAAGAGGCGGACCACCTGATCGGCGTGACGATGGGGCCGGAGTCCCACTCGGAGGTCATCATGCGGGTGAATCTGGCGGACATCGAGGACGAAAGGCCCACGGAGGTGATCCCGGCATGAGCGAGAACTATCAGACGGTGTTGAACCACCTGCTCTTTCACAAGGCCCTGATCAGCGAGACGGAAGGCGGGCAGCGGATCAACCGATACCTCGCGATGCTGAACGAGGTCGACCAGGGGATGCACGTCGCGGTGCGGGATCCGTTCGAGAAGTCCGTCGTGGCGGCGTTCGAGCTGGTCCTCGAGCGCCACCTGGACCCATGGGAGATCAACCTCGTGCCGTTCACGCAGCTTTTCCTGGACAAGGTGAAGAAGGACGGGGCCGTGAACTTCGTCACCGCGGGGAAGCTCGTGTTCCTCGCGTGGTCGATCCTGAAGATGCAGAGCGACAAGGTGCTCCTCGATGCATTGCCGCCGGAGCCCCCGGAGGAGGATGGCGGCTGGGACCTCGACATGTTCCGGGACCCGGCGGACCTCGACTTCAACCAGGTCGTCCTCGCGGGCACCGCGACGCCGCTCACGGAGGCGATCCACCGGGAAGGCCGCCGGGCCGTCACGTTGATGGAACTCATGGATGCCTTCGACGAGGCCCGACGCGAGGCGGACATCCAGCTGCAGCTGAACGGCCTCCGGGAACAGGCAATCCGCAAGTTCGCCCCGAACTTCCATCAGAAGGTGCACCGTGAAGACTTGACCGACGATATCGCTCTGACGTGGCACCGCTTGACCCAGTTCAACGGGGAGCCGGTCGCGTTGCGCCAGCTCACCGTCGGCGACGCGTGGGACGAGGTGACCGTGTTCATGTCCCTCCTCTTCCTGGCCCACCTGGAGAAGGTGAAACTGTGGCAGAAGGAGTTCCCGTACGGAGAGATCTACGTGAAGCGCCTGTCGATGGAGGCGGACCTCCCCATGGAGGAACTCCTCGCGTTGCCGGCCCTCGGGCCGAAACCGGACGCCGCGCCGGAGGCGGGATCATGAACGAGCGGGCAATCGTCGAGGCGGCCCTCTTCAGCGCGGGCAAAGCCCTCACGCCGGAAGAACTCGCGCAGACGACCCGCTTGGAACCCGACGCGATTCGCGAACATCTCCGTGCCCTCGCGCGGGAGTACACGAGACGGGAGAGCGCGATCGAGGTCGCGCAGATCGGGACGAAGTGGACGATGCAGATCCGCTCGGACTACGCGGAGCGGACCCGGACCTTCGCGCCCCCGGAGATCGACCGGGACCTGCTCAAGACGGCGGCCCTGATTGCATACCACCAGCCGATCCTGCAGAGCGATCTGTTCCACATGATCGGTTCGAAGGTGTACGAGCACACGAAGGCCCTCGAGGACCTGGGCCTGGTCAACCGGAAGCCGTCCGGTCGGTCCCTCGCCCTTACGACGACCCGCTACTTCGCGGAATTTTTCGGCCTCAAGTCGACGGACCGGGAAGGGATCCGGAAACTGATGGCCCAGAAGGCGGGTGTGCCGTACAAGGAGAGGCCGGAGGGGACGTTGTCGGAGGATGCCGGCGAACCGGCCCCGATCCCGGTCAGTCCGCCCGACGGTTCCGCCCCCGCGATGCCGGCTCCGGTGCCGGCAGCCGCCGGTCAAGAATAGGCGGCGCGGACCGCCCGTTCGGATCGCTGCGGCTCACGGAACGGCCGCCGCCAATCATGTGCGATAATCAGGCCGCGGGCGTTTATAAGCTCGAACACCCAGGAAACCGTGCCATTCCTCGGAGGACGAGCCGATGCTCTTCCCGAGGGAGCGGAGCCCTCAAACCGTGAGCGGGTACCTGCGAGACAACCAGCTCCGGCGACAGCTGGAGGAGAAGGTCAAAGAGGCCGCGCGGACGCGCCAGGCCGCCGAAGACGGCCTGAAGGCCGCGCAGGACGTGATCGACCAGGCCCGCCGCGTCGACGCGAAGGTCGTCGAGGCGGAGAAGGCCCTCGCGGAGGCGAGTGCCGCGATGGCGGCGAAGGACTACAAGGCCGCCGTGGACAAGTCCGGCGAAGCTCTCGAGCGCGGGAAGCGCCTGTACCGAGACCGGGCCCGCGCGATCGTGGACTCCAGCGCCGCCCTCGGCCGACTGGCGAAGGGGGTCGGCGCGGACCTCACGGAGACGGAGGCGGCTCTCGCGAAGGCCGAGGGAGCCCTCGCAAACGAGGACCTGGGCGTGGCCATCGACCTCGCGAAGAAGGCTTGGAAGCGCAGCGAGAAAATCCTCCAAGAACACCTGTCGTCCTCGTTCTCGAAGGCCCAGGCCCTCATGCTCTCCGCGAAAAACCTGAGCCGAGATATCGCTCCGATTGAGGACCTGCTCTCCCGCGCCCGGAGTGCGATGGAGAACAACGACTTCCAGAGTGCGCTCGATTTCACGAACGAGGGACTCGACAACATCCGGGAGGACCTCACGTCCGCCGTGTCTAGCGAACTGCGGGAGGCGGAGGACCTCGTCCGGACCGCGGCGGAACTCGGCGCGGACACGACGAAGGCCGCGAACCTGGTGGAACGGGCTCGCGGGGACGTCGGCAATCTCGAGTTCGAGAAGGCGAAGAACGCCCTGAACCAGAGCCGGGCGGAAGCGGAGAAGGCGCTCCAGCGGTCCGTCGACGGCCGGGCCGGGGACTTCTCGCGGTTCATCCAGGAGGCCCGGGCGATGGGCGCGGACCCGACTGCGGCCCAGGAAATGTTCACGAAGGCCGAGGCGGCGATCAAGAAGGGCAGCTATCGAGAGGGGGCTCAGCTTGCCAAACAAGGCCTCCAGTCCGTGCAACAGGCCCAGTTCCAGCGGGTCGTCGCGGCGATCGGCACATCCCGCGAGAAGTTCGCCGCGGCCGCGAACATGGGCATCGATCTCAAGGGTCCCTTCGAGGACCTGAACACGGCCCGGGAGGCGATCCGCCGAGGCGCGTTCCAGGAGGCCCTCGCCCATGCGAAGCGCGCCGAGACCGCCGTGGACTCCGTCCTGGACCAGCACCGCAAGGTCGAGACACGTCTGAAGGACCTCCAGCACTCCTTCGCGGAGGTGGAGGGCTTCGGCGTCCAGACCGTCCGGGCCCGCAAGTTCGCGGAGGCCGCCCGGCAGGCGTACCAGGATCGGAACCCATCCGAGGTCGAGAAGGCGATCCAGTCCGCGTTCGACGAGCTGAAGCGCGCGGAGCGGGAGCAGGTCATGCAATCGCTCGAGAGGGCGGAGTTCGTCCTCACCCTCGGGGAGCAGAACGCCGCCGACCTGTCCGTGCCTTCGAAGCTCCTCCAGGACGCCATCGTCGCGACGAAGGGGGACGAATTCCGACGCGCCCTCGACATCGCCGCAAGAGCCCAAGCGGGGGCGGAACGGGTCCTCGCGGAGCATGCGGCGAAGCAGATCTCGGCCCTGCGCGGCTCCCTCCCGCACCTGGGCGACGAGAGCGGCACTCTGAAGGCCCTCCTGAACCGCGCGGACGCCGCGCTGGCATCCCAGGATTTCGAAGGCGCATTCAAGGCGGCCACGGAAGGACAGAAGGTCGTCGAGGCACGCGTTCGGACCCGGGCGGAAGAGATCGTCGGAGACCTCGCCCTCGCAGTCCGGATGGGCGTGGACTTCGGCGCGAACGTCGCGGCCCTTGAGGCCATCCACAGGGACCTGAACGTCCACCTGGCCAACGGCCGCATCGCGGAGATCGTCGCGACCCGCGACCGCGCCTCCTCGGCCCTGGCGGACGCCGCCGAAACCCTGATCGGACTGGTCCGGGGCCGCATCGCTGCGGTCCAGGGCCTCAACATCGATGTCGACGAGATGAACGACTTGGTGCGTCGAGCCCGCATGGCCTTCGGCGTCCAGAACTATCACGAGGGCCTGCGCCTCCTGAACGAAGGGAACGAGCGTGCGGGAAAGTCGAGCACGATGCACCGGCAGGCGTACAACGCGATCGCGACCGCCGCCGCGTTCGTGGCGGAGGCGAAGAAGCGGAACGTGGACGTCTCGAAGGTCGTCGAGATGCTTGTCGACGCGAAGAAGGCGTTCGAGCAGGTGGACTTCGAGCGCGCATCGCAGCTCGCGTCCGCGGCCCGCACGGAGACGGAGAAGCTCACGGTCCTCTATTCGTCCGCGCAGAAAATCCTCTCCTCCCGCGGCCGGCTCGAACTGGCGGGTCGTCTCGGGATCGACGCGCCCCATCTCCGGGACGTCTTCGCGGACGCGAAGGAGGCGATGAAGGCGAAGGACTACGATCGGGCGCTCGCCCTCGCCCAACGCGCGGAGGACGAGTTCACCGCGCTGATCAAAGAACGGATCACGGGGACACTGAACACGTCCGAGGAGATCCTCGGCTCCGTGGAGGGGGTCGATCTCGCGGAATCCAGCGAGGCCCTCGTCCGAGCCCGCCGGCACCTCGAGGCGGATGAAGTTGAACAGGCCGCCGACCTCACGTTCCAGCTCAAGGCGCAGCTCGAGTCCCTGAAGCGCCAGGGCACGGAGGCCGAGGGAGCCCTCCGGAAGATGAAGGACATCATCGCGGACGCGGAGGGGATGAACGCGCCCCTCGTGCGGACGGCCGACCTCGTCGAGAAGGCGGAGCGTGCGTATCGCCTCGGGCAGTTCGAGGAGGTCCTCGACTACGCCGCGCAGGCGGATGTCGAAGCCGCGAAGGAGCGGGACCAAGGCATCGGCTCCATGATGAAACAGTTCGAGGAGACCCTCGTGAAGGCGCGGAGGGAGGGGACGGACACCCGAACGGCGGAGAAACTGTTCGACCGGGCCCGGGAATTCTTCCGCGCGAAGAAGTACCGCCAGGCGATCGCGACGGCCATCCAGAGCGAAGCGGAGGCAGAGCGGATCGGCCTCCAGCAGGCGATGGCGAAGCAGGCCGTGGAGAACGCGGAGCGGAAGCTGCGCGCCCTCGGCAAGGGATCCAACATGGTCGAGGAACTCGTCGCCCAGACCCGGACGGCGTACACGGACGCGGACTACGTCAAGGCTCTCGACACGGCGGTCCGAGCGGTCGATTCGATCGCGGACCTTCGGGTCCTCTACGACGAGGTCGAAGAGGTTCGGCAGAAGGCGCGAGAGCTCCTGCAGACCGCGTACGACGTAGGGGCCGACGCGACGAAGTTCGAGAAGTCCTTCCAGGACGGGGAGTCGGCGTTCGAGGCCGGCGAGGTCGAGCGGTCCCGATCCGCGTTCGCGGGGAGCATCGAGTGGGGTCGCACTCTGATTCGAGCCCATCTGGAGGACGAGTTGACGAAAGCCGAGTCCATCGTCGACATGTGCCGCAAGATGGACGTCGATCCGACATCCGCCCTGAACCAGTTCGCGGAAGCCCGGAGCCGGATCGAGGCCGAGGCGTTCACGGAGGCGGTCGCGGCGATCCAGGCCGCCCGCGACGCGGCCGGCACGGCGCTCTCGTCGAAGCTGAACCGGGCCCTCCAGGAAGCGGCGGACAACGTCGCCCACGCGAAGAAGCTCGGATCCGATTCCCGGGACGCGGAGGCGCTCCTCAAGCAGGCGAACGAGCGGATCCTCCGGGGCGAGTACGACCGGGCGATGGAGGTCGTGGAGAGCGCCCTCGAGCGGGTCGAGTCCGCGAAAATCATCGAGAAGCGTTTCATCGATCTCACGTTCAAAGCCGAGACGACGATCCGGAACGGCAGGAAGTTCGGGATCGACATGAAGTCCGCGGAGGGAAAGCTCGAACAGGCGATGCAGCTCCGCCGGTCCGACTTCGGGGAGGCGAACAAGGCCGCGGAAGAGGCGTACCGCCTCGCATGGGAGGCGACGCAGGCCTTCGCCCCGAGTATGAAGGGTTTCCTCGACGTCGCGCCGGCGCGCATGAACGAATGGGCGGACGCGACCCTCACCGTCGAGAACGAGGGGAAAGGCGCCGCGAAGGACGTTCGGGTCCGGATCTTGGGCGACGCGGAGACGGACGGCCTCCAAGAGATCCCCGCGGTGCGCGCCCACGGCTCGGAGGTCCTGAAGTTCCGCCTGAAGATGACGGCCCCGGGCTCCGTCCCGCTCGCGATCCAGATCGTCTCCCACCGGGTCTTCGACGGGAAGGAGTACACGCAGGAGATGATCGCCCAGATCGACGTCTCCGAGGTCGGGCAGGAGAAGGCGAAGCGCCTCGTGGCGGACCTCGAGTCGCGATGCCCGATCTGCAAGGGCGTCATCAAGAAGGGCTTCCAGGTCACCCGCTGCGGCTGCGGCCGCGACTTCCACCAGCTGTGCGCGACCCGCGTCGGCCGCTGTCCCGTGTGCTTCCGGGGCCTCCAGGGCGCCGGCGAGTGATCACGCGAGCCGACCCGCGGCCCCCTCCACCGCCTTCAGGAGCTGCCCGGTCGCCATCCACTCCAGGATCCGGTTGGCGTCCGGCGCGAGGGAGCGGTCATCGACCAGCGGCGGAACCCCGGATCGGACGAACTCGTGGGCCGCCCTGGGTCCGACGCCGGGACGCAGCGGTTTGAGGAACTCGAGGCCCTGGGCCGCCGCGAGGACCTCCAACGCCACGACATGCGCGGCATTCTCCAGCGCCTGCCGAGCCTTCAGGGCGGCCGACATGCCCATCGGCACGAAGTCCTCCTGGTTCGCGGACGTCGGGATCGAGTCGGCGGACGCCGG
>Ga0184633_10001320_pt1 | contig 10239 bp, 10 predicted proteins | sample PLM31_170_b1_FD_133156 | JGI IMG/M metagenome (GOLD analysis project Ga0184633, IMG submission 133156) | Groundwater sediment microbial communities from an aquifer in East River, Colorado, USA - PLM3-1_170_b1 | ecosystem: Environmental > Terrestrial > Soil > Riparian zone | place: USA: East...
GGACCCAGGTGGGGGGGCGAGGGGGAGGAGTGGTTGGGACTCCCCCCCTCACAAAGAATAATCCATGCATGAGATCGTAGACCTCAGAAGCGATACGCTAACTCTCCCCACTCCCGCCATGCGCCAGGCCATGGCCGAGGCAGAGGTGGGGGACGACGTCTGGGAGGAGGATCCCACCGTCAAGCGATTGGAGGCGATGGCGGCCGAGCGCTTCGGCAAGGAAGCGGGCCTCTTCGTCGTCTCGGGAACGATGGGGAACCTCGTGGGGGTCTTGTCCCACACCGAACCCGGCCAGGAGATCATCCTCGACGCCGACGCGCACATCTATCACTACGAAGTGGCCGGAGCCGCCCGGATCGGCGGCCTTCAGACCCGCCCCCTTCAGACGGAGCGGGGCTTTCCCTCGCCCGAACAGGTTCGAAGCGCCATCCGCCCGATCAACATCCACGTCCCCGCCACCGGTCTCGTCTGCCTGGAGAATACCCACAATCGTCACGGGGGGACTGTCTTCACCCCCGAGGAGATTGCCGCGGTCGGCCAGGTGGCCCACGCCCATGGCGTGCCGGTTCACTTGGATGGGGCGCGAATCTTCAATGCGGCGGTGGCACTCAAGCGCGAGGTCCGCGACTTCGCTCGCGAGGCAGACTCCATCCAGTTCTGCCTGTCAAAGGGGCTCGGGGCGCCAGCCGGTTCCCTCCTCGTCGGATCGCGCGACCATGTCACCCGGGCCCGACGCTGGAGAAAGCGACTGGGCGGTGGCCTCCGCCAGGTCGGCGTTCTGGCCGCTCCGGGGATTGTCGCGCTCACCACGATGGTGGACCGGCTGGCAGAAGATCACGACAACGCCAGACTCCTCGCTGAAGGGCTCAGCCAGCTTCCTGGGATTCGATTGGACCTGGAGCGCGTCCAGACGAACATCGTCATCTTCCAGGTTGACCCTCCCGGCGGCGCCGAAGCGCTCGTCCGCGAGGCGACGCTCCGCAAGGTGAAGATCCACCAGATCAGCCCCACCTCCATCCGCTTGGTGACCCATAAGGATGTGGACCGCGAGGACATCCACCGCGCCCTCGAGGTCTTCCGCGAGCTCTGCCGGGGATGGCCCCGCTCCTCGAAATAAAGGGCCTGAAGACCTACTTCTCCACGGACGAGGGGCTCGTCCGCGCCGTGGACGGCGTCGACCTCCGGATCGAGCGGGGTGAGACGCTGGGAGTCGTGGGGGAATCGGGGTGCGGGAAGACCGTGACCGCCCTCTCCATTTTGCGCCTGATCCCCGAGCCGCCCGGAAAGATTGTGGAAGGCCAAATCCTCTGGGAGGGGCGAAACCTTCTGGATCTGCCGCCGGCCCAGATGCGAAAGATCCGCGGCAAAGAGATCGCCATGATCTTTCAGGAGCCGATGACGTCCCTCAACCCCGTTTTCACGATCGGGGAGCAGATCGCCGAGGCGATCCGGCTTCACGAGGGGGACAACCGACGCGAGGCCCTCAAGAAGACCGTTGAGATGCTCCGCCTGGTCCACATGCCGAACCCCGAGCGTCGGGTCAAAGAGTACCCGCACCAGCTCTCGGGCGGGATGCGCCAGCGCGTCATGATCGCCATGGCGCTCTCGTGCCACCCGAAGCTCCTCATCGCGGACGAGCCCACGACGGCCCTGGACGTGACGATCCAGGCCCAGATCCTGGAGCTATTGAACGAGCTGAAGGCCAAGCTGGGGATGGCCGTCATGCTGATCACGCACGACATGGGGGTCATCGCCGAGACGGCCCAGCGCGTCGTCGTGATGTATGCGGCCAAGGTGGTGGAGGAGGCCTCGGTCACCACGCTCTTCAAGGAACCGCTCCACCCCTACACGCAGGGGCTCTTGAACTCAGTCCCCCGAATTGATCTCGCGGCCACCGAGCGTCGTCGCCTTCAGGCTATCCCGGGCGTCGTGCCGAGCCCGGCCGATTTTCCTCCCGGCTGCCGCTTCAATCCGCGCTGTCCCCACGTCATGGGGGTCTGCGTGGAGAAGGAGCCGGTCTTGAGGGAGATGAAGGCGGGGCACACGGTCTCCTGCTGGCTCTACTAGCGCCGTGGCGATAAGCGTCGCATCTCTTCGTTGGACTCGGAGGGGGCACATCCCCCTTCCGAACCTCCCCCTGAGCTTGCGCCGGCAAAGCCGGCGCTCGGACCAAAGAGCGCGGTCGTCGCCGTACCTTTGCGGGCACCCGCCGTCAGGCGGGTCGTTACACTCCGGTCGGCTCCTCCCTCGGGCCTCGATCTGCTCGCTTCTCACCACGGCACGGTGCCCGGACTCGCCCTGTCGCCGTGCGCAGCGTAGGGCGGGGCGGATGACACCGTCAGACGAGGTTAGTCGGAGCGGCACTGATGCCTGAGCCTCTCCTCCAGGTCAAGAATCTCGTCAAGTATTTTCCCATCAAGGGTGGGCTCTTCTCCCGAGAGGTCGGGCGGGTCCACGCCGTGGATGGAGTCTCCTTTGACATCAACGCCGGGGAGACACTCGGGCTGGTCGGCGAGTCGGGATGCGGCAAGTCCACCACCGGCCGGTGCATCCTCAGGCTCATCGAGCCCACGTCAGGCGAGGTCTGGTTCGGCGCCAAAAACGTCACCACCCTCGACAAGCGTTCCCTCCGCGCCCTTCGCAAAGAGATGCAGATCATCTTTCAGGACCCCTACGCCTCCCTTAACCCCAGGATGACCGTGGGCTCCATCGTCGGCGAGGCGCTCATCATCCACAAGCTGGCCAAGACGAGGCGCGAGCGGGAGGCGCGGGTGGTCCAGCTCCTCGAAACCGTGGGCCTCGCCCCGGATCACCTGCGGCGCTACCCCCACGAGTTCTCAGGCGGCCAGCGCCAGCGCATCGGGATTGCCCGGGCCCTGGCGGTTTCCCCCAAGCTCATCATCGCCGACGAGCCGGTCTCGGCGTTGGATGTCTCCATCCAGGCCCAGGTCATCAATCTCCTCGAAGATCTCCAGAAGCAGTTCGGCCTCACCTACCTCTTCATCGCCCATGACCTCTCCGTGGTCGAGCACGTCTCGACCCGCGTCGCGGTCATGTACCTCGGCAAAATCGTCGAGCTGGCTCCGGCCAAGGAGCTGTATACGAATCCTCGCCACCCCTATACCGAGGCGCTCCTCTCCGCGGTCCCGATCCCCGACCCCACGGTGAAGCGGAAGCGCCTCCTGCTCGAAGGCGAGGTCCCGAGCCCGATCAACCCTCCCTCCGGCTGCCGCTTCCATACCCGTTGCCCGATCCGCGTCCCGTCCTGCTCCGAGAACGAGCAGTATCTGAAGGAGATCGCTCCGGGCCACTGGGTCGCCTGCCAAGTCCGGGCCTGAGGAGACCCCTCGCCTTGACCTGAGCCTCACCTGGACGTATACTGAGTTAGAACTTCATACCTTTGTACTTTCTAACGAGGAGGGTTACCGTGTCGTTGGTTAAAGTCAAAGCGAAGTACCAGGTGACGCTCCCCGCGTCGGTTCGCCAGAAGGCTGGTGTGGCGGTGGGGGATCTCCTGGAGGCCAGGGTGGAAGGGAAGAAGATCACCCTGATGCCGAAGGTCGTTGTTGACCGGAACTTCATCGAGAAGCGCCTCGCCGAGGGCCTCGAGGATTTGAACAAAGGTCGGGTCTACGGGCCGTTCACTTCGGCGAAGGAGCTGGTCCGGTCGCTCCACCGGGAGGCGAAGAAGCTCAAAAAGCGTTAATGCGCTCGGTCTATACCAAACGCTTCCTCGAGAGCTACGCGAGTGCGCCTCCACACATCCAGCGAGCCGTTGACCGCCGCGTAGCCCTTCTTCTTCAGAACCTTCGCCGCCCTTCGCTCCGCGCCAAGAAGTACGACGAGGCCCGCGACATCTGGCAGGCCCGAGTCAACGGCGGGTGGCGCTTTTATTTCAAGATCGAAGGCGACGCGTACCACCTCATAGACCTCATCCCACACCCCAAGTAGACGCTGTTCCTTCAGGCCGCTTCCATATCCGTTGCCCGATCCGCGTCCCCTCCTGCTCCGAGAACGAGCAGGTCCTGGAAGGAGCCTCCCCCGGCCGGTGGGTCGCCTGGTCGGTAAGGGTATAGCGCCGCTTGGAAGAGTTAAACCCTGATCGAAGACTAGTGATTTGCTCCGCGGACCGCTTCTCTTGCGCTATCCTATCGCAATCGCTAAAATCTGTCGGCGATAGGGTCTATCGGTTCGGACCTCTTGGGGGAGAGGGAGGTGCGTCCATGCCAGACCTGCTCCGTCTGATGTTCCTGGCTCCTTGCCTCGCTCCCTTCGCGTGTTACCTACTCCCAGAGATAGCTTCTGGGATTGACGGGCTGGCCGCGGACGAGGATTTCGTAGTGGAGGTGGGGGCCGGAGCTTTTCCCGGTGTTTCCGCTCAGCGCGATCTGTTGGCCGCGCTCGACCTTCTGCCCCCCGGTCACGAGGATCTTCTGGAGATGGCCGTACAGGGTCTTGATCTCGTGGCCGTGGTCAATGATCACGGTGTTCCCGTAATTGGTGTTCACCCCGGTGAAGGCAACAACCCCCGGGGCCGGGGCCTTGATCGTGGTGCCTCGCTCCGCGCTGATGTCAATCCCACTGTGGAACTCCAGCGACCCGGACCAGGGGGACTGACGCTGACCAAATCCGGAGTTCACCGATCCGCGGAGGGGCCACCGAGAGGGCAAGGCTGCCAGCATCTTCCCGGCGCGGGCCATGAAACGCTCCAGGGCTCGGAGGCTCTCCCCTTCTTCACTCACGCTGGCTGAGAGCCGATCCAGCTCCTTGCCGAGGGAGACTTGACCCGGCGCCAATGGGGGGACCGGTTCGGTGCCGCCGCCGACCCCACTTCCATGCCGCCCCCCCAGCACCTCTGGCCCCAGAGGCTCCCAGATTCGGGCATGGAGCTCCTTCCATGTGCCCATCTCTCGCTGGACCTCGGCGATCCGCTGGTGGAAGCCGCCCGTGAGCGTGCGGTGGGTGGCGACTTCTTGCTGAAGGGCGGCCATCTCCCACCACTGCTTCTTCAGGGAGATGTAGTCGCCGAAGATGGCGGCAATCGTGGAGATCACGAGGGCGAAAAGGGTGAGCCCCGCATACGGGACCCAGCGGGGGAGGGTGAGGCGGATGATCCGCCGGCCGTCGCCGCGGAGGATCAGGAGGTTCAGCCGCCTGGGTCTTTTGACCACGATCTTATCGCTTGAGCGATACGACGGACAGGTCTCGGGCTCCAGTCGCCTCGACGGGTTTGGATTTGGTCATCCGGCAGTGCCCCTCGAAGAGGACACCTTCCTCCATCACCACCACCGGCGCCTCCACGTCACCGAAGAACCGGGCGGTCTCCTTCATCTCCACCCGCTCGGAGGCCTGAGCATTGCCGACCACCTCACCCCGAACCAGGATGACGCCGGCCCGGATGGTGGCGTTGACAACTCCTTTCTCACCGATGATGAGCGTGTCGTTAGAGACGATTTCACCTTTGAACTTCCCGTTCAGCATGGCGGTGCCGCTGAACGTGAACTTTCCCTCGATCTCGGAACCTTCGTCGATGACCGCAGTGAACTCGCCGGCCTTTCCCTTTCCACGTTTCTTCCAGAGCATTCTCGAACCCCACTTCCTCCCCGCGCGTGGACTACTCGCGGAGCGAAATACGACGCAAATACCGACTTCGGTAGGGCGGTCGTTGGGCGCCGGCTCTTGCCGGTCGGCCCTTTTTAGCATTGAACTCTTGAAGCTGTCAACAAATAATTTAAACAATCTGCAAAAGATGTATCTTCTTGCGGAATTGACACTTCTTCTCTCGGGAGCATAAGATCACGGGTATCCCATGGAGCGGATTCGCCCTCCGGCCGTTGCCGGCCAGTTCTATTCGGACGATCCTCAGGCCTTGAAGGCCGAGGTGGCGGGCTGCCTCGAGGGGGAGGCCCGAAAGACTGACGCGCTCGCGATCATCGTTCCTCACGCCGGCCTGATGTATTCCGGAATGGTCGCGGGGGCCGTGTACTCTCGGGTCAATCTCCCGAAGACCGCGCTGCTCCTCGGCCCCAACCACTGGCGCCTCGGCGCCTCTGCGTCGGTGGCGGCCCGCGGGCGGTGGCGGGTCCCGCTGGGAGAGGTCGCCATCGAGTCCGAGCTGGCGAAGGCGTTGCTGATGGGGTCCAAGCTCCTAGAGGAGGACGAGCGGGGGCACATCCGGGAGCACTCGCTTGAGGTTCAGCTCCCGTTCCTCTTGTACCTCCGACCGGCGGTCCGCATCGTGCCTGTGAGCCTGGCCGAGACCGAGCTCGGGTACTGCCGAGAGATCGGGCAGGCTTGTGCGCGGGCGATCAAGTGCGCGGAGGAGCCGGTCCTGCTCATCGCCTCGACGGACCTCAACCACTATGAGTCTCAGGCCGTCTCGAATGAGAAGGACCGGATGGCCCTCGCCGCCATCCTGGCCCTGGACCCCGAAGGACTTCACCGAACCGTTCGCCGGAATGAGATTTCGATGTGCGGCGTGGGCCCAACTGTGGCCGCCCTCTACGCCCTTCAGGACCTCAGCGCTCGCCAGGCGGTGCTCGTCCGTTACATGACCTCGGGGGACGTGGACGGCCGAACGGAGCGCGTGGTGGGCTACGGCGGCCTAATCATCACGTAGTGCCGGTCCAATTAAGTTCGCTAAGCACAAACCGGCAGGAAACTTGACAGTTTTGCGCGTGCCGCGCTATCATCTCAAATGTGAGGCCGCCCTGGAGCGGCCCATTTCCATCTCTCCAATCAGGAGGTCCCGTGGAAGAGTTCCATCGTATCAAGCGTCTGCCCCCGTATGTCTTTTCCATCGTCAATGATCTCAAGGTCAAGGCCAGGGCGAGGGGGGAGGATATCATTGATCTCGGCATGGGGAACCCGGATCTTCCCACACCGCCCCACATTGTGGGGAAACTCTGCGAAGCGGCGCGTAACCCGAGAAACCACCGCTACTCGGCCTCGAAGGGGATTCGCCGCCTGCGGGTTGCCATCTGCGCCTGGTATCGTGAGCGCTACGGCGTGGAGCTCGATCCCGAGATGGAGGCCGTGGCCACCATTGGCTCCAAGGAGGGGTTGGCCCACCTCGTCCTGGCCTTGATCCAGCCGGGAGACGCGGTCTTGGTCCCGAACCCCGCGTATCCCATTCACGCCTACTCGGTGGTGATCGCCGACGGGGATCTCCGCTCGATCCCTCTCGTCCCCGGGAAGGAGTTCTTTGCCCGTCTCGAAGAGGCGGTGCGGATGGCGTGGCCCAAGCCGAAAGGGCTCATCCTCAACTTCCCTCACAACCCGACGACCCAGGTGGTGACGGAACCGGACTTCTTCGAGCGGGTGGTGGCTTTTGCCCGCGAGCACCGCCTCTGGGTGATTCACGACTTCACCTATGCGGACCTCACCTTTGACGGCTACAAGGCCCCGAGCTTCCTCGCGGTCCCCGGCGCCAGGGAGGTGGGTGTCGAGTTCTTTACGCTTACCAAGTCCTACAACATGGCGGGGTGGCGTCTTGGCTTTGCCTGCGGTAATTCGAAGCTGATCGGCGCCCTGGCCCGGATTAAGTCGTACCTTGATTACGGCGTGTTCCAGCCGATTCAGATCGCGGGGATCGTCGCCCTGGAGGGGCCTCAGACCTGCGTCGAGGAGACGAGGGAGATCTACCGGAAGCGCCGAGACGTGTTGGTCACAGGGCTCAATCGTCTGGGCTGGAGCGTGGAGAAGCCCAAGGGGACGATGTTCGTCTGGGCCCCGATGCCGGAGGCATTCCGTGGGATCGGGTCCCTCGAATTCGCCAAGCTCCTGGTCCAGGAGGCGAAAGTCGCGGTCTCCCCCGGGATCGGCTTCGGCGAATACGGGGAAGGGTTCGTCCGATTCGCTTTGGTGGAGAACGAGCAGAGGATCCGCCAAGCCCTCCGAGGGATCAAGGCCCTCGCGAGCGGTGGCCAGAAAGCCCCGATGCGTGAGAGTCATAGAGCGCGAAAGTCATAATGAGTCAAAATCAAATCATCAAACTCGGACTTCTTGGCTGCGGGACGGTCGGGGCCGGGGTCCTCAAGATCTACCAGGCGAATCGGGCGGGACTCGAGGAACGGGCCGGATGCCCGATCGCCATCGCTGTCGTGGCCGACAAGGACCTTGAAACGCCCCGGGAGGGACTCCGACTGGCGGACTGGCCCGTCACGAAGGATGCGGCCAAGGTCCTGGATGATCCAGGGGTGCAGGTGGTCATTGAGTTGGTGGGCGGCCTTGAGCCGGCGCGGACGTTTATCTTGCGGGCGCTTCAGTCAGGGAAGCATGTCGTCACGGCAAACAAGGCCCTCCTCGCCACTCACGGCGTGGAGCTCTTCCAAGCCGCGCGCACGCACGGCGTCCTCCTTGGATTCGAGGCCGCCGTGGCGGGCGGGGTGCCCATCATCCGGTCGCTCAGGGACGGGCTGGCTGCCAATCGGATCCTCTCGATCTACGGGATCGTCAACGGCACCTCGAACTACATCCTGAGCAAGATGACTGACGAGGGCCGCCCATTCGCGGAGGTCCTCAAGGAAGCCCAGGCCAAGGGATATGCCGAGGTCGATCCGACTCTGGATGTCGAAGGGACGGATTCGGCCCACAAGCTCCAGATCCTGGCCTCGCTCGCCTTTCGCACTCCGGTGGACTTGAAGGAGATCCACACCGAGGGGATTACGCGAATCACGCCCGACGATTTGGCCAATGCGAGAGAGTTGGGACATCGGATTAAGCTGCTGGCCATCGCCAAGGCGGCGAACGGTGAGTTGGAGGTGCGGGTCCATCCCACGATGATTCCAGACGGCTCCCCGCTGGCCTCGGTCTCCGGAGTCTTCAACGCCATCTTTGTCTCGGGAGACGCGGTAGGGGACCAGATGTTTTACGGTCGGGGGGCCGGGCAGATGCCTACGGCCTCTGCCGTCTGGAGCGACCTCATCGAGATCGCCCGGCGCCTCGCGGCCGGGCAGGGCGCGCTACCCCAAGACTTCCCCCTGTGGACCGGAACATCATTGGCCCTCCGCCCCATGGAGGCGATCCGCTCCTCGTACTACCTCAGGGTGTCGGCCCTGGACAAGCCCGGGGTCCTCTCCCAGGTGGCGGGGATCCTGGGCCAGCACCAAATCTCCATCGCCTCCGTGATCCAAAAAGGGCGGGCCGCAGTGAGGGCGGTCCCTGTCGTGATGATGACCCACGAGGCGCTCGAGCGAGACATGCGGCGGGCGCTCCTTGAGATTGATCGCCTCCCGGTGGTCGCAGACCGCACCGTGATGATCCGGGTGGAAGAACCCCCATGAACTGGTCCGGTGTCATCGACCGCTACCGGAGCTTTCTCCCCGTCTCGGACCGGACGCCCGTGGTCACGTTGAATGAGGGGAACACCCCCCTCCTCGTGGCGCCCCGCCTCGGCGAAGCTGTGGGCTCCGGTCTCCAGATCTACTTGAAGTGCGAGGGGTTCAATCCGACCGGCTCGTTCAAAGACCGCGGGATGACCTTGGCCATTTCGAAGGCCCTCGAAGCCAAGGCGCGCGCCGTGATCTGCGCCTCCACGGGAAACACGTCCGCCTCCGCGGCCGCCTATGCCGCTCGGGCCGGCCTTCGGGCCTTTGTCCTCGTTCCCCGGGGCGGGATCGCCCTCGGCAAGCTCTCCCAGGCCGCCATTCACGGGGCCGAGGTCCTGATGGTGGACGGGAGTTTTGATCAGGCGCTCACCCTGGTGAAAGAGATCGCCGAACGGCATCCCGTCACCCTGGTGAACTCGATCAATCCCTTTCGCCTCGAGGGGCAGAAGACCGCCGCCTTCGAGGTCGTGGACCAGCTTGGCCGCGCCCCCGACTATCATCTGATCCCCGTAGGAAACGCGGGGAATATCGGTGCCTACTGGCAGGGGTACAGCGAGTATCATTTGGCGAAGCTGGGTCAGGCGCGTCCCAAGATGGTCGGGTTTCAGGCGGCGGGCGCGGCGCCCATCTACGAGAACCGGGTGATCCACGAGCCGAAGACGATCGCGACCGCGATCAAGATTGGCAATCCCGCCAACTGGGCTCGCGCGACGGCCGCGCTCGAGGAGTCGGGCGGGTGGATTGAGGTGGTCACCGACGAGGAGATCCTCCACGCATATCGGCTGCTGGCGAGAGGTGAAGGGATCTTCATGGAGCCAGCCTCAGCGGCGGCTGTCGCGGGCCTTCTGAAGATGGCCAAGCAGGGGCGGTTCGAGCCCGGCTCGACTCTCGTCCTTACGTTGACGGGCCA
>Ga0184633_10001323_pt1 | contig 10227 bp, 8 predicted proteins | sample PLM31_170_b1_FD_133156 | JGI IMG/M metagenome (GOLD analysis project Ga0184633, IMG submission 133156) | Groundwater sediment microbial communities from an aquifer in East River, Colorado, USA - PLM3-1_170_b1 | ecosystem: Environmental > Terrestrial > Soil > Riparian zone | place: USA: East...
ACTCCTCCTCCCCGATCTGGTACAGGGGGATGCCGGTCCACTTGGAGACGATGTAGGCGATGTCCTCGTCGTTGACGATGATTTTCTCCTTCGCCTTCGCCTCCTTCCACTTGGCCTTCCGGTCCTCCAGCTCGGCCCGCATCTTCCGCTCCCCGTCCCGCAGGCGGGCCGCCACCTCGAAGGCCTGGGTCCGGATGGCGTCCTCCTTTTGGATCCGGAGGCGCTCCACCTCGTTCTCCATCTCCCGCAGCTCCGCCGGGAGCATCAGGCTCTTCAGGCGGGCCCGGGAGCCGGCCTCGTCGATGACGTCAATGGCCTTGTCGGGGAGGAACCGGTCCGCAATGTAGCGCTGCGAGAGGCGGGCGGCGGCCTGGACCGCCTCGTCGGTGATGATGGCCGAGTGGTGCGGTTCGTACCGGTCCTTGATCTCCCGCAGGATCTGGATCGTCTCCTCCACGCTGGGCGGCCCCACCAGAATGGTCTGGAAGCGGCGCTCCAGCGCCCGGTCCTTCTCGATGTACTTCCGGTACTCGTCCATGGTGGTGGCGCCGATGCACTGGATCTCGCCCCGGGCCAGCGACGGCTTCAGCATGTTGCTGGCGTCGATGGCCCCCTCGGCTGCGCCGGCCCCGACCAGAGTGTGCAGCTCGTCAATGAAGAGCATGACACTCTGGGCCTGCTGGATCTCCCTGATGACCGCCTTGAGCCGCTCCTCGAACTGGCCGCGGTACTTCGTCCCGGCCACCATGCCGGGGAGGTCCAGCATGATGACCCGCTTGCGCAGGAGGGTCTCGGGGACGTTGCTGGCCACAATCCGCTGCGCCAGGCCCTCCACGATGGCCGTCTTCCCCACCCCGGCCTCGCCAATCAGGACCGGGTTGTTCTTCGTCCGGCGGCTGAGGATCTGAATGACCCGCTCGATCTCCGACTCCCGGCCGATGACCGGGTCCAGCTTCCCCTGGCGGGCCATGGCGGTGAGATCCAGGCCGAACTCGTCCAGGGCCGGCGTGCGGGCAGAGGCCGTCGCCTTCGTCGCCTGCTCCCCCAGGAGCTCCTGGGCCTGGGCCTTGGCGGAGGTCACGTTCACCCCATAGTCCCGCAGGACGAGCGAGGCGGTCCCCTCCCCCTCCCGGATAAGCCCCAGCAGGAGGTGCTCGGTGCCGATGTAGTTGTGCCCCAGGGAGCGGGCCTCGGAGATGGCGTACTCCAGGACTTTTTTCGCCTGCGGGGTGAAGGGGATCTCCCCGGCCGGGGCAACCTCGGAGCCGATGGAAACGATCTTCTCGACATCGGCCTTGACGGCCGAGAGGTTCACGTTCAGCTTCTTCAGAATGGCGACCGCCAGGCCGTCCCCCTCGCGGATCAGCCCCAGCAGCAGGTGCTCGGTGCCCACGAAGTTGTGGCCGAGCCGGATGGCCTCCTCGCGCGCCAGGATGATGACCTTGCGGGCCCGCTCCGTGAACCGTTCGAACATGTCCTGTCCCTCGCCCTCTCTCCCCCTCGTGGCCTCACGCGGCCGCCACGGCCCCCGCGACCACCCCGGAGTATAGCACCGGCCCGGGGCCTGGGCTAGCCTTTTTCGACCCCCGGCGCCCCGGCCACCAGGCGACCATCCTCCAGCCGGAGCACCCGATCGGCCTGCCGGGACAGCGCCTCGTTGTGCGTGACCAGGACCAGGGCCACACCCCGCTCCCGGTTGAACAGCCGGAGGAGGGCGAACACCTCCTCGCCCGTCTTCCGGTCGAGGTTGCCCGTCGGCTCGTCCGCCAGGAGGACTCGGGGGGGACTCACCAGGGCCCGGGCGACCGCTACCCGCTGCTGCTCGCCTCCCGAGAGCTCCCCTGGCCGATGCTGGAGGCGCTCCCCCAGTCCCACCTGGACGAGCAAGGCCCGTGCCGCTTCCGCCGCTTCCGCCTGCGGCCTGCGGGCAATCAAGGCCGGCATCATGGCGTTCTCCAGGGCCGTGAACTCTGGCAGGAGGTGGTGGAACTGGAACACGAAGCCGACCGTCTGGTTTCGGAAAGCCGCTAACTCCCCGTCCGATAGGGTCCAGAGGGCCCGGTCCCCGTAGTAGAGCTCCCCCCCAGTCGGCCGGTCCAGCGCCCCGAGCAGGTGCAGCAGGGTGCTCTTGCCGGCCCCGGACGGGCCGACCACGGCGACGAACTCGCCGGCCGAGACCGTCAGGGAGACCCCCTTCAGGATCGGCAGAGTCTCCCCGGCCCGGTGGAAGTGTTTTTGAAGGTCCCGGGCGCGGATGAGGTCACTCATACCGCATCGCCTCCACCGGGTCAAGCCGGGAGGCCTGCAACGCCGGGTAGAGGGTGGCCAGGAAGGCGATCGCCAGGGTGCAGATGAGGATCGCGGCCAGGTCCCCGGAGTTCACCTGATGGGGGAGCCGGTCCAGGAAGTAGACCTCCGCCGGGAAGGCCCGGACCCCGAACAGCCGCTCCAGGAATGCCACGATCGGGTCCAGATTGAAGGTGATGGCCAGCCCCCCCAACACCCCCATGCCGGTGCCGGCCAACCCGACTACCAACCCCTTGATCAGGAAAATTTTCAGGATGCTCCCGGCCGTGGCCCCCATGGACTTCAGGATGGCGATCTCCTTCCGCTTCTCCACCACGGCCATGCTCAGGGTGCTGACGATCCCGAAGGAGGCCACCACCACGATCATGACCAGGATAATAAACATCGTGATCTTCTCGAGCCGGAGGGCAGCGAAGAGGGACTGGTACATCTGCATCCAGGTGCGGGCGTAGTGGGGCGGTCCCAGGCGCTCCTGGATGGCCTCCGCCACCTCGGCCGCCCGCCAGAAGTCGTCCAGCTTCACCTCGATCCCGGTCACCGCCCCCCCCAGGCGGAAGAACTGCTGGGCCGCCGGGATCGCGACGTACGCGAGGCTGCTGTCGTACTCGTGCATCCCCACCGAGAAGATCCCGGCCACCCGGAAGCGCTTCAGGCGGGGCGTGACCCCGAGGGGACTGATCCCGCCCCCCAGGGGAGAGAGGACCGTGACCACATCCCCCACGGTCGCTCCCAGGGAGAAGGCCAGGGAGCGCCCCAGGAGGAGACCGTCCAGGAGGGCCCCGTCGGCGGCCGCGACGGGGGCGGGGGACAGGTCGGCCAGGGAGCCCTGGCGCAGGGCGGAGGCGATATCCCCCACCTGCCCCTTGCTGGCCGGATCGATCCCCTGGAGGACCGCCCCCGAGACGGCCCGCGCCGAAACGAGCATGACCTGGTGGACCGTGAAGGGGGAGGCCCCCACGACCCCGGGCACGCTGCGGATCACCTGCAGGGCCCGGGCTGGCTCCTCGAGGAGGCCATCCCCGGCCTTGAGCACCACGACGTGGGACTTCGTCCCAAGAATCTTGGCCCGCAGCTCCCGCTCGAACCCGCTCATGACCGCGATGACCACGATGAGGGCCAGGACCCCGAGAGCCACCCCCGCCGTGGAGATGACGGTGATGAAGGAGACCAGGGCGGAGGTCCGCCTGGACTTCAGGTGCCGGAGGCCGATGAAGAGCTCGTACGGCATCATTTACCGCTCGGACCCTCCGGTCCGTTCGGGGCGGAGCTGCGGGAAGAGGATGACATCCCGGATGGACGGGGAGTCGGTGAAGAGCATGACCAGGCGGTCCACCCCGATCCCCTCGCCGGCCGTGGGGGGCATCCCGTACTCCAGGGCCCGGACGAAGTCCTCGTCCATCGCGTGGGCCTCCTCGTCCCCCCGCTCCCGCGCCCGAAGCTGCTCCTCGAACCGGCGCCGCTGCTCCGCCGGGTCGTTTAACTCGGTATAGGCGTTGGCCACCTCCAGCCCGCCCACGAAGAGCTCGAACCGCTGGACGAAGCGGGGGTCGTCTTCCTTCTGCTTCGCCAGCGGGGAGACCTCGACCGGGAAGTCCAGCACGAAGGTGGGCTGGATGAGCTTGGGCTCCACGGCGGCCTCAAACAGCTCCCCGAGGATCTTCCCCCATCCCCACTGGGGCTTGAGGGGGACCCGCAGCCGCTCGGCCGCGGCCCGGGCGGCGGCGGCGTCCGTGAGGTCGGCTGGCGTACACCCTCCAAGGCGCTCCAGAGCCTCCAGGAGGGTCAGGCGGGGCCAGGGCGCCTTGAGCGAGATGGGCTGCCCCTGGTAGGTGAACTCCAGGCCCCCCAGGACATTCTCGGCCACTGCCTGCAGGAGGTCCTCGGTGAAGGCCATCAGGTCATGATAATCGGCGTACGCCTGGTAGAACTCCAGCATGGTGAACTCGGGATTGTGTTGGGTGGAGATCCCTTCGTTCCGGAAGCTCCTGTTGATCTCGTAGACCCGATCCAGCCCCCCCACCACGAGGCGCTTCAGGTACAGTTCGGGGGCGATCCGGAGGAAGAGGTCCATCCCGAGGGCGTTGTGATGCGTCCGGAACGGCCTGGCGGTGGCCCCCCCCGCGATAGTCTGCATCATGGGGGTCTCCACCTCCAGGAAGCCCCGGGCGTCGAGGAAAGCCCGGAGGGCGGCCACGATTCGGGACCGGCGCCGAAAGAGCTCGGGGACCGCCGGGTTGGCCACGAGGTCCACGTAGCGCTGGCGATACCGGGTCTCCACATCGGTCAGCCCGTGCCACTTCTCGGGGAGGGGGCGCAAGGCCTTTGTCAGGAGGGTGAGGGTCTTGACCCAGATCGTGAGCTCCCCGGTCCGGGTCCGGAACAGGTGCCCCTCCACCCCGACGAAGTCTCCCACGTCCAGGCGGCGCACGAGGTCGTACTGGGCAGGCCCCACCGCATCCTGCTTCAGGTAGACCTGGATCTGGCCCGAGCCATCCCGGAGGTGGGCGAACGTGATCTTCCCGTGCGTCCGGATGGCCATGAGGCGGCCGGCTGCCCGGACCTGGATCTCCTCGGCGGCCAGGGTCTCGGCGGTTTTGCCGCCGTGGCGGGCGAGCAGGTCGCCGGTCCGGTCCTCGGACCGAAACCGGGAAACGTAGGGGTTCACCCCCCGCGCCCGGAGGTCCTCCAGTTTTTTCAGCCGCTCCCGGATCAGTTCATTCGGCTCATCAGGCATAGTAGTAGAAATCAATAGAGACAAGTAAATATGTCTGTATGCTTCAAGTATATCAACAAGAGTTGTTTTCGAGCTCCCAAGGCGGGCTCACTTCCTGGGGGTCGCCTCGGGCTTCCGCTGGGCCTGGAACAGGTATGCCTCGATGAAGGAATCGATCCGCCCGTCCAGGACCGCATCCACGTTCCCGGTCTCGACCCCGGTGCGGTGATCCTTCACCAGCTGGTACGGAGCCAGGACGTAGGAGCGGATCTGGCTCCCCCAGGCGATCTCCTTCTTCTCCCCGCCGAGCCGATCCAGCTCCTGTTCCTGCTCCTGCCGGGCCCGCTCGTACAGGCGGGCCCGCAGCACCTTCATGGCCACGGCCCTGTTCTTGTGCTGGGAGCGCTCGTTCTGGCACGAGACCACGATCCCGGTCGGCAGGTGGGTGATGCGGACCGCTGAGTCGGTCACGTTCACGTGCTGGCCGCCGGCGCCGCTGGAGCGGAAGGTATCGATTCGTAACTCCCGCTCGTCGATGAGCACCTGGATGTCCTCCTCCAGCTCGGGGTACACGTACACCGAGGCAAAGGAGGTGTGGCGGCGCCGCGAGGCATCGAAGGGGGAGATCCGGACCAGGCGGTGGACCCCGGTCTCCGCCTTCAGGTAGCCGTAGGCGTTGGGCCCGCTCACGGTGACGGTCGCGCCCTTGATCCCCGCTTCCTCGCCCGGCTGCAGGTCCAGGACCTCGCTCCGGAAGCCCCGCCCCTCTGCCCAGCGGAGGTACATCCGGAGGAGCATCTGGGCCCAGTCTTGCGACTCGGTCCCCCCCGCCCCCGGGTTGATGGAGAGGATCGCGTTGCCCCGGTCGTGCTTCCCCGACAGGACGGTCGTGAGCTCGAGGCGGCCAACCTCCACCTCCAGCGCTTCGACCGCCGCCCCGATCTCCGCCAGGAGGCTCTCCTCCCCCTCCGCCCGGGCCAGTTCGTACAGGCCGGCCTGCTCCTCCAGGGACCGCTTGAGGCCCTCGAAGAGGCCGACCTGCTCGTTCAGCTCCCGGAGCTCCTTCAGGAGACGCTGGGCAGCCTCGGGGTCCTTCCAGAAGTCGGGTGCCTGGCTCTGCTCCTGGATAGTGCGGGCCCGCGCCTGCTTCCCCGCCAGGTCAAAGGTAGCCCCGCAGACCGCTGAGCTTCGCTTGCAGGGCCTCTACCCTCCGCCGGATCTCTAGTTCCGCCATGCCACCCGCCCCCCCCTGGCCGCCCGCCGCTCTGCGGCCCACGCGCTCGCGACCCATCCCCCCGCCGCCAGACTGGCCGCGGCAGCGAACCAGTCCCCGAAGCGGACGTACGGGGTGAGGTCCCGCCGGGGGGTCAGACCCCGGACCAGGACCGCCTCCTCGAACAGGTGCGTGGACGCCAGGACCCGGCCGTACGGATCCACCAGCGCCGAGATCCCCGTGTTGGCGGCCCGGGCCAGGTACCGCCGCGTCTCCAGAGCCCGGAAGGCAGCCATGCGGAGATGCTGGGCCGGCGCCGCGCTCCGCCCGAACCAGGCATCGTTGGTGATGTTCACCAGGAACTCCGCCCCGTCCGCCACGGCGGCCCGGACCTCGGCCGGGAAGATGACCTCGAAGCAGATGCTCACGGCGAATGTCCCCCGGGGGAGCCGGAAGAGGGTCCGGAACTCGCCCGGGGCGAAGTCCCCGATGCCGGTCGCGAGCTTGTCCACGAAGAACAGGACGGACCTCAGCGGGACATACTCGCCGAACGGCACGAGGTGCATCTTATCATACTTGGCCAGCAGCCGGCCGTCGGGCCCGAGGAGCATCGCGCTGTTCTGGAGGCGGACCGGCGCCCCGGCCGTCCGGTCCGGGGCCCCCACCAGGAGGGGGCGCCCGAGGGATTCGGCCAGGGCCCGCACCTGGTGAAGCCGGGCCGGGTCGTGGCGGAGGAGGAGCGGGGCCGCGGTCTCCGGCCAGACGATGAGGTCCGCCCCGGCTGCCGCCGCCTGGGTGCTGAGGCGGGCGTAGGTGTCGAGGGTGCGGTCCAGGGCGGCCGGTGTCCACTTGAGGGCCTGGTCGATGTTTCCCTGGACGACCCCGACTCGGAGGGGGGGGACGGCCCCGTCCGTCCCCCGGAGCGCCCACGCGCCTACCCCGTGGGCTGCCGCGACGAGGAGCGCGGCGGCCCCGACGATGGCCCAGGCCCTCCGCCGGGGGACACCCGGCAGGAACGGGACCGCCAGGGCCGCGCTGGCCAGGACCAGGAGAAACGAGACCCCGTAGACCCCCGTCACCGACGCCACCTGGGCGAACGCCAGGTTGGGGAGCTGGGAGTAGCCCAGGAGGTTCCAGGGGAAGCCGCTCAAGGCATAGGTTCGCAGGTACTCCAGGGCGGTCCAGAGGGCCGCCGCCCCGACCGGAAAGGCGGCCGGGGGGAGCGGAAACCGGCTGAGAGCGACGGTGAAGGCCGCCGGGTAGCAGGCCAGGTAGGCCGAGAGGGCGAGCAGGACGGCCACCGCTCCCCACCACGGCATCTGCCCGTACCGGACCATGGTCACCACCACCCAGGGGATGCTGAGGAGCGCGAAGGCCATCCCGCTCGCGAACCCCAGCCAGGCCGACCGGGCGGGGGGCTGCCCCGCCACCGCCAGCAGGAGAGGGAGGAGCCCGAGAAAGGCGGCCGGCCACCAATCCAGCGGGGGGAAGGCGGACGCGAGGAGCGCCCCGCTGAGCAGGGCGAGGGCCCAGCGCCTCCAGGCGCCCACCTCCCCTCCCGCTCCTAGAGCCACCGCAGACGTACCACCAGGTAGAGGACGGGAGCCGCGAAGAGGAGACTGTCCAGACGGTCCAGGAATCCCCCGTGGCCCGGGAGCAGATTCCCCGTATCCTTGACGCCCGCGCTCCGTTTGCACAACGACTCCGCCAGGTCCCCCACCTGCCCCGCAGCCGTGAGGAGGAGGCCCAAGAACGCCGCGCCCCACCAGGGGAGCGCCCCCCACACTACCGTTTGCAACAGGAGCGAGACACTCGCTCCCGCCACCAAGCCCGCCAGGCTCCCCTCCACGGTCTTCCGCGGACTGACCCGCGGGGAGAGGGGGGTGCGTCCCAGCGCCATTCCCCCGTAGAAGGCGGCCGTGTCGGCCACCCAGGTGACGGCTAGGAGGTACAGGAGGTAATCCCGGCCCCCCGGGAGGCCCCGGAGGGCCACGGTGAACCCCAGGAGCCCTCCCGCGTACAGGACCGGCAGGAGGGTGGCGGCGAACTGCCCCAGCCCGTGCTCCGGGCTCCCCGGCCTGAGGAGCAGGGTGACCGCGGCAGACATGACGGCGAAGCCGAGCAGCAGGAGCGCCCCCTCGGCCCCGGCGGGGAGGCCCGGTGCCGCCGCGACGGCCGCCGCCAGCAGGACCCCGAGCGGCCGCGGGAGAGGGCCGAAGCGCGTGCCCAGGAGCCCGTAGAACTCCCACGCCATCAGCCCGGCCACCGTTGCCACCACCGCGGCGAAGAGGAGGGGTGGGCCGTACAAGATGAGCCACAGGACGGGGAGGAGGAGGATCGCCGCGGTCAGGATCCGCTTCAGGTGCATCGGGACCTCCTCCGGGGAGGGCCTCCGGCGAGGGGCGGGCGCGGGCGATGCTCCGTGGGGCGCACCCGCTCCGGGCGGAGCGGGTCAGCCGCGGCGGGGGGCCGCGGCCATGGCCAGCAGGCGGGGGGCGGGCCGGGGAGGGTTCAAAACTCCAGGATCTCCTTTTCCTTCTTGGCCAGGACGTCGTCGATCTCCTTGATCACCCGGTTGGTCAGGTCCTGGACCTGCTCCAGGCCCTTCCGGAGCCCGTCCTCGGAGATCTTTTTGTCCTTCTCGAGGGCCTTGAGGCGGTCGTTGGCGTCGCGGCGGACGTTCCGGACCGCCACCCGTCCATCCTCGGCCAGCTTCCGGACCACCTTGACCAGCTCCTTCCGCCGCTCCTCCGTCAGGGGCGGGATGGCGATGCGGATCACCTTCCCGTCGCTGGTGGGGGTGACCCCCAGCCCGGACTTGAGGATCGCCTTCTCGATGGCGGGGACGAGGGTTGGGTCCCAGGGCTGGACGGCGATGAGGCGGATCTCCGGGGTGGCCAACGTTGCCACCTGGCTCAAGGGGGTGGGGGTCCCGTAGTAGTCCACCCGGATGGGCTCCAGCAGCGCCGTGGAGGCCCGGCCGGTCCGCACCCCCCCGAACTCACGCGCGACGGTCTCCACCGACTTCCGCATGTCCCGCTCGGCCTGGCTGTAGACCTGCTTGACCACGGCTAGCGTGACTCCAACGAATTGGAGATAGTCCTCATGCGACGGCCGCTGTGCCGGGCCAAATAACGAGCATCACGAGGCCCGAGGGAGGAGGCGGCCGGAGGCGTACGCTCGGGTACGCTCCGGACCGCCGACGACCGAGAACAAAGTGAGGCGACGTCAGTTGGCCCGGCACTAGCGGCTCTTCACGATGGTGCCCGTCTTCTCCCCGAGCACGAGCCCCTTCAGCCGGCCCCGCTCCAGCAGGTTGAAGACGACGATGGGAAAGTGGTTGTCCATGCAGAGGCTGATGGCGGTGGAATCCATCACCTTCAGTTGCTTGCTCAGGACCTCAATGTAGGTGAGCTCCTCGAACTTGGTGGCCGTCGGGTCCTTCTCCGGGTCGGCGGTGTACACCCCGTCCACGCGCGTGGCCTTGAAGACCACCTCGGCCCCGATCTCCATGGCCCGCAGCGCCGCGGCCGTGTCGGTCGAGAAGTACGGGTTCCCCGTCCCCCCCACGAAGAGAACGACCCGTCCCTTCTCCAGGTGCCGGAGGGCGCGCCGGCGGATGAAGGGCTCGGCGATCTCCCGCATCTCGATGGCGGTCTGGACCCGGGTGTCGATCCCCAGCTTCTCCAGGGCATCCTGCAAGGCCAGGCCGTTGATAATGGTGGCCAGCATCCCCATGTAGTCGGCGGAAGAGCGGTCCATCCCCTTCGTGCTGGCCGCCAGCCCCCGGAAGATGTTCCCCCCGCCGATGACCACCGCGATCTGGAGGCCGAGGGCGTGGATCTCCCGGATCTCCCCCGCGATAAACTGGACCACCTCCGGATTGATCCCGTAGCCCAGATCGCCGGCCAAGGCCTCGCCGCTGATCTTGATGAGGATCCGCCGGTAGGTTGGCTCCCGCTCCATCCCCGCTCCTAGTGCCGGGCCAACTAAC
>Ga0184633_10001325_pt1 | contig 10224 bp, 7 predicted proteins | sample PLM31_170_b1_FD_133156 | JGI IMG/M metagenome (GOLD analysis project Ga0184633, IMG submission 133156) | Groundwater sediment microbial communities from an aquifer in East River, Colorado, USA - PLM3-1_170_b1 | ecosystem: Environmental > Terrestrial > Soil > Riparian zone | place: USA: East...
CAATAGCCATTACGGACTGGTGAAAGACAACGTCGTATATAATGCCGGCGGCTGGGGGATCGGGACGGAGGAGGGCAACGAGAGCTTCAACGTCTTTGAGCACAACTTCGTCGCACGGGTCAGGGGGGAGGGGGGCAGGGCGAACTCTGAGGCCGGCCTCGGATTCTGGCTTCGAGGTCCCAACAACTATGTCCGGGACAACTCGGTGGCGAACTGCATGGGCAACAGCGCGGAGGCCGGTCGAGGGTACGATCTGTTCTTCGTCTATCTGGGCGACATCAAGGTTCCGAACTTCAAGGGCGCCGATGTGGCAGTGGCCGGGCAGTACACGATCAAGAACGGGAACGCCATGCCGCTTCTGGAGTTCGCCCGAAATGAGATCTACGGCCCGACGGAGATCGGGCTCTCCATCTGGTGGCTCGGCACGGTGGACACCAATCCATTAGACGTGGAGGAGAGCTTGGTAAGGGATTTCCGAGTCTGGAATCATTCCCGCTACGGATACTATGGCTACCCGGCCAACCGCCTGACATTCGATGGCTTCGTGGCGCGTGGGAAGAAGGATGTCATCTCCAACCGGCACGAGTTTATCCTGGGGATCTGGTTCGGCGACTACATGAACAAAGACATCGTCATCAGGAACGCCGATATCCAGAACTTGAGGACCGGCATCGTTCCCCCATATTTCATGCGTGGGAGGACGATCATCGAGAACTCCGTCCTGCGAAATGCAAACAATATCGTCGTGGTGACCATTGGCGCCCCCGGGAGTTCCCCCTATGGACCGGGCATGCCGCCGAAGGAGACGATCATCCGCAATGTGAAGTTCGACACGGTCAATGGGTCTGTGGGGGCAAACGAGCAGTACGCCATCGGGATGAGTTACAATCTCCACAATGGCTCAGCGAACCTCATTCAACGGGATGCGGTGTTCGTCAATGGCTACAATCAGGTTCCCGGGGATGATTTTCAGGTGTTCTATAAAGAGCAGGCTCAGGACTTCATTGTGCCGCAATCGAGCGGCAATCTGGCCGGCTCGCCTGAGGCCGGTATGACGAACGCGCAGAACTGGGCCAAATACGGGATCGCGATTGCTGGGGCGGTCGCTCCCTCGAGCCAGACACGATCCGGGATCTATGGGTTCGTCCATCCCATCGGCACAGGTCCAACCAATCTCCCTCCGACGGTGAACGCCGGCAACGACCAGACCATCACGTTCCCGGCTGATGCCACGCTGACAGGGATAGTGACGGACGACGGGCTGCCGAATCCACCAGGGAGGGTCACGACGACCTGGAGCAAGATTTTCGGTCCAGGGTCGGTGGCGTTCAGCAACGCCTCAGCCCTTCAGACGACGGCCACCTTCTCGGAGGCCGGAAATTACACCCTGGGGCTGACGGCCACCGACAGGGAGCTTTCCGCCAGCGACACGGTCGGCGTGATGGTGAACCCGGTGGTTCCCGACGACCCGCCGGCCATCGTCATTACCAGCCCCGCGAGCGGCGCGGTGATCAAATCGACCTCGCTGGGGATCGGGTATGCGCGGTCGGGCGATCTGGCGGGGATCACCCACATGCAGGTGCAACTGGATAATGGGCCGCCGCGAATGCTGGAACCGATCGAAGTGACGGGGACGTATACGATCACCGGCCTGAGCGTTGGCGCACACGCGGTGCGTCTGACGCTGGCAGATGACTCCCATCAGCTCTTGGCCAATCCAGAGGCAACCACCGCGGTGACCTTCACTGTTTCGAACGCCGCCAGGAACCGGGGGCCTCGGGTGAAAGCAGGGCCGGATCGGACGATCGCGTTACCGGCTACGGCGAGCCTGGATGGGACAGTGTCGGATGATGGACTGCCCAATCCGCCCGGGGTTGTGACAGTCACCTGGACTAAAGTGAAGGGTCCAGGGGTGGTCACCTTTTCGGACTCTGCTGCGGTGGACACGACGGCCACCTTCTCGTTGCCGGGCACCTATGTCCTGCAGTTGACGGCGACGGACGGCAAGGTGTCAGCCAAGGACCAGATCAAGATCCGAGTGAATAGGAGCGCCGGCCTGCGCTAGGCGGCACATTCGACAACATACACCGACAGGCCACTTTTCTGTTGACACCCTACGCCGACTCGGATAGCTTGTTCTAGCAATACTTCAACGGTGTTTCGTGTGCCTTGGAGTATGTCCGCCAGTGTCGGCGAGTGATAGGATGCGGCTTGGTGGTCTTACCGGGTAGAGCCAATAGTCAAGGACACGTTCCCACTTCTCAGAAGGGGTCAAGTGAAATGAAACGAAGGTTGATGGCTCTGGTGCCACCGGTTGTACTCAGTCTTGTGCTTGGGTTGCCCGGCTCCTTCCTTGTCACCAATGCACCCGCCCAGAGCCCGTCTGCTGATGAAGGACGCGATGTGCCGTTCCATTTCAACGGCAAGACGTGGCGCGATAAGAAGGCGTTCATTGACAGCGGCGCCCGCTGCGCGACGAGGCATGTGGATGATATCGAGGGTCGCAAGGTGCACGATTTGCTCCTGCGATTTCAGGCGGGCCGGAGCGGCGGATCGGGCGGGACAGACGGTACCTCCACTGACGGCGCTGCATCGCAAAGAACCGCTGGACCCGCGACCATTAATGTGTACTTCCATGTGATTAATAAAGGCTCTGGTATCGCCAACGGTGATGTACCGGATTCGATGCTTGATGCTCAAATCAAAGTATTGAACGATTCCTTCGACGGCGGAGCGACGACTGGTGTCGCCAGCACGCCCTTCAGATTCGTGAAGGCCGGGGTCGAATACAAAACCAATGACGCCTGGTTCAACGCGGGCCCAGGGTCGCAAGCGGAACGTGAAATGAAGCAGGCTTTGCACCAGGGAGACTGTAAGGCGCTGAACATCTATACCAACAACGGCGGAGGATATCTCGGCTGGGCGACATTCCCGTGGAATTGCGCCAGCAGACCTAAAGATGATGGCGTGGTTGTTCTCTATTCATCGCTTCCGGGTGGGTCGGCCGTGCCGTACGACGAGGGCGACACAGCCACTCACGAGGTCGGGCACTGGCTTGGTCTTTATCATACCTTCCAGGGTGGCTGCTCGAAAAGTGGAGACTACATAAGCGACACACCGGCCGAACGCTCTCCGGCATATGGCTGTCCAGTCAACCGCAACACGTGCAAGGCTCCTGGACTAGACCCGATCGAAAACTTCATGGACTACACGGACGACCCCTGCATGGATAGATTCACGGCCGGTCAGTCCTCCCGAATGGACTCACTGAGTCTTCAGTATCGGGGGCTGTAGGCCTCCGTTTGACTCTACGGGTCAAAGAGAGGGACCGCTTCTGGAGAGCGGTCCCTCTCTTTGATTGAATCCGCATAGCGCGCCGCAATCTCCCCAGCTTGCTGGGGGTTCTTCAATGACCAGCCTGCCCGCGGAGTAAGGATTCGCCAGGATGATCAGTTGAACCATCGGCGCAACCGTATCTGCCGGGCAAGTTCTATCTGCTGTTCGGTGGCCGCCAATCAACAATCGGATTTGTGTCGTCGTCGCACACCCAAACGGTTGCCCGGATATTCGGCCGGAGGCGGTTTCTGGCCGATTCGATCAACGCCCAGTCGCTCTGTTCGAATGGCGCACCTCTTAGCAGGAACCACTTCATTGCGCTGTCGCTCTTCTGTTGGCGGAGCGTGAACTTCTCTGTGGTGTCCTCATCGGTTCGCATCCGGATGACGGTACGGACGTTGGTTCGGGAAAACGAGAGCACTCTCCCGGTGAAGGACGTGAGACTGTTCCGTGGGCATGTAATCCTGTCGGGTATTCGAGGGCGCCGGCCACTTGCCGAACCCTGTTCCTCACTGACCGGGAGTGGCTGCCGACGTTGAGTCTGCCCGGATGTTGGATGGGTGAGCAGAGTGGAGATCACGATGAAGTAAAAAAGCAATAGACCGGAGCGAATGTAGATCATTTGGCACTTCCTCCTCCGTCGATAAGAACGGCCGTGATCCAAACAGAAGGCAGGGTAGCAAGATGCCGGTAAGGTACGCTCAATAGCCGGTGAGATAGGGGATGCGTTTGGCGGCCCGCTCGATCGCGTCTCCCGCCTCCAGGAGGACGCTCGTCGCGTTCCATGTCCCCGTTAGGAGTTGATTGCGGGCGCTCTCGGGGATCGTTGCGAGGATCGTCCGATCTCCAATTTGGACCAGCCGGTGCTCCACGTCGAGCAAAATCTCTCGCTCCGGCTGACCCGCCACGGCCTCCATCAGCCAGCCGACATCCTCCGCATCCCCAGTCAGACAGGGCAGGCCGAGAGCAGTACAGTTTGTGAAGAAGATCTCAGCGAACGACTCGCCGACAATCCCGCGTATGCCCCAGCGTCGAAGGCCCTCCGGGGCATGCTCGCGGGAGGAGCCGGAGCCGAAGTTCCGTCCGACGAGTAAAATCGCTGCTCCCTGGTAGCATGCCTGATTAAACGGGTGGCCAGGAGCCTGCCCTCGGTCGTCCTCGAAGACGTGCCGTTCTAAGCCCTCGAACGTGACGCTCTTCAGGAAGCGGGCGGGCATGATCCGGTCGGTGTCGATGTCATTGCCGGGCAGGGGGATGCCACGACCGACAATCTGCCGCCGGACGTCGTCCCGGCTCACCGCAATAGCTCCCGCACATCAGTGACCGCGCCCGCGATCGCGGCCGCCGCCACCATGGCCGGGCTCATCAGGAGTGTTCGCCCCGTGGGGCTGCCCTGGCGCCCTTTGAAGTTCCGGTTGCTGGAGGAGGCGCAGATCTCCCGTCCCGTCAGCTTGTCCTCGTTCATCCCGAGACAAAGGGAGCAGCCGGCCTTGCGCCACTCGAAGCCGGCTTCCAGGAAGATCTTGTGCAGCCCCTCCGTCTCGGCCGCCTTCGCCACGGCCTGCGACCCCGGGACCACAAGCGCGCGGATCCCCTTTGCGATCTTTCGCCCGCTGACAACATCGGCGGCCGCGCGCAGGTCAGAGAGGCGCGCGTTGGTGCAGGAGCCGATGAACGCGACGTCGATGGGGATCCCCGCGATTGGCCGGCCCGGCTCGAACGACATGAAGGCCAGCGCCTCGGCCCAGGCGGCTCGGTCCCCCTCAGGGGCTGTGGCCGGATGCGGGATCGGCTCGCCTACTCCCACCGAGTGACCGGGATTGATCCCCCAGGTGACCATCGGCTCGATCGACGCGCCGTCCAGGTGGACCACGTCGTCGAAGTGAGCGCCCGAGTCCGTCGCCATGCCGGTCCACCACCTGACGGCGCGGTCGAAGGCCTCGCCTTGCGGCGCGAAGGGACGGCCCTTCAGGTACGCGAAGGTCGTCGCGTCGGGATTGACGTACCCCACCCGCGCACCGCCCTCGATGCTCATGTTGCAGATGGTCAGGCGCTCCTCCATCGACATCGCCTCAACCGCGGACCCCGCGTACTCGTACGCGTAGCCCACTCCCCCCTTCACGCCAAGCCGGTGAATGATCGAAAGGATCAGATCCTTGGCGTACACGCCTCTGGCAAGCCTGCCGTCCACGCGGATCTGGCGGAGCTTCGGCTTGTCCATCGCCAGGCACTGCGTGGCCAGGACGTCGCGCACCTGGCTGGTGCCGATGCCGAAGGCGAGGGCGCCTAGCGCCCCGTGGGTGGAGGTGTGGCTGTCGCCGCAGGCGATCGTCATCGCCGGCTGGGTCAGGCCGAGTTCCGGCCCGATGATGTGAACGATCCCCTGCCTCCCACTGTCCAGATCGAACAGGGGGATGCCGAACTCCTTGCAGTTCTTTACCAGGTGGACAGTCATCTCCTCGGCCAGGGCGTCTCTGAAGGGGCGAACTTGCGAGGCGGTTGGGACGATGTGGTCGATGGTCGCGAAGGTTCGTTCGGGGAAGCGGACCTTGAGGCCCGCGTCTCGCAGCATCTGGAAGGCCTGCGGGGTCGTGACCTCGTGGATCAGGTGCAGGCCGAAGAAGAGCTGTGTCTGCCCCGAAGGGAGGGTGCGGACGGTGTGGGCATCCCAGACCTTATCGAGCAGGGTCTTCGCCATGATGAGGCCAATGTTAGCACATCGCAGGGCTTCCTGCTACTGGCGGTCCATCCTGCCCTAGGTCGTCAACCTTGCTCTGAGGGATCGTCTTTGCGTATAGTGAGGTTGGCGTATTTCAGGGAGGAGGATCACAGCCGTGCAGCGGCCAAACCTGCTGTTCATCAGCCCCGTCATGCCTGCGCTGACAGGGAATGGCCTTTCCATGCGAGCCGGGATGATGCTTGAGACGCTCGCAGCCGACTACGATGTGTCTCTGCTCGTCATCCCGGTCGTTGCCGGACCCACCGAAGAAGAGGTTCATCCACAAGTGGCCAGTTGGTGCGCACGAATGGCGGTCCATCGTGTTGCCGACAGGGTAGACCCGCTGTTCCGCCTGATCGCTCGAATCAAGGACGCACAAGAGCGGCTGGCCGCGTACGCCTCATATCCCAGGCCCTCGTTGTGCCGGTTTGCCACTTCGACCTCCATCCGCGAGGCGGTTCAGGTCTTCCGAGGCGTGCCATTTCAGGAGGTACATGTGTTCCGTCTGTATCTGGCGCCCTTCGCGGACCCCTATCTCGAAGCCGAGATGAAAGGCCACACCATTTGCCGCCTCGACCTGGATGATCATGAGTCCCTGACCCGACGCCGCCTTGCCGCCCTGCATGACCTCGCTGGCGATGAGACATCCGCCTTGATCGAGCGATCGGAGTCGGAGAAATACTCGGTCATGGAGCGACAATACCTGCCGCGATTCGACCGGGTCTACGTCTGCTCGGACCGTGACCGGCAGGAGATTGCCCGCGAATACGAGTGTAGCAACGTCACCGTGGTCCCGAATGGTATCCGTCTCCCGGTCGCCACCCCGCCCGGGCGCAGCGACGGGCCGTTCACCTTCCTCTTCGTGGGGAATCTCGGCTACTTTCCCAATGAGGATGCCGTGCTGTGGTTCTGCTCGGAAGTGCTCCCGCGGATTCGCGCCGACGCTAGGAAGTCCTTCCGCGTGCTCATCGTTGGGACGAACCCCTCTCGCAAGGTCCAGGCGCTCTCCTCTCACCCGGAGGTGACGGTCACCGGCGCGGTGCCCGATCTAGGACCGTATTACCGCGATGCCGATCTTGTCGTTGTTCCGGTTCGCGCGGGTGGCGGCACCAGGATTAAGGTCCTCGAGGCGTTCAGCTACAGGCGCCCGGTCGTCTCGACGGCCTGCGGGGCGGAAGGGATCGGTGTCCGCCACGGGACCCACCTCCTCCTCGCCGATACCCCTCCAGAATTCGCCGAGCAATGCATGCGACTGATGGACGCCCCTGAGGTGGGGCTGGACATGGCGGGGAGGGCCTTTGAATTCGTCAAAGCGAACCACAGCCAGGAGCGGATCCGGGAACTTCTGATGCGGGATCACCGAACCGTGTGACCGACCAGATCGGGAGCACACTCAGAAGGGCACGCCGTGCCGCTCGTGAAGCTCTTCAAGGATGGCGATGAGTCGGGCCGTTGCCTGCTCCCAGGTGAATTCGGCGGCGATCTGCCCTCGGGCGGTTGGGCTCCCACGATCCGCGCCGGTCACGGCCTTCCGCAGTGCCGACGAAGCGGCCACCTCGTCCGGCTCCCACCAGTCGGTCCCTTCGAACAACCCCTGTAGCTCACCGCCGCCGGCGAACACCGCCGGCACGCGCCGCGCCGGAATCAGGGTCGCGATGGACTCGTTGAGATACGTCGTATAGGCGCTGTGCCTGGGGGCGATGAGGCGGAGGCCCGTGGCGGCCGCCTCGACCATCGGCTGATCCCATGCCTCGCCGTGCGACATGCTCCAGTAGTGGGTGGCGGCGGCGAAGAGCCCCGGCATCTCTGAATCGGCGAAGAGCCGGTCAATGAAGAGCACGGGAGCCGATTCCCGTCGTGTCTTTCCGATCGTACGCTCCATCGCATCGAGGTCGCGCATCAGCCTAAGGGTCCATCCTGGCGCGAATCGACCCAGCTTGAGGATCAGGATGGCATCATCGTCGAGGGCGGTCGTCTTGATCCAGACCCGGAGCAGACCCAGCAGGTTCTTCCTGGGAGAAATCTCCGACACGTTCAGAATCCTCGTTCGGTAGTCGAGAACTTTCCGACCTCGACGGTCCGTAAATTCTATGGGCTCTACGGCGGGATGGAAGCGAGTAGGGTCAACCCCGAGCGGGCAGAGCCTGATCCGGTCTTCCGGGAAGCCGCTTTCCAGCCAGGCGTCCTTGGACGACGGGGTGGGGAGGATGACCAAGTCGTGGCGCAAGTTGTTTTGGACCCAGCTCCTGGGGATCCGCGTGGCTTCGAACATCGTGTAGTTGACGTTGAGGAAGCCTGTTTCGATCTTGACCTGGTGGGGCATGCAGAAGTGCAGGACGGCGCTGGCATCTACGGACTCGCTGAGCGTGTCGAACCAGGGATCGAGCATGGCATCGGGCAACTTGACCGGACCCCACTCGGGCAGGTCGATAAGCTGCTGCCGGATCCTTTGCCGGGCCAGATGGCGGACGAACTCTCGGACGTGATGGTCGTGCCCGCTCGGACCCTTGTAGGGGCCACGAACCTTCAGGGCGCGACTCACGACCGGCCCTCCGGGCGCTCGAAGCTCGACGGGCGTCGGAAGTACCAGTTCAGGAAGGCCTTGAGCCCCATCGTCACCATGTCATTCGTGCTGGCGTAGGGCCGGTCATCGTTTATGCAGAAGAACTTAGGTCGTAGCGAGGCGATCCGCCGGAGCCGTCTCGCCAGGCCGGGGTCATCATCCTTCAGCATCATGAAGAAGTAATCGCCCGAACGCGCCGGATCGGCGGCCACTTGGTGCTCAGACTCGTGCTGGCAGGTCTCCAGCAGATAGTGCCCATACAGCATCCTCAGCACGAGGTCGTCGGGGGCCCGGAACCGGTGCGACGAAGTCCGCTCGACCTCACTGTGCCAGACCTCCTGGATCTCGATGATGCGGTCCTTATGGAACATCTGCGGCATGTGGGGGATGGCGGCACGCGACGGCTGTCGTCCACACCTCTCATCAAGCAGGCGTTGGGTATAGGCGTACGCCCGGTCGTGAACCGGCCCATCATTCAGACTGGTCGGGATGTTCCAGGCCTCGAAGTAGATTTTCTGTCCGCCCGAGGCCGTCAGGAAATCATGAGGCGACACGCTGTTCCCCAGGAACACGTCGTCGTTGAAGTAGATGAACCTGTCGGAGATGTCTGGAATCCTGTGGAGATGGAGCTCAATGGCGTGGGAGTTGAAGGTGGGCAGGTGTGTCTTGTCCGGGAAGATCGCTTCATGAGCAACGATGGAGATTCTTGGGTGGACCGTACTTAGCCAGGAAGGGACTTGGCCGTTGGTAACGAGATAGACATGCCTGACCCAGGGCGCATTCATCTCCAGTGAGCGCAACGAGTATCGCAGCTCGCCGTTGTCCCGAAAGCGATGGGCGCCGGCGGCATTGTGAAGATCGTCGAGGCCTCGATCCTGACTGCTGTATCGAGACAGGGTCTCCCGGAACGTGGGGTCCGTGCCATTGACCCAGAGGTAGACCGCGTCGATAGACTCCTTCTTGGCCGTCGGCGTCTTGCTTGTCGAACCTGGCGACCTCCGGACCTCCGACTCAGCCATCGAACGCTCGCGTACGCCGTGATCGGCCGGCCGGCACGGCCATCCGCCCATCCCACTGGCGGCCGAGTTGGTCCAGGAAGCCCAGACATTCTTCATGGTAGGCGAAATGCGGGATCATAGGGTTGACGCCGTGGAGGATCCACTTCCCCCTCGTCCGATGCTGGAATATAACTCGGCCCTCAAAGTCGTGTTGGCACAACACAGGAGGATAGCGGTCGTCACACGGCTCATCCGCATAGTCGCGAGGATACGAGAGGGGGCGGGGTGGATATGAGCGCATGCTGTACGGTTGATTGAGCATACGCCATGCCATGTGAAAGGTATCCTTGTCGCCATACACGTACCGGTAATAGAAGTCCGAATGCTCGTTGAGATGCATCGTCAATTGGAGTGCCTTCCAGCAGCGGGCCCTATCGATCACGATCTGCCCTGACTCGAACGCAGGCTCGCCCCGGTAGGGCACCCGACAGATCTCCCAGATCGCGGTCCCAGGGCCGAGCTGGCCTCGGTCCGGCCAGAAGATCGCCCCACTTTCCGCATACGCCTCGCTCTCGAATTAGAAGGTGGGGTCCACCAGCGGAACGTTA
>Ga0184633_10001326_pt1 | contig 10220 bp, 12 predicted proteins | sample PLM31_170_b1_FD_133156 | JGI IMG/M metagenome (GOLD analysis project Ga0184633, IMG submission 133156) | Groundwater sediment microbial communities from an aquifer in East River, Colorado, USA - PLM3-1_170_b1 | ecosystem: Environmental > Terrestrial > Soil > Riparian zone | place: USA: East...
TGCGCGTTTCCCCGAACGCCTCGACCGTGATGATCACGCTCAGCCTCCGCGAGATCTACGTCGGCAACTACGTCGAAATCCAGTAGCTCTCGTCCAACCTTTTCCCCAATCCGCAGTGGGAAAGGAAAGAGCCCCGCCCGCCAGAATTCTGGCGGGCGGGGCTCTTTTGTTTGCGAGAGAGCGCTAGCTCGCCTGGGCGCGGGGTTGCGCCCGGAGGTCGGACTCGGAGAAAACCTCGGCGGTAAAGGCCAGAAGCTGCGTCGCGGGATCGCGCCACGCGTCGCGTTCGAGCCCCGCTTTTGCACAGGTCTCTTCCAGAAAGCGCTCGCGTCCCCAGTGATGCTCGGTGGCCACCTGCGGCAACAACAAGCCGCGGTGATTTCCACAAACCACGACCAAGCCGTGCCGGCCGGCTTCGACCTGCTCGGGAACGATCTCCTCTAATGGCGAAAGAATCGAGATCTCGATCTCGAGTTCCGCGACTTCTTCTTCGCGCACGGGATCAAAGCGCGGGTCTTCGACAGCAGAGCGCGCCGCGCAATCCGCCACCGCGCGGCCGAGCGGCTCGAGCGCGCCAATCTGGCCGATGCAGCCGCGCAGCTTTCCCTGACGGTGCAGCGTGACAAACGCGCCGGCGGGTTCGGCGAGCGCGCCGCGCAATTCCGGCAGGTCGAGCGCGGGGCCGCGGCACACGGCCTCGGCAATCGCCCGCCGCGCCAGATCGAGCAGCGCGCGGCGATCCTCGCTAGAGAGTGGCGACATCCTGGTGCTTCTTGCGGCGCTCCAACAGGCGCAGGCGCCGCCGCTGCTTCACGCGGTCGTCCACTTGGCTCCAGAACTTGAGGAAGTATTGCACGGCGGAGGCAATGGCGCTGACGACCACCAGCCACAGCAGCAGCATGGCCAGCGACTTGAATTGCGCGTGCTTTGCTCCGAGGATGACCACGCACGCGGCGAGCACCTGCAGCACCAGCTTCGTCTTGCCCAGCGCCGACGCCTGAATCGTGAATCCTTCGGCCGAAGCGATGTTGCGCAGCCCGAGCACGGTGAACTCCCGGCCGATGATGATCACCACCATCCACGCCGGGATCAGGTGCATCTCCACGAGCGAAATGAACGCCGCCGAGATCAGCAGCTTATCGGCGATGGGGTCCAGCAGGATGCCCAGCGTGGTGACCTCGCCGCGCCGCCGCGCAAAATAGCCGTCGGCCCAGTCCGTGGCCGCGGCCGCCAGCAGAATCAGCACGCCCCAGACCTCGAAGTGCACGGTCACGCCCAAAAAATCCCAGTTAGGCTCCCGCGTCAGCAAGACGACCACGAGCAGAGGGATAAAGAAAATCCGCAGGATGGTCAGGCTGTTCGGCAGGTTCATGAGATGCTCAGGAAGCTTGGGCGGACGTTCGCCAGAGCGCTCCCACCCGCGAGGCGACCCCACTATAGTCCCCCCCTCTGTGGCAGTCAACGCCCGGAATCTGCGGCCAGGCGCCGGCCATCCGCACAGGCCTCCAGGAATCATCCGACGCGGGTAAGTAACTCTTCGTATACGCGAGTGCTGCAAGGTTGTGCAAAACGGGGAGTTACCTCCATGGATAAGACTCCAACGCGTCCGCGCCCGAAAGGCGGCTTCGGTGGCTGTAAGCCATGCAAAATCAATCTGATGTGGGGAAACATTTGGAATATTACTTAACAGTTATTTTAGGACGGGAGAGAACCTGTGCTGCGTCACGAGGCGATTTCCACACCATTTCCACAGCGCGGCTGCCCGCTTACGCCCGGCTCGGGCCCCGCAGCACGCGCGCAGGCAGCATCACCAATCCACGCACGAGCGCGAGCACGCCCCCTACGGCGATGCCCACGATGCGGAACGGCAAGAGCAGCAGCCAGATAATGGGGTACAGCACCAGCGCCAGCAGCGCGATGGGCCAGCAGAGTATCAGGAGAATGCACCACAGGAAAAAGGCGGCCATTGGGCTACCTCCATGCCTTCCATACTACATACGCAGCGCCTGCCGGGCGAGTTCCCTGCCGCTCCGGCGCGGCCGGCGCGGGATTTCAGGCTGACGCGCGCAGGTCGTGGAGCTTCAGGCGCCGCGCGACCGATTCCGGCACCTCAGCCACCAGCATCATGTGCGAATCGCGCACTTCGGAGTGCAGCACGCGCCCCAGCGCGTGCACCAGCGCGAGCGTGCGGCCGTCGCTGAGCGGGACGCGGAGGTCCAATCGCACGACCGGATCCACGGGCATGGCCTCGTCAATGCGCCGCAGCAGCTTTTCGAACCCCGCGCCCGTCATGGCGGAGACGAAAACGTTTCCGTTGGCCGAGCCCTGCCCGAGCGCGGCCACTTCTTCGGGCGCAAGGCGGTCCGTCTTGTTGAACACGTGCAGCCGCGGCCGGTCGGCCACGCCGAGATCGCCGAGAACCTTTTCGACCTCGGTGTCCTGCTCGGCGTGGTACGGGCTCGAGATGTCGGTGACGTGCAGGATGAGCGCGGCCTCCTGCACTTCCTCGAGCGTCGCGCGAAACGCCGCGATCAGTCCCGGCGGCAAGTCGCGGATGAAGCCGACCGTATCGGTGAGCAGCACGCGGCGGTTCGAGGGCAGCCGCACGGCGCGCACGGTGGGGTCGAGCGTCGCAAACATTTTCGAGGAGACCACCACATCGGCGCGGCTGAGCGCGTTGAAGAGCGTGGATTTGCCCGCGTTCGTATAGCCCACGAGCGCGACGGTGCCGAGCGGCACCGATTGGCGCGCTTCGCGGCGCAACGCGCGCTGGCGGCGCAGCGTTTCGATGTTGTGCGTGATCTTGCCGACGCGCTCGCGGATCCGCCGGCGATCGGTCTCGAGTTTCTGCTCGCCGGGGCCGCGCGTGCCGATGCCGCCGCCCAGCCGCGAGAGCTCCGTGCCGCGCCCGGCAAGCCGCGGCAGCATGTAGTTCAGTTGCGCCAGCTCCACCTGCAACTGGCCTTCGCGGCTGCGCGCGTGCCGCGCGAAGATGTCGAGGATCAATTGCGTGCGGTCAATCACGCGGCAGTCGGTGGCGCGCTCGATATTGCGCTGCTGCCCCGGCGTCAGGTTGCAGTCGAAGACGACGAGCGGCGCCCGGCGCATCTTCGCCTCGATTTTCACTTCTTCCAGTTTGCCGCAGCCGATGATCGTGGCCGGGTCCGGCGCCTCGCGCATCTGAAAGACCGCGCCGGTCACTTCCGCGCCGGCGCTGCGCGCCAATTCTTCCAGCTCGGCAAGCGGCTCGCGCGGCTCGGCGTCCACGTCCAGACCCGGAGCGCGCGGCGCGCGTTTGCGGCCGACGCCTACAAGCAGCACGCGTTCAATGTTTCCGGTGGTGCGAACCGTTTTCATTCGGGGAGCCCAAAGCCAGTTCCGTAAAGATGACAGCTGAATTCCGCGGGGCGCGGAGCTTTACGGTTTTGCGAGCTGAGGCGTCCTCCGCATGGGCGCATTCTTCTACCGACATTATACGACTTTGCCGCCCGCAGCGCGAGGGGCAGCCAGGTGCTTCTCGAGATACGCGAGCGCTGCCGCCGCGATGGCCGGGTCATCGCCGAAGCCGGCCAGCCATTCAACGCCCGGCTCTTTTCGAAACCAGGTGATCTGCCGCTTCGCATAGCGCCGCGTGGCCTGCTGGATCGCCTGGATGGCTTCCGCGAGGCCCATTCGGCCTTCCAGGTGCGCGCGCAACTCGGAATAGCCGATGAACTGGAAGGGTTTCGCCGTGGCCGGCACGCCGCGCGCGATGAGTGCGCGAACCTCCGCAAGCCAGCCGCGCTCGAGCATGGCTTGGACGCGGCGCTCGATCCGGAGATAGAGCTCTGCGCGCGGCGGCATCAGCCCCAGCTTGATGGGAGCGAATCCTGCGAGGCGCGGCCGGCCCGAGCCGTACACTTCGCTGACCGGCCTGCCCGCCAACAAACAGATTTCGATGGCGCGCACGAGCTTGGGCAGGTCGCGCGGCGCAATCTTCTTTGCCGCCGCGGGATCGAGCCGCGCCAGAATGCGATGCAGATGCTCGGGGCCGCGCTCGTCCGCCCGCGCGTCCAACCGCGCGCGCAATTCTTCCGAGCGCGTGGGCGCATCGGCCAGGCCTTCGACGAGCGCGCGCAAATACAGCCCCGTGCCCACGGTCAGAACGGGCAGCCGGCCGCGCGCGCGCAGGTCTTCGAGCACGGCTTCGGCGCGCCGCCGGTATTGGCCCGCGGTGAAAACTTCCTCGGGTGCGAGCAGGTCCAGCATGTGATGCGGGATGCCGCGGCGTTCGTCCGGCGAGGGCTTGGCGGTGCCGATGTCGAAATGGCGATAGACCTGCGTCGAATCGCAGGCCACCACCTCGCCCCCCAGCCGCCCGGCGAGCCACGCGCCCAGCGCCGACTTTCCGGACGCGGTCGGGCCCACAATCGCAATGAGAGGCGCGAGAGAAGTCATCCGAGGTGTTTCCAGTAGCGCGCGACGAGGAAACTCAGGAAGACAAGCGCCAGAAGCAGCGCGCCGAGGACCTGCTTGCGCGTGACGTTCACTGGTAGTCGATCGGCAGATTATACAGAAAGATGAAGCGCAGCTCGATGTACGGCCCGCGGAACGCCGGCGGCAGCGGCTCGAAGGGATTCGACGCGCGAATGGAAGAAGCCGCCGCGCGGTCGAGCGGCTCTTTGCCCGAAGTCGCCAACAGCGCCGGCTCCGGATACGGCACCGAGCCATCGCGCATAATGCGGAACTGCAGCACGACCCTGCCCTTCTCGCCCATCCGCGCCGATTCCGGAATGACGGAGTACCAATTGCGCTTCACGCTGGCCAGCACGCGCGCCAGGTAGTTCGTGAAGTCCACGCCTTCATTCGGCGTCAGCATCTGGACAGCGCCGCCGAGGTAGCCCTGCCCGCCGCCACCGGGCGCCGACGGCGCCGGGCCGCCAAAGCCGGTCGAAGCCCCCCCGCCGCCCTTCAGCGCGCCGCGCATCGATTCCTCGAGCGCCTTGCCCGGCGAAACGCGCGGCAGCGTCAGGCCGGGACTCGGCGTTTCTTCCTTCGGCTTCACCGGGTTCACCCGCGCCACTTCGCGTTGCGGATTGCCCCGGGGCTGCGAGTCCGGCGTCTGCGGCGTGGGAGCCGAGGGCAGGTCGCGCGTGACGCGTTCCGGTTGCGGCGGGCCGGGCAACGGCTGCAGCTCCGGGCTCGGCGGGGCAATCTGGCGAAGCACGCGCGGATCGATGCGCATCTGCGGGCTGGACGCCTCGGCCCGCGGCGCTACTTTCGGCACGTCGTTCACTTCGGGCGGCAAATAAATGAAGCTCAACTGGCGCCGCGCCAGCTCGAGCTCTTCCTGCGTCGGCGCGCGCGTCGGAAAGAGCTTCGGCTGCAGCAAAACGAGGACGAGCAGCGCCGAATGGAACGCGATCGAAGAAACGCGCGATACGAAGCGCCACGCGGAGACGCGCTCCCCGGCCGGCCGTACCAGCAGGTTCACTTCTCCGGTGGTGAGGACGTCGGGCTCCAGCACTTCGGACAGGCGCTCCGGCCGCAGCAAGGCCCGCACCGGAAGCTCAGCCGGCGCCGCATCCTTGGGCACGACCACGCGTGAATCGAGCACGGTGAGCGGCACGTGCGCGGGAATGCGGCTGGTGAGATCGAGTGGCCTGACCGGCAGGTCGCGCGGCACCAGAACGCGCGCGGCCAGAACATCCAGCGGCAGGTGCGACGGGATCGACGTGCGGCCGTCGAGCTCGATGACCGGCAAATCCGCAGGCACGAGCGTGCGCGCGTCGAGCACACTCGACAGCCGCCGAGCGCCCTGCGCGCTTTCGTCTGGATCAGCGGGCCGAACGTTGGTCGGTACCAGGATACGAGGGATCATCCGCCTGCCTGTGGGGTGGCAAAAACACCCCATTGGACGCGACGCCCGTGTTCGAGGATGCCCGCCATCACGCGGTCGGCGAGCTCGAGCGCGCGCCGCCCCGCCGCGCCGTCCACGCGCGGCGCCGTCCGTGTGCGCACGGCCTCAAGAAACGCGCGCAGCTCGGCGCGCAGCGGCTCTTCGGGCGCGGCCGGCAGCTTTTCGAAATCAAATTGCGGCTGCGGCCCGGGCTCGCGCACGCGGATGCGCAGCGCATCCTGCCGCGTGTAGTCCAACGAAACGTACTCGTGCGCCTGGAAAAAGCGCATCTTGCGCACGCGCTCGGTGGAGACGCGGCTCGCCGTCAGGTTCGCCACCGCGCCGGTTTCAAACTCGATGCGCGCGTGCGCGATGTCCACGCGATCGGTGACCACGGGGATGCCCACGGCCTTCAGGTCCGTCACCGGCGCGCCGACGAGCGCAAGCAGAATGTCCAGGTCGTGGATCATCACGTCATAGATCACGTCAATATCCAGGCTGCGCGGCGTGAAGATCCCCAGGCGATGCACCTCGAAGAATAGCGGGTGATGGACGATTTTCTCCACCGCAACGACTGCCGGGTTGAAGCGTTCCAGGTGCCCCACCTGCAGGATGCGCCCGTGCTTCCGGGCCGCTGCGATCAGCTCGTCCGCTTCGGCGAGCGAGGCGGCAATGGGCTTTTCGACGAGCACGTCCATGCCGCGCTCGAGCAGCCAGCAGCCGAGCCGCGCGTGCTCCACGGTCGGCACCGCAAGGCTGACGGCGTCCACGCGCCCCGCGAGCGCTTCGACGCCCGGCAAGACTTCGGTGGAAAACTCCGCAGCCACGGCGCGCGCGCGCTCCGCGTTCGTGTCCACGACGCCGGCCAGCTCGGCGTCGCCCAGCTCGCGATAAACGCGCACATGGTTGCGGCCGAAATCGCCGGCGCCCACGACCGCCACGCGGATTTTCTTTCCGCTCACTTTTTTTCCGCCTCGGCCGGCGCTTCCACGGGCGCGTCGGGCGCAAACGCCTGGATCGCGATGCCGGCCGCGTCCGCGGCTTCGATCATGCGCTCGCGGTCAAACAGCAGCACGCGTCCCGCATCCAGCGCCAGCGCCGTGGCATGGCTGCGCTTCATTACTTCGACGGTCGGGAGCCCCACAACGGGTACATCGAAGCGCATGTCCTGCGAGGGCTTGCTGACCTTGACGACCACCAGGCGCCCGCCCGCAGCGATGCGCGCGGCGCGCTCGATGGTTTCGTCGGTGCCTTCCATGGCCTCGACGGCGACGCAGGCGCGGTCGCGGATCACCACCGTCTGCCCCAGGTCGACGCCCGCCACCTGCCGCGCCACCCAGCGGCCGTAAGCGATGTCGGCAGCCTCAGCCACATCCGGCGCGCGCCGCGTGAGCACGCCCGGCTCCGGCACCAGCGGCTTCAGGAACGCGGTCGAATCCACCAGCTCGATGCCCTCGGATTGGAGCACGCGCGCGACTCCGCCGATCAGCGAGTCCGTATTCTTCACCGCGAGCGACATCAGCAGCTTGGCCATGCGCCAGTCCGGACGAATGCCGCTGAAAATCTTGTTGTGCTTCACCTGCCCGGCCATCACCGCTTTGGTGACGCGCTCCTCGTGCAGCAGGTCAATCGCCTTGCCCAGCTCGCCCAGGCTCACCCAGTGCAGACGCGCGGCAACGCGCTCGAGCTCCGGCGAAGCCTCCTCGCGCACCGCGATCACGGCCATCTCGATGCCGCGGCTGCGCGCGCCTTCGAGCACGAGGAACGGGAAGCGGCCGTTGCCGGCGATGAGGCCCCAGCGGTCTCGCGAGGCCGAGGTTTCGGCTCCGGGTGTCATGGGACGCCTACTTCGTCAGACCGCGCTCAGCGGTTTCGATGAAGCGGATGAGCTCTTCGACGTCGGGCGAGCCGTTGAGCGAGGCGCGCATCTTCTCAAGCGCCTGCGTCGTGTTCAGCTTCGAGCGCAGCAGCAACCGATAGGCCTGCTCGATCGCGCCGATGCGCTCGGCGTCAAACCCACGGCGCTCCAGGCCAATCGCGTTCACGCCGAAGCAGCGCGTCTCGCGCTCGGTGACCACCAGCGAAAACGGCGGCACATCCTGCGTGATCACGGTCGAAGCCCCGACGTAGGCGTAGCGCCCGATGCGGCAGAACTGGTGCACGGGACTGAACGCGCCCACGCTGGCGTAGTCTTCGACCGCCACGTGGCCGGCAAGCGTGGCGCCATTGGCAAAGACGGTGTGACTGCCCACGTGGCAATCGTGTGCGATGTGCGAATAGGCCATGAAGAGATTGTGGCTGCCGATGCGGGTGACGCCGCCGCCCTGCCGGGTTCCGCGGCTGATGGTGACGAATTCGCGGAAGACGTTCGCATCGCCGGCCGTGAGCTCGGTGCGCTCGCCGCCATACTTCAAGTCCTGCGGGTCGCCGCCGACCGAGCAGAAGGAATGGAAGATGTTCCCGCGCCCAAACCGCGCCGGGCCGTTCACGGCGGCATGGGGATGCAGCACGCAATCTTCGCCCAGCTCGACCTCGTCGCCCACGACGGCGTACGCGCCGATGCGCACGCCCGGCCCCAGCCGGGCACGCGGCGAAACAATGGCGCGGGGATCGATTTCGCTCATTGTCGTTCTCACTGGCCGCCCGCGGGCTCGCCCGCCCGCCTAGCTTGATGGCGGGGCGGGCTCGCGGTCCACCATCTTGCACATCAGCGTGGCCTCGGCGGCCAGCTCGCCGTTCACCGAGGCTTTGCCTTCGAGCTTGCAGAAATCGCCGCGGAAGTTGAGCACGCTCACTTCGATCTGCAACTGGTCGCCCGGCAGCACCGGCCGGCGGAAGCGCGCGTCGTCCACGGCCACGAAGTAGAGCAGCTTGGACTCCCGCTCAGGCACCTCCTGGAGCAGCAGCACGCCGCCGGTCTGCGCCATGGCTTCGAGGATCAGCACGGCCGGCATGATGGGCTTCCCGGGAAAATGCCCGCGGAAGTAGTCCTCTTTGGGGTCCACGTCTTTGATGCCCACGATGCGCTTGAGCCGCTCCATTTCGACGATCCGGTCGACGAACAGGAACGGGTGGCGGTGCGGCAGGATCTTCTGGATAGCGGCGCTGTCCATGATCATCGGCTTTCCTCGATGCTCGGCGGCTCTGTCAGGGAGTTGTGCACGCGCGCAACCCTCCAATTATATGCGATTTACGCCGAAGCGCGAAAACGGGTAGAGGGTCAGTTTGACTTTTGACCTTGAAGTGATAGATTCTCCCAGTCTCATAGGACAATAGGATGCTGAGCGATGCGACCGAGGCGTTACACGAAAAAAGAGGCCCTAAGGATTGCGCGCGAAATCGAACAATTCCTCAATTTCATGCGTCAACTCACTCCGCAAGCACGCCGGAAGGTCTATCACTTAAGTACGGACTTTCTAGTCGAGGCGGCAGTGCTGGTCTTTGTTTTCCCCGTTCTCGACGTCATCATCCAATATGGCCGCAAAGCGGTTACCCCGGGATTGGTCTCGTGGAGCTTGACAATTTCGGGTGTACTGTTTATTCTTGGCTTGATACTAGCGGTACTCGGAGCGATGAAGGAAGAGAGGGAAGAAGAGGAGGAGATATGATTCAAGTTACAATCGCCGTATTAATGTTTGCCCTGGCCGTATTCGCCGTCGGCCTATGGGCGGTGATGACCTCTCGCTCCGCAAAGAAGAGTCATGCAAACGAGCTTGGTGCGAGGCTTGGTGCGAGCGAACGCGTGGCCAGGTCTATCGCAGGACTTGCCCCGAAACAGTAGGCTGCCAAACCAAGATGTGCCTCCAAGTGGCTCCCCCAAAACCAAATTAGGACACTACCCGAAAACGCCGTTGCTGGCCGCAGCCTCCCCTGCTAGCATACGGCCTCTTTTGCCTTTTCCGCAGGGAGCCATGCCGGCCGACCGCTTTGACATTCGCAAGTTGCTGTCTGCTCTGCGCCGCCGCGAGGCCGAAATGGTGCGGCTGCTCGGGCGATTTGTGCGCGCCGAATCACCCAGCTTTGATAAAGCCGCCGTGGACCGTTTTGGGCGCCTGGTGGCGGCGGAATGGCGGCGCCGCGGCGCGCGCGTGGAATTCATCCGCCAGCGCGAGCGCGGCGACCACCTTCGCGTGAACCTTGCACCGCCGGGCAAGCCCGCTGGACAGATCCTCGTTCTCGGACACCTGGACACGGCGTACGACCTCGGCGCGCTCGCGCACATGCCGTTTCGCGCCGCACGCGGCCGCGCCTTCGGCCCCGGCGCGCTGGACATGAAAAGCGGCCTGGTGAATGCGCTCTTTGCCGTGGATGCGCTTCGCCGGGCCCGATGGGCGCCGCAGAA